>Ga0206682_10000106_pt1 | contig 80751 bp, 59 predicted proteins | sample M240m12015metaG_FD_155444 | JGI IMG/M metagenome (GOLD analysis project Ga0206682, IMG submission 155444) | Ammonia-oxidizing marine archaeal communities from Monterey Bay, California, United States - M2 40m 12015 | ecosystem: Environmental > Aquatic > Marine > Intertidal zone | place: USA... | reverse complement strand
CCATTGCGGGGATAAGTAATTTTTCGATCAACCCTACTCGAATGATCTCGCCACCTTCGTCACAAAGGAGCAATCCATCTCCTCCAATCTCCTCTTTCCTGGCCAAAAGTTGATCATGACGCTCCTCATCAAACTCTACCGTATCGCGAGGATCTGCGAGGGTCTTCTCCCAACTCGCGAGTCGATACGGCACATCTGCAAAAACGAAATGAGACTCACTCCACGCATCAAGAAATTCGGGATCAATCTTTGCTTTGAGCTCCAAAAATTTTAGAAGGTAGATGATCTGATGATCGCCCCAGTAACCGATAGAAACCCAAGGATCTTCTGGATCAGGAACTTCCCAATCAACTCCCGATGAAGTCACGCGGTAGGGATTAAAACCATCCACCGTGGAAGCGTTAAGAAATCTGGAAATAAAACCGTCGAGAAAAACCGGGTAACTCCATGCGAGTGCCTCCCAGTTTTGGAAAATATCGCGCCAATTTCCTTCGTAATGGTGGACTGGTCGCCCCTCTTCATCGTGAAGCCGAATGTTAAACTTATTCCAAGGGCGGCTTGGATCACCATGCCGCCTGCCCAAAATAAGAGGCAAGTATTCCGTCGTGAGGCGGATCAAATCTGAATCCCCCTGGCGGCGGGCTTCTGCCATGATCCAGTCGCGCTCGAATGATTCAGGCAGACTCGAAAACCAGTCCTCAAATCGTTCAGCTAGTTCCCGATTATTCTGAATTACAAAGTGCTTGAACTGGGCCGCGGAAAGAACCGATCCATTTTCAGGAAGCCCCCCACGTAACAAGTTACAAAGAGTATTATGGTAGTGGTAATGAGAAGTATCGAGATCAGCGGATTCCTGAAACCCATCCACCGATTCTACAAGTTCACGCAGCCTCTTCCGTCCTTCCTCCAAGTCTTCTTCAACGGCTGTGAGCAAAGTAAGTTCGTCACGGAGTGACCCGACCAAGCTTCCGACCTCACGATGAGTTTGTTCAATCTCCGCGACCATCATCCACTCTTTGGACTCCCCAGCCGGCACGGACAAATCTGCCCCCAATAAAAAAGCTCCGCGCTTTCCTCGTGATTTAGTTTTATTCCCATCGGAAGATTCACCCCTTAAAAACTGCTCGGCATCACGGCGGGACAAAAAGGGTTCAGCCTCTGAAAAACCGGTGGTCCAAACGGTTGTAGCCTTCAGGCTTTCCAGAGGGATTGGAGCATCAACGATTCCAGAAGCCAATCGATGAATCATCAAACGACCTTCGCAGCAGACCTCGCTCATTTTGTAGGCATCAGCAAGACAACTTAAATCTAGATGCAAGCGCTGGCTCACTCCAGGCACCTGTAAATCCTGAAGACCATCCACGATCCTAAAATTCTTCGTCTCACTTCCTTCATTCGTGATTTTGACTTTCCTCACAAAACCAAACTTGCCAGAGAGCTGCCAGTGATAGCTGAAACGAAGCTCTAAGTTTTCATTCCACTCTTCAAAAATTAATTCTTCGCCCAGAAAACTCTTCAAGAGACGCCTACGAATCGGCGTGGTGTGAATAGAAGTAGGCCAGAAAGGATGCCAGATTTCGCCTCCGCATTCGATCGCTGTGAATGGGCCTGTTTCGTTCCAATTACCGAGAATTTTATCGACCGTCAGATAAGGAAAAAGCGCTTTCTCCGGGTTCTCCCGGCCGGCGCTCAAGGAACCATTACTACTGCAAAAAAACCACTGATTCGTCACCGTTGCGATACTGAGAAAGAAAGGATCAAATTCCTCGAGATGGTCAATCACCGCAAAATCCCGTCCGTCACGAATTTCCCATTCATTAACCTGATCAAATTCGATGGTTCTGCTCATTTCTTTCGATTCAGGGGTAAAAGTCAAAGGTGTCATTGGTCATTCTTTTACTTCGTTATCTCAATAACACCCACCTCTTTGACGATGGACTAAATTGATGTAACTTTATGCAATCTATTTTAAAAAAAACACCAAACAAGGGAAAATTTTTATTTTGCAACTTTATGCAACATCTTCCAGAAAGAAACCTTCCTGGAGCACCTGCGGCCCAGAGGCGGCCGCCCCCCTAAAGACCAGTCAGGGACGTTTGGTCATTTTCTTAACTTTTCAAACTCATCCCGATTAACGCTCAACACGCTTCCATTTGGTCACCATTGAGACCGTCCACTGGAACTTGCGCGCAGTCTCTCGAATCAAAAAAGGTTCATCGGCCACTTCAATCAATTCGAAGTCATTCCCGAGTTCTTTCTTAAGCCAGTCAAGAGTGCGCCCTTCAGGCCAATTTTCCTTCTGTGTGAATTCCTCTAGCCAGGTACAAGGAGTCGCCAAAACTAACTCACCACCATTTCGCACCAAGCTAGCGAGCTTTGATAAAAATCGGCGGGGCTCGGGAAGACGGCAAACAAGATTCGCAGCATGCACACGATCAAAATTCCCCAGCTCATCCCGCAAATTCATCGCGTCGCCCACTTCAAAAGTGATTCCGCCTCCATCCGTCCCACCGGGCCGCGAAACATTCACTGTCGTGACTTCCCCTGCCTCCTCTAATCTTTGGCATGAAAGCGTTTGTCCCGCCCCGATCTTCTCGGCCGCTGTAATAAATGCTCTCGAAAAATCGATCCCGATCACCTCACTACTGGTCCTGCCGAGCTCAAACGAAGACCTTCCCACGGCGCAACCCACGTCTAAAGAACGACCGACACTACCTTTGGAGAAATACCCCACCGTCCGAACCGGGAAATCCAACGCCGCGGCCGGACCATGCTCCCAAGGTAAAATCTCCTTAGGCTTTCCATAATGAAAAAGGAGATACTCCCCAACATATCGATCTGTCTCATAAACATCTGCCATTGCGAAACAATCAAACCCCTAGAATAAAAATGTCCAGACTAGAGACCAAGCAAACGGAAATGACAAAAGCATCCGATTGCTTTTAGGATTCTATGAAATTGACGTGATCTCACTAACATATATTGCGCTCCTGCTTTATTCTTAACGACCAACCCCTTGGTCACTGATCCCTTCTCTTCTCATACAGGTTCTACTTCCTCTAGAAATCGCCACTCCCAAATAAAACTTTGTCTTAAGATGAGTTGGGGGTTTCCACTGCCGCAATCCTGCGGTAAAGCCTCCTTATCATGCTCAAAGCCGGAATTGTCGGAATGCCCAATGTTGGTAAATCCACCCTCTTTAATGCCCTCACTCGGACCCGCAACGCCGAGGCCGCAAATTACCCTTTCTGCACCATCGACCCAAACGTAGGCATGGTCACTGTCCCTGACTCACGTCTCGACACGCTGTCAGAAATGTCAAAATCGACCAAAGTTATCCCCACCGCTATCGAGTTCGTCGATATCGCCGGACTCGTCGAAGGAGCCTCGGAGGGAGCCGGTCTCGGAAACAAATTCCTCGCTAACATCCGAGAAGTCGATGCCATTGTTCAAGTCGTCAGATGCTTCGAGAATGATGACATTATTCACGAACTCGGCACTGTAGACCCCACCCGCGACATCGAAATTATAAACTCCGAGCTCATCTTGGCCGATATTGCTGCACTTGAGAAACGGAAACAGTCGCGAGAAAAAAAAGCCAAGTCGGGTGACAAGGAATCCAAGGCTGAAGTCGAGCTCATTTCCAAACTTCTGCCCCACCTTGATTCCGGTAAACCTTCGCTCACCGCTGAGCTCAATAAGGATGAGAAAAAACTAATGAGAGAGTTTTTTCTCCTCTCATCCAAACCGACTATTTTCGCCTGCAATGTGAACGAAGATGAACTTTCTGGCGCGATTGAAAACCCTGATTCACACCCCCTCGTCTCAAAGGTAAAAGCTTATGCTGCCGAATCCCACGACGCAGAGATCATTGTCATCTCCGCTCGTATCGAAGAAGAATTGGTTGAACTCAGTCCAGAAGAGGCTACAGAATTTCTCGGTGATATGGGAGTGAGTGACTCAGGGGTATCCGACCTCATCCGAGCAGTTTACCAACTCCTCGGTCTTCGAACTTACATTACGACCGGGGTCCAGGAGACGCGGGCATGGACCATAACTGCAGGAGACAAGGCTCCAGCCGCTGCTGGAGTCATCCACGGAGATTTTGAGCGCGGATTTATCGCGGCTGAGGTCGTTCACTATGATGACTTTGTCGCACTTGGCGGCAAGGCCGCTGCACGTGATGCTGGAAAGCTGCGCATCGAAGGAAAGGAATATGTCGTTGCTGACGGTGACGTCATTGAATTCCGCTTTAATGTTTAAGGCAAAGACCTCACTCGGATATCAAGGTCTTATTTTTCCTGAGGTGATCACCAACAAGGAGCCGCCAGTCCCTCACAATTTGATCCGGGGGTATCCCGATGTCTTGACGTAGCTGCTGTTCCATCGCAGTCCGTTGTAAAGGCAATAACTTCGGCTCTTCCAAAAGCCGAACGATTCCCGGTAACTGGAGGGCAGGTGACATCAGGCTACTTATCTCAAGATACTCCAAGACTAAATTTGCAGGGTCCTCTGAATTGAGATCATCGATCACCACTTCGACGGCGATATCATGTTCATCGTTAGGAAGATCTAACAAGATCTCAGCAAAAGAGTCCCTCCTCTCTTGGTAATCTGGGATGTTCTTCAACGTCGAAATAAAACTAGCAATCCTCGCCTGTCCTTTTTCACCGCGCCCACTTCCCCCCGATAAAACCTGATTCCTGGTGGAAACTTCGATCTGTCCCGACCTATTTGAATCCCTTCCCTCATCACTCTCTGACACCTCGGCATTCCGGCAAGAGACCACAACAAAGAGCCCTACGATGACATGGCCTAATCTTTTAAAGGTTTTCATTTTAAAAAAGAAGACTCTGCCTTTGCAGAGTCTTCATGATCACTATTTACGACGAGGTTCCTGTTCTACTCATCAGAATCGCCATCATCACCGTCCCCGTTGTCGTCATCGTCTCCGTTGTCACCATCGTCTCCGTTGTCACCATCGTCTCCGTTGTCACCATCGTCTCCGTTATCGCCATCGTCTCCGTTATCGCCATCGTCTCCGTTGTCACCATCGTCTCCGTTGTCTCCGTTGTCGTCGTCTGGGGTAGTTTCCGGGATTACTGCACCTACAATGTGAAGAACACCATTAGAAGCGCTCAGATCCGCCTCAAGGAGAGGCGAGCCATTAAAAGTGGCCCCTTCGTCAGAAATATCAACGGCGAGGCGACCACCAATCGTCCGGACGACTGAACCGTCGGACAAATCAGCAGAAGTGATCTTTCCATAGGCGACGTGACGAAGCAATACACCGCGAAGGGCCCGCTTATCGTCTAGCAAAGCTGCAAGGGCATCTGCCGGGATCGCAGCAAAGGCATCGTTGTTCGGGGCAAAGAAGGTCCATCTCCAATAACGCGATTTTTGATCAAAAAAGCGCGTGTATCCTGCGGTATCGAGAGCAACTTTAAAGGTTGCGAGATCATCCCGGGACTCAATTACACCAACCAAAGTTTCGACGATTTCGGGGACTAAGACTTCGTCAATCAGATGTATCACTCCATTCGCAGCGATGATGTCAGCGGCGACCACAGACGCAGGCCCAACCGATACTCCACCCTCCTCGACCACCACATCTAGATCAGTCCGCCCAACAGTCCGAACTGTACCAGTCTCGAGGTCAGTGCTTTGGACTGAGCCACGGACAATATGGTTCTTCAAAACAAATCGTAGTAACTCCCGGTCATTTTGAACCGCTTCAAGAAGTTCGGAAGGAAGTTTCGCAAATGCCTCGTTAGTAGGGGCAAAAACAGTTAATTCGAGGCGGTGACTGTCGAGAGCTCGGTCAAGCCCAGCCGACTCCACTAAGCTAGCGAGGGTCGAAAGGTCCTCATTTCCAGCAGCAAGCTCCAAAATCGTTTTTGGTGCCATGAACTCGGGATCAAGAACGGTGTCGATCCCGTGTATAATCCCGTTGGTGGCTCTCAGATTTGCTTTCACAACCTTAGAATCGTTGACCTTTATGGCCGATGAAAACCACCAGAACGAGCGATATCGAGTCGTCTTTACCGCAAGGGTCCCCTCATTCAATGCCGTGAGGGAACGGCTTCCGAGTCGGTAGGAAGAAATGCGTTTCCCGGGCACAACATGATAGGTGAGGAGGTTGGTCAGCGAAGCCTTGTCAGCAAGAAGCGCAGAAAGGCTCTCCGCCGGGATTTTTTCAAAAGCGGCATTAGTCGGAGCAAAAATAGTTGCTTGATCAATCTCGGCGAGAGCATCGCCTAGACCTGCTTCGGTAACGGCTGTTACCAAAGTCGAATAATTTTCGAGTCCAGCGAGCCGCTCAACAAGATTTTGCGTCCGGGAAGGACTCTTGCGGCCTCTGGACTGTGCCTCGACCGTCTGAGGAATGGCCAAACCGAGCCCTAAGGTTAGGCAGGCGATACCCGGTAGGTTTTGAAGTAATTTCATAATTTTTAATTTTTTCACCCCTAAAATAGGGGCGGTTTATTAAGATGCATCACTTCCCAAGGGGTGCAAACTGTTTTTGACAAATGCATTACCTCCTTGGAGTTGGTCAAAAAAAATCGAATCTTCAGACCCCGAAGCCTGAGCCCGAAAGCCCGTCAGAATGCACTCTCCGGTTTACCTAATAAAATTTCCTCCTTTAAAATCCAAAGAGCACCCGTAGCGTCTCCCCAATGACGAAAACAATCACACGAATGTTTCTGCCTATAGTTCTCTGCAGCACTCTCCTCGCGCAACTTACAGACCCGCCAGTTCCGCCAAACTCTCCAATAATACCACCACCAACACTTTACGACTCAGTGGTCAAAATCGAGGTCGCCACCCAGGTTCCTGATTACCGGACCCCTTGGAATAGCGGGCGCTTTAGTGGAGGGACCGGCACTGGATTCATCATCGGGCCTAATCAAATTCTAACTAATGCTCACGTCGTTTCCGATAACCGACGTCTTCTTGTGACACGACGAGGCTCCTCGCGCAAACACGTCGCCCGGGTGCGCCACATAGCGCATGATTGCGATCTAGCCCTTATCGAACTCCAAGATTTTGAACCATTTGAAAGACTTCCGTATCTAGATATCGGGGGAATGCCCACGCTAGAAAGCCGCGTCAGTGCTATCGGTTACCCGGTTGGCGGCGAACGGCTCTCAGTCACCCAAGGGGTGGTCTCACGGATCGACTTTAGCAACTACAGTCACTCGCGTGCGGACTCCCATCTCGTCATCCAAATCGATGCTGCGATCAATCCAGGGAACTCGGGCGGCCCTGTTGTTCAGGACGGTAAGGTTGTCGGAGTCGCTTTTCAGGGAAATACCCAAGCTGACAATGTGGGGTATATCATTCCTACCCCAGTCGTGAAGAGATTCCTCAGGGACATTTCGGACGGTAGCTACGATCACTACATGGACCTTGGGATCTCACCATTCCCTTTGTTCAATCCTGCAATGCGCCAAGCCTATCAACTTCCCGCTGACGGCAGAGGTGTCCTCGTGGCAAATGTTGTCCCGGGTGGACCGGCCGACGGCGTCCTTGAGCGCGGCGATGTTCTGCTTGGTATTGACGATAATCCTATCGACAGTGCCGGTAATATCCGCATCGCTGGGGAATTCGTAGATATGAACGAAATCGTGGAACGGAAATTTGCGGGTGACAAGGTCACCCTTAGCTTAATCCGGAAAGGTGAAACTTTTACGAAAGAACTTACTCTTAAAGCATTTCCCTATTCGCGTATCTACTCGATCCAATACGAAGAAATCCCTCGCTATTCCTTTTTTGCAGGTCTGGTTTTCCAGCCCCTAGATCTTAACCTCTTTGCCTCCTTTAAGTTCAATGATCGCCGCCTCCGCCAGATCTTTGCTGACTATGTCTCGCGCGGACTCTTTAAGAAAATGGAAGACGTTGTTGTCCTGACTCGAGTTGAAAACGATCGTCTCACCACAAGAATGGCCGGCTTCACTGGGATGGTCGTGTCCAAAGTAAACGGAAAGGAAATCAAGACCTTGCGGCAGTTGCATGAAATTCTGAATGCCCCAAAGCCACCAGAATACCACACCATTGAATTCAACGGCGGCAATCGACCTCTGGTCGTGCCAAGCTCAGAGGTGCTCGCTGCCCAAAAGCGGATCATGGCTCAAGTCGGCATCACCAAAGCCTCCCAACTGGATTAAACGATCCAACCAAGCTCCAACGAATGCAATCCATGAAAAAACTTCTCTTCATTCTTCTTTTTCTCAAGCCACTTCAGGCAACTCCGGAAGATTCGCTTGTCCGGATCAATTCAACCATCCAGACATACAGCACTTCTCAGCCTTGGGAGAAGACACCACCACGTTCACGCCGCGGGCTCGGAGTCCTTCTTCCCGGTAATCGTATCCTCACCACCGCAGCAATGGCGGCAGACTCGATTTATATCGAGCTTCAATCTGCGGATAGCACCAAGACCGTCCCCGCCAGGGTTACAGCTATTGATTATGAGGTGAATCTAGCCCTTCTTAGCCCCGACTCAGAGCTCGGTTTTCTTGCTGAGCTTAAGCCCACCACGATCGCACCACCCGCAAAACCAGATGACGAGGTCGAACTCCTCCAACTCGAAACAAATGGCGAACCACTTTCTACAATCGGAAAAATTCGTTCAATGGAATTACTCAGCACCTTTGTAAGCGGGCGCTACTTTCTTGGCTACGTCGTGAAAGCGTCGATGCAGACTTCTGGCAATTCGTTCACCCTACCCGCCTTCCAAAGTCAAAAGCTCATCGGGATCCTCACGAGCTACGATTCGAAGGACCAGATCTGTGACGTTATCTCCGTCGATATTATCTCAGCATTTCTCAAAGATGCCGAGAACGGTAGTTACAAAGGCTTCCCAAGTCTCGGGATCGCCACCACGACCACGGAGGACCCACACTTTCGCGGATGGCTAAAGCTGCCAGAGAACAAGGGTGGACTGTATGTCACCCGAGTTTTACCAAAAGGATCTGCCTCCAAGGCCGGCATAAAAAAAGGAGACGTGATCCTCAATGTAAGCGGCTTTGCCATAGATCGCAGGGGATACTTTGAGCATCCAGATTACGGAAAACTCTTCTGGCCGCACCTCGTGCGTGGAGGCCCGGTCATGGGTTCCAAAATATCAATCGAAGTTCTGCGGAACGGTAAAGAGGAGACTATCGAAGCAATTCTCCAAAAGCCGCCGCCACCTTTGGTCCCGGGGTATCTTTACGATGAAGCCCCCCCTTTTCTAATTAAAGGAGGACTGGTATTTCAAGAACTGTCGAGACCCTACCTTGAGGCCTTTGGTAAAGATTGGGCGACTCGCGCTCCTCTCAACCTGCTAGACGTATTAAGTAGCCCCGAAGACTACGAACAGGACCGGCGGCGCGTTGTTGTCCTCACCCGCGTTGTCGCAACGGAAGCCACAATTGGTTATGACCGCCTCGCCAGCCAGATTATCAAATCAGTAAATGGAAAGACTATAAAAGGACTTCCAGAGCTAGCGAAGACCCTTGCAGATACTCCAGAAAACGGGATTCACACAATCGAGACAGACAAGGAACCCTACCAAATCTTTCTTGATCAATCCCTCTCGGACCGCGTCGATCAAGATTTTATCACACGAGGCCTACCGACTCTTAAAAGACTCTATAAGACAGAGTGAATCTATCCCTACCTTTTTACTGGGTTGGAATCTTGAGAATCTGATTGATCCGTAAATCGTCAGATTCAGACCCACTAGCTTCTTTGATGGCGGCTATTGATACTTTGTAACGGCGAGAAATGCCACTGAGCGTATCGCCGCGAACAACTTTATAAGTAACAAATTTAGCAGGAGCTGCTGGCTCTATTTCATCGGGCGTTGATTCGGGATCGGCCACTGGATCACCAGTCGCCTCTTCTGTCTCCAGTATGATTTCATCGTCGACAACAATCACTGCGCGAGGTGGGGCCACAATTTCGGGCTTTTGATTGTCAGGTTCAACGACGAGCTCGGGTGTTTCAAGTTCCCCGATTGCTGCACCCACCTCTGCCGAGACTTCCTCGACAGGGGCCGGTGCTGGGTCGTCAAGAGAATCCACAAGGGCAGGCTCAGGATTAGATTGCGACGTAGCTACAGGTCGTGGTTCCAGTTCTCCCGAAGAGACTTCCCCCGGGGAGACATCAACATCATCAACATCACTGAAAGAATCTGCTGGATTCGGCTCGGAAATCGCTTCGACCGGCTGGATTAGGGGGGTCGGCAATCGCGATGGTGGAGTTCGAGGTGTCCCACTCTCTAGAATTGGCTCAGAGATTGTTGAGCCAACCGCATCTCCGCCCGACGCCAAATTCGGGCTAACGGGCTCTTCGGTTCTTGCTCCAGCCGGCAGGACCATAATGAGCTGATGAATCGCTTTACCGGTGGTATCAGTGAAGACTTGGCTTTTACTTCTCTCCATCCCTTTACGCAAGCGGTCGATCTCGTGTTGACAGAGAGGCCCAGCCTCCATTCCCCAAATCGCCTCCGCTCTCAAATATTTATCCGTGTTAAGTGTCTTCGTTATCGCGCGGTATTGATTTTCCCCTTTGCTAACCCTCCCCTCAATCTCCACAAAATAATCCCCAGAGGGAAGTTGCTCCTGAACGAACATCAGCCCAGCCTTGCTCATCCAAGGGCCAAACTCAATATCACGCGCCAACTCCTCGGTGGTAAGCTTTTCCTGATTTTTGCCTTGCGGTGCTTTTGAGTCCTCGCAAGAGGTCAGGTGTGCCATGAGAGCAATGACAATGGAATATTTGGCAGCAGAGGGAATTTTCATGGAGACAAGATTAGGAATTAAGATCAACCAAGAACGGTCTTTTTCTAAGTGTCGAGATATCATCGATCAGAGCAATTGAGAAGCATCGATTCCTTTTAACATAAAAAGGCCCGCCAAATTTAAAGAAACAGGTCGAAAACAAAAGTTCTACGATTCGATTCCAAGCTCTTCCTTGAAATCACGGCGTAACTTGCGCTCTCCAATACTCAGCAGCATTCGTGCGTTAAGATCGGGCACGTCCTTCTCAAAACCCTTGGAGTAATTGAATAAGTGCCTCGGAAAGTATTCTGAAAATCCTTCGCGCTCATCATTGGCAAGCCTTCCCCAAATCGCAAAATTTAGCGTCCGCGCAAGTTTTTGCTTCATTTTGAGAGTCAACTTCCTGCCATGACAGGCCCGCTGCACTTGTTTGTGAGTCAATTGTTCGGGTGAGGCCACGACGAGATCATGATTTGAGAGCCCCCAGCTCTCAAGAAGCAACAACAATGGCTGAGGCCCTAAATCCCGTTCTTCAGTCATTTCGAAATTTAAGCATTCACGAGACGAAGGTCGCCGAGGCGGCGAACCAGTTCGCGGGTTTCGCGTTGCCACTGCCGAATAGTGGAACGGGAGGCTTCGAGTGATTCAGAAACCGAGGATTCCAACTCATTCAAGTTTTTCTTGAGTTTAGTCAAAAGCTCATCGACGCGGGCCATGGCATGTTCACAGATCGTCCCATCTTTTGCATGAAGCTCGGCGAGCTTTGCCTCAACCTTCCGTTGAGCCTCCCTCATTTCGGCACCGATAATTTTACTTTCGGGGACGCGACGAAGGTTGCTCACGAGACCCAATCTATGGAGAAGCATAATGGACCATTTTGTGGGGTCAAAGTTCCATGCCTTCACGCCATTACGGAAGTCGTGCTGGAATTCGTGGTGGTAGTTATGATACCCCTCACCATAGGTCACTAGAGCCATAATCCAGCTATCACGGGCGCTGCAACGAACTGAATAGGGCTGGTTCCCGATGGTATGACAGAGCGAGTTGATGAAGAAAGTCGATTGCTGAACCAAAACAACGCGGAGTGCGCCTACAACAAGAAAGCCGCCAAGAGCACCAATCATTCCGCCCATGACGAAATAACCCGCGACTGCCGGTAAAATTAATCCAGCAGTAAAAGCAATAGCGACGTAGTGACGATCTTGGAAGCGAACCAAGGAGTCCTTTTGGAGGTCTTTTACATTGTCGATTGGTTGGGGCGCGTTGAGCTTGAAAAGGATCCACCCGATGTGAGCCCAGAAAAATCCCTTGGAGATATCGTAAGGGTCCTCTTCATGATCTGTATGCTTATGGTGGCGCCGATGGTCCGAAGCCCAGTGCACTACGGAGTTCTCGAAAGCGCAGGCGCCGAATACTAAAGTAAAAAGACGCACCGGCCAAGTCGCCTTGAAAGATAAGTGTGAAAAAAGACGATGATAGCCCAAGGTGATACTTAGACCGGTGGCAATCATGTAAAAGCCGAACATGGTCCACATGATCCAGTTCAAATCATGCTTAATTAGGAAAATAGGAGCAGCGATGATCCCCAAGGCAGTAATAATGAAAAGAAATGAGGAATTTACCCAGTTGACTCGATAAAAAGGAAATCGATGATTCATAGCTAATGTGTGTTTTTGAAGCTTACCTATCGGTTTGTGAGGACTTTTCACTACATCCCCACAACAGTGGAACGTTATCAGTTAAATAACCGATAGGCGAGGGCCAATTTTAGATCGGCCGGAAAACTGATTTTGCTAGTCAAATCTTTCAATGATTTAAATTGTCTCAAAAACTTCCAATGCTGTTCTCGACTTATTTTTGTCAGATCTTGAAAGAACTTCCGTATTAGTAGCCCTAGACAATGCCTATGAAAGAAGATCGTAATCACCTCACCGCTTCTCGCGTTTTAACTTTCCTAACGTTTGTGTTCTCCGCGATTCAAGCTAACGCCGCTAAGCCCCCAGAGGGTTTTGAAAAAATCGATCAAGAGATCGTAATCACAACCTTGGAGGCTAAAATGATGTATGACAAACCCAGTTTTAGCGTCAAACCAAACGCAAAAATCAAATTAGTTCTTAAAAATCTCGATAGCCTTCCACACAACCTCATCATTTGCACACCAGGAAGGAAAAAGGGAGGCGATAAAGGAAAAGAGGTCGTCGATGCCGTCCTGAAATTAGGAGACAAGGGCGTTGAACAAAACTGGGAACCCAAGGGTCATCCTCGAATTTTAAAAAGTTCTGGAATGGTCCAACCAAAAGAGGCTACTACAATTTTCTTCAAGGCCCCTAGCAAAGAGGGCAACTATCCTTACATCTGCACATTCCCAGGGCACTATCAGCTGATGAACGGGATGATGAAAGTCAGTAAACTAAGCGATCCCAGCCGGAAACTGCCTCCAATCCGAGATCTTCTTTCTTACACGCATCTTGGCAGCTTTAAGACTCTCACCGACCTTCGTAAGACCAAGGCAGTGAATGTAGAGGAAGAGAAGAAGGGGCTCATATCTCTTCAACACGCCGCACTCAAAAAAAATAGTCGCGATAATTATGGGATCGTCTGGGAGGGTTGGCTCAACGTTCCGCGCGACGGAAAATACACTTTCACCTACGACACCGACGATGGCGGCTCCATAACCATCGGCGGAAAAGAAATTATCACTCGAAACTACGTCGGTCCTGCCGGCAAGCCATCTAAAGGATCGATCAAGCTCAAAAAGGGGCGTGTTGATATCAAGGTTGAATATTTTGAGCTCTCCGGTGAGGAACATGTTTCTCTCTCTTGGGAGGGGCCTAAAATGAAAAGGCAATACCTTTCCGATGCCAAGACCAGCGGAGGTGGCAACCGCGGTGGCGGCGGAAATAGCATCCCGATAGTCGCTCCAGCAGGAGAAGCAATTATTTACCGTAACTTCATCGCCGGCACCGACCCTCGAGGCATTGGCGCGGGATACTCCGAGGAGGTCAATCTAGCCTTTAGCGCTGATTCTATGAGCCTGGACATGATTTGGAAAGGTGACTTCATTGATGGCGGACGCCACTGGATCAACCGTGGCCAAGGCTTTCAACCACCAGCAGGCGACCAGGTAATCACCCTCAATCGCGGTATTCCATTTGCGATTCTTGAGAGTCAGACCTCTAAATGGCCAAACAAGGCTGACGAGAACATGGAACCGCGCTTCAAAGGCTATAGTCTCAACAAGCAACAGCAGCCCACCTTCAAGTATCACTTTGGCCCAATTGCGGCACTCGATTACCCTGCCCCAAAAGATGATGGATCCGGCTTCACTCGGACGATCACGATTAACGTCCCCTCTCCTGGCTCTTCAGGCCGGCTTCACTCGGACGATCACAATTAACGTCCCCTCTCCTGGCTCTTCAGGCGAGCAACTCTACTTCCGGGTGCTAAGTGGTGGAAGTGTCCAAAGCGGAAGTGAAAGAACCTTCAGCTTTGAAGACAACCTCATCGTAAGCGTGCCCAATTCCGAGCTCCCTCCATTCACCCGCGAAAACGAACTCCTTATTCCAATTCCGCTCACGCCAGGAAAGCACACCGTAACCATCGATTACACTTGGAAGTAATTAGGCATCCCAAACTTAGAAAATTTGACACCATGAAAAACTTCATTCTCTCAGCCGCTCTCATCTCTTCTGCTTTAGCAGACCCGCGCCAACCTGAATTCTACCTTCGTGAAGAAATCCCAATGCCAGAAGGCGAGGTTCTCGAGCTTGGCGGAATCGCCATTATGCCTGGCAAAAAGGTCGCAGTTTCCTCCCGACGCGGTGATATTTGGGTGTGCGAAGGCGCCTATGGAAAAGATCTCTCAAAAGTCACATGGACTCTCTACGCGCGAGGCCTGCATGAGCCTCTCGGAATGTTCTACCGAGACGGATCACTTTTTGTCACCCAGCGCCCCGAAATTACAAAACTCACAGATACGGACGGTGACGGTAGAGCGGACAATTTCGAGACCGTAACTCATCACTGGGGAATCGATGGTGACTACCACGAGTATAATTTCGGCTCTAACCCCGACAAAAACGGGGATATTTGGGTCGTTCATTGCCTCACTGGTTCAGGTGGTGCGAGCCAGAAATCTCCGTGGCGTGGATGGTGTTATCGCTATAATCTCGATGGCACAGCGACCCCGACCTGCCCTGGGATTCGTTCTCCGGGCGGAATCGGATTCAACCAAGCAGGCGACGCATTTTACACCGACAACCAAGGACTCTGGAATGGTTCTTCCTCGCTCAAATGGCTCAAGCCTGGCGGCTTCATGGGCAACCCGACCGGTAACAAATACGTTGATCTCGTTGACGGCATGGAAAAGCCGCCTAACCCAAAAAGCGATTCACGGATGGTCATCGAACACGACAAGGACAAGCGGATCATTCCACCCGCCATCATCTTGCCACACGGCAAAGTCGGTCAGTCCCCAACTGCTGTCATCTACGATAATACCAAAGGAAAGTTCGGCCCATTCGATGGACAGGTTCTCGTCGGAGAGCAGACCCACTCCCAAATCCAACGCGTCTACCTAGAAAAGGTCAAAGGACTCTACCAAGGGGCTGTTTGGAAATACCTCGAAGATTTTCGCTCTGGAATCGTTCCAGCTCGGATGGGTGATGACGCGACGCTCTTCGTGGGTGGAACAAACCGTGGATGGGGTGCCCGGGGCGGCAAGAACTTCACCTTCGAGCGCGTGCGCTGGACCGGGCAAACGCCCTTCGAGATGCACGAGATGCATGCAAAGCCAGATGGCTTCAACATCACCTTCACCGAGCCAATCAACGTAGCCTCTGCCAGAGATATGAAATCATACGCCTGTGAGGCCTGGACCTACATTTACAAAAGTGGATACGGAAGCCCTGAAGTCGACAAGGTCACCCCCAAGATTGACTCTGTCACCGTCTCACCCGACCGAAAATCTATCAACTTGAAGGTTTCTGGACGCGTGCGCGGCCACGTCCATCACTTCAAACTCGGAGGACTAAAATCAGCCAAAGGAGATTCTCTCTGGCACCCGGACGTTTACTACACTCTCAACGAGATCCCTGAGTAGTCAGACCGCGCTTCAATCTCAAAGTCACACTCCGAGAGGGGTGTGGCTTTCTTTTTAAAAAAGGAGCCCCGTTATCCAAATCCCATGTTGCACAGCCTCTTCTTTACTCCATCATCTACCCATGCGTTTTGCCCTAGTTCCTCTGCTTTTCACCTTCCTCCACGCCCAAGAAAATAAAAAGGAAGAGAACAAAGACGATTTTCCAAGCGTCGTAAGCAAACAAGATGCCGTCACCATTGCCGGTAAAAAAATCGACTATAAGGTCACCGCTTCCACCCTCTCTCTTAAAACAGCAAAGGACGAAGACCGCGCCTCGATTTTTCACGTCGCCTACGAACGCATCGGTATGAGTGATCGCCACAAACGCCCGATTGTCTTCGCCTTTAATGGAGGCCCCGGCTCGTCGGCGGTATGGCTTCACATGGGGGCCCTCGGCCCACGTATTGTTCCGACCACTCCAGACGGCACCAGAACCCTCCCCCCACCCCTTACCGTTAAAGAGAACCCCCAATCGATTCTTGATGTCGCTGATATTGTTTTTATCGACCCAGTCTCGACTGGGTTTTCACGTGCAGAAGGAAAAACGAAGGCTGACGAATTCCATGGAGTCAATGGAGACATCCGCTCGGTCGGTGATTTCATACGCCGCTGGGTGACCGAAAACGACCGGTGGGCCTCTCCAAAATATCTCCTTGGTGAGAGCTACGGTGGCATTCGCGCAACCGGTCTCGCCGATCACTTGCAAGATGAATTTGGAATGTCACTCAACGGGGTTGTTCTACTTTCCTCTCTCATCGACTTCCGAACTCTTCGATCCAACGTTGCCGATGACCTTAGCTACTCAGTCTTCTTTCCTGGCCTCACAGCAACTTCTCACTATCACAAGAAAATCCAAGGTAATCGTAATGAGCTCGTCGAGCAAGCCCGCGCCTTCGCCTTTGGCACCTACTCGCAAGCGCTTTTAAAGGGCGCCGCGATCTCCGCTAAAGAAAAAAAATCAGTCGCTGACCAAATGGCAAAGTTTACCGGCCTGCCTGCGTCCCTTTTCGTCGAAACAAACCTACGACTCTCTTCTACTAGGTTTCGCAAAGAACTTCTTCGGGACGAAAGCAAAGTTCTCGGTCGCTTCGACGCCCGCATTGCTTGGCCCTCAACTTCTCCGGAAAGCGATTATGCGAGTTATGATCCCTCCTACTCCGTAGCCTACGGAGCCTTTTCGACAGCCATTAACGACTACCTTAGCCGAGATCTCGGTTGGGAAGGCCACCATCCCTATAAAATTCTCACGAGCGACGTCCGCCCGTGGGATTGGGGAACCAGTAATAGTGTGGTCAATATGGCACGTAACCTTGAATCAGCGATGCGCGAAAACCCTGATCTTAGAATACTGGTAATGTGCGGCTACACCGACTTGGCAACTCCACCAGCCAACATGCAATACTCTATTGATCATCTGTTCAATATCCCCAACGAGCGCCGACAGGCTATCAAGTTTACATGGTATGAAGCCGGGCACATGTTTTACCTCAATCAGCCAGATCTAGAAAAGATGCGCACAGATCTCGTCGATTTCATCAAATAGAAATCTTTGCCACCTTCCAGCTTTTTGAGGGAAGAATGGCAGTCCCACAAGGACTCGAACCTTGAATGACTGAACCAAAATCAGCTGTGTTACCAATTACACCATGGGACTGGATCCTTGTTTGCGCTAAAAAACGTGCGGCGGAGGAATAAATTCAGTCCCGCGCCGTTGCAAGACCGAAATAGACAGAAATCCTATTTTTCTTCACCTCGACTGTCTTCCAAGGCACATCTTGCCTCTTTGGGATTGATTTTGTGTCAAAAAAGCACCCCCGCGCCTAATCCGGCTGAGCAAGCTTCGTCAAAATCCAAACCAGCGAAGCCAACCCTTGACCTCTTCTCCAAAACCCAAGAGGTTCGCAACCTCTCATGGATTACGGAACGCTCATCGAAAAACGCAAAGCCCGCCTTACCGAGATTGAAAAACTCATGGAAGATCCGGGGTTTTTCAACGACCAGAGAAACTCGACTCAATACATGCGAGAGCACCGCTCTCTCAAAAAGCTCATGGGGCTCTGGGATGAATTCCAGCAAGTCACCAACGATATCGAAGGTAACGAGGAACTGGCCAAGGGGGATGACGAGGAATTTTCCGCTATGGCTGAAGAGGAACTTCCCGCTCTCCGAGAGCGTCACGAAGTTTTAGCCCAAGAAGTCCAATACGCGCTCCTTCCAAAAGATGAAACCGAGGACCGCGACGCTCTTCTAGAAATCCGGGCCGGTGCCGGAGGCGATGAAGCTTCCCTCTTCGCCGGCGAGCTCATGAACCTCTACCAACGCTACACCGAGAAGCGGGGCTGGAAATGTGAGCACCTTGAAAGTTCTCCTTCCGACGTTGGCGGTTATAAAGAGGTGGTTCTCAAAATCACCGGTGAAGAAGTTTTCCGCTACCTGAAATACGAATCCGGTGTCCACCGCGTTCAGCGCGTTCCCGCAACCGAAACTCAAGGTCGTATTCACACTTCCACAGTCACTATCGCAGTTCTACCCGAAGCTGAAGAAGTCGATGTTCAACTTAAGCCTGACGAACTTCATATACAGGCCACTCGTTCTGGTGGCCCCGGAGGACAGCACGTCAATACCACCGACTCCGCAGTTCAAGTTACCCACCTCCCAACCGGTATTCAGGTCAAATCCCAGGACGGTCGATCCCAGACTCAGAACAAAGAAAAAGCCCTGCAAATCCTGCGCGCCAAACTCTTCGAAGCCGCTCAGCGCGAAGCTCAAGAAAGCTACTCGGCTCAACGAAAATCTCTGATCGGCTCAGGCGACCGTTCCGAGAAAATCCGCACCTACAACTTTCCTCAATCCCGCGTTACAGATCACCGCATCAATCATACCTCCCACAATATGGAAGGAATCATGACCGGCGACATTCACGAATTTACCGACCACCTCCAAAAAGCAGAAATGGAGCAACGTCTTGCAGAAGAGGAGTTAGGATAAGCTCCTAACATTCATTCACAACTTATTCACAGAAGAAGTGCGAGCTCCATTATGACAACCATCCTCGATGTCCTCGAGAAAGGAGCCTCTTTCCTAGATAAGAAAGGGATCGCCGAGCCGCGGCTCAACATGGAACTCATGGTCGCTTATGAATTGGGTATTAAGAGGATGGATCTCTATCTTCGCTTCGACCAGCCCCTAGATAAAGCAGCGCTAGCCTCGCTTAGAGAAAAACTAAAGAAACGTAGCGAAAACGTTCCACTTCAACATATAAACAAGGTTGTTCACTTTGGTAATTACGAATTTTACTGCGATCACCGCGCCCTGATCCCCCGTCCGGAAACCGAAGAGTTGGTCGACCTTGTAAAAAAGCAGTTACTCACAAAACCTGCCCGTATTTTAGATGTCGGTTGTGGTTCAGGCGTCCTTGGATTTACCCTTTCAAAAGACTTAGGATCAGACTGTGAACAACTTACGCTAGCAGACTTATCCACAGAGGCCCTCTCGCTTTGTGAACAAAACCGCAAGGCCCTCGGAGTCGAAGCAACGCTGATTGAGAGCAATCTCTTCTCCAATATCACAGAGACCTTTGACCTCATCGTTGCGAACCTTCCCTACATCGCAGAGGGCGAACGCGCAAAACTTGAACCCGAGGTTCTTCACGATCCCGAAATGGCCCTTTTCAGTGGCTCAGATGGTCTCGATCTCCTCCGCCTCTTTTCTGCCGAATGTCCTAAATTTCTCAATACCGGAGGACTCGTAGCTCTGGAAGTCGGCTATGATCAGGGTGAAATTGTAGCCGGATTTCTTCGGAAGGCTGGACTCACCAACATCTCGATCGGAAATGACCTCAATGGAATCCCCCGCTTTCCACTTGCACAGCAGGCTTAAAAAGCTCACTTCATTTCCCCTAACACCAACGGACTATGGACAAACTTCTCGTGCACGGCGGCACCTCTCTCTCCGGATCCATTAATATTTCCGGATCGAAAAACGCATCTCTCCCCATTCTTGCAGCAGCCCTTCTGACCGATCAGCAAGTTGTCATTGAACGCGTTCCCGATGTCTCCGACACCAATTATATGCTTCAAATTCTCAGCGCACTCGGCTGCGAAGTTGAGCGCTACAGCGGCACTGTCAAAATTACCGCAGCAGAGATTCGCCCGGAAGCGCCCTACGAAATCGTTCGTAAAATGCGTGCCTCCATTTGTGTCATGGGGCCCCTTGTAGCGCGCCTAGGGCGGGCTAGCGTTTCTATCCCTGGCGGATGTGTCATTGGTGACCGACCCATCGATCTTCATTTAAAAGGACTTCAAGCGATTGGTGCCAATATTGACACCGAAGGCGGCAATATTCTCATCGAAGCCAAGGAAGGGCTCAAAGGTCAGGAAGTTGATCTTAGCGGAAAGCACGGTCCCACTGTCTTAGGAACCGATAACCTCTTGATGGCCGCAGTCCTAACCGAGGGAATTACCGTCATTGAATCCGCCGCGTGCGAACCCGAAGTCGTCGACCTCGCCAATTTTCTCATCTCAATGGGAGCCAAGATCGAAGGGGCCGGAACCCGCCGCATTACTATCCAAGGAGTAACTTCTCTCGGCGGAACTCACCATACCGTAATCCCTGATCGGATCGAGGCAGGAACCTTTATGGTTGCCGGAGCGATGGCAAGCCAATCGGGAATCACTCTAAACCGTATTCGCCAAGATCAGCTTACAGGAGCCACAGAAAAACTCACCGAGGCCGGGCACCTCGTGAAATTCAACAAAACCGGAGACAGTGTCACAGTCATCCCAGGAGATTCACCGAGCGGCTGCTCTATCACCACCGCTCCACATCCCGGATTCCCAACTGATATGCAGGCGCAGTTCACGGCCATGTTTGCCACGACACCCGGCATCTCTGTTATTGAGGATACTATTTTCCCACAACGTTTTATGCACTGTGCTGAGCTTACCCGTATGGGAGCAGACATCAATGTCGACAATGGGACAGCTGTCGTTCATGGAATTAACCAACTCAGCGCGGCTCCTGTTATGGCCTCCGACCTACGTGCCTCTGCAGCACTCGTTCTTGCTGGATTAAAAGCTAAGGGCACAACCGAGATCAATCGTCTTTACCACATCGACCGTGGCTACGAAATGATTGACGAAAAACTTCTCCAGCTTGGCGCAAAAGTGGAGCGCATCCGTGGCAGCGCTTGATCCCACCACTTGCGGCGCTAGCTCACCCCACTTAACTTTGTGAACCGACACGCTCTACAATGAAGAAATTTCTGTCTCTTTTCTTATGCAGCCTAATACCTGTAAGTGCTGATCTCGTGGCGCACTATGCTCTCGACGAAACCGACGCATCCACAAAGGTCATCCAGGATTCACTCCAGCTGAACAATGGCCTCCTCATTGGAAACAGTAATCCCACCAAGAATTTTAGAGCTCTTCATGGAACTGGTTATGACTTCCCTCTTCGCTCTGGCTTTCGCGTCAACCCTGCTCCCGAAGTCCAGCCAACAGATCAATTTACAATCACTTGGTGGTTTCGTCCGACGACTCTCAATGCCTTCGATCGCTTCTACGAGACCCTCTCAGGAACCGGCAAAAACGGTTCAGGGATTAGGATTGATCTCGGAGGAAACGGACGCCAAGTCCGCGCTCTTCTTCGCGATGGTAACGGCTCTACCGACACCTCGGTCACCAGTCCCCTCAACCTCACGGCCGGAGCATGGTATTTCTTTGCACTCCGCTATGACTCGCTAAATAATTTCTGCAAAGTCACTGTTCTTCGCGATACCGGTGGTAACATTACCGCTTCAAACATCAGCTCTTCAACAACCACCAAGACTTCCCTTGGCACGAATACAATCACCCACAACACTGGCGTTTTTTTTGCTGCAGACGACGCCAGTGCAGCAGGTTCAAACGATTTTGGAGGTGCGATGGATGACATCGCGATCTTTCAAACTAAAGACGACTTTGGAGTCCTTTCTGATACTGATCTTGCCGGGATTTTCAACAACGGGGCCCTCGCCTTTGATCCGCCGGCCCCGCGTCCTACCATCAATTCCTTTACCGCAAACCTAAGCGATTTTGACTCCGGCAACTCCGTCGTTCTTAGATGGGACGTCTCTGGTGCCGACTCAGTTGAAATCACGCCTAACATTGGAGCTGTCAGCGAAACTGGCTCAGTCAATTTTACCGCAACACTCACCGAAATCTACACACTCACTGCGACCAATGCAGAGGGGCCAACAAGCGCCACCGTGCAAATTACGGTCGATGGCTTGGCTCTCGCACCACAAATTAGTGAATTCGTTGCAAGTAATTCCTCTTTCGATGATGGAGATGGCAACTCCAACGACTGGATAGAGATCAACAACCGAAATACCACACCATTTGACATCTCCGGCTATTACCTTACCGACGACGAAACCAATCTGACCAAATGGTCCTTTCCCAATAACACTATTTTAGATGGCAATGAATACTTCGTGGTCTTCGCTTCAGGCTCCGACACGCCGGATTCAGCCGGAAATCTCCATACTAACTTTAACCTGAGCGCCAAGGGCGAATACCTCGCCTTAATTTCACCTGATGGCGCTACAATTGTGCAGCAATTTTCGCCGACTTACCCTCCTCAAAAAACCGACGCCAGCTACACCTCACAAGGCTTTCTTCCCCTTCCGACTCCAGGCTCTGAAAATACCGGGATCGCCCGACAAGGATATGTCCGAGACACAACTTTCAACGTCGATCGTGGCCACTATCAGGCTCCTTTTGAGGTCACCATCAAAACCACCACTGCGAACTCACAAATTTACTACACCCTCAATGGGACTCGACCCACCCCCGACAACGGCGACCTTTACAGCGGTCCAGTCACCATTTCTACCACCACTATCCTTCGCGCAGCTGGCTTTAAAAATAACTTTATCCCTACCAACGTCGACACCCAGAGTTATATCTTCCTGAAGGACGTTATCAACCAACCTAAAAACCCTCCTAACACGACGTCAGTGTGGGCTGGTCGAATTGCCGACTACGAGATGGATCCGCAAATCGTCGACGACCCGAAGTATGCCGCTGAAATTATCCCGGCACTCCAAAAATTCCCCTCTCTCTCGCTCACAATCGCTCCCGATGACTTTTACGGACCCAACGGAATCTACCAAAACCCTCAGAGTGAAGGTTCGCTTTGGGAGCGCCCTGTCTCAGCTGAACTCATTTCTCATGATGACTCGGAACCCGGTTTTAAAATAAACGCTGGGCTTCGCGTGCAAGGAGGAAGCAGCCGAAATCCCGATACTCCAAAGCACAGTATGAGCCTCCGCTTTAGATCTCAATACGGTGCCGGAAAGCTGCGTTACCCTCTTTATCGCGATGCCCCGAGTGGTCGCAAAGCAGCAGAAAAATTTGACACCCTCCAACTACGTTCAAACTACAACTACGGCTTCTCCCACCGTCACTTCTGGCAGTGTGATAAAGCCCAATATAATCGAGATCAATTCACCAACGATGTTTTTATGGAGCTGGGAAATATCGGCGTTCACGGACGGTGGACCCATCTTTACATAAACGGAATTTACTGGGGATTATACCATCTCCACGAGCGTCCCGATCAAGACTTCATGGAAGCCTACTTCGGTGGTGAAGACGCCGATTACGATGCCATCAATAAAGGCCAAGCGCAATCTGGGACAGTCGCCCGATACAACACTATGGCTTCCATTTCCCGCAACAATATAGCAAGCAACTCCGTTTACGAAATCCTGCAGAGCCATCTCGATATCGATTCCTTCATCGACTACATGATACTCAATTTCTTCATCGGCAATAACGACTGGGATGGCAATAATTGGCGGGCCGCGGGCATGGGTCCAACCGGCGTTCCCTTCCACTACTTCCCATGGGATTCTGAATTCGCCATCTCAACGGCCCGCAATAGTCCTGCTTACCTCAACATCGCCGGAGCCCTTAACATCAACGTCACCGGACGTAACAATCGTAACAACAGAGCCTCCGGTATTCATCAAGACCTTACAAAGAATGCAGAATACCGACTGCGCTTCGCCGACCGAGCACACGCAGCACTCTTTAATAACGGCCCTCTTTCTCCCACCGGAGCCACTGCAATTTGGCGCCGCCGCTCCGATGAAATGGACGATGCAATTGTTGCCGAGTCTGCTCGATGGGGCGACTATCGAAGAGATGTTCAGTCCGCGGGTGGATGGCAAAATTCAAACTATGAGCTCTACACAAAAGACGATCAGTATCTCGCCACGCAGAACTATATTATCGAAACTCACCTCAAACAGCGACCCAACATTCTTCTAAATCAGCTTCGAGCCCGGAATCTTTATCCTTCTGTTGCCGCTCCTGTCTACGCCCAAAACGGGAACTCACTCACGATCGAAAACCCCAATGGCGCAGGCTCGATTTTCTATACCACTAATGGTTTAGACCCCCGTGATCTAGGCGCTTTGACATATTCAAACGCTCTTACTCTCACCGTAAGTGCCACCTACAAATCACGCGTCTTAGAGAACGGTGTTTGGTCTGCTCTGCAATCGGCTGACCTCGTAGCAGGGACTCCTGCCGACGCCACCAACCTCGTAATTTCCGAACTTTACTACAACGAGCCCGGATCCGCCGAGGAAAACGAATTCATCGAACTCACCAACATTTCCAACAATAAGATCGACCTGAGCAACCTCACCTTTACCGCTGGACTCACTTACACCTTTCCTCTCGACACTACCCTCTCACCTGGAGGTCGGCTTACGATCGGAACCAATGACTTCGCTGGTAGTCTCGACAACGGAGGCGAAAAAATCACCCTAACTGACGCTTCCGGAACCGTTATCGAAAGTTTCGCTTTTGATGACACCCCCCCGTGGCCTCAAGCCAGTGACGGCGAAGGGTTCAGCCTCGTTAGAATTAGCCCCTCCTCGCAACTTGATCCCAACCTCCCTTCAAGCTGGCGGACCTCAACCACCGCAGGAGGCAATCCTGGAGGATCGGACGCAACCACTTTCCAAGGCGGCGATCTTATCGCCTACGCTCTTCAGGGTAAAGAACTCACCCCAACCCTAACCGGTATACAGGTCCCCAAAAACCTCGCGGCTGACGACCTCATCCAGAAAGTTCAAATCTCCAACGATCTCAAAAACTGGGACACCCTTTCCAATCCTATCCAAGAATCACTGCCTGAAAATGGCTTTATCGTCGAAACTTATGAAGTCGGACCAATCACCCAAGCAAGATTCTACCGTCTCAAGGTAACGGTCCGTTAAGAAACTCTTCATCACAATCATCGCGAAGAACAAGCCCTTGCATCTTCAGCGTTGGAAGTTGTGCATTCAGGGTCCATGATCCATCTATGCCACTCGCTGCAAGCGTACTCATCGACGGTCCTTCCGAGCTCGTCTTTGATTACGCTATTCCGGATCACCTTAAAATCCTCCCCGGCTGCCGCGTCCGCATCCCCCTTCGGAACCGCGACGCTACGGGGACTGTCCTCCGCGTCCAAGAAGCACCTCAATCCGAATTCGATCTCCGTTACCTCACCGGCCTCGTCGATCCAGAACCACTGATCACCCCTGCTCTTCTAAAACTTGCAGAATGGATCACCTCTTACTATGGCACCCCGCTCGAGCAAGTCATTCGTTCGATCATACCCGCCTCCATTCGTGGAGATAAAACTTCTGCCAAAATTCGCAAAGCTGCCATTCTTGCAAAAAAGCCAACCGAAATTGAACTCGCTAAGCTCGCCAAACGGGCCAAACGCCAGCACCAAATCATCACTCTCCTATCGATTGCAGACAAGCCAATCCCGATCACCGAACTCGGGGGGGCATCCACCTCTTCTTCAATTAAGACCCTTACAGAGAAAGGCTGGGTCAAGGTTATCAATCTCGAAGTCCGCCGTGACCCTGATGCCAACGAAACCTTTTTACCAAGCGACCCACTCACCCTGAACGAAGAACAAGACGAGGCATACCAAACAATCTCAAAAAGCCTCCATTCAGAAACACCAAAGCCAATCCTCCTTCACGGAATCACAGGATCAGGAAAAACTGAGGTCTACCTCCAGGCCACCCGCACCGCCCTGAAACTCGGCAAAAATGTTATCATCTTAGTACCCGAAATCTCACTTGCTCCCCAGACCGTAGAACGCTTTAAAGCCCGCTTCCACGATCTCACCGATCAAATCGCAATCCTTCACTCTAACCTCTCCCAAGGAGAGCGCTTTGACGAATGGCATCGAATCCGAGCGGGGAAAGCCCGCATCGTAATTGGGGCACGCTCCGCCATCTTTGCACCCGTCAAAGACCCCGGGCTCATTATCGTCGATGAGGAACATGAACCTGCCTATAAACAGGAAAATCCACCTAAATACCACGCACGTGACCTTGCTGTAGTCCGCTGTAACCTCGAAAAATGCACCGTCGTCCTCGGCTCCGCCACTCCCTCACTTGAAACCTTCCAAAACACACAGCTCAAAAAATACCAAATCGTAAAAATGACAGAACGAGCTGACGGCGCCTCTCTCCCTCTCACTCGGGTTGTAGACATGCGTATTGAGGCTAAGAAACACAAAGGCCGCGATGCCATTATCTCAGACGTCCTTCGCACTTCGGTTGAAAAACGCATCGAAGCAAATGAACAAGTCATCATTTTTCTTAACCGCCGCGGCTTCGCAAGATCCCTCCAGTGCCCGCCCTGCGGACATGTCATCGAGTGCAACCATTGCTCCATTCCGCTTACCTACCACCGCGGCGACGAACGCCTCGTTTGCCACGTCTGCGGTTTCCAATCCATTGTCCCCCGCCTCTGCCCCAATTGCCAAGACCCAGCTATTCGCTTTCAGGGATACGGAACCGAAAAGGCCGAAACTATTCTCCGCAAAGTCTTCCCCTCCGCAAAAATCGCACGCCTCGACACAGATACCACGCGACGTAAAAACACGCTTCGCGACACCCTTCGAGCCTTCCGCGCCAAAAAAATCAACATCCTCCTCGGCACCCAAATGATAGCCAAGGGACTCGACTTTCCGAACGTCACTCTAGTCGGAGTCCTCAACGCTGACCTTTCGCTTTACGCGCCTGACTTCCGAGCGGGTGAGCGTACTTTCCAACTTTTAACCCAAGTCGCGGGTCGAGCAGGTCGCGGGAAAATGGCCGGAGAAGTTATCATACAGACATCGACACCTCACAGCCCCTCGATCCAGTTCGCAAGACATCACGATTTTGATGGCTTCGTTGCCCAAGAACTCAACGTCCGCCAACAATTTCAATATCCACCTTTCACCCACCTCGCACTTCTCCTAGCAAGATCAAGCCACGAACGCCGCGCTGAATTCACGCTCCAAACCCTCCACCGCAAACTCGCAGAAGATCTTCCCAACCAAGTCATCCTAGGTGACCCCATCCCTTCACCACTCACTAAATCCCACTCTCAATTCCGATTCCAGCTGCTCATGCGAGGTCCCAACGCGAGGATCCTCTCCCACCACCTCAATAAAATTCTCCGCGCCACTCCCACACCAGAGGACGTTATTGTCACCGCAGATTTAGATGCCTACGACCTTGGGTGACCATCATAATGATAAACTTTAAAACTCTGGGATCTCGCAAGAAACGTGGGCGGCATTTAAATTTACGATTGGCTCCTGAAGAACGATCTCTAAGCTCGCGGAATGCCCTCAGTCCTTCTCGTTGAAGATGAGCCCGCCATAGCGGACACTCTGATCTATGCACTCAAAACCGAGAATTTCTCTGTGACTCACGTTCCGACCGCACAAGCCGGGCTTGATCACTTCAAAAATCACGCTCCCGACTTTGCAGTTCTCGATATTGGCCTACCCGACTTTACTGGCTTCGATCTCTGCCGAAAGATTCGGGATTTCTCGCAAATCCCGATCCTCTTTCTGACAGCCCGCGATTCCGAGATCGATCACATCCTCGGCCTTGAGCTTGGCGCCGATGACTACGTTACTAAGCCTTTTTCACCGCGAACTGTAGTTGCCCGTATCCGAGCTATCCTCCGCCGTGGCAAAGCAGCGCCTAAAGAAAACTCCTCTCTGCTTCACCACGATTCCGACACGATGAGCATCACCTGCTGCAATCATCACCTCGACCTTACCGCCCACGAATACAAACTACTCGCCATTCTGCTTGGACAGCCTGGCCGAGTGTTCACTCGGGAACAACTTCTAGAACAAGCGTGGGAAGATCCTGGCTCAGCTATGGATCGCACTATCGATACTCACATCAAATCCCTCCGAGCTAAACTACGCCAACATTCCGAAGACGCCGCTGAAACTATTCAAACCAGACGCGGCCTCGGTTATACCCTGATTCTTTGAATGCGCCTGACTCGTATCACCCTCCTCTTGATCACTCTCATTATGGGAGCTGGGTTTTATCGTCTCTCCGATTACCTTCTCGAAGATCTCGAAACTCAGACTTTGCAAGCAACCGAGGAATCGATGATCGACGCAGCTCATATCCTCGCAAATCTAACCGAAAACGATTTAGACCTAGAGCAAGTATTTGCACGTATCGACGAACGAAAACTCAACGCCAAAATATTTGTTATCGCAAAAGAAAAGATCGGGTTAAACGCCTATCTTACCGATCAAAATGGCATAGTCCTTTTCGACAGCGGCCAGCCAGAAAATGTAGGTAAGAACTTCAGTGAATGGAGCGACGTTTACAAAACACTTCGTGGAAAATACGGAGCGCGGTCAACACGGGAGGACGAATCTGAGTCTGACTCCTCAGTGATGTTCGTCGGCGCCCCCGTGAGAAAAGACGGGAAAATTGTCGGCTGCCTTAGTGTTTACAAATCCCAAAAGGACGTCCTCCCTTTCGTACAAGCTCGCCGCCGAACCATTATCTGGTCCATTGCACTTATTGGCTTGGGGATCCTTGCTCTTATCATCGCTGTCTTCATTTGGCTTTTCCGACCGGTTGGAAAACTCACCGCCTATGCCCGAGCCATCACGAGGAGTGAACGTCGCCCTAGACCACAAGTCGGCATTGGTCGCGAAGTCAATACTCTCGCGAATGCCCTCCATGATATGCGAGAATCACTAGAGGGTCGCCACTATGCAGAGCGTTACATCCAGACCCTGACCCACGAGCTCAAGTCACCCCTAGCCGCGATTCAAGGAGCCGCCGAACTTCTAAATGAAGAAATGCCCCAAATAGACCGCGCTAGATTTGTAGACAACATTCGGAATCAAACGAAGAGATGTGAGGCGATGATCCACCAACTTCTTGAGCTTTCGGCCCTCGAAGCCCAGAGCCATTTAGAGAACTCGCATCAGTTCAATCTCGCCGCTTGCGGACGCAGACAACTTTCAAAGATAACCGGCTTAGCTGAGTCGGCAGGAGTGACCCTAGAATCTGACATTCCCGAGAATCTTCCATTTTTTGGTAACGAGCCCCTCCTAGGATCGGCTATTACCCACCTCCTTGAAAATGGTATTCAATTTTCCCCGAAAGAGGGAATAGTTCTACTCTCTGCGGTGGTTCACGATGATCGCATCATCCTTTTAGTTCGTGATCAAGGCAATGGAATCCCAGACTTTGCAGCCAAAAAGGCCTTTGAACGGTTTTATTCATTCCGTAGTGAAGAACGAGGGAAGGGAAATGGACTTGGCCTTACCTTTGTCCAAGAAGTTGCCGAACTTCATCAAGGAAAGGCGCGGATTTCTCGCCTAGAAGAAGGGGGAACTGAAGCCGCCATCGAACTCCCGATCAGCCTCACCTTAACTTAAGGACTTCCCGAAACCTTCACACTCCAAACATCATGACTCCACAGTTCCAATCTAGTTTTTGGATTAATCGAAGCGGCTACAATTCGTTCCACCTCTCATCTTTACCATTTCTTAATGCGTCACGAACTCGGCATTCTTCTTAGAGGAGCTCCAGAAGATCTCCGTAGGTGGATCGATGATCCTAGAATAAAGAGCCTGCGATTGTGCCTCGTTACCATTATTTTAGCCTTTGGAATTTATGGTATGACGCTGGGATTTTGGAGAGATCCCAAGATGGGGCTCTTCGTTGGAATTAAAATGCCAGCTCTTATTCTGCTCACACTGATCTGTAATGGCTTTCTCAATGGTATGCTGGGCCTCCTTTTGGGAAGCGGGCTTGGCTTTCGTCAATCAATCATGGCGCAACTCATGAGCTTCACTATAGCCGCTCTGGTGCTTGGAGGATTGGCGCCCGTTACCTTTTTCATGTCCCTGAATGCTCCCACACCGGATGCCGAAAACGCTGCAAATGCTCATTCCTACTTCCTTGTCACTCACACCGTTCTCATCGCATTAGCAGGAATCATTGCAAACCTGCACCTCGCCAAGCTCTTGGTCGCAGTCACTCCCGATGCCCGCACCGCCATAGCAACATTAATAGCTTGGCTGGGCGGGAATGCTTTTGTGGGAGCTCAACTTTCATGGATCATGAGGCCATTTTTTGGTACTCCGTCAATAAAAGTTGCCTTCCTGCGCTCGAATCCATTCGACGGTACTTTTTACGAAGTTTTTTGGGGGAGACTTCAATCCATTAGCGGAGGAGCTGGTTTCATCATCCTTATCCTAATCGTAATCTTAGTGTTTTTACTTCATTTACCAGTAATCAAGCTTCTCTTAAAAGAGAACCCAAAAAACCTGGAATAGCGGAGTCCCAATCAATCCTTCATGTGAAAGATCATTAAAGAATTTACAGCTCAATCACTTCGACTATCCAAAAGATTAAGCTGTAAACGAGGAAAATACTGGCTAGGAATCGCGACTATTGCCGAGGGACGGCGAGACAATATAGGCGAGAATCACTTCAAGGCCCTCACAACATTCATCGATAAACATGCAGACCTCACCAAGTATCATGGATTGATGAAATCATTTTTTCTTCTCCTCCTTTCATTTTTGGAACTTCAAGCAACCCAAGTCAAAGTCGCAATTCTCGGTGACTCAATCACGTTTGGCTCCGGTGCCACGCCCATCCAAGCCAATCGCTATTCCACAAAACTTGGCAAATTTTTAGGGGATGACTACCTCGTAAAAACTTTTGCGGCCGGCGGACTATGCCTCCTTCAGAAAGCCGACCGCCCCTTTCTTAAAACAACTCACTTCACCAAAGTTCTTAATTTTAAGCCAGATATCGCTGTCATCACACTCGGAACCAACGACACCTGCCAAAATGAGAAACGTAAAAACTGGGAACATCAAGATGATCTTACCAGCGATGCTATTTCCCTGATTAATAGACTAAGAGAAGGGAACCCTAGCATGATCATACACCTTTGTTCCCCGACTCCCATGTTCCCAAACAAAAAGAGATTAAAACCAGGGCGAAAAATTGACCTCGAAATACGCGTAAAGCGGCTCCCCATAATCCAGCAATCTTATAAAAAAGCTGCCGATAGTGATGACAAGGTCTACTTCCACGATCTTACCCGGACCCTCTCCTCTGGCCATACCACCGATGGCGTCCATCCCAATAACGAAGGGCACGAGCAACTCGCAAAGCACTATCTAGATCTCCTTTCCAGAGAGACTGGAAGACCCGCTAACTTTTCTGGAGGCTCTCGAAAAACTTCCAGTTGGAATGGCTTTGAGCTTCATGATTTAAAACTCCCTAAATCAGGAGCGAACGCACGATTGGTCGTTCCACACACCGCCGCCAAAGGGCAACCATGGATTTGGCGGGCCCGCTTTTGGGGTCACCAACCTGCTTTAGATCTCGCCCTTCTTGACCGCGGCTACCATCTTGCCTTTGTCGATGTTGGAAATCTCTATGGTAACGAAATCGCCATGGCTCGCGGCGAAGAACTCTACGAAGTCCTCACTACTCAATTTCAGCTAGGCCCTAAGCCCATTCTCGAAGGTATGTCACGCGGGGGTCTCTTTATCTTTAACTTCGCCGCGAAACACCCCGAAAAAGTTACCGCCATTTATGGAGATAACCCGGTTTGCAATTTTCAATCCTGGCCTGGTGGCATCAATGGCAAATTATCCAAGGTTGACTACGCTCGCTGCCTTAAAGCTTATGGTATCACTGCAGCCGAAGCCAAAACCCATCCGCAAATCACTCATCCAGATTTTGCCGAAAAACTACAAGGCATCCCCGTTGCTCTGGTGATAGGAACAGCCGACACCGTGGTTCCACCAGCTGAAAACGCAAAACCACTTGCTTCGAACCTCAGTAAGATGAACTCTCCCGTGAAAATATGGCGTAAACCTGGTCTCGGCCACCATCCTCATGGCCTATCACCTGTCGAACCACTTCTTCGCTTTCTTTTGGAAAGTCAAAAATAGAACCAGCTGCTAGCTGATTTGATTTAGAAATCTGCTGGCGAATTTTTCCTAGAACTCCATCCTTCAAGTATGGAGCGAATATCGCGATTTGGATCTCTACTCAAATTGTTGGACGATCAAAATAAAGACGTCCAACAAGGAGTTCAGCGGGCCCTATTGGAATTCGAAGGAGATGCCAGCCACGACCTAGCGGCCCTCGGGATCAATCTCAAGTCTGACGAAAGCAAGATCCTCTCCGAATCCCTCCACGCTGGTCGACAAAAGCTTCTTAAAGAAGAATGGGTCGTGCCCGCCAGTAATCTCAGCTACCCCGACGGTGACTACGAATCATTTGAAGCTCTTCTTCGCCTGATCTCGGACTTTCTCCACGATGGCATTACACTACGACCTAGTCTTTCCGACGAACTCGACATCATAGCCCAGGACGCTCACCCTGAAGTTGGCACCGCCCGTGAACTCGCTGACTGGCTCTTTAAGTCGGGGCGTTTTACCGGTAATCACTCAGTTCCGTTTGATCCACGCAATTCGGATTTAACCTGGTCACTTGACGAGGGGAAAAGCAATCCACTTGGCCTCTCCCTGATTTATATCCTCGTCGCTCAACGACTTGGCCTCACCGTTTATGGAGTGAATTATCCCGGACATTTTCTCTGCCTCATTGACTCTCTAGACGGCCCCACTTTGATCGATGCTTTTCACAAGGGGCGTCCAATTATGGTAAAACAGCTCCTCAACGAACACCCCGAACTCTCCGCAGAGGCAAAAAAAGCAGTGCAACAGCCTTGTTCTCTGGCTGCCATGCTTCTGCGAATACTCACGAATATGAATCTCGCCTTCAACAAAGCAGGCCGCTTTGACGATGCCACTCTAGTTCAAAATCTTATGAAAACCTTCCGTGTATGAGGATAGAGACATCCCAAGTCCACATTCAGAATCAGACCTTACACCGCCTCACCCTAAATCCCGAGACCACGGTTCGAGGCGGACTTATTTTCTTCCACGGACAAGGCGATTTCATCGATCGCTACCCATCTATACTCAAAGGCTTCGTAGATGCCGGTTATCGCTGCATCCTTACCGATATGCCAGGTCACGGTCGCTCACAGGGAAGACGTGGAGTTGTCCCGGGACTCGGCTTCGCAGATGAGCTCCTTCATGATTCTCTCTCATCACTGGAGGGTGAAATTATAATTGCAGGCCACTCTATGGGTGGCCTCATGGCTTTGCGTTTCCTCTTTCGAAACCACAACCTGTTCAAAGCAGCCTGGATCAGCTCACCTCTTCTCAACCCGATGCTTCAAGCCAAACTATGGATGAAAATCGCCCTCCCCTTAGCCGCGCAGCTTTTCCCTTCGGCAACGATCAGCACCGGAGTCAGTAGTTCAGACTGCAGCAGTAAGATTGACAGAGGCGAAACCGAGAAAGACCTGGCTCTTTTCCATAGTCGCATTTCAATCGGCTGGGGTCGGGATCTTTGTAACGCCGCCGAAGAAGTCCGCGAACAATTCACCAACGTGGCCCTCGAAACTCCTATTCTATTTACACAAGGAGATTCCGATTCCATTTGCCCCATTAAAATTTTAGAGGAGAAATTAAAGATCCTCTCTTCGAGTCAAATCTCATTTAAGAAAATCGAAGAAGCTCTTCACGAGCCCTTTTGTGGCTCGACACGTGAGGATTTTCTGATGCACCTCAATCGCTGGATCGATCATAAGCTAGGGTAGCGTTACAGAAATTGCACGATCTCGAAACTCTCCGGTATTTCCAAAACACTCCCACACTCGAAGGAAGTTTCTTTGCCTCCATCAATAGAAACTCTCTGCCAAGCCGCACCGTGAATCATGAGGCGATAGACCGAATATTTCGCCTGAAATTCACCGCTTCGAGTTTGAATCAGTTTCTGTTCCTTAAGCTTAAAGGTCTTCTTTATAGAAGCTCCATACCCATCCCCAGCGTCCTCATAAAGGCTCCCCTGACCCTCTCCATCCCCTAGGTAGACATGGAGCTCCATATAAGGAAGCTCAATTGATGAGTTCAAGCGCACCGGTGACAAGGGCAGAATCGTCCCGGCCTTTACAAAAAGAGGCGTCGAATCAAGCGGAACATCAACCCATCGTTCTTCAGCCCCAATAACCTTTTCATTCGTCCAGAAGTCATACCACAACCCCTTCGGAGGGTAAAACCACCGCCCTTCAACGCCCGGCTTAGAAATCGGACAAGTCAACAAACTTGGTCCAACCCCAAATTCCTCGACACGATTATGACACTCTAGATCATCCGAATCTAAATAGATCAGCGAGCGTAAAATGGGATCACCAGTGTGGGTGTGCTCCTCAAAAACAGTATAGAGGTAAGGCAAAATTCGATAACGAAGCTCGATAAACTTTTTAGCGATGCCTGTGTAAGGTTCTCCAAACGACCACGGCTCCTGATCGTTCTCGTCACCCGAGCTATGCACCCGGCAGAAAGGATGGAAGATGCCCATTTGCAACCAACGAATAAAGAGCTCGCCCTCCGCAACCCCAGAAAAACCGCCGATATCAGTACCGACAAAAGAATAGCCCGAGAGCGCCAAACGCTGACATTGAATATTACCAATCTTAAGGTGCTCCCAAGTTGATTCGATATCTCCGGTCCAGGCTGAGCTGTAACGCTGCGTCCCTGCAAAGGCCGAGCGCGTGATTACAAAGGGTCGATTTTCTGGGAAAGCCCTCCGAATACCTTCTCGCGTCGCACGAGACATCTGCATTCCATAGATATTATGGGCCTTACGATGAGAACATGGATGGCCGTCAAAGTCATGACGAACATCACGCGGAAAAGTCTTTTCCTCGTTAAAGACCGCTGGCTCATTCATATCAGTCCAAATTCCTGCCAAGCCACTCTCCTGCATGAAAGGTGGAAAAAGATCAGCCCACCAATCGCGAGTTTTTGGGCTTGTAAAATCGGGAAAATGACATGGCCCCGGCCAGACATTACCGGTCAATAGAGGACCATCCATCCGCTTGCAGAACATACCCCCTTCTTTACCGCTCTGATAAATCTCATAATTGCGATCAATCTTAATTCCAGGGTCAATGATCCCAACCAATTTGATGCCTTCCTTTTCAAGACGCTTTGTCATTCGCGTAGGGTTTGGATATCCCTCATTACTACGATTCCAAGTAAAGCAACGGAATCCATCCATATAATCAATATCGACATAAATAGCGTCACATGGAATTTCCCTTTTCTTAAAACCATCAGCAATCGCCATCACCTCGCCTTCACTTTTGTATGACCACTTACACTGATGGAAACCGAGCGCCCAAAGTGGCGGCAACTCTGGCTTCCCGGTTAGATGACTATATTTACGAACAACTTCTGGAACCGAAGGACCGTGCATAAAGTAGAAATTCATCTCTCCGCCTTGAGCCCAAAAACTACTCACTGCCTCACGCTCACCACCGAAGTCGTAAAAGGAGCGAAAGGTATTATCAAAGAAGATTCCGTATGCCTTTTCGTGATGCACCCCGACGAAGAATGGGATGTTTTTATAAAGCGGATTAGTTTCGGCATTATAACCATAAACATCACTTCCCCAAAGCTCACGACGTTGCCCTCGTAAATTCTTGTGACCAGGGATGTCTCCTAAGCCATAAAAGTGCTCTCGAGATTGAATCACCCGACTCATCATGACAACTTCTCCGCCATAAGCTTCATTTTGACGCCAATGAAATCCTTTCTCATCCTCCGAGAGTAAATTACCCTCATCATCCTCGATTCGAATTTTTAACCCATCACGTGAAATCAGCACGACCAATTCCCCGGTCTTGAGAGCGTAGTGATTCTTTATTTGTGAAACCTCGGGCGGGAATGCCTTTTCTAAGACTTTTGGCAGCACCGCATATGAAAAATCCTCCGCAAAATCGCCGGTTGCGGAAAAACGAAACCGGATAACGCCAACCTCGACACATGTCACCGAAAGAGCGCAAAAATTATCACACACGAAGACCTGACGGCATCCCTCATCGCGATGCTCTACCACCTTCCCAGGAAAGACTTCACCAGCTTCAGCTGGCATACCGGTCTCAATATAGTTATCTTTCTCGAAGGTTTCTTCGTTAGCTGTTTGCATCCGCTGGGAGACTAAGCACACCCCATGCCTCCCGCCACCGCAGATCACACTCAGACGCAAAAAAATGCCACCTCTAAATAATCATGGCTAGAATTCGCACACTCATGCTTGGCTGGGAATTCCCACCGCATATCAATGGCGGCCTAGGCGTTGCTTGCGAAGGGCTGGCAAATGCCCTTGCCACCCGATCTGAGCTAAGTTTATTTCTGCCAGAAATTAGAAATCCCACAAAAAAGGAGAAAATCCGAATCATTCCAACCAACCATCTTGCTCATTCAGCCGATTTTGAGCCCTATCTCGATGCCAACCCGAGTGAAGGGCTCTATAGTAGGGACTTAGATAAAAGAGTTGAGATGTATTCCTATGAGGCCATCAAGGCATCAAGAGAAACTCATTTTGATGTCATTCATGCCCACGATTGGCTGACAGCAATCGCTGCTCTCAAAATTCGAAAACAGTCAGGAAAGCCCCTCATTTTCCACGTTCATTCCCTCAGTTACGACCGAGCCGGGCCTGACCAGCAGGGTCGGGTTTACAATCTCGAGAAGCAGGTGCTTCAAAAAGCTGATCGCGTCATTGCGGTCAGTCATTACACCAAAAAAATCTGCATCGATCATTACAACGCCGATCCGGGAAAAATTTCCGTTGTCCACAATGGTATTTCGCCTATCGAAGCCTACCGCCGGTCTAAACCATTCCTTGATCACCTCGTGGTTTTCCTCGGTAGAATGACGAGACAAAAAGGTCCAAGTCACTTTCTGGAAATTGCCCTCAAAGTTCTCTCCCAAAATCAAAATGTTCGTTTCGTGTTGGCCGGAACAGGAGATCAACTGCAAGCGTTGATGGCAAAAAGCATCCGGCTCGGGATCGCAGATCGATGTCACTTTACCGGTTTCCTTGGCCGTGAAAAAATCCACAATCTACTCTCGATGGCCGATGTTTACTGCATGCCTTCCGTGTCCGAACCATTTGGCCTCTCAGCCCTTGAAGCTGCTCAATTTGGGGTTCCTGCCGTGATCTCAAAACAATCAGGAGCTGCTGAAATCCTAACCGAAGCCGAGACTGTAGATGCCTTCGACACCGAACAGATGGCACGTGGGATTCTAAAGCAACTAGATGTGGATATTTTGGTTAAACCACTACCCATTCGGGACTGGGAAGATGTTGCCTCTGATGTCGTAGCCCTATACGAATCTCTTTTGCAACGCCCTACTTGATCAAACTCTTGCCGGTCATCTCTTCCGGTTGTCCAAGACCCATCATATCAAGCAAGGTCGGAGCAACGTCAGCCAGAATACCATCTTTAACCTTCTGACCTTCAGTATCCTTAGCGACATACCAAAGGTGCACCAGGTTCGTTGTATGGGCAGTGTGAGGCGAGCCATCAGCATTACGCATGAACTCGCAGTTCCCATGATCGGCCGTGATGAGAAGTTTTCCTCCCAACTTTAACGTCTCTTCGGTAATCGCCCGAACCGCCGAATCGATTCGCGTCACCGCGATCTTGGCAGCCTCAACCACCCCAGTGTGACCAACCATGTCTGGATTGGCAAAGTTGATGATCACAAGATCGTAATCTTTCAGGTGTCCTAGGACAAATTCTTCAACCTCTTCCGAGCTCATTTCAGGCTTCAAATCATAAGTCGCGACATCCTTCGGAGAAGGGATGACCTTACGATCTTCGTTTGGATAAGGGGTTTCTTCTCCTCCATTGAAAAAGTAGGAGACGTGAGGGTATTTTTCAGTTTCGGCGATTCGAAGCTGCTTCTGACCTGCCTTTGCAACCGCTTCGCCAAGCGTCATTTTTATTTTTTCTGGAGGAAAGATAGCAGGACAATCATAAGTTTCGTCATATTCCGTGAGCGTGAAATACTCAACTTTGGGAATCACACCTGTTTCGAAACCATCGAATTCGTCACCGCGGAGAAACACTTCTGAGAGTTGACGGGCACGGTCCGCACGGAAGTTAAAAAAGATTACTACATCACCATCATTAACCCGTTGGGCTTCGTGATCGAAGAAGATCATAGGAGAAATAAACTCATCAGTCTTGTCCTTGGCGTATTGCTCGGCGATTGCTTCGCTTGCGAGCACTTCAGTCTCAGCTCCCTGTCCGTGAACGATGGCGTCCCATGCCAACTTAGTTCGCTCCCAACGCTTATCACGATCCATCGCGTAATAACGACCAATTACCGTGCCAATTCGCGCATCAAACTTAGCCAGCTCATCCTCAACGTAGTTAAGATATCCTTTTCCACCCGTCGGGGAAGTATCACGCCCATCAGTAATCGCATGGACCATAATCTCTCCACAGCCAGACTCATGAGCAGCTTTGGCCAAAGCAATAAGCTGATTCTGATGACTATGGACTCCGCCATCGGAAACGAGACCAATGAAATGAAGACGTCGCCCCTTTGCTTTTTCAAAAGCTTGCTTGAGAATCGCATTGTCCTTTAACGTGTCTTCGGAAATCGTCTTGTTTATCCTCGTAAGATCCTGATAGACAATGCGCCCAGCTCCAAGATTGAGGTGACCCACCTCAGAATTCCCCATCTGACCACCCGGCAGCCCTACGTCCATACCAGAAGCAGAAACGCAACCTTTGGGGTAAAGATTCTCCATTTCATCGTGAAAGGGGGTTTCTGCCAATTCGACAGCGTTACCATCTTGTTCAGCGGTTTCTTTTCCACCAGGGTTAAGCCCCCAGCCGTCACGGATAATAAGAACGACAGGTTTGTGAGTCATTACGCCCCCGTGTTAAGGTCTTACCATCAATCCTTAAAGAGAAAACGGGGAAAACTCAGGTCCAATCTAGAAGCAAGCGCTGTGGCCGGCCCTGCGGCATTTGCACCATAGCCAGACCTTGACGACAAGTGATTAATGGCTGCTCCTCCCCCTTCCGAACCACGGTGAAATTACACCAAAATCTAACTTTACCGATCTCGCTCACATGACCATGAATTTTAAGAATATCGCCAAGCTTAGCGGGTTTCCTATAATCGATTTCAGTCCGAAACACCACGGGAAATAGCCGAGTTTCGGCCATTCTTTGCAAATCCATACCCATGAGGCCCGCCAGTTTAGTCCGACAGATTTCGATCATACGGAGATACGCAATATTATGGACTACACCACCACAATCCGTGTCGAAGAACATGACTTCTTCCTCGGTCGTTAACTTTAAATCTTCAAGCTTCATCGTTCACTCAGCAGGTTATTTTCTTCATGTGGCAGGATTCGATGGTTTGATCTACGCTCTCTATCCACTGGGCCAACTAATAGTCAATTTCATCCTTTCCAACAAACCTCTCAAAATACCCTGTGATAAATAGTTTAGCTTTTCGGCAGAACGCGCGGTGACCCTGTCATTTTACAAAATGTGTGATGAATAATCAACGCCTTTGAATAGAATAAGGGACAAGATCGTCATCTAATTTCCTGGCTCAGATGTCGACCTCCTCTCCAAAATAAAACTAGTCCTAGCCTTACCAATTCCTCCACCGATTTATGAAATCTCATCTTTAGTCAATAATTTGGGAATTTCTAATTATGAATTTCTAATTATTCTCTCTCCGTGACCGAATCTCCTCCACGTGCTTGGGCCGAAATTGATTGCTCTGCGCTCCATCATAATCTTCAGCTTGCTCGCCGCCATTCTGGCAAGGCTATCATGGCCGTGATTAAAGGAGGAGCCTACGGCCACGGCCTTATCGAGATTGCTAAGGAACTAGATAAACAAACCCTTCCCTTTTTAGGTGTTGCTAATACCGGAGAAGCTCGATCCCTTTTCAAAGAGGGAATTAAGACCCGACCCTATATACTTGGAGCGACCCTTCAGTCCGAGCGCGAAGAGATCACAGCCTGCGGCTGGACTCCCTGCCTTTGCTCCTTCGAAGAAATAGAGCACTTCAACCAGCTCGGAAAAGACTCGCCGATCGAAGCTCACCTAGCACTCGACACTGGAATGGGTCGTGGAGGATTTTTGCCTAATCAACTTGGTGAGGCTTTACAAAAACTGAGGCAAGCTTCGGGAATAAAGCTAACCGGAGTGGGTTCACACCTTCCTGTTGCGGATGAAGATGCGGTGTTTACTCAGAAGCAATTCGAACTCTTCGACTCAATGGTTGAGAGCATACCAGGACGTGATGAAAAATTCCATGTTCACCTCAGCAACTCGGCGGGCCTTCTCGATTACCATAGTCGCACTACCAATCTCGTTCGCCCCGGACTCCTTATTTACGGGATCTCTCCCCTTCCAGCTCATCAGGAATTCTTAAAACCGGTCATGACCTTCAAATCTAGAGTCTCGGTCATCAATCATCTCCCCAAAGGGCATGGTGTTTCCTACGGCCGGACCATCCTTCAACGCGACACCAAAACTGCTGTTGTAGGGATTGGTTATGGCGACGGGTATCCCAGGTCGCTATCAGGAAAGGGAGCTAACGTTCTCCTCAACAAGTCGGCCTGCCCCCTTATCGGCCGGGTCACGATGGATCAAATCATAGTTGACGTCACCGAACTCGACACATGCCAGCCCGGCGATGAAGCCGAGCTCTTCGGCCCCAATCTCCTCGTTTCAGATCTAGCAAAAAAAGCAGGCACAATCCCCTGGGAAATTCTTACTCAAATCACACCGAGAGTGAGCCGGATCTACCGTTGAAGCAGCAACCGTCTTTCGTCATCGAGATATGATTGAATCGAAACTTCATCTACTGAAAATTCCATGATGACGGCTCCAGTTTCTTGTTGATTAAAAAAATGATACCCCTCCTTGTTTAAATGCTCAATCCAACTTTCCCGAGGTATTTCATACCGAGGATAGCTGGCACCGCTCGAAATAATCACCTTAGCCCCAATCGCCTCAAAAAACTGATGTTGGCCAGAGAAACCCCATTCGTGGTGTCCCATCAAAACAATATCAGCACTCAAGTCGACCCCCTTAGCGATTAAATCAAGTTCAGCCACCATTCCCAGATCACCAGTCACGAGAATTTTCCAGCCCTTCCAATGAACTTTTATCACCATATTTCTATTATCGGCAATATTACGAATCCCCTTCTCCCCCGCGTTTAAAATCTCGATCCAAACTTCTTCCGCTAATTCAATCCGCTCTCCGGATTTTCCCAAGCGCACCTCACAATCAGAGCCTTTCACTTGCGAAAAAAACTCGCGATACTTGGGACTAAGGGCGTTATCCACTGGAAAAACAACCTGTGTTAAAAAGCCCTCATCTAGCATTTGCGGGAGAGCTCCGACGTGATCACCATCAGGATGAGTTAGGAAAGCGACAGCTGGCTCTACTTCCCAATGGCCTAGAATAGAGCGCAATTCACGCGTGAAAAATTTCTCACTTCCCACATCAATCATCGCACCATCTTTAACATCAAGAAATGATGCTGCACCCCCGTCATGAGTATCAAACACCACCCAATCGCCTGGAGTCAGACGCCTTGATCGCCAGTGACCAAGCGGCACCTTTGAGAACCCTTTAGCGACATAGAACGCACTTGTGGCGACCCCCTCATTGATTCGATTGACACCGATCCCCAAGCGATCCTCTAGAGAGCCCACGATTGCTGAAAAAAAAGCGAGAGCTAAAATCACCATGGTTACAGGAATCAATAGTAAGCTTGTTAAAACGGCAATCGGAGTGACAAATCCGAAGTGCCAAATCATGATAGGCATTGATCCCAACCAAGCCGCCAGCGAACTAGCTCCAAGATGGGCAAAATAGGTTCGGACTTTGAGAATTTTCCGCTGACCGTCGCTCAAAAGGCGCGAAGGAAAAAACGGGTCCAACTCCGCAATCCTTCCTGTCAACTTTAGTGCGACTCCTACCCCCACTCCAATCGCAAGCAACACCCCATACGAAAGCTGGAATCCCACATCAAAAACTTGGGAGGGCCTCCACAAAACAACTAACAAAAAACTAAGAGCGAGCGCGTTAAAAACTGATGGCCTTCGCCGAAAGAAAAAGGCTCCTAAAAAACAGACTGCCATCAACGTAGCTCGAACTGCCGGAGGCCTTAGTCCGGTAACGAGCGCATAAATCAGCATGGTCAAAATCACAAAAAAGACACCCACTCTGCGAGGAATCGGCAGATGCATCAGAACCATCCAGAAGATCGCACCCACTAGGGTGACGTGAAGCCCACTCACCGCAAAAACATGCATGGCTCCACTCTGACGAAATGCCCTACTAATTTCGGAATCACGGGGAGGTTTTTCACCCAGGACCATTGCCATAATCACATCACGTCCAGAACTACCGGCCGGTAATCCACGGGTGATTAAAATCGACAATTCTTCACGAAGCTTTTCGGCCCACCGATAAGGAGCCAAAGCCCAATTCACGGACTCTAATTCACTCTCCTTAACCCAGAGACCGCCGAAGACCCCCTGCCGTTCCCAAAGCTCAGTCTGTGAAAAAAGACCTGGATTACGCTCACGGGATGGAACGAAAAATCTCCCCTTGATTCTCCTGATTTCGCCCGGTTGGAAATCTTCCGCTTCAAAGATTACAACTCGACGTTTCACTCCTCCTTCGTCTAATACACCAAACCGCTTCGTTTGAGTTGGACTGATTTTTCTTCCCACCGCAAGAACACCTCCAACGAATTCACTGGAAGGTGATGCAAGACTTTCTTTGACAGGAGATTCTAACACCTCAGATCTCCACGCCACCGTCACCACCATCACAACAATCCCAAACCACCAAACAAAGGCCATTCGAGCCAGCGCCAAAGCAAACGCCATAAAAAACACTGCACAAGCAGGAGACTTACCAAAAGTCGCTCCTGCCAAACACGCTAAAGCTAGCGGAACAAGAGGTGCAACTGCCAGTAAATGTCTCCATTTTTTGCGCACCCATTCCACAATTTAACCTTCTTCCAATTCGCGTAACTTGTGAGCTGCGTTACCCGCATGTCGAGTTCCTTGCAACTCCCTAATCACACGCTTCATCACCGCAATCACCTGATTTTTATCAGCAAGATCTTCCTCAGAAATTTCAGCAATCCGGAACATCAAAAAAGCTGCATCATCCTCCGACCACTCATATTCATCTAGACCCTGCTCAAGCGTGCTTATTGCCCCGGCAGGACTATTCAGATGATCCCGCTGAATCTTTGCAATCTCTACCAAAGAGTGTCGGCTCTCAGGATTTTCAAGCAAGTATCTGCGATACACCGCAATAGCATCGGCATACTCTCCTTCCGCAACCGCCGCACGCGCTTCATCTAGGGGGTCATCATCTACCTCGGCCGTCGAACCCATCATTTCCTCGCTTACCTTATCAACCAAAACCGGCAAAACATACAAGATCGTCAGAATCCCCCCATAAATCACCGTCACCAAAAGTGGAATACCTACCTTTACCATTCCCTCAACAGCACCCTGTCGATTCTCACCAAACTTCACCTCGGACCAAGGATCAGACTGACCATTTTCAGAAGCCTCTTTTTTTGCCTCTCTTAGACTATCTTCATCACGCTTCACACCCGCCCACGCAATGAACGTGTAAATGATTAACACACTAAGAACTCCGCAATGAATTTTTCCCGATCGTGACATCCTATCGGGTACTTTACCCGATCTTGGTCTGTTATGCAAAGGAACTAATCATTTCAAAAACCCATCAAAAAAAGCCCCGCTAGATCGTATCCACCAAGGCTTACAAAATTGAATCTTTCTCAATAGACGATTAATCAACCGGTCTTAGACGATAGAAAACCTTACGATTTTCAGCGTTTGGCGCGATAAAGTCATCAACTGAAGTAGCCATACTCTCGCCTTGGAGAATTAACTCACTATCACTAATTTCCAACCAACTATCCGGAGTTAGATCGAAAGAATATTCAAAGAAGTAGTCACCTGGAGCTCCCTTCCAATCGACCTCAACATTTCCATTTTCGAGCTGACGAATTGCGATGATCTTTAGTTCCTGTCCATTTCCCGGAGTAATAAGAGACAAAATTTCATCTTCACTCAAAGCACGGTCATAGATTCTGATATCATCCATCTTCCCCGCAACAGCCCGGCCTGGAAAGGTCCGAGCACTTCCGATTCTTACTCCATTGCTGGCGTTGGTATTGACGGTTGTTCCGCCCGAAGCGGTCAAAGCTTCTAGGTTTCCATCAACATAGAATAGAGCATCTCCAATCGTAGTTCCCAGAACAGGGTCAAACACGACTGTGCAATGATGCCACTCTCCAGTGACAATCGAAGTAGTGGCATTAGAGCCAGAACCAGCAACCTCTGTCCTCAGCTGATTTACACCTGCTGTATTGATCCGAGTATCAAACCTAGCACCAGTCGCGCCAGTACCCCAAGAAAGCAAAGTAGCATTCAGATTAGGCTGGTCCAAATCTCCTTTAAACCAAAAAGCAAGAGTGCGGGCTGAATCACCTCCGACACCATCGTAACCACTCACATCAATCCAACTCCCAGCACCATCAAACGCAATCGATGCCGTGGATCCTCCGGGCACCGGAGCAGGATCGTCGGTATCAAAAGATGGAGTTCCAACAAAGAGACCGTCAAAAAGAGAGCCGCCTTCACCAATCAAAATTGAGCCATTTTTTTCTCCTGCGGCTTCTCCTACTCTCCAATGGGCCACTGGAAGTGAAGCATCCGCCAAGGCAATCGTGACCGACTCGGTAACGGGGCCTTGGGAATTGGTAGCTGTCAGAGTAAACCTCGTTTCCTCATTTACGGGAACAATAAGACTCCCTGAAACAGGATTTACCGCGCCAATTCCATTATCGATCGTAACACTCGACCCATTGGTCACATCCCAGAAAAGGGTAACGCTTGATCCCGGACTCGCTTCATCGACGCTCGAAACAAACGAATTAATAACAGCCGCCTCATCGACCGTTATTTTAACATCCAACGACTCACTCCCAAGAGCGCCGACACCGATCAGGGTGTAAGTGGTCGTCGCAGTCGGCGAGACCATTATTGAACCTTCGCAATCAGTTGTCTGCGCCAGCACATCAATCGGTCCGGTTCCGTCATCAAGCTTCAGCGAGCTTAGTTCAGGAGAAACCACCCAGTTAAGTTCCGCACTCTGCCCTGAATCGAGATAGCTTATACTAGAACTAAAGGATCCTACCGTGATTGAATCGGAAAGAAACCCTTTATAGTGTTCCCCAATCTTTGAATCAGAAAAATCACCGTCACCATCTGGATCGTCAAGGCGACTCCCGTAGATTGCGACATCATCGACGACTCCGTTGAAAAACTGTGTCGTCAGAACCTTATTGGCACCAATAACCCAACTCCCATTTGCGGCCTCGGGAATTGCAGTCCCAGTCCCGGCCTCCGCGCCATTGATAAAGAAACGAAAAGTGGGGTCCACACCCTCTGCAACTGCACTTTGATCAAAGGTCAAAATAACATGATCAAAAGCTTCTCCCGTATTTATGACACCTGAATTGGTCGTCGACCCTCCCGAAAAAGTCGTAACGAATCCTCCTCCGTTGACAACCAAATTGCTTCGCCCAGGCCCAAGGTCACCGTCTTGATTAGCAATCACCACGCCTTCTGGAGCGCCAGCTGTTCTTTTAATAATCGCCTCAATCGTAAAGTCCCCCACTGATGTGTCCAAATTCAACGGTGAAATCAAATATCCATCACCATTAAAAGTCACTGCCGAACCAACCGCTCCATCCGAACCAATTACCGTAGTCCCAGCCGGAAAACTATTGTCAATATCCAAACCGTTACCGCTGGAATCGACCAGGGTCGTCGCTCCCGGCGCCTCCTCGAAGCGATAATAAGCCAACGGATTTGAAGCAAGGACAGTGGCTGGATAATCAGCTAGAGCCGTGGGACCGATTAATAGAGTAGCCAGAGCTGCAAGTTTTATGGGTATGTTTTGCATTTTTCTTTTTGTGTTTTAAGGATTACGGGCAACCCGAATTCGGAGATACTGCTGGGATCCCAGCGAAAGAGAAATTGGGCTACTATAAGTGACTGTCTCACGACCATTCACGTGTGTTTCAGAATCCGTGAGAGTCGCCAAAGACGACCAATCCTTTAGATCAGTGGAGATCTGCACAGTCAGATTTAGATCGGGAGTTTTCATCAGCCTGTCAAATTGAAGTGAAATAACTTCTTCTTTTATCACGACGTTTGCGAATGATCCAGACAAGAGAATCTCTGGATCGATCCCAAAAGCGTAGTGCATGAGATTACTAAACCCATCCCCATTGGCATCCGCCATGGGACCGCTGACGAACGGATCTTCAAGCTCACTCTCTGTAAAAAACGACTGAATCCAAGATTCATAATCATTACTGTATAGAACAGGATTATCAACCCCTGGCGACCCTCCCACTTCGCTGCTAGTTGCCCAGCTTAAGCGATCGTCCCAAGTAGACCAATCGGCCGCTTTATCTCGAAGAGCCAAACTATACCCGAAATTCCCCACCGCTGTGAACCATTCCTCTGCATAGTCAAATGAGAGAACATTTTCTCCAGCGGCATCACGCAAGGTGAGTTGCTCACCTCCATTGTTCAGAGCCCCCGAAAAAATTCCCACAATCTTAAGTCCAGGAAAATGAGAGGGGTTAGAAACCACCAATCCAAATTCCCCCGGAGCAAGTGAACCCGTGAGCTCCGCTTCCACTCCGTCGGTAAAACGAATCCCGGACAAGTCCAGTGGATCGGGACCAATATTGGTCAACTCAATGAATTCAAACTCCTTTCCTTCCAGAGGAGCAAAATGGATTTCAGTGATCCTGAGATACTTTTGAGAATCGCTTTCTTCCGAGGGCGTGAGTCGTTGATCAACAACAATCCCTTTAGAATTGGTCAGCTTAATGATTTCTCCACGCGCCGAAACCTGACCCGAGTAGTTCCCCTCCACATTCAGCCCCTCCCCTCCGGTTGGGCTAGCCGCACGATTTCGAAACCTCGAAACATCCGGACTTAAATAGACACTGCCTCTAGCCTCAAGAATAGTCCCAGGTAAAAACTCAAAATCAACACCTCCAGTCACGCTCCAGCCGCTTAAATCGATCGCCTCATCGGCGGCATTTTCAATCTCAATATATTCTTCATCCTGATTAAGGGAACTAGGATTCGCTTCGATTACGCCAAGCGACACCGAGGTCACGACGCCTGCCGCCCCCGGCAATAATGCCGAACTCGTCTGAGCCGTTGGATAGCTGGCCGAATTGGTCACCAAGTGAGTTACCGAGAGATGAGTTCTTCGGGGTATCAAGTAATCGTCCTCGAGAACGGCGATAGCTTGAGTCAGTGATTGCGATCGACCAAACTGCCCCCATTTCGCGCGGTCGAGCACAGCATCATCCTTAAGCATAAGCTCCATTGCATCGAGCCGATCATCCACCACTCTACTCATCAGGATTTCATCCACGAGAGTCTGTAAACGCCGCCGAAACATATTTTTCACCCGATCATTCTCAAGTAGTTTGTCGATTAAGCGATTCCAGCTACGATTGCCCTGCAGCTCACGGACTCCCACAAACGGATGACTCGGAGAGATTGGGCTGTTTGCATTTCTACCGCCCAACACATAATCCGCTGTGGCCCAAATCCCATCGTGAGAGATATTATCATTCGTCATATAGTGGCTCCCCCACGTCAGGTCAGTATCCCAAGGCAACTGCGTCCATTCGCCACTCCCTTCGGTATCTCGATAAAGATAATAGTTCTTCGACATATTATCGTTATTTTGACTTAGGACCGTAGCAGCGAGGTAGTTGAGCTGACGAGGGAGATCAACATTGTCGAAAATAAAATTCTCAAGCGTAGCACCGCTCGTACTCATCCCGCTCACGAAGGTCGAAAGATCGGCATTCGATTCGAATCGACGGTTCTTCTTCTCCACTCCCGACGTTCCACTCGTGCCTGCGTTAAACATTTTGTAGAGTGCTCCGTCATCATCGAGACGGCCTTCACGGCGAAGCAGGCGTTTGTCCACTTGCTCGGTGTAAGCAGCCACGCTGAAGAACTGGCCATTTTGTTCAACACGCATAAGAACGCATTCGGAACCCGGAGAGCCAGCCATGTCGTAAATTTCATAGCTGAGTGGCTGCCTGATATAAGCCTTATCCGTCCAGGTTGTATTGAGATTGAACTCCTCAGCCCGAACTCCGCCAAGTTGCTCGACGGTTCGAAAATGATGCCCAGTATTAAAGTCAAATTTGTAGCTCTTCTTCGAAAGACCCGCTGATGAACCACCCCGGATCCGGCAGTAAACATTGTCGTAGAACTCACCCAAGTGCATTACGGAGACTCTCGTCCCAGTTCGATTATTGGCCGCGTTAGGGTTTTGCAAAAACCACTCTAACACCGGGAGATCTGATTCAAGAGCGGGATCAAGGGCAACTGTCCCGTAATACTCGGGAGAATTAAGTTCATCAAAAAAGAGAGGATTCGCAGAAGTGATCCCATTGACGTCTCGAGACTCCACACGCCAACGAATCATCTCGCCAGTCTGCAATCCCGCCAATGAAAGGTCAGCCGAATACACTCCGTCCCCCGCAAATTCATCTGGACCAATTCCGTTATCGAACATTTCAAGGGCGCTTTCCGCGAGGAACCCACGACGATAAATCAAATTCACCTGCGCGACCGCCTCTCCGCTTGCCGAAACCTCCGCCGTAATGGTCAAGGAATCCTGGATGGCAAGGTTCGGTCGCTCTGGGTTCTTTGTCACCTTCCGAATCACTGGGCCGAGATCGGCCACTCCTCCTCCGTTTTTAATTCCGGGAGATGGAGTTGGCATATAAATCAACCTCCTCGAACTATCACCCCTAACCTGTGCCGTGAGTTCGCAGTCGAAGAGGAAATCGGAACTTGTGAGGGAGCTATTTAGACCGTGCACCGCTAAAATATTTTCCCCAGCCACCAAATTCACCTGACTCAAATCAATCGTGAAAGACTCCAAAGCGGTAGCCTCGGTGTCGTTATGATTGCCGCTCGCCCGTGCATTGAAATTCCAAACCCCATCATTGGGCTCAAACGTCGATGCCAGAATCGGACTCCCATTAATGTAAATCGCAAAGCCGTCATCATAGCGGGCTCCAAATTGGAGGGAAGTGACCGCTATCGGATCCTCAATCGTAAATGGAACCCTAAGATAAATCGTTGTATTCTGCCGATAAAGGTCATCTTGGATGTCACCACCATTGCCAATGAAATCATCGTAAGGGTCGGCGTTTGTCGTTGTTGCATAACCCACGCCCATCTCGGCAGAGCTCCACTCACTGTCATCAAATGCCAACTCATGAAATGGTAACGCTCCCCCAACATCAGAATCTCCATTATCCGGAACCAGATAAGTCAACGGGGCATCAGGCCCGACCAGAGTCACTGAATTGGCATCGACCAACCCGATTCCAAATGAAATATCAGGATATTGAGATGGGAATAATGGCGCATACTCTGACTCCACCGAAATGCCATCGGGCCTGATCAAGGCCAAGTATTCTCCCGATGAACTGAGTTTAAAATCAGTGTGCAACTCCTGATCAAAAATTGCCCGGTCTTTTCCCGAAGCAAAGACCACCAACTTTTCTCCGGGTGCGAGGATTACCTTCGGGATTACCCATCGTTGTAAATCGTCAGCATTATCAGTAAGCGACCAACCGTCCAAGTCGATCATCCCACCCGATAGGTTTGAAAGCTCAATCCAATCAGAATTCTCACCATTCTCATCGGTCAAACCGGAAACATTTGAAGCAAGAAACTCGCTAATGACAACTTCCTGCGCACCCAATAGATTAAAACACAAGCTGAAGACCAAAAATCCGGGGGGAAAAAATCGGGGTATCATAACTTAAAGAAAAAGGCAGCCCCCAAAAAAGAGAGACTGCCTATGAAAAATAGACGACCTAAGAAAGTCTCACCAAACTACTTCCGGCGACGCCCAAGTAAAGCCAGAGCCCCTAGCGTCGCAAAAAGTGACGAACTTAATTCTGGGACAACAGAATTTGCAGTGGCAGTCGACCCACTGAAGCTCAAGATAGAAGGATCTTCAGCAAAGGTTACCCCATTCACAACAATATCAGCACCTTGCTCGGTGAATTCCGCTAGGGAAGGCAAGGTAAGCTGAGCGCCTGGAGATAAATTAATCGTTGTCTTTTCGGTCTGGCTGTTGATCGGATCTCCTCCTCCACGGAATCTGAGACTACTTGTCGAATCGACATTGATTTGAATTCCAATCGCAGCAAACTGGGCATTCATACTTGAGCCTCCGACAATATTTAAAGTCGAAACGACATCACTGGCATCATTGACCCCCGTAAAACCATTGTTGTTAGTAAAAGTGAACGAAGTATTACTCATTGTGACAGACAATCCATCGCCAATCTCAAGATTTGAGAATGAGCCGCTAGGATCATTAATCGTAGCGCCTGTAATCGTAACTACATCATTAGTCGGCGAGGCCATTGCCCCAGAATCAGATTTAGAAAAATCCCAATTAGCAGCATTGTAAAAATCATCGGTGTCACCACCCCCACTCCAGACGATCGCAGCTTGCGAAGAAAGACAGGTTGCAAGGACCGCAGCACCCTTAACAATATTTAGCAATTTCATCCTTCATGCCTTACTAGAATTTCTGGAAATGGCAAACCCAAAAGGTGGTTCTTGAATCATTAGCTCCGCTTAAAACAAAAAAAGCCGAACGGTTCCCCGTCCGGCTTTTGAATGACTTGCAAGAGGCAAACCGGCAATGACTTACATCATACCGCCCATGCCACCGTGGTCGTGCCCGTGTCCTGCATCAGCAGGTTCGGGCTCAGGAAGATCGGTGATGAGAGCCTCGGTGGTGAGCATCAATCCAGAGATCGAAGCCGCATTCTGCAGAGCAGAACGGGTCACTTTGGTCGGATCAACAACACCCGCTTCAATAAGGTCCTCATAGTCACCAGTAGCAACGTTGTATCCTGCATTACCAGAAGCATTTTTTACCTTCTCGACGATAAGTGCACCCTCGAGGCCTGCATTAGCAGCAAGCTGGCGAAGTGGAGCTTCGATCGCGGAAACGATAATGTCTGCACCAGTGGCTTCATCTCCAGAGAGACCAAGGTCACCAATCTGAGCAGTTGCACGGATCAACGCGGTGCCACCTCCAGGAACGATACCTTCTTCCACCGCTGCACGGGTGGCGTGAAGAGCATCTTCCACGCGGGCCTTTTTCTCCTTCATCTCGGACTCGGTAGCAGCACCAACATTGATGACTGCAACACCGCTAGAGAGTTTAGCAAGGCGCTCTTGAAGCTTCTCACGATCGTAATCAGAGGTGGTATCACCGATCTGCTTGCGAATCTGACCAACCCGACCAGAAACAGCCTCAGTACCTCCAGCACCCTCGACGATGACGGTTTCTTCCTTACCGATAGTGACACGTTTAGCTTCACCAAGATCTTCGAGCTCAATATTCTCAAGCTTAATACCAAGATCTTCGGTAATGCAGCGACCTCCGGTGAGGATCGCAATATCGTCGAGCATGGCCTTACGACGATCTCCGAATCCGGGAGCCTTGACCGCTGCAATATTGAGTGTACCGCGAAGCTTGTTCACGACAAGAGCAGCGAGAGCCTCTCCCTCGACGTCTTCCGCGATAATAAGAAGAGGCTTCCCAGTCTTGGCAATTTTTTCGAGCACTGGAAGGAGATCCTTAAGGTTGGAGATCTTCTTTTCGTTAATAAGGATGTAAGCATTTTCAAGGTCACAATCCATGCTTTCTGGATCGGTCACAAAGTAAGGAGAGAGGTAGCCCTTATCGAACTGCATCCCTTCGACGACATCAAGTGTCGTTTCGATACCCTTTGCTTCTTCGACGGTGATTGTTCCGTCCTTACCAACCTTATCCATGGCATCGGCAATGATGCCACCGATTTCATTATCCCAGTTAGCTGAAACAGTTGCGACCTGAGCGATTTCCTTTGAATCGGAGACTTCCTTTGAAATTTCAGCGAGCTGAGCCACGATCGCCTTAGAAGCTTCGAGGATACCACGCTGAAGGCTGATTGGGTTGGCGCCAGCAGTAACGTTACGAAGACCTTCTTTGTAGATGGCTTCAGCGAGCACCGTAGCGGTTGTGGTTCCGTCACCAGCGATGTCGGATGTCTTGGAGGAAACCTCCTTGATGAGCTGTGCGCCCATGTTCTCGTATGGATCTTCGAGCTCAATCTCCTTGGCCACGGACACACCGTCCTTGGTCACGGTTGGAGAACCGAACTTTTTGTCGAGGATGACGTTCCGACCAGAGGGTCCTAGAGTTGCCTTGACGGCGCGGGCGAGCTTCTCGACACCACGGAGTAGGGTCTGACGTGCTGCTTCATCGAATTGGAGTTGTTTAGCCATATCTTTATTGAATTTTTAGAGTTTAAGAGTGGGTTGATTAGTCTTCGAGGACACCAAGGATGTCAGACTGGGATAGGATGAGTTGATCTTCTCCGTTTACTTTGACATCGGTGCCACCGTATTTAGAGATGACCGTATTTAGAGATGAGGACCTTGTCACCGACACTGACATCGAATACGATATCCTTTCCATTTTCATCAGTACCTCCGGTACCGAGAGCGGTTACTTCAGCCTCTTGGGGCTTCTCCTGAGCAGAGTCAGGAAGAACGATGCCTCCAGCGGAGATTGATTCTGCTTCAAGCCGCTTCACGAGGACGCGGTTTCCGAGTGGTTTAATACTAGCCATTTTTTTCTTTATGTTTGTTGTTTGGTTGTTTCACCCATCTCCTTGAAACAAGGGGATGAGTAAGATTCTTTCAGGGGTCTATTTCTCAGCGTCTACGACTTCAGCGTCCACCACCTTGCCCTTTGCTTGGCGGGGCTCGCCATCGTCATCTTCAGCGGAATCAAAATCAGGGGCTCCCGCCATATCGGGCATTGGTCCTCCGGCTCCACCAGCGGCCTGAGCCGCCTGTGCGAGTTCTCCAAGTGATTTTTCAAGATCTTCGGTGCTGGATTTGATGAGATCAAGATCCTCAGCTTTGAGAGCACCTTTTACAACGTCCAACTTACCGGTGAGCATCTCCTTCAGTTCAGCAGGAGCTTCCTCGGGAAGTTCGCTGATTTGCTTTTCGACCTGATACACCATCGATTCAGCCTTATTCTTGGTGTCAACCGCTTCGGCGCGCTTCTTATCCTCCTCAGCGTGAGCTTCGGCTTCTCGCTTTGCTTTTTCGATCTCCTCTTCGGAGAGACCACTGGATCCTTCGATCGAAATTTTCTGCTCCTTGCCAGATTTCTTGTCGGTTGCGGAGACATGGAGAATTCCATTAGCATCGATATCAAAGGTCACTTCAATCTGGGGCATTCCACGAGGAGCACCATCAATCCCGGAGAGCTGGAAGTTTCCAAGAAGTTTATTATCAGCAAAGAGCGGACGTTCGCCCTGGCAAATGCGGATATCGACGGCGGGTTGATTATCAACTGCAGTTGAGAAAACTTGTGACTTCTTCACTGGGACAGTTGTATTGCGCTCGATCATCGCGGTCGCACGGCTGCCCTCAGTCTCAATCGAAAGAGTAAGAGGAGTGACATCTAGAAGAAGAACATCCTTCACATCACCTTGGAGAACTCCACCTTGAATCGCAGCGCCGATTGCAACCACTTCATCGGGGTTGACACCCTGGTGAGGGTCCTTATTGGCCAATTCCTTCGCGGTTTCGACCACTTTCGGCATACGGGTCATTCCACCCACAAGGACGAGCTCATCAAGTTCACCAGCGCTCACTCCAGCCTCCTTTAGACAATCCGTGACAGGCTTTCTAGTGCGTGTGAAAAGATGATCGGTGAGCTGTTCAAGCTTGTTACGACTGAGGCCAACCTGAATGTGCTTAGGACCAGTGGCATCCGCCGTAATGAATGGCAGGTTAAGATCGTAATTCTGAGATGAAGAGAGGGCGATTTTGGCCTTCTCTGCTTCCTCTTTGATTCTTTGGAGAGCGTCGGGCTGACCTGAGAGGTCAATGCCTTCCTTCTCCTTAAAATCAGCCACGATAAAATCAATCAGAGCGTTGTCCCAATCATCACCACCAAGCTGGGTGTCACCATCGGTCGCAAGGACCTCAAAGACGCCATCGGAGATTTCCATGACTGAAATATCAAAAGTCCCGCCTCCTAGATCGTAAATAGCGACTTTCTGATCAGCTTTTGAATCGAGCCCGTAGGCGAGTGAGGCTGCAGTAGGCTCGTTAATAATACGGCGAACTTTAAGACCAGCAATTTCTCCAGCAGCCTTCGTCGCATTACGCTGAGAGTCATTGAAGTAAGCAGGAACAGTAATGACTGCTTCTGTGATTGTCTCGCCAAGTTTGGACTCAGCGTCAGACTTTAATTTACCGAGAACAATCGCGGCGATCTCCTGGGGCGAAAAGACCTTTTTCCCGCCCTCTATTTCGACTTCGATGTGCGCATCGCCATTTTCAGCCTTTACGATATCGTAAGGCACCCGGCGGTCTTCATCGGTTAGCTCCTCGAACTTACGTCCAATCAAACGCTTGGCCGAAAACACCGTGTTTTTAGCATTGGTGACGGCCTGACGCTTGGCGGCCTGACCCACAAGACGCTCTCCGTTTTTTGCAAAAGCAACAACTGACGGAGTAGTACGTGCACCCTCCGAATTTTCGAGAACAGTGGCTTCACCACCCTCCATGACAGACATGCAAGAGTTTGTTGTCCCGAGGTCGATTCCTAAAATTTTTCCCATGATTTTTTTCTTCCTAGTTAATTTGGTTTTAAATAGCGGCCCTTTGGCCAAATTGATTTGTAATTTTTATTGGCAAGAGATGTGCCAACCACTGAAACGCCCAAATTAAAGGGAAAATATGTGCGAAAACCATCTCGATCGCGTCACAATGTCGCACTTCGCCTGCGCCTAGAACGACAACCTGTCACACTTGGAACAACCCCGCCATTTCTTGAAGATTTTTAGAAAGAGGCAGTTCTTGAGAATTCAGATCAGCTCAGATAGCCTTCAATCCATGAGTGATTCACCTTCCGAGGAAGAAACCCCGGACGAACGGTTTGCTGCATTTGTCTATTTCCAAGCCCAAAACGGAGGGCTTTTCCTAGGGCGAATCCCAAATCCCGCTACAGGCGAAACCAGTGTAAACATCCGGGCAGCCAAGAGCGTTGTAGATTCTTTAGAAATGCTCACCGAGAAAACTAAAGGTAATTTGAATCAAACGGAAAATAACATGCTCAAGGTTGCCACTGAAAACCTCCGTAAACTTTTGGACGATGTCTCGACAGACCCGCTCAACACCACAGATTCATGAACACCTTCGAGCTTGGAAATTTCACCGTCGGTTCTGGTGACCCGTTTTTTATTCTTGGTCCGTGTGGACTCGAAGAAGAAGACTTCGCTTGGCGCATGGCTCGGGCTTTGAAAGAAATCGCTGACCGACTTGAGATCAAATTCGTCTTCAAAGCCTCTTACGATAAAGCCAATCGAACTTCGGTGGATTCCTACCGTGGCCCTGGAGTTCAAGAAGGGTGCCGCATCCTTAGTGAAATTGGCAAAGATCTTGGCGTGCCTGTCACTACCGACGTTCACACCCCGGAAGAAATTGAAGTCGCAGCCAAGAGTATCGACCTTCTACAAATTCCAGCTTTCCTCTGCCGACAAACCGATCTCCTCGCGGCGGCGGCTCGAAGTGGTCGTCCCATAAACGTCAAAAAAGGCCAATTCCTTGCTCCCTGGGACATCGACCCTATCTTAGGAAAACTCCGGCACTTCGACTGTAATCAATTCGCAATTACAGAGAGAGGCACCACCTTCGGATACAACAACCTCGTCGCTGATATGCGATCCCTGCCATGGATGCGAGAAAAAGGAGTTCCAGTCATTTTCGATGCTACCCACTCCGTCCAACGTCCCGGAGGACTCGGAGGAACAACCGGGGGCGACGGCGAGCTTGCTCCCGTTTTGGCTCGAAGCGCTATCGCAGCCGGAGTCGATGGCGTTTTCATGGAAGTTCACGAAAACCCTGCCGAAGCTCTCTCCGACGGCCCAAACCAAATTCCCCTCGATCAAATCGAAAACGTACTGACGCGCCTTCTCGCGATTCATCACGCCGCTCATCCTGAATCATGAAGCCACTCCTTCTTATTTTGATTTTCATCCTGCCCTCGTGCCAGGAGGAAAAGAGACGCGTAAGACCCACCATTCAGAAAGAAGCGAACACCGAAGATCCTAACGAGAAAAAAAAGGAATCACTTCTTAATGTGCCTGCAGGAGCTGTAATTGAAGATCTCATTCTCCCCTATTATAACGATGACCAAAAAAAGGTTTCACTCTTGACCATAGCAGAAGTCACGGTTGCTGACGACATTCGGACCAATAAGACCATCCTTAAAGGTGAACATCTAAAGGTTTGGCTTTTCGATGAAGAGGGAGCTATTCGCAGCACTACAGTAATCTCATCCGCTGACTACCTCGTAAACAAGGAACAACTGGTTGCCAAAAGCGAGGTGCTAATGATTGGATCCAATGGAAAATTTGCTGCCAAATCAAAAGGCGGGATTTTCTCACTCACCACCGGCCAAGCCATCTTACTCGGGCCGGCCACCGCGCAATTTAAAATTCCGCAAAAAAAAGATATTAAAGCCCCATGAAATTACAGCCACTCATCCTACTAGCTGTCATCCCTATTTTATTTGCAGCCCCCCCTCCCCGCGTAACAGATAAGGATCTTGCGCGTTTTGAACGTCTCGTAACCCCAAAGGAACGACCTGATCTTGGAGCGATTGAAAGTTACGAAAAAGCCGAAGCACGTAACCTAGCAACCGCTAAACGTATGGTGGATTTTTTAGATTCGGCCGGCCAATCCACCCTGATTTCCCAACCCGACTCTCTGGCGCCTTCCCAAGATGAAATCGAAGACCCCCTCAAGGGACTTTTTGAACCAGAACCAGACACTCTGCTCATTTCCTGTAGCAAAGGAATCTACCTTGATGGAGAATCCTACGAAATTGATTACCTAGGAAAAGTGAAAATCCAAGGTAAAGGACTGACCATGACCTGCGACAAACAGCTCAAAGCTCTGTTCTACCCTCCTGAGAAGAAAGAAGCTGAAAAAAAACTTCCACCCGAGGAATCAAAGAAAGACCCACTCGCTAAATTTGGTGGATTTGGAGAGCTTAAACAATTTACTGCGGGTGGAAATGTCAGGGTTAACGGCAAGACTGAAGACGGACAAAAAGTCTATATGGGAGGAGACAACGCTCTCTATGAAATGAGTAAAGGAGGTGAGTTAGAAAACTCCACGATCACTTTTCGTGGGAAAAAAATCGGCTTTATGATGGGCGATGTCACCGACAAAAGTGATAAAGCCACCTCCTATGCCATGACTTCAATTTCAGATGACGCATGGATCAAAGCGGTAGTTAGAGGCCGAATGCTTTTCGTCGAATGGAGTCCTACTGGCTGGCTCACAAAAGTCGGATTCCCTCCACAAGCCCCAGAAAAAAAATAAGGAACACATGAGCACCCAATCCCCACTCCTTGAAGTCCAAGGACTCCAAAAATCATACGGTGGTAGAAAAGTAGTCGATGAAGTAGGACTCCGTGTAAATCAAGGAGAAATCGTAGGATTACTCGGACCTAATGGAGCGGGAAAAACCACCACCTTTTATATGGTCGCTGGCTTGGTTCGCCCCGACCAAGGCCGAGTTTCCTTTCTCTCAAAGGAAATTACCCGCCAACCCATGCACAAGCGGGCACGACACGGGATGGGTTACCTTCCTCAGGAAGAATCAATTTTTCGAAAACTCAGCGTTAAGGACAACCTCCTTGCTGTCCTTGAGACCCGCAAAGGGATGTCAAAAACACAACGTCACGAACGGGCCGATTTCCTACTTGAGCGCTTCGGGATCACACATGTACATAAATCAATGGCACTGGCCCTTTCGGGCGGTGAAAAAAGACGCCTCTCTCTCGCCCGCTGTCTTTGCACCGAACCAAAACTCCTACTGCTCGATGAACCTTTCGTCGGGATTGACCCCATTGCAGTACAGGAAATTCATAAAATTATTCGTGAGCTCAGAGATACCGACGGCCTTTCCATTCTAATCACCGACCACCAAGTACGTGAAACACTAGACATCGTTGATCACGCATCTCTTCTAGTCGAAGGAAAAGTAATGATTGAAGGGTCTTCAGAAGAATTGGTTAACAACGAAACCGCACGAAAACTCTATTTTGGATCTGATTTTCGATTTTAGAAAAGAGTCTTAAACACGTTCCCAGTGACCGAACGAGATCCCTTGTGACCAGAAACTCTAAAGTGAGAATCCCTCAAGATTAGGAACGGTCCGATCCGCCCCGCAGGCAACAAGCTCCTCTTCGTTAAAATTACCGGTTGCAACCGCGACACATTTCACTCCAAACGCATGAGCACAGGCGACATCCTTAGGCGTATCGCCAATTACAAGAATTTTATCCTGCGAGAATCGTATCCCTGTCGATTTTTCGGCCCGCTCCAGGGCGATTGGACCTAGCTTATTCCGGTTCCAGTGATCATCCCCATAGGCACCAAATTGGAAATAATCGGCGATCCCATAATGAGCAACTTTGAGCATGGCTCCTCTTTCGATATTCCCAGTCAGAAGCCCTAAAAAATGACCTTCTTCTCTCAAGGAAGCTAACAGCGTTTTCACGCCCCCCAGAAGGCGGCCTCCATGATTGGGGTTTTGCAAATTTTCACTTATTCGAGAGAGATAGGATTGATAAAACCCACCTTCAACTGCCGGGTCGTATTGACGCCCGAAGTATTCAAAAAATCCACGAAGAATTGCACCGTCAGTACTACCAGCGAGATCGAGAGGCGGACCTGCTCCGCCAAAAACTTCAACCGCAGCGTCCTGAAGAGCGGCCATTCCCGCGCCTCCGGCATCCACTAGAGTGCCATCGATATCAAACAGAATAAGCATCGGAGGATTTAGGGAAGACTTTACTCATCTCCGTCCTCGTGACTCTCTTCGCTTTCGTGACCTTCTTCTTTCTCAATGTCATCCGAGTCGTCAAATTCATGATCCTTGGCCTCGTCCTCATGGATAAGCTCCCCGTGGGATAGCATGAATCGGCGCTCACGCTTTTCAGCTGCAATCGGTGAGAGAACCATTCCGATCGCACGACCAGCTAACTTGGGCTCCATATCAACGTGGGACATTCCAGCAAGATCGTCTTTGACCCGCTCCATGACCTCAAACCCAATATCGCGGTGGGCATTCTCGCGACCACGAAATTGAAGCTGCACACGAACCTTATTGCCCTCATCGAGAAACTTCTCAGCACGAGCACACTTAATATTATAATCATGCTCCTCGGTGCGGACGCGAAATTTCACTTCCTTCATCTTTACCGGGCCTTTGCTCTTTGAAGTCTTTTTCAGCTTAGACTGCTCATACTTATATTTTCCATAATCCACGATTCGGCAAACCGGAGGATCGGCTTTGGGGGCAATCTCAACGAGATCAAGCCCCACTGATTTGGCCTTATCGATCGCTTCACGAGTCGTCATGACACCGAGCTGTTGACTATCTTCACCGTAAACAACACGGATTTTAGGAGCACGAATTCGATCGTTCACTCGGGTCATATCCCGGCGTGCTCTTTTGAACTTTTTTTTCTTCTTAGCTATGGTCTTGGCAGGTTGTGGTTATGAGGGGGAGAACTCAGGCAGGCACGATGCCACCTTGAATCCGAAAGGATTAAAATCAGCCGAGGAACGGCACATTCTAGCACCATCTCTCATACGTGGGACACGCAAATGGATGACAGCCGATCATTAAAGCGAGCGACTGGAGATGTCTTGGGAAATCTTACTGACGAAATCATTCGTTGAAATGCTGCCGAGATCGCCTTGATCCCGATGGCGCACACTCACGGAGTTTTCTTCCACTTCACGTGCACCAAGAACGGCAAGATAAGGAATTCGATCCATGCGCGCAAGGCGAATCTTGGCGCCAATTTTGTCGCCCGCATGGTCGACCGAAACACGAGACCCGGCCTCGGAAAGTTCCATTGCTAGCTTATCGGCTTCTTTGGAATATTTTTCCGAAATTGGAAGAATTCTCACCTGCTCGGGAGCGAGCCAAGTCGGAAATTTACCCTCAAAGTGCTCGATTAGAAGTCCTACAAATCGTTCAAGCGAGCCAAAAGGTGCGCGATGAATCATGACCGGACGATGTGGCTTGTTATCAGAGCCAACGTAGCTGAGGTCAAAGCGCTCGGGCAAATTATAATCGACCTGCACCGTTCCAAGTTGCCAATCCCGGCCGATGACGTCCTTCACCACGAAGTCGATCTTGGGACCATAAAAGGCGGCCTCTCCAGGCTCCTCGGTGTAATCAACACCTAGAGTTTGGACGGCTTCACGCAGGGCTGCTTCTGCTTTATCCCAATTTTCGGGATCGCCCACGTATTTATCGCTATCGGGATCGCGAAGGGAAAGCCTGACCCCATAATCGCTCATACCGAGAGTGTTGAGGACCTTTTTCACGAGACCGAGACAACCCTGAATTTCTTTTCCAACCTGCTCCGGCGTGCAGAAAAGGTGCGCGTCATCCTGAGTGAAGCTACGAACACGAGTCAATCCGCCAAGCTCACCAGATTGCTCCCACCGATAAACCGTTCCAAACTCCGCAAGTCGCACCGGAAGATCACGGTAGGAACGATGCTCACTGTCGAAAATCTTGATGTGATGAGGACAATTCATCGGCTTGAGAAGAAAGCCCTCGATTTCACCGGTCGAGATGAAATTAACTAAATCACTACACTTCGCCCCTTCTTCCCCAAGCTTTTTCATGGCATCTCGCTCCACGATAGGCGGGAACTGGCTATCCTCGTAATACGGGAAATGTCCCGATGTTCGATACAGACCTAATTTGCCGATGTGCGGCGTGAACACTTGAAAATATCCCTGCTTGTCGAGTTCCTCGGTAATAAAGTCCTGAAGTTCACGACGAATAATTCCGCCTTTTGGTTTCCAAAGTGGAAGGCCCTGCCCCACTGATTCATCAAAAGCAAAAAGGTTCATCTCTTTGCCTAAGCGACGATGATCACGCTTTTTTGCCTCTTCAAGTCGCTCGAGATGCTCGTCGAGAAGCGTGCGATTCTTGAAACAAGTCCCATAAATTCTCTGGAGGGATTGCTGATCTTTATCTCCTTTGTAAAACGCACTGGCGACTGACATTACCTTGAAGGCCTTACAGTTACCGGTCCGGCCCACGTGAGGACCGGCGCAAAGATCCCAAAAATCGCCATTCTTAAAGATCGATATTTCTTCGTCTTCCGGAATGTCATTAAGGAGGTCCACTTTAAAAACCGATTCGACCTCACGCTCACTAACCGCAGCCAAACGACCTGCCTTTGCCAAGGACATTGCTTCGTCACGGCTCACCACCATTCGCTCGAAAGAAGAATTCTCCTTCACAACTTTCTTCATCTCAGCCTCGATCTGCGAAAAATCATCGGGCGAAATCCGATGCTTTAAATCAACATCATAATAGAAACCACCTTCAACCGGGGGTCCGGCGGCAAACTGAGCATCCGGCCAAATCCGTGAAACCGCGGTCGCCAGCACGTGAGCACAGGAGTGGCGCAGGCGCTCCAGATCCGACATCTGGTGGCGCTCTTCGAGGGTTTTGCGGTCTTTTTCGTCTGCCATGGAGGGCGCAGATAAAGCAGGTCAGCGGAGGAAATGCAAGCGTTGCTCACAGCGGAAATGCGAGTATCTATGAACTCCCAATGAGAATTCCGACCCTAGAGAACCGTCTCGCCGTCCGCGAAAAGCCTGCAAGCTCTCCTGTGATGTTTCAAACTTGGAGCAATCTCCTTTTCCTCCATTGGGAAATCGATGCACAGGAAATCGCGAAACGAATTCCCGATCGCCTCTCCGTCGATTTACATGAAGGGAAAACCTATCTCGGTCTGGTCCCTTTTTTCATGAGAAAGGTTCGGCCACGCTTTCTACCAACGATGCCCGGACTTTCCAATTTTCTCGAATTAAACGTCCGCGCGTATGTGCACGACGAGCGAGGGCAGCCCGGAGTCTGGTTTTTTTCACTCGATTGCGACCAGCCAATCGCGGTGGAGGTCGCTCGTAAATTTTTCCACCTTCCCTATCAGCATGCTCAAATGTCGACCGAAGGTTCGATCTATCGCTGTCAGCGTAAAAATTGCGAGGAGAAAGCCGTATTTGATTACGAAGGCTCCGGCCACCTCCAAACGGCAAAGCCGGGGTCACTAGAATTTTTCCTCCTCGAGCGCTACCTCCTCTTTTCAGAATCACGGGGTGGGAAAATCCACTGTGGTCAAGTTCACCACTCACCCTATCAATTCACTAGGGCTCGAGTCGGGAAGAAAAGTAAGGCCCCCTTAGAATGGGAAAACTTCTCAGTCGGAGACGAACCCACCTCACAACTCTACAGCCCGGGTGTTCCAGTTAGCATCCACCCGCTCCGCCCTGTGAATTGACAATTAAGAGGGCTCCTTCATTTTTGTAGAAAAAGAGCGACAGGGTCACCCCTGCCGCTCTTCACACCTACGATCCCAATCGCAATGGATTGTGTTATCTAACCTCAAGAAGCCTTTCTCGCGAGAAAAACCTCCTTTGGCTCCTCTCTGATACGCAGGCTTTTCCGCATTTTATCAAGGGCAATATTTTGCAATTGGCGGATCCTCTCCCTGGTGACTTTAAATTCGCACCCAACTTCTTCTAATGTCTTTGCGGTTTTACCACAAAGACCATACCGGGCCTCAATAATCTTTGATTCGCGCTCATCGAGAACCTCGAGCAGAGAATCGATCTGATTGAGCATATTTTTGTCAGAAAGCACCTCAAAAGGATTTTCGGCATGCTCATCGCCAATGATTTCCGCGAAACTTGAGCGTTCCTCGTCCCCCACAGGCGAGTCCAAAGAAGTTGGCCGCTGTGCTGCCCGTTTCAGGAGCGAGAGCTTTCTGGGAGCCATTCCAGTTTCCCCGCATAATTCCTCGTCGGTGGGCTCGCGACCATAAGATTCGGCAAGCAGAGTCATGACACGGCGTAATTTCGCAATTTTATCCACCATGTGAACTGGAAGACGGATCGTCTTGCTTTGGTTGGCAAGGGCTCGCTTAATCGACTGCTTGATCCACCAAGATCCATAAGTTGAGAGTTTTCCACCTTTTGCCGGATCAAAGCGCTCGACAGCCTTCATTAACCCGATATTGCCCTCCGAAATTAAATCCATAAGAGGAAGCCCATAGTTTGAATAATCCTGCGCAATTTTCACGACGAGACGCAAGTTGGCTTTAATCATTCTCGTCCTAGCATCTTGATCACCCTTTTTGATTAGGTCTGCTAATTCGACTTCTTCCTTTGAAGTTAGCAAGGGAGTCTCACTGATCTCGCGCATGTAGAGCCTTAAGCTGCTGTCCGCATCATAGCGTGAAGAGCTGATTTTTGATTTTTGGGGGGGTGTTTTCATAGTTTTATCTTTCGTAAAGCGACTGGAACTTTGCTTTTCGCTGAAACATCGTCATCACAATGTAAACTCAAGCCTCTACAAAGTGTGACGCGCCTATTCTCACTTGCGTTACTTCATTTGTATGAAAAATACATTTTGCCAAAATACCTTTCGTTTTTGGGCCTTCTCATCTGACCTCTCGCCCAACCCTTATATGATGAAATCGCTCGTTTATTTATTTTTCAAACCATCACCAACTCGTTTGAAGTCTAAGATCCTAAACAGTCCTAATATCCACAAAAAAAGCGAGACCAGTTAGGCCCCGCTTTTTGTCTCTAATCTTAGCTTACTCCCCAAACTTAGAATTAAGCATCAAAGTTATAGGCCGTTTCGCCGTGCTCGGCAGAATCAAGACCCTCCGCCTCAACCTCTTCCGAAACCCTTAAGCCCACAGTCTTCTTAATAATCAGAACAATGATGATTGTCGCGACTGCGGACCACACGATGGTAATCCCCAATGACTTTAGCTGAACAATGAGCTGCTCGATACTAGAATAAGTTTCACCAGTTTCAGGATTCTCACTGAGTCCCAAGCCTCCGAGGACACCCTCAGCACCGAGAAATGCGACCATAATCGTCCCTAAAATGCCGCCCACCCCGTGCACCGCAAAGACATCGAGTGAGTCATCAATATTCAATTTGTGACGGACAACTCCGCACATGAAGTAACAAATGACTCCGGCCAAAAGCCCAATCAAAAGAGCCCCCATTGGCCCAACGTTGCCTGAAGCCGGCGTTATCGTAGCTAATCCAGCCACCATTCCAGTCGCGATTCCAACGACACCGGTTTTACCTGTTTGGATTCGCTCCACGAGGCACCAAACCAGCGCGGCTGTGGCAGCCGAGATATGAGTCACTAGCATTGTCATCCCTGCCGCTCCGCTGGCGCCGCCCTGCGAACCGGCATTAAAACCAAACCAACCCACCCAGAGAAGAGAGGCACCTATCATCACAAGTCCCGGACTATGGGGTGGCTGAAGCTGCTTCGGAAATCCTCGGCGGGGACCGATCATTTTTGCTAGGACTAGCGCAGATACGCCAGCAGTTGCGTGAACCACAATTCCTCCAGCAAGGTCAATCACACCCCAACTGGCCATAATCCCGCCACCCCAAACCCAGAAAACGGCTGGAGCATAGACAAGGACCAACCAAAGGGCTGTGAAAACCATCACCGCAACGAACTTCATGCGTTCGACAAACGCTCCGACAATCAACCCTGGAGTAATGATAGCGAAAGTCATTTGAAACATTACAAAAACAGTCTCGGGAATCCCACCGGTAACACTATCCAATCCTACGCCCTCAAGAAAAGACTTGCTGAGTCCTCCGACCCATTTTCCACCTTGGTTGTCAAAGGACATCGAGTAAAGAAAGGCCACCCACATGATCGACGCCAATGCCGCGATCGCATAACAATGCATCAATACCGAGAGGACGTTTTTAGATCTCACCAACCCGCCGTAAAAAAGGGCCAAGCCAGGAAGAGTCATCATCAGCACAAGAACCGTGGCAGTAATCATCCAGGCTGTATTGCCGGTGTCGATTGGGTTCTCACCCTGAGCCCAAAGAGAGCCTGAACTAAGGAAAAGCATTGCTAAGAATACTCCGAAGGATTTCATGGAATGGCGGTATTTCGTCATAATTTGTCGAGTTGTATTCCGAACTATTTAGGTCGGGAATTACGGTGAAGCATCTTTCATGCCAGATATGAATTCTGCTCATCATAGCGTGGCACACCCGTTGCTCCTTTCCTGTTGTTCAACTCGAACCAAAAAAAAAAGATGCGAAAGCTAACACAAAAAATGACAAAGGCATGGCTGCTAACCTTAGCAGTCAGTATCCTCGCCGGATTCGGCGAATCAAACGCCGCAATGGACTTTGATACTATCATCTCCAAGACGGAAGAGTTCGTCAAAGCGGCCAGCGAGGCTGGTGATGACGAAGACAAAGCACCTGCTTGGGAAAGCTATGTTACCGACGATGCCAATACTGTCTGGTCAACCATCTCTGACGCTGTTGGCGATGAAGAAACCGGTGATGCCGCGAAGGAAAAACTGACCGGAGTTGGCGAAGAAGGTAATGCGGCCCTTTACGATAACGTTTGGAAGTCGACCAACCTCTACACTCAGTTCTTGGTCGATAACATTTGGGTTCTTATCGCAGCCTTTCTGGTCTTCCTGATGCACCTCGGATTCTGCACCCTTGAGTCGGGCCTTTGTCAAAAGAAGAACGTTGTGAATATTCTGTTCAAGAACTGCTGGATTATTTCCATAGGTCTCCTCACCTACTATTTTTGGGGATTCAATGCTCACTATCCTGGCTGGGACGGTGAAGGTTTTTTCGCGATGGGATCGATGGTTGGTCACGGTGCCGACCAAAAGCTCTTGTTTGAAACAAACCTCTACTACGAGGCCTACACCGTCTGGACCGACTTCCTCTTCCAGGGAATGTTTGCCGCCACGGCAGCTACCATCGTCTCGGGTGCTGTTGCTGAGCGCGTCAAGCTAACGAGTTTCATGATTTTTTCGGTCATCTTGGTCGGAATTGCGTATCCTTGGGCCGGATCGTGGCACTGGGGTGGTGGCTTCCTCAATGGAATGGGATTTGCTGACTTCGCTGGATCGACTGTTGTTCACGCATTCGGTGGATTCGCAGCTCTTGCTTGTGTCATTGTCCTCGGACCCCGTGCCGGAAAATACACCGCGAACGGTGTGAGGCCTATTCTTGGGCACAGTATGCCAATGGCAGCTATCGGCGTTTTTCTCCTTTTCTTTGGATGGTTTGGTTTCAACGGAGGTTCTGTCCTTTCGGTTGAGTCAGCATCAGTCTCATACGTTGTGACAACTACTGCACTCGCTGCCGTTGGTGGTGCCGTTGGTTCAATAATCGTGGGTTGGGGACTTCTTAAGAAACCCGACCTCTCAATGGCACTGAACGGATTCTTGGCCGGACTTGTTGGTATCACAGCTGGCCCGGACGTCATCGGAACTACTTCATCAATCTTAGTTGGCCTGATCGCCGGAGGATTGGTCGTTGTTTCTATCCTTTTCTTTGACAAACTGAAGATTGACGATCCTGTTGGGGCTATTTCGGTTCATGGGGTTTGCGGGATATGGGGAACATTAGCAGTTGCAATCTTCGGTGGTGGTGACCTCATCGTTCAGCTCACTGGAATTGTTTCTGTCTGCGCCTTCGCCTTCGTCTTCTCATTCGTAGTCTTCTACATTCTAAAAATAGTTATGGGGGTTCGCGTCAGCGACGAGGAAGAAGCTGAAGGGCTTGATGTCGCCGAGCACGGTGCTCCAGCTTACACTGACTGAGCCACTTCCTACTGACCAACCTTTCAAAGACCGCGGGTTCGCCTGCGGTCTTTTTCGATCTTCATCCCTCGATAACCTCGTAAACTACGGGTTGCCCACTAGACACCGTATTCCTCAACGTCACTGCGGACTGAACTTTTGCGACAGCCAGTTCGGCCTTCTCTACCGAACTGGCGTGAACCAAAGCCAAGCAATCCCCCTCACTCACCTGCTGCCCCAACTGGGGCAGCTCTGACAATCCGACAGCATGGTCGATTTCATCTTCCGCCCGCCGCCTTCCACCGCCCAGTTCGACCACCGCTAAGCCAAGCTCACGGGTCTCAATTTGCGCCACCCAGCCACTTCCGGGCGATTTCACCTCAACAATCGCCTCCGCCTTGGGAAGATACTTCTCGGGTTCGTCTACGAAATCGCCGGGTCCACCCAGTCCCTCGACCATTTGACCAAAGATCTGTGCTGCCTTCCCAGAATTCAAAGCTCGCCCCAGATCACGGCGCGCTTGATCCCGATCCTTCGCCAAACCTCCCAGAACTAACAACTCGGAGGAGAGGCTCATCACCACAGTTTCGAGCCGCGAGCGGTCGCTCTCCCCTCTCAAAAATTTTACGGCATCCAAAACCTCGAGTGCATTGCCCGCCGTTCCCGCCAAGGATTCATTCATATCGGTCACAAGAGCACTCGTTTTGAGTCCCGCCCCATTGGAAACCCCTACAATACTTTCGGCGAGCGCCACCGAATCAGGATAGTCTTTCATAAAGGCTCCGCTCCCTGTTTTAACATCCATTACCAAGGCTTCCAAACCCGCCGCCAGCTTTTTGGAAAGAATGGAGGCGGTGATTAAGTCAAGCGACTCTACCGTCGCCGTAATATCGCGGGTGGCATAAAATCGTTTGTCTGCGGGGGCCAGCGAAGCAGTTTGACCAATAATGGCAACCCCGCAATCCTTCACGACTCTGCGAAACACCTGATTGGATGGCATCGTTTGGTATCCCGGAATGCTATCAAGCTTATCGAGCGTCCCACCGGTATGTCCCAACCCGCGACCCGAAATCATAGGGACATAGCCACCACAGGCTGCGACCAACGGCCCTAGCATCAAAGAAACATTATCACCCACCCCGCCAGTCGAGTGCTTGTCGATCGCCGGTCCATCCAGATCGTCCCACGCAAGAATCTCTCCCGAGTCCCGCATTCCTTCGGTCAAGGCTACCCGTTCATCAAGCGACATCCCCCGGAAAAAGACAGCCATCGCAAAAGCGGCGATTTGCCCCTCCGAAATCGATTGATTGCCGATTCCTCGGGTAAAATACCTAATCTCATCACGGCTCAGAGCCTGACCATCCCGCTTCTTTCTAATAATTTCCTGAATTAACATCGTGTTTAGCGGTTTAAGGCTTGCTCGAGCAAGATCCATAATTTGCTCCCTCCCCAAATGCCCACAATCCCCATGACTCCAGCAAAAAACGGCGGGGCTGGAAGTGGTAATTTGCAAGCAGTGAAAATCAAGCCGACTATTAACCCTGTCCCCAGTGATGCGAATGCGACTGCCATGAGTGACATTCCCTCAACAAATGGAAAGTCTCAACACCAAATCATCAAACAAGTTCTCGTAAAATTCTTTCCTCTTTAACTCACGAAAAGAAAAACTACCTTAGTTCTATTAACAACATGATCAAGACCCTCCTGCTCTTCCCAGCTCTTGCCCTCCCACTCAATGCCCAATTGAGAATCACCGAGGTCATGTCGAATAGCAACCACTCAGATACCGCTGCCAATGGCGACTGGTTCGAGATCACCAACACGGGATCGACGGCCATAAACATAGCAGGATACAGCTTCGACGACGACGACCGCCTTGCCGGGGCATCCGGGGGCTTTCCCGCTTACGTGCTGCAGTCTGGAGCCTCAATGATTGTGCTGAACGATGCTTCCGACAACACTTTCCGCTCTCTGTGGAATCTTGATCTCCCTATCCGTGTCATTGCCAACGCCGAAATCAGCAACTTCCCAGGCCTTGGATCTGCGGGGGACGAGGTTAACCTTTTCAATAACAGCGGAGGATTGGTCGACCGGTTTACCTTTGGAGCGGCCACCGAAGGATTCAGCTTCGCAAAATACAATGATGGTCAATCCGTTCCTGGCGGGCTGAGCAGTAATGGTGTTCTTGGAGCATACGAAAGCGACGATCCGAGCGACGATATTGCTTCCCCGGGAATTTCATCGGATGTTCCGGCACCCCTTCCCCCATTTTTTGTGATGCCCTTCCAGACAAGCGTTATCGCTGGTTCTTCGCTTTCGGTATCGGAATACCGAGTCCGATCAATTGACCCAAACCCCGGAGACACCATCTCACTCTCTCTTTCAAATGCTCCAGCATGGCTGAGCTTGATTTCAGTGAGCAATGGTATTGGTAGGTTTACTGGCACCCCAAGCAACAACGATATCGGATCACATACTTTTCAAGTTATCGCTGCCGACAATACAAATCGCGAAGAATCTCAAACATACCAAATCGATGTTCTACCAGCTCTGACTCCCATCATCCTGAACGAATACAATGCCGTGAGCACCGAGGAATATCTTGGTGGCGGTGACGAACTCGAGGCCGGCGCGCCTTTCGATTCTTTCTTCTCCCGGATCGAAGGTAATGGAGGGGCTTGGGTTGAATTTGTAGTCACCCAAAACTCGGACATCCGAAAATGGACTCTTGAAATAACGAATAAGAATAGCACCCAGATCCTCAAACTCGCAGATCATGTCGCGCTCGAAAGTATTCCTGCCGGTACTATTCTCACTTTCTCTGAAGGCAACCGTTACCTTGGTACGAGCTTCAATCAAACCTCTAGACTTAATATCGATGGCTATGCTTGGACCAATATCTGGATGCACGATTCTATTGTCATTGATCAGGTCAACAGCACCCACCCTCTCAGTTCTCCCATCGGCAGTGATGATACCCGATTCACGTGGAAAAATGCCGCCGATAAGATCATTTACGGTCCGTCAGGGGAAAACATCGCCCTCTCCGATTCAAATAACAATGGAATTGGCGACGAACCGATCGCGGTCGGCGACAGCGAGGTCTTCCGCTTGGAAGCCAACCCCTCCGCTTCAACTAATCCTCTCAATATAAACTACGACGACGGGAGCTCCTCCAGCTATGGTCGACCCAATCGCTGGAGTAATGATTTAACAGTCCAGCTTTTTAATGGCTTCCTTGCGGTAAGCAGCCCCCCTCAAATCACTCCGATCTCCACCACCAAGGCAGTCAGAGGAAGTTACAGCGCTGAAGCCAGCTTTTTCGACTCAACCCACAGCGTGACGAGCCTCGCGATGCCCGACTTCATAGAAATGACAATCGACGGAGCCACTCTGACTCTTGCAAGTAATCGCCTGCTGACCACCGCCGACATAGGCCCCTACGAAGTAGCCATCCAAATCGATAGTGGTTCCGCCGCAAACAATCTTAGCTATCTCGTCTTTCTACTCGAAGTCCTACACCCCTCGCCCACCGTCGTCCTTAATGAATACAACGCGGTCGAGCCCGATCGTTATTTAAATGGTGGCACCGCCGCCGCAGATGGAGACGGAGCTCCGGCTTCCTCCGACTCTCACTTCGGCCGAATCGTCGGAAACGGTGGGAATTGGTTTGAACTCGCGGTCGTGGGTGACGACACACCTGGAACAATCAACTTAACCGACTGGACTATCGAAGTTGGAAAAATTGCTCCTTCGGGAAAGTTTGCAGCTTCCACTACGGTTGTTCTGAGCGATGCCGCTACCTGGTCTTCAATTCCCCACGGCACCTTACTCACATTCATCGAACAGAATAGTATGGCCGGTGGACTTGATACCGAAATCAATCGCGTCAATAAAATCACCACTGATGGTTATGCGTGGACAAACATCCACCTTGGAACACCAGGTTTCATCACAGGGACTAACCTCGATGATATTCGGATCAATTCCAGCAACACGGCCTTCATTCTCAAGGACTCCACCGGCACCATTATTTTCGGACCTGCCGGTGAAGGAATTGCACCACTTGATGGTGTCGGTAACTCTGAAATCCTCGAACTCGAAAACGATGCCTCTTCTGAAGTTTCTCCAATCGATGATGCCTCTGAAACACTTCTGGGATACGATGATGGTTCATCGGGCTCTACCTTTGGTTCTCCAAACCTTTTCGCGCCACTCGGATCAGAAGTCGATCAAGCTCAGGATTTCACCCCTTACGTTCAGACCCAAACCGCATTCAGTATCTTCCTTACCAATCTGGGACTAGCGGGAGCGGCGGCTGGAGATGATAGCGATGGCGACACTTTTTCTAACTTGGACGAATACCTCTTTGGCGGGAATCCTGCTGATTCGGCGATCACTCCGATCACTTTACACGACACAACGACCGGCACCATATCAGTCAATGTAAGAATTAATGATCCTACCTACAGCTTTGTGGCGCAACGCAGTACAGACCTTCAAAATTGGGTGAACACCCAGCTGGAAATAGTTGATAGTGATTCGAACCTTGGTCCCAACTTCAAGCTCCGCCACATCATTTACGAGGGTGATGATCCAAGAAGTTTTATCCGTGTTGCCAGCCAGACGAGCAACTGAAAAAAGATTGGGAAGACCTCTATACGGTTCTTTTTTTGTGACCGTCCATCCCCCACCAACAAAAACTCAAAGCCCTCTCTTCTCCTTTTCCGCGATGATCCATCCCCGATCATTTTTGGAGAGATATTTTTGGGATGTTTTAACGACATTCCCATCAGGCTCGGTGAGCCAGAGATTACCGTTGTAGTAACGGGTCAATTTAGCGAAGACCACTTCATCATTCATTCCCAGCCACTTCCGATATCCTCTTTTTGCCATCTTTCGCTCCCATACCCCATGATTGTGATCAATTGTGAGAGCTGCATTTTTTAATTTCCCCCATAGTTCGGATTTTCCGCCCCGACTAAAGCCGCGCTCGCGAGTGTAAACCGCGCCATCAGGTTGAAGCACAACCAAGGTTGGATAGCCCAAGACATCGAACTGCTTCTTCAATCGTTCGGCATACTTGCGCCGAGCGGTAACTGACCCAGTCAACTGGCCAAATTCATCCACCTCCCGTTTGCCGCCGGTCGCATCAATTTTTAACCGCACCAATTTTTCCTTAGCCCATTTTTCAAAGTCAGCCTTTGCAAAAACCTCACGCTGCAAGCGGGCGCACATGGGACTACCCGGACTCCCTGTTTTGGTAAACCATATTAATAAGGGCTTTCCCTCGCGCATTGATTCACGCCGAGCCTCTCGATAACTGGCAACCCAAGAATTTTTCTTTTTGGGACGATTCTTAAACTTGTCGCCAAGCTTAAACTCAGTATCCAGACTCATCGGGGCCCATTCAAAGTCATCGTCTGATGGGAGCTTCATATCTCCTACTACCACGTTATCTCCCACCTTCTCAGGCAGGTATCCAGCCACTTCCGGAGTCATTCCAACAGCGATGTCTTCACTCTCCTTCTTGATCTTCGCATTTGCATACCCGCCCATTCCCAATCCCCCATTTTCACCTTCGCTGAATTTTGATGATCCTTGAGCCTTCGGCCTGATTGTCCTCACCTCAAGCAAGTCTCCACAGGAAACCAACGCCAAAGTGGCCATCAAAAAGAACCCAGCCGACTTATTCATGGGAGGAAAGGTAGCACCGCGGTCAAGTGCTGTAAAATAAGCACCTTTTTAGCCCGACAAAAAACAGCCGGCGTTGCCACTCCGGCTATCATTAATACGAGTGAGGAAAATTTATTTTTGTGCAAGCCCCGCCTTGTCAGCTTCGAGAGCCTCCTGGGACTTCTCAAGAGATGCCTTGCTTTGTTCAGCAGCCCAACTTGAGTAGGATTTTTGGCTTACAACCTCCATAACCCCGCGCATATTCGCGTGATTCTCACCGCAGAGCTGACCGCACACTACATAGGTTTCAAGCTCCTTAGTTGGCATGAACCACATTGGAATGTCACGTCCCGGAATTGCATCCTGTTGGATCCTCATCGGCACGATTGAGTAGTTGTGAATCACATCTGTCGAAGTGACTTGGAGGATGGCATTGCGCTTAACCGGTAACTTCAAGATGCCTGAAACGAAATCGTCGTAGCCATTTGGATCATCTGGGTCGATACAGGGATCTCCCGGCCGGCTCACAAGGGTCCGGTCAATGCGGCCGAACTTTCCATCCTCACCGGGATAGTGGTAACCAAATCCAAACTGGTATGCCACGACACGAACCCGAGCGGGATCGGTCTGCGTGACCTCCTCAAAATTATCAGTCCTCTCCCACCAGAGAGGGAAAGCAAATCCGAGCAGAAGAACAGCTTCGATAATCACTACCCCAATCTCCAGATGACTAGAGACGTGATTTGTGACACCGTGGTAGCTAGCCTTAGCATTCTTCGAGGCCCTAAACTTCCAAAGGCAGAATAGGAAAAAAAGAGTCCACCCAATAAAGAGCGCGAACATAAACCAGTGAACAATATCGATGAGGTGGTCGACATTGCCGCCGTGATCGGAGTAATTCTCGGGAATCCCGAGCCATTTTGACCAATTGAGTAAGGTAAACATGGGTAAAAAAATTAGGAGTTATTAGGGGGGGCGACATAATCATCGCAATACTGAGAATCCAAACCGACGCGCTCACGTTTTGCAATTTTCACCATGAACCAAACAACCATGGTAATGAGAGGAACAATCACAAGAAGCATCAAGGCAATCGCCCAGCCTGCGGCATCTTGGCCGCCATGCTTGAAAGAGTTCGCACAAGTGGCACACGCAAGAATTGAGGATGATGTAATCATAATTTTCTGAGATCTAGACGATGATGTCCTTCGATTTTCTTCTGAAGTAAAAACCGTAGACGATTAAGCCTGCAGAAGCAGCTAGAGTGAATATGCCAAAAACTTTAACACCAGATCCGGAGGATTGCTCATCTAGGAACAACGCCCATACTCCAAAGCCAGCACAGAACAGCGAAGCTATCGCGATAAAAATAAGATGGAATCCTTTGATCGACATGTCTTGTTATAATTAGTTTTCAGCTCATCGACCATGAACGTCCGTCGCTGGTTTAGATGGATCGTAGAAGCCATCGCTGTAGGACTCATTCCCAAATTCGATAGGATCGCTTATCGACCAACCAATCAACCACATACAGAAAAATGCCATCACTAATCCGAGAGTATAGAAAAAATAAACCATCGGACGCTCGTGATTAAGGTGCATGAATATCAGCATCACAAGCGTCGCTTTAAATGCAGCAATACAAAGGCCGATTGCTGCGTCCATTGCATCAAATCCATGGCCACCAAAGTCTAGCCATTCAACCGACGCTACCATCACAGTAACAACAGTGAAGACAAACAACAGAGTACCGATAAATAGATAGAGCTTCTTCGCCTTTTTTACTTCTTCGATGGAATCAGCCATGAGTTTTTAAGTTTAGAGATCAGAAAAATAAGGATTACATTAGATAGAGAATCGGGAAGAGAAAGATCCAGACAAGATCAACAAAGTGCCAAAAAAGCCCGCCCACTTCGACCCGATTTGCTAACCATTCCGGGTTAGAGTCATACATCTTACGCCCAAAGAACAAATAGTAGCCAAGAACAAGAGCACCGCCTATCACGTGAAGACCATGCAAACCGGTGATTGTAAAGTAGATCGCATAGTAAGTATTCCACTTAGGAGTAAAGGTGGACTCAAACCCAACATTAGCGCGTGGAATCTCAAGATGTGGAAACTTCTTCCCATGGATTTTGTGATTAGCGCCTGCAAACCCGTCTAGATCGAAAAGACCAGTCCGCTTGAGCGTCCGGGCCTTGCTTTCCTCGTAAACTTTTTCTGCATCATACCCCAATCCCGCGTAGGCAAGAATCTGATCCCAATTCACGCGATACTTATCATTAAGAGTCGGAACACGGTCCTTCTTTTCGAGCCGCTCTGTCTCAGCCTTTAGCCACGCCATGTGGCAGTCCCAAATCTTCTTGAACTCGTTTCGGTGATCAGTATCTCCACCTTCACTGTGTCCGTCATGGCTCCCATGATCAACCTCGTGAGTCAGGAGCCAAGTGCCCTCGATAACAGGAAGTGGGTCAAGCCCTTCAACCTCAGCACGCTGTGCAGTAGTCCGAAAATCCAGAGCATCAACCCCCATAATCACTGGACTAGCAAGGACCTCACCCGACACTAAAGTATCGTCGCGGAGTTTAGCACTCAAATCACCAAAATTAACTTTCTTAACAAGATCGCCAGGCTCGAGCACTAAAGTAAAAGGAGGGTCGACCTTAAAAGTGACCTCAGAAGGTGCCCGAAGACTCAAAATCTTAATCTTTTCGGCATCCTCAGCACGACGATCTTTCCAAATCTCCTTTTCGACGATATAAGTGGAAGCTTCTTCCTCACCTTTTTCATTACGAATCCAATCCCAAGAGGCCGCAAGAAACTGGGTCCGGATTTTCCGATCGTGTGAGCGAGCTTCAAGATAGGCATCCTCGAGTTCGTCGAGTAATTCGATGTTAAGTTCGCTTCCTTCCTCGCGAACGAAAGCCGTGTCACTGGCAGTAAGCTGATCTCGATTCATCTCCCCTTTGGAAAGCTCCTCGTTATCGATCACCCGGTAAGACTCAGCGAGAGTGATTTTATGATTGCTGCCAGCTTGCCTGAGAATCTCCTTCACATAAGCCTCATGAGTCGGACGTGTCAGAACGAAAGTCAACTCCGACGCTCTTACTAAAACGCGGTTTGCCTTGAAGACTCCATTCTCCTTTTTCCGGTCTTCACTAACCTCGACCATGAGCCCCTCGTCATTCAACTCAGCATAGTGCAAGTGCCCCTCTACGATAGCGTTATCTTGGACTGGCCCACCTCCCTGAAGACGAACCGCTTGGTGACTGAACTTCGCATTGTATTCAATCCCCTTGAGCACCATAAAAAGGCCGGCACACACGAGTGTGATTGCCATGTAGATCTGAAACTTCCGCCACTCCCGCATCTTCAATGCAGCCCATGCAAATACAACAGTAACCGAGGACCCAATCAGAACGAAAGTGTTGATTAAACCAGGTAGAACAGGAAGCGCCCGCTCCGGCCATGGATAGTCGGCATAAAGCCGTAAGAACAAATAACCCGAAAACAGGCCACCGAACAAAGTGACTTCAGAAGCTAAAAATAGCCAGATACCTACCTTCGAGTTGAAGAGACCGGTGTCCTTACGGGCGTTGACAATAAATGGAATTTCCATGGATCAAGAAGAAGTTATTCAGTGGAAGTTTGCTCGGCACTAGACCTCGGTCGTCTCCTTTTCAGGTTGCGCCTCGGGCTCCTCAGCTGGGGCATCGCGCTTCGGCTCCTCCCACTGCGGAAAGAAATCAGAATCGTGGTCGGGGCGACTATATTCGTATGGCCCACGATAGACCGCGGGATCAAAAGTAAAGTTACCATGTCCCGGAGGAGTTGGAGTAGCCCACTCAAGAGTGGTTGCATCCCATGGATTGTCGCTTGTTACCTTTTTCCCCCAGAAGAAACTGATGACCATATTTACAAGGAATGGTAGCTGAAAAACAGCAAGAGCAATTGCAGAACCAGTCATGATTTCGTTAAGCGAAATCTTCTCAGCAACAGTGAGGCCAAAGACGTTGACCCCCTCGGCACCTTTTTCAATATATCCCTCTCCTCCGTTATACCAGCGCCGGTGGAACCCAGCCATTCCTTGGGTCAGCATCGGGAAAAATAGAAGATTCATGCAGATTAAAGAAGGCCAGAAGTGGAGGTGTCCGAGGAAATTATCCAGGAAGCGACCCGTCATCTTAGGATACCAGTGATAGATACCCGCAAACAGACCGAAGAGGATTCCAGGAGCCACCACGTAATGAAAGTGGCCAATCACGTAATAGGTATCGTGCAGGTGAAGATCGGCGAGATTAAAGGCTAACGGTAGGCCAGTAAGGCCACCAATACCAAACATTGGGAGGAATGCGGCAGCCCAAATCATGGGCATCGTAAAGCGGATTGAACCACCCCAGAGCGAAATGATCATTGAAGTGAGCAAGATAACCGAAGGCACCGAAATCAAAACTGTCGTGGTTTGGAAGAAAGTTGAGATCACAGGACCCATTCCAGTGAGGTACATGTGGTGAGCCCAAACAATAAAGGAAAGAAAACCAAGAACAATGAGTGCCCACACCATTGGCTTGTATCCCCAAAGTGGCTTCCGCGTGTTGCACGGAATGATTTCGGCTACGCAAGCAATCGCAGGGAGTAGGAGGACGTAAACCTCGGGGTGCCCCAGGAACCAGAAGAGGTGTTGAAAAAGAAGGGGGCTGCCCGATCCCGAGAGATCCATGGCTGCTCCACTCGAAGCGGAATAAAGACCCGAAGGCATAAAGAAGCTTGAACCGACAACACGGTCCATCAGCTGCATAATACCAGCGGCCTCAAGTGGCGGGAAGGCAAGCAAGAGAAGAAAACCAGTCACAAGCATAGCCCAGACAAAAAATGGGAGCCGCATCCAAGTTAGGCCCTTTGCCCTTAATTGAATGATCGTTGTGACGAAGTTCACCGAGCCTAGGAGCGATGATGTGATCAGTAAAACCAGACCGATGAGCCATTGCGTTTGACCTGCTAGGAACTGGTTAACGATCTGTTTGTCGGCGTAACCAGCGAGAGGGGAGTAGTTTGTCCAACCAGACTTAGCAGCACCAGATTCCATAAAGAAACTCATGCACATTACGAGTCCACCAGCAAGATACGCCCAAAAACTAGCCATGTTAAGCTTCGGAAACGCCATATCTGGAGCACCGATTTGTAAAGGTGTGACGTAATTTCCAAAGGCCGCGAATCCCAGAGGCACCACCCCAAGGAACACCATAATTGTCCCGTGCATGGCGCCGAACATGTTATAAGTCTCTCCGGTAACTTTTCCGTCATCCAACCAGCGAGCTTTCCATCCATCGGTAAACATCCAACTCAGGTAACCGGGAAGAGGTTCATGAGGATAAGCAATGCTCCACCGCATCACAATCATCAGGAAAAAACCAAAGAGCAAAAAGGCTCCAGCCGCTAGGCCATACTGAATCCCAATTGTCTTGTGGTCTGTTGAAAAGAAATACTTCTTCCACCAGGGAAGAACATGATGGTGATCGTCGTGATGTTCGTGGGAGTCCGCACTCATAGTGATTTCGATGGTCGGTGTTAAGATTAATCCTCAGTTAAAATTGGTTCCCAAGTTTCGGGGTCCAACATGGTGTCTGGTCCCAAGATGTCACCGGGAAGCATCTTGTCATGTAATTTTTTAAGGTCCTCAGCACTTGTTTGACCGCCGCCACGCTTTTTTGAAATTTCTAAAGCATTAGCGGCCATAGATGGAGAAACAAGACTCGCATCGTTACCCCAAGAAGTACGGATATAAGTCATTAAAGCAGCGAGCTCCTTGGCGTTCAGATTCGCACCGAAGGCACTCATATTCCCGTTATACTGAGTTCCTGCAACCTCGATCTTACCGGCAACCCCATTATGAATAATCATGGAAAGGGCCTCAGTGCTTCCCAAAACCCACTCGGAGCCGGCGAGGGGCGGGAATTGGCCGGTCTGGCCAAGCCCGCTATCTTGGTGACAAGCCACACAGGTGCCATAAACCTTCTTGCCTTCCTTCTGAAACAAGGCCAAAGCTGCAATTGGCACCTTAGGCGCGACCTGCGGAACCGGAGATGGCGTCCTCATATAACCCTCCTTAACCAACTCGCTATATCCAAAAAACGAACCACCCTGGCCCATCACTGCGCCAGCAGCTAAGACCACAATCGCAGAGATTAAGACAAGCCAAAGAGAAACAGCCTCCATGCCATTCTCACGTACTACCTTTTCCCGGCCGGCAGCCGGATCGCCCTTGAGAGCGCCGTGAGCATCCTGAACGTTGATCGATTCGTCCAAATCTGGACGGAGGTCACTTGATGATGATGAATCAGACATGACTATTCTTCGGATTTAGGGGCCTTTGGATTAAAATTAAGAGCATCAGGAAGCGGGTTCCCAAGAGTGTCCTTTTTGAGAGAAAGCAAATAACTGACAAGAGCCCGGGCACGATCGGAGGGCTTGATGCCCATCCCCGACTCGATATCGACTGGCAAGTTACCATAGCCTGCACCATTTACTTGGACCTTATCAAACAAACCCGACTTTGGCGGGCAGGCTGATTTCCAAGCGGTGATAGTCTGCGCGCCAGTCTCCGGAACCTCGTAGCGAGGGACAGCTTTCGGATTATAGAGGTGCATCAAAGACCATTGTTCCGGAGTCCGACTACTCTTGTTAAGCTTGAGGTAGTGTTCAAGACGACGTCCAAAGTTAGAAAGATCGGGCCCAACTCTTGTTTGACCGATGTGAGCAACATCCTCCTGCTGGAAATCTTGAGCGATGGTCTCACGGCGAGTGTCCTCGTCTACACTACTGCTCTTTCGAAGCCCGGCCCACTCACCTCGGTGGACATCATTCCCAGCGTAGGTTGGGCGGATGACTTGAGTGTGACAGAGAGCGCAACCCTCCTGACCAAAAATTCGAGAACCCTCTTTAATACGCCCATCGCGCTTAGGCACGAAAGCCCCCGTAAACTCAGAATCCTTACCATATTCGACAGGGTCAAGACTTCGCATCGTTGAATATGGAACGACCACCAAGAGCAGCCAAGGAATCCCGAAGGTTGCTAAGAGACCTATAATGAATGCTTTAAAAGTCATAATCGATGGGAAACTTGGTATTTAGGCAGAAGCGGAACTATAATTATCAACCTCACCCTCCGGTCCATGCGGACTCGTCGGATGATGCGCATCAAGGAGCGTTGGATGTGACGATCGACGACCAAGACGGGCCCACATCAGGAACAAGTGCAGGCAGAAGAATAAATTGGCAAAAAGGATAAAAGCCCAAGCAAGCGTGACTCCCCAACTGAACTGAGTCGCACGTTCTGCCATTGTTCCAAAGGGTTGGCTGAGATCCTCGATTCCTTGCCCCTGAGACAAACCCCCAGCAATCGCACAAATAACAACAGAAGAGATACCATAAATAGAGCAGAAGAAGTGCCATTTAATGAAGCGGCGGGAAAGCCATTCACGACGGGTAATTCGAGGAACAATGAAATAAATCGCCCCAAAAGCACAGAGTGAGAACACCCCGTAGAGCCCCAGAATATCAAACCCATAACCAGTGTAGGTGAACTGGGTCAACTTCAATGCTGGAACGGTGTGGAGAAGAACGGAAAGAACACCAAAAACAACGAAAAGAACAATGCCAGCCGCCGTAAACCGGAGGGACGGACTTTCCGCAACAACCTCGCTGTTACCGATTACTGTTTTGATGATATTGTAACCAACTGCGATAGCTGGAATGAGAATCAAGATCATCGAGGCCGCCCCCGCGTAGGGAAGGAATTGGGGAACCGGAGCGCCGAAGAGCTTCTCCATCCCTGCCCATGGCCCGAAGACTGCAAGGGACCAGAAGCCAAAGAGGGCAATGTTGTAACTGTAGACTGGACGACCCGTTACCTTCGGAGC
>Ga0206682_10000103_pt1 | contig 81035 bp, 109 predicted proteins | sample M240m12015metaG_FD_155444 | JGI IMG/M metagenome (GOLD analysis project Ga0206682, IMG submission 155444) | Ammonia-oxidizing marine archaeal communities from Monterey Bay, California, United States - M2 40m 12015 | ecosystem: Environmental > Aquatic > Marine > Intertidal zone | place: USA... | reverse complement strand
GTCCTCGATGAACACGACCAACTCCAATGGGAAGACGACCCCTCTGGTGCCACGGAGAAGGCGTACAAGATTCGGTACCTCGACACAGACGGTAATATCACAGATGAAGCCAACGCAGTGCACATAGCAGCTTTTGTTGGGTGTACGTATCATTGTGGCTAACTTTCCCTTTTCTCTCCGGTGAGTATTCCTCACTGTAAAGAAAACTTGACATGGTCATCAATTATGAACTTAAAAAAAACTCTCGCTATACTATAAAATGTCTGGTGGTATTGCCCAACTCGTGGCCGTCGGTGCCCAGGATGCGCACCTAGTCGGTTCGCCAGAAGTCAGCTTTTTCCGCTCAACCTACAAACGACACACAAATTTTTCCCAAACTGTTGAACGTCAAGTGATTCAGGGGAACGTCGCGAACAATGGTATGTCCACCGTTCGTTTCGAACGCAAGGGCGACCTTTTGGGGTATGTCTACCTGGTCGCGAATGATGGTACCCAAGCCGTGGATATCAGTCAGGTGAACTGGCGTACAATGATTTCCAAGGTCGAAGTCCTAGTCGGTGGTCAGGTTATCGATGAACAAGACGCCACCTTCTCCACCCTCATCGCACCAACTCTCGCGTCTACCTCTTCGCCAAAGTCTATGGGCGCCGACCTCTTCGGTGCGACAACTGCTTCTCGGTTCTACCCACTCCGATTTAGCTTCTGTGAAAATTGGCAGTCTGCCCTCCCACTTATTGCCCTTCAGTACCATGATGTAGAGCTACGAATCACATGGGGTACAGCGGCGGCGGACTCTAGCCGAAAGTGGGAAGTCTTCGCGAACTATGCGTACTTGGACACCCAGGAGCGCGAAATGTTTGCATCCAAGCCACAAAACATGATCATGACCCAAGTCCAAAAGGCTATTGCCTCAGGATCTAAAATTCAGGAACTCAATTTTAACCACCCAGTGAAATACCTGGCGGCGGCCGATGCCAGTGCGGTCACCATGGTCAGCACCAACGGTAACAAGCTTAAGCTTCAAATCAATGGTACTGATGTCGCCGACTACAAGTACGCGAACCCACACTTTACAAGTGTGCCATTGTACTACCACACTTCCAATGGTGATTCCAACCCAGGCACCAAGTTGTTCACGTATCCATTCTGTTTGGATACCGGCAAATTGCAGCCAACTGGTACATTAAATTTCAGTCGTCTCGATTCAGCCCGCATCGTAAATGACACAGCGCTCTCCGATAAGGATATTTATGCCGTAAATTACAACGTGCTTCGCATAGAAAACGGCATGGGTGGCCTACTCTATAGCAACTAAATCTCTCAGTATTTATTAAACCGCAATGTGGAAGATAATCTTCCTCCTCGCCATCGTTTTTGTATTGACGTACGATCCCAAGTCCAGGACACTTGAAAAGTTTGTGGGGCAACCAACGCCACCAACTCAAAAGTCTTGTGAACCTACGCATTATGAAGCCGTTCAATTCGCACAACACCCGTACGAATGCCCTTCTCCAGGCAAACCTAATATGGGTGTCCTTACTTAAAAGAAAGAGTCATTTATAATGCATAATGATGCAAATGGACCGTGAAACTCTCATGATGATTGCCACAATTGTCGCAATTGCTGGTGTTATCTTCCTTTTCAAAGAAATGAATAAGACGAAGGCTGAAGTTGAAAACTTCAGGAACTTTTCGAATAATCTTATGCAAAATCTTATAGCGGTCCCGGAAGACGAAGATGATGGAGCTGCTCCACAACCCGAAGAGGTGGAGGGAAAAATTGAGGAATAATCATATCCGTTTATTATAACTTGCGAATGCGCAATGAAAAAATACAAAGCTATAGCGATACCAGTCAGCTTTTCTGACGAGAAACCAAAGTTTCTCACCGTTCGAGATCGAAGATTCAAAGATTGGATATTTGTCACAGGCGGTTGTCGCCGAAGAGAGATATTTAACCCTTTGCGATGTGCTTTACGAGAACTAGAAGAGGAAACACGTGGTGTTGTCGCCCTTAAAAATGGCGAATATACCACGTATAAGTTTACAGTCAGGGAAAGTCCAACAGTTGAACTTGAATATAATGTATTTGTGTTCTTTGTGGATTATAAAAAAAATGAACAATCGTCACTTATAAAGAAATTTTATGAAGAAAAACAAAAAACGACCCTTAAAAAGATCCAAAAACAACCAATTAAAAGAACGTTCGATGAAAATGATTTCATGAGTTTTGATACTCTAGAGGAATTCAATTCACGCAAGCGATGGAATCTCATTATAGACAATGTTCTCAAGAATCCAGAATTTTATGCCTGTGTGACATCTCTCAATAGAAAAACATTTTCTATTAAATAGAATGAAGTCAAAAGCTTACATTTTAACACAAATTAGGGAACTTCTCAGAACAAATCGTGGTTTAGGTGACGAAGAAATTGAAGAATGGATTCAGGAAAATAAAGGTAAAACTGTTTACGAACTTTTAACCATAAAAAAGCATTTATCTGAAACAATGGAATACCCCGATGTATCATGTATGTTGAGGTATAGAGAATAACCGCATTAGTAAGGTATGTTTAAGAAGTGGTGTATTCAACAAGATTTTGTTACTAAACCCCCAAACTCCGATGTATCACATGTGCTCTTGGACGGCGGTCGCCTGTCCGTGCCATTTGATAGATTGAATGAATTCCATGAGGAGTATATCAAAGCTGTAAAATCTGGTGAAAAGTTATTTGTTGTTGAGCAAAAGACACCAAATTACAACTTCTTTGTGGATATTGACTATAAGGATGTAAGAGCTCTCACAATTCAAGAGATTCAAGACATCTGTAAAGTTATTTGTGACAAAGTGAAAAGACATCGGGGTGGGGATTGTGTCATTTCAGTGGCACAACCCAAGATGGTTGGGGATCTTATGAAGACGGGTGTGCATTTAAATTGGCCGGGATATGCTGTAAATCAGGCCTCTGCGCTTGCACTCCGCGAACATATTTTGGTGGCCCTCTCAAAGGCGAAGGGTGGCATGGATTGGAATGAAATCATCGATGTTGCGGTTTATGGTGATATTAAACGACGTACGCGTGGAAGTGGTCTTCGGATGCCGTGGTCATATAAACTAGCCAAACATACCTCTTGTGGAGGGAAGGGGTGTGAAGAATGTAAAGGTACGGGTAAAATTATTCAGGTTTCATATTTACCACTATTTGTTTATAAGTCTGGAATCCTAAGTATGCTTCAGAGAATAGACCCCAAGCCAAACCTTGACATTCTTAAAATGACAACGGTTCGTACAAACACCGAAGACCATGTAACAGTTGAACATCCATCTATTTCTGTAAAAGAGGGCTCGTTCACAGATGCACAGACAAAAGATGAAATTCAGGATGAGGAACTTCGTGAGATGATTGGTACATTCGTTCAACAAAATATGGAAGGTCAAGAGGGGGCTTATATTACAAACATATACAAACAAAAAGACTGTTATTTTGTTTCAACAAACTCAAAGTATTGTGAAAATCTTAAAAACACACACGGTTCAAATCATGTGTGGTTTATGGTTAGTGGTCGTGTTATAGCTCAGAAGTGTTTTTGTCGTTGTGAGACGCTCCGTGGACGACGGGATGGATTCTGTAAGGATTTTTATGGACGTAAACACGAACTTCCACATAAAATTGTAGAAAAGTTATATCCCGAAAAGGATGACATCAAGAAGTGTCCGGAGATTAAGAAATTTGTGGAAAAGGTTCATGCGGATCCCATGAATGCTAAACCTCACCTTGAGTCTTTCATGAAAAAGTTTATGAAGTGTCCCGAGGATATCAGGGTTGTTAGAATTTCGAGGCAGCATTCAGATTTTTCAGTACTCACGACATCGAATTATTGTGAAGCTATTAGGGGTTGTCATGAGGATGTTTCGATGACATATACCATAAAGGGTAATAAAATAACACAAAAATGTCCATTATGTAAGAAACCCCCGAAGGGGAGTGTCAGAACACACGAGATAAATGGAAGTGTGAAGAATCTATTGTATCCACCACAAAAAAAATGACAAACAATATCAGAAGAATGTCTATCGTTCTAGTTGGAGCGTCTGTCTACCTTATATTATCACTCGTTAGTGATATAGAAGATAGACTCAAACCCACCGAAAAGGATATATTCTACGAATACTCTGGAATTCACCCAGAATTATATAGGGAGTATTTGAAGCTTAAAGCGGAAAAAAAGTACGCAGATGCCATAAAAACGATTGAAGAGCTTGCCCTATACGCCAGTTCCGATATTATGGAAGAAATTCACGAAAAGGTACTTAAACAAGAGTCTTTATTTATATAAAAATGGTACAAACAAGAACAAGATCTGGTAGACGTATAAAAAAACCGGAATTATTCGAACCAACGGAGACCAGTATTGAAGATGATTACGGTGAAGATGAACACGACACGGATTTTGATTCTGATATAGACACAGACGAGGAACTTTATTCGGATGATGACGACGAATACAGCGACGATGATGAAAATGAAAATCTCGAAGGATTTGTGGTCGAAGATGACGAAGATTCTGAAGAAGAATAGACTTAAAAAAATTAAACGCTATATTTAAAATGGAAACAGACATTGGAAATCCAATCGATTATGATCCATCCGTCGATTCTTTGCGCGAGGAAAAAAATGATGATAATAGAGTTGAAGATGATAGGGAGCAGCAGCCCTATAACGAATCCTATTATTATCAGCAACAGCCCACACAGGTGTATCAACAGCCAGCATTCCAGAATCAGGCAGATAAAATCGATATTTTCGCAAACGTGGAAAAGTCCACGTGGATAATCGCATTCGCTGTATTTCTTTTAGGGTTTTTTATGGGTAAAACCATGCAACCAGTCATACTTAGATACACTTAACTCATAGGAAAGCCAGAAATCCAAACATACTCTGGAACATTCGTATAACCCACAAATGTTCCAGATTTACCAGCTTTAGGGGGTATAAACCTATCTGTTATAGGTCCCCTATACGTATCCTCAATAAATCCGCGCGTCGTACTTGGTTTTTCCTTTTCCTTTTCTTTTTCCTTTTTTTTGCTTTTGGCTTTTATCTTCATGTCAGGTGTAAAAAACAAAATAAAGAATGCTGAGGTTAAAATGAATGTAATTATAATCTTAAACATTCTGTTTTAAAATTAAGTTATATTTTTTATTTACGCGGAGCTAGCTTCTGGTTCACCCTCGGTTTTCTCATCTGTCGCTGACTCAATGGCAGCCTCGCGCTTCTTGCGTCGCTCTTCAATTTCATTGGCAATAATAGTGTCCGCCTCCTTGACCAAATCTTCCATGGGGGTGTCTGGCTTTTCCTTCTTGAGTCGTTCAATCACTTCGGCTGGGTGGCTGATCGGAGACTCATCTGGTTTTGTATAGAAGCGCGAATTTTCATCTCCTGGCGCCATATAATTCTGAGAATCCATCATTGATTGTTTGCGTTCTTGGAACATGCGAGCAGCCTGAGCTTGATTCTCCTTATACCCCGACATGATTTCTTGAAGTTTTTCGTTGGTGTAATTAACATCTTCGATCTTGGTCGGATCGGGTGGGATTAACAACCATTTATACATATCAACAACGTAGATGTCAAATGTACTATCTTCCTTTTGGAGTCGCTTTGCGTGGTTTGCGGCTTCATCGCGGGTGTTAAAAGCGCCGCGAATTTTGATACCAAACTTTTCATTCTTTTGTGGCGCTTCTGGTCCAACAACTGACAGACATGCAAACAACTGACCCGGGACAGTGGTGTAATCTTGTTCGAGAGACATGATATTATATATCTTCATGCACCTCAAAACTTTAAGCTGGCTTAAAAATATGAAACCAAGATTTGTATATGCATGAATTTTGGGATAATCAGTCTTGGGCGACCGGATTAAGTACACAACGTGTGAAGAAGACTGAACAACAAAAACTACCCGAAGATTTTGAATGGTCATCGCATTCACTTGATACAATTTATAAATTCTTAAAGGAAAACTATGTTTCGGATGACGATTTTAAATTAAGATATACAATAGAAAGTTTGAAATGGGCGATAGAGGTATCCGGTCATCAAAATATATGTATAAATGACAAACATACACAGAAGTTAATAGGTCTTTTATCTCTGACACCCTTTAATATGAAGTTAAATGACAAGGAAGTAAAAGCGGTACAGGTAAATTTCCTGTGTGTCCATAAAGACTATAGAAAGGGTAAACTTGTTGGGTATCTTATCACAGAAGCAAAACGTATTTCTGAAAGTAAAAATAGAAATCAATCAATCGCTACTATACATAATTCAATACCGGGTTCTATTTTAAAATCTTCATATTGGCATAGATTAATCAATATAAACAAATTGTCTAAATGTGGATTTTATGAAACTGACCGCCCAAAAGCAAAAATGTTTGAAATACGGGGTAGGTCCTATTTTAGAAAGATGACACCAAAAGATGTACCAAAAGTAACTCAAATACTAAAAGACTACTTTAAAGATTTCAAAATTGCCCCCATCGTTAATGAAACCTGGGTTAAACATTGGCTTTTACCCAGGGATAACGTAGTATATTCATACTTAAATGACGAGACAGATGATTTTTTTTCATTTTATAGCATCCCATACGATAAAGTTAACAGTACAGAGACTGTTAATCAGGCATATTCATTTTATATGACAGGTGATAATTTTAATGACGCATTCTTAATCGCGAAAAATGAAGGTTTTGATGTTTTTAATACCTTAGATGTTGCACATGACGAAGAATTGTTGAAAAAACACAAATTTTTAAAAGGGACTGGATACGTAAATTATCATATATTTGATTGGAAGTTAAATTGTGAAATTAATAAAGCAGATATAAACATAAAGATCCCATAGAAACTATGGAAGAGATCCGGCGAAATCACAATGACGCTAAGAGGGAACTCATACACCACGTAACCAGGGAGGGTGATCAAATTCTTGACGTTGGGTGTGGTTTTGGTGGGGATCTTCAGAAGTGGCACAGGTGTGGCGCAAACATGAGTATGTGTGATCCAGAACCCACAGCTCTTGTAGAGGCTAAGAGCCGAGCTAAAAACATGCGAATGCGGGTAAACTTCTATGAGGGTGATATTCATAATTGTCCAAATAGAAAATACGACATTGTGTGTTACAACTTTTCATTGCACTATATATTCGAATCCAGGGACAAGTTTTTCAGTTCCATACGAGAGATACGAAAACGATTAAAGCCCCGTGGGAAACTCGTGGGTATAATCCCAGATTCGGAAAGGATCATGTTTAAAACACCCTATAATGATGATATGGGTAACTTTTTCATCACTAAAAATAAGTGTGCGGGGTCGTATGGTGAAAAGTTGTTTGTAAATCTCGTTGATACTCCATTCTATGCCGATGGAGCAAAATCAGAACCTATCGCATACAAAGATCTTCTGATAACACATCTCGAGGAATTGGGTCTTAGCTTGGAACTCTGGGAGGGTCTTGGTGGTAACCCGATTTCGAACCTGTATAGCAAATTTATCTTTGTATATAAAAGATGATAGCGTTCATTATACTTTTGATCCTCAACCTAATTATATTATCCCGTGTTAAAGAACCCCAGGCCCTTGCTGAAGTTAAAGAAAAATATAGAATTCTCAGAAAACACCTGATTGATACAAATAATGAAAAATTTCATAAATTAAAGCAACGTGTACCAATTTCAGGATTCCTACAAATGAATGATACAGTTGGTTACAACACCAATAAAGGACAAGAGATTGCACTCTGCCTCGATGGATCTGCAAATGAAATTTTTCACGTTCTTATCCACGAACTCACTCACTCATCTGTTGAAGAGTATTCACATTCCAAAAAATTTTGGGACAACTACATTGAACTTCGTGATATTTGTGTAAAATTGGGAATCTATGAAATAATTCCAGAAAAAGTCGAGTTTTGCGGTCAGCACATTCAGGATAAATAATATTCTTACTTTACATCAAATGAAGACACCTCTTACTACGGTGCTCGCGGTGATAATGTCTTACCTCTTGATATATGGCATTACAATGATACCACATTTGAGTACTAATTATTATATAAATCTCACAGCGATGACGATTATTATTCCAAATGTCCTGAGATACATTATAGGCAACGTGCCAAGACTCGCGGTTGACAGGGTTTTTATGATTTCAACTACAGTGATTGCATTCATTGTGACGTATCTCATGAATCTCTTGTTGAGTGATACAAAGGATGCGGTAGAGGAATACGGTAGTGACAGAAGCAAGACACTTAAATTGAGTGCCTTGCTCGTGACAGCGTTTGTGTCGGGAGCTCTAATTACCTATTATTCGGGTATTGATAATTCAATCTATTCAAATATGGGTTGGGAATCTAATCAGGGCTTGACAATGTAAGTCTTGACGATATGAAAAACAATCGCCGCAATCAAACCGGTTGAAGCCAAGCCAACCATGCTTCGGTTCCCCTGTTCATTAAGGAACTTTGGAACAGAAGTCACGAGTTTGTCTTGAACTGGCTTAGACACCGCAAGCGAAGCTGCGACACCCGCCACCAAAGCAATGATTTGATCATCAGTGAGATTGAAAGGGTTTTTACTTTCTGGCTCCTTTTTGGTTTGTTGAACAACTGGAGCAAAACCACCCTGGGGTTGTGGGGCAGTCATTTGTGGCATCACACCTTGCATTCTGGGTTCATCTGTCATCATTGGAGGTTCCATCATTATATCATTAATTGGAGTGGAGTCCATTGTCTGTTTACTTTGACTCACATTTTTTTCCTGTTGTAATGACGCTTCATTATTTACAAATGACGTGGATTTGTTATCTGTAATCGGAATCATTCCTTCGCCATTATCTGACAAATTCAATGTATTTATATCCGTAGCCATTTGTTATAACCATATGTTTTTGAGAATGATAAGTGACGCATTCTATCGTGTCTTCGTGATTTTGAGTCTTGTCTTCTTAGTTGCCTTTTTAGCATCATCCTCCTTCTGGTCCAGGTATTTTGGATTGTACATTTTCTTGTGAAGTTGCCAAAGGTTTGGACTCCCAACTCTAAATCCCCTCCTGACGGTGGCTTTGTACCAAAATACACAATCTGTTATTTTATTTGATTTCACTGTATTATCCAATACTAAACACTCATAATTCTCTGTACACGCATCCATAACCTTAGAGAACATATCATACGAGGGGAAGATCCCAAAAAATGACTTATAGAGCTTTTCTCTGTTTTGTATTATATTCTCGCGAAGAATAAAAACGTAATCCACATTGGCACGCAACGCTGGTGGGAGATCCATGACGTATTGCATTGTGAGCATGAAAAAGATGTTATAATGCCTACCATTCATAAAACATTGACGAATACATGTGTCTTTGAGAAACTTTGAATCATACATACAATCGTCAAGAAGCATAAAAGCACTGTTATGTGAAGCCTTCCCCTTTGTGCCAACCAGTTTTCTTTGCCTGGATATAACCCGCTCGATCGCATCTCTGTCGTACTCACTATAGACAAAGAGGTCTGGAATAAACTCGCCATAGAAATGATTGCCCTCCTCTGTACCTGATAGAACTATCCCTGCTGGTATATGCTTTTTGTGAAACATAATATCCTTTACCAGAGTTGATTTCCCTGTGTTTCTCTTACCTATAAATACACAGACCCTGTCATCACTCATAGTCTCAGGTTTGAATTTCTTCAACTGAAGATTCATTCTACAGTAGTGTCTCGTTTTAATTCGTAAAATTTTACTCACATATTGTAGAATGTCAGGTCGTTTGAGACTTGCAGCCACAGGGGCCCAAGACCGATGGCTTACAGGAGATCCACAATTTTCGTATTTCCTGATGAATTTCAAAAGACATACAAAATTTTCCATTGATTATTTTGAAAACCAGTTCAGTGGCGATTTTGATTTTGGCAGCATATTAACATGTCGTGTTCCCAGTGATAAGGGTGATTTCATAAAAAATATGAATTTGAAAATTACACTCAGTGACCCCGTACCGGATACACCTGGTACGAATAATTACTATTGGGCACCCTCCATTGCTTCCCATCTCATTGAATATGCGGAGCTCATAATAGGTGGCCAGACCGTTCAAAAAATTACGGGTGAATACATCTATATGCATCAACAATTGCACAACACAAACGACGATACCACACAAACACTCTATTTTTTGAATGGCCATGGGAATTTCCTCACCTATTCAGGCGATTACACGTATTATTTAGATCTTCCCTTCTATTTCTATAGACACCCAAGCCTGGCCATACCGACATGTGCACTCACAAAGCAGGAGGTTGAAGTTAGAATAAAGACAAAACCCCTATCAGAACTTGTATATGGTGGGGCTGCAGCGAATACAACTGCAAGTATTAAGAAATTTTCACTTGATGCAGAATTTGCATTTGTCCAGAATGACGAAAAGAACTTTATAATGTCCAGACCCATAGAATATGTGATCACACAACTCCAAATGTCTCAATTCTTAATGAAACCGGGTGAAACGAAACGCTCAGTGCTTCTTAATTTCAAACACCCTGTACGAGAGCTTTTGTTTAGTTGTACCCCAAAAGCATTTTCTGAAACGGGGAACGCACCGAATGAATATACAACAATAAAACACGCCGAATTAAGATTTAACAATGAGGTTGTTTTCAGTGATTCTACAAAGTTCTTGGTTTACGAACAAGCACTTCGACATCATGTAAATTCCCCCCTAGTTCTAAATACATTGGCACCCACATATGGTATAACTCAACTTAAATCTGATTTTGGAATGTACAGTTTCTCCCTCAAACCAGAGGCGCATTATCCAACTGGACAGGTGAATATGAGTCGTATAGTTCATAAAATTTTTAATATCGAGATAGATCCACGTTTATCAAGCTACGAAAATGAGGTACACGTATATGCAGTGAACTACAATGTAATTCGTTTTGAAAGTGGATTAGCGGGGTTAAAATTTTAGATTCCTATATTAGTAATGGCTGGACGTGTTCAGCTCGAAACATCTGGGTCACACGACAGGTTTTTTACCATCGATCCAGATTACACCCATTTTATCCAGAGTTTCAAGAAGCATTCAAATTATTCAGTGGAACATGTTTATTTGGATCCAAAAAATGAAGCAGATTTTGGAAAAAAGGTAAAGTTTGTCATTCCCCAAAATCAGGGTGACATATTGAAAACCCTAAGTGTAAAGATGAAGTTGCCAGCACTCAATTATGGTAATGCGGGGTATATAGAGTCTATAGGACACGCACTTATTGAATATGCAGACATTATCATAGGTGGCGAAGTCGTACAAAGAATTCCAAGTGATTACTTACAGATATACTCAGAACATAATGTTACACAAACAAAACAAAAGGCTCTTGAAAAATTAATTGGTAAGTATTCACTCCGTACATCAGCGGTTGCGGTGGCTAATCCGTCTATCATTGGATTTTTGGGCAGCTCTACAACAGAAGAGGAATATTTCGTTGATATACCCTTCTACTTTTATAATAACCCAGAACTTGCTATACCGCTTTGTGCAATTACGAAGCAGGAAATTGAAATTGAGATAAAATTGAGAGATCACAGTCAGGTTATTATTGATGCTACCACAGGAAACTACATAACACTCAATCATGTTCCAAAGATTGTAGAATTTCAATTATATACGGAAATTGTATTTGTTGATATTTGTGAGAGAGTGAAATTAAAAACAAAAAAACGTGACTATACAATCACACAGATACAACAAAATATATTTGATATTGATCAAAATGTAAATTCAGGTAAGTTTAAGTTAAGTTTTATAAACCCCGTGAAGGAACTCTATTTTGTGATTCAACGACAGGGTGTAACGCCATTTGATTACGACAATACACTCACCACTTCTAATAATAAATTAATTCTATATGAAAATTTAAAACATTTGGATTTAACATTTGATGGTGAAGCTATAATTACAGAAGAAACGGGAAATCCAATTATACTAAAAGCGGTACAGGGTGCCATTCATCACTCAAAAACTCAACTTTTTCGACGATTTTATTCGTATAGTTTTGCGTGTGAACCCGAGAGGTGGTATCCTACAGGTCAGGTAAATATGAGTATTGTGAAAGAACAGATTCTCAGCCTAAGTTTGACACCATGTGCGAATTTTGCAAGACAAGTGAGAGTATACGCACTCAGCTACAACATTCTTCGTGTGAACGGGGGAATTACAGAAATACTTTTTAATTCTTAATATTAAAAAGGATGATGATGAAAACTGGGTTCGGTGAAACTTCGGGAGTCTACGAAGAGTCTCAACAACAAACTCTTATGGGAATACTTGTCCCAGTCCTTGAAAGGAGTATGGTAATGGCAGCTGAATATTCTAAAGCTTGTGGACGTAACACTATACTTTCAGAAGATATAGAATATGCAATAAAATATTGCGCGATGCATACAGTTGGTCAAAATATAGGGTCTCTCTACCCAGAAATTTATGACGAGGAGTCCTCAGACGAGGATGATATTGAAGAAGTCCCCCCAGAAGATTGCCCACCTTTTAAACGCTACGCGGGTAATGACGCAACCTTTGTTCAAATTAATGAATCCTACGACCGCTGGGAGCAGTGGGCACCTCAAAGTCCGGTAGAAGAGATGTTAAAAAATGCTATTAATAGTAATGAGTACATCGGTGCCTGAGGGTTGGACTATTTCTGAATACAAGTCATTCAAGGCTACAGGAGACACAGATTCAAGCACAGATGGAGATTCTTCCGATGACGAACAAATTTTTTCAAAGGCGAAGACAAAAACATTTATTAAAAAAAAGTTCAAACGTATCCACAAAGAAGAACTTTTACCTGAATAATTTTCTCAGGGTAAATTAAACTACTCACCATGGACACCGCGATTGATACTGTCAACCTCGTGACTCAAGAACTCGAAACACAATCCCTCAATGCGATTGTTGCGGGTTTCTCCTTTGCCGCGGCTCTTAGCTGGAACGACCTCGTTCGCTGGATCATTCAACAACTCATCCGAGTGCCAAAGAACGGAGGTACCCAGTACACCCTCACCGCTATCCTCACCACCTTGTTGTCCATCGCGGTCTATATGGTGATTTCCAGAATCTCCACTCGCGTCAGCAAGCCAGCTCAACCAGTCTTTGCGATTACTCGCTAAGTTTTGGTTTACGCTTTGTTAAAACAAGGAATAATACACCAATAAATGAAATTGCTACTATAGGTAGAATTTGATTCCATTTATAAGGATTCTCAAACTCAGGAATGCTTACAGGTGGCGGCAATACCCTCTTAACAACATCATGAGACACTTTTGGAAGATTTTCCAATTTATCTGTAGAACATGTAATTTCAAATTTCAAAACATGATCTTGATTTCTGAAATCATATGGAATGAGACGACCGTGACTCATATAAAAAAACTGAATTCGCAAATCCCTTACGGATTTAAGAGTACCGGAATGAAAGTCATGTGTGACCTTATCGTCGGTACCATTAACGTTAACGAATGATTTACCACCCGGTAAGAGAATGTGACCCGTATAATAAGGCGTTTGACCCGATGTGGGGAGAGTCTGATTCAGTTGTTCCGATCCAGAAGATATGCGCATTACTAGGGAATTGGGGCCGTCTAAGTTCGCCGCACCAAAATCACCACCGATCATCTGTATATCCTGGGCGGGTAGTCCAAAAATTTGATGTAATGTCGTATGCTCTGAACTTGAATCATCGTACCCATTTTGACCAGTTTTAAACAGAAATCTAAGAAATTGCAGGTTTTGGCCATTAGGGGCTGTGGGTTGACCCATTATAAATTTGTTTTTGGTGGCATCATAAGATATGTTAAAATTATAACCTCCAACACTTTGGAACAGCGCCGCAACACCAGTTCCTGTATAGTTTCCTACAGATATTGTTGTACCTAACGTTGTCTCGGAGCCACCTTGATGGGTTGCTTTAAATTGAAAGCTATTATTGTTTTCGCATATCAATAACTGTGGTGTAGGAATGCGCGCACTGACTAATTTAATCTGCGAAATGTCATAAATTGGACTCTCAAGGCTAACGATGTAATCACTTGGATTCGTGTATTTTACAGGATCGCGTTGACTACTATCAATTGTCAGACTGTGTACCTTCATTAAAATATGCGTATAATATTTTAATGAGTGTTTTTGTCTATTTTAATCAATGATCTTAAGAAATGCTATGTGCCAATGGGTTATTACAAAGTTGTTTCTTCGCAATGTCCAAGTTTCTGGCGTGTGGATTTTCGTTACCCTTATGAGCGTTGAACTGATGGAATGGTTTTTGATTGTAATTTTGAGTCCAACCACCATTTGCGGCATTTACACGGCCATCAATTCGTGATTGATCAGTTCGAACCGCTGTAAGATTTCCACGTGTTTGTGTTACATTCATACGGCCTGGGTTACCCATACGGTTTGCTTTACCTCGCCTGTCTTCTGGGCGGAAACCATACTTCATCAACTCCTCGTTATTCTTCGAAGTAACCTGGGCAGCCGCACTGTTCGTGTAAGCACCTCGGAAGCTATGAATACCTGGTGTTGGTTGATTGTTGTATATGAACTGTTCATCATTGCGATCATTTTTAAATCGGGTTGGGTCTTGGGAAACCGACAGCGCCGAGGTAATACGCTTAGCGCCATTGAAACCGAGACCATCTGTACGTAAACCAGTTTCTGAGCGGTTGGTAGTTCGCATAGTCTTTTGGTGACTCGATCTTGGAGTGACACCGCTCATACCCTGCGCACGACCACCCATCGTTGGCAAACGTGAGGGCAAAAAGGCAGTCTTTTCTGGCATGTTATGTGTCAATTCACCAACAACGGCGGCTCTACCACCCGTAGTGTCCATAGCCGGGCCTGACCGACCTGGAAGAGATGTAAGTCGGTATTCACCAACATTAATAGGATTTACACGAAGCATTTGCTGGTAACCCCCAACCGCGGGTGTCTCGGGACCAACACCCAAACCAGGTCCCACCATTTGCTTCTCAATCGGTGAGAGGTTATTCATCACACCGCGATCATACATGCGATCGCGCATATTCAATAATTCTTGTCCACCTGTTCTGGACTGTTGTCGGATGTCAGCAAAGTTTGTAACTTCCTTTTTACTTGGAACTTCAACACGCGCTTCAAAATCGGCGCGTTCTTTGTACACCTTTTCCCGGCTTACCGGGGTGTCGGTGACGACATCTTCAACCTGTTCCTTGTCTGCGATACGCTGAACAACTTTAGCTGGTTCAGTCTTATCACTCAACGCCCTACCAACATAAATCAATCCAGCGACGGCTGCGAGCGAAATGGGATCTGCCATTCTTATTTCTTACTCACATTTTTATTAGCGTATCTCTGGTCGAAAAGTTCATTCTGAATTTCAGCACGGGTACTGGATGGTTCATAGGACATCGTACGCAATGGAACCTTACATTCCATATTGTTCAATGGGAACAATCTACGTTCATACGTTGGGACGACAACTCTGTTAAATCGTGATGTTGTCTGGGGTCTGAGTTGATCACTTGTGTCAATGAGGCTGGCTGGAGCACCCTTCCCAGCCATGTATGGTGCCGTACCGTACAACATAGTGTTTGGTCGGCAGCCACCACAGTTCGTTGAACTGGGCTGAGGGTAAACGAAGACTTCGTCAGTCGCTTTCACGGGGGCAATCGCGCCAGCATTTTGGACAATTGATAAACCAGGCTGAAGTTGGTAAGCCATTTTATTATTAGTTGAGATTAATTATTTAAGAATGGGTAAAACCGTGCATGCCACTCCGCTTGTCGCCGCTTGGATCAAGACCCGCAAACGCTTCAAGCTGAACTCCACGAGCATCTGGGCTACATGAAACACCACCATGACTTTTACATATTGGAGATTTCCTGGAACCGTAGCACCATTCCGCAAAAGATGTTTGATCTCCTGGGATACTAGAAACTGGTGCTGTCACAAATTGTCTCGCCGATGCATTGCGCTGATAAACAGGCATTGGTGTTCTTGATCTCCCTCCGTCATATGGAATGCGGTCATCGAGATAACGTTTAACGTATGGCTTAACAGTTGGGTAATAACAGGCAGACAGACGGTTTGGGGCATCTGTGTAATCTGTGACTAACACATTACCCATTGGGTTATCTCTCGTTGGAAGATGACAACCACTCTTCGCAACACTGACCTTGTACGTCTCTTTAATCATCTTCGTTCTATACATCAGATAAAGAACACCCAAAACGGTTCCACCTAAAATGAAAATTCTTGGATCGCGTCTGATGAGGTAAATAGCACATACCGTATAAATAATAAATCTAGATGCGGCATTTATGCGCTGTTCTGGGGTTTGGTTTTTATTAGGCCAAAATTGATGAATAGCTTCACTATCGATGAGTTGCTTTGGATCTTCGAACCAGGCCTTCATTTAGTATAAGTTAAGGTTTATTTTTTTGGGAGTCCGCCAAGCATGTTACCCATCATCTTCATGAGTGCATCCTGGTCAAGTTCACCACCTTCGGTCTCCATTTTGTCTGCGCAGTCCTTTGCGATACCCTCGATCATATTAAGAGTGTCTGCTGGAATTGACGTGATAGTTGTACCGAGCATGTACAGGGTCTGGATATATTGCCAGGTAGCAGCTTTAGTATTGTCAGTCATACGACCCCAGTAATTCTTAATATTGAGATCTTTCAGAAAATCAATCTTGTCAATCTCATTAAGAAGAAACGTCTCATCCTTTGCTGAAATCTTATCCGCGTATGGCGTAACACCCTTCATGAATGCATCAACTACCAAACGCGGGTTAGCAGCTTGTAAAACGTCAAATGATGTCATCATTTTTTTAATGTCTTTTTCCTCTGGAAAAGTCTTGTGCAATTCCACAAGAAATTGACCAAGCATGTCGTTGAACGCACTTACAGAGGTCATTTTCTTATTATTCTAATAATTAAATCTTTAAGTTTAAGTTTAAAAGGGGTCTGTTGAAATAGCTTCCTTCTGACCCAAGCCATTTGAAACAATAAAAAAGACTAGGATGGCATTTAGGGTAGCCGGTTTGGTGTATTTATTAAGCTCTAATTTACCCTCATTATTAAGGTGCGCCTTGGCATGAATGTAACCGGCGGTAACGAGGGCTGCGATGAGGGCGGCACCCATTGGGTCTCGGAGATATTCGGACAGGTCTTCCATTTAATTATACATAGCTTTTTTTGCACGGTGCTCTGGTGCATCCCCGAAAAATACATCATCACCCCCCTCTTCGGGGAATTGCTCTGGTGCAGTGGGATGTATGTCCTCTGGTTCAGGGACTGGCTCTGGATTTTCTACCCCGGGAACCGTTTTGAATTCGTTTTCGAGACCCGTGGGTTGAAGTGGTTGCTCACCTTCGAGGGGCTCCACTGTTTCAGCTTCGGGGGCTGGCATTTCTTCTGGGAATGATTCCTCACCACCCTCAAAGACATCTGGATCTTCGGAGTCGTGAATTTCACCATCGAGGTCGATATCACGAGTTTCCTGAGACATGTACGTTTGAAGAATCTCTTGAACGGGTATGAGCTCTTTCACTGAAGCCTCAATACACATCGTAAATCGCTTTGTTAGCTTTTCGTCGCGAAGATATTCACTTTGTTCTTCATGGAAAATGTAAGGATCCTTATAAATATCCTTGGCTGCATTATTGTAGCATGTCTGAATGAAAACTTCATTCGTTGGAAGTCGCAAACTAATCTTTTTGTTATCAGATTTGAGACGCACCGCAGATAGAATCTTCGTACACGCAACAAACACAGCCGCCAATAAATCATTAAACCAAGCACATCGGTTTGAAATATTGTCCGAATGTTGCTTTGACATGGCATTAGACCAATTTGGAACTTCCTTCAATAACTTTTGGAACATAATCAGAGTTTTACGCCCCTTAGAAATCTTTGTCGCTTCATCATACATATCCTGGAAAACTTCAATCATAGGGGGACACATAATCAGACACAATTGTCCCATGTACTCATTGCGGGCTTCTACCATAATATTGAGTGGATCGGACATTATATATACTATTTTTACATTTTTAGCTTTAAGTCACGCGCGTTATTGTTTTCTAAACTTATTTGCTATCTTTTTGAGGTTAACTAAATCTGGGAAATTGGTTTCACTTATAGTTTCATCTGTATATTTTTCCGTCTTAGATCTTTCCTTTATCCAATTAATATAAATTTCATATTCACCAACAATACGAACGTTAAACCCACCATTCGTGAATTGTCTAGCTACATATTGTGTGGCTGCAGCCCTATCAAATGTGGGATACCCAATTACAAATGTTGGAATTGTTAAGAATATCTGTTTATTTCCATATTCTACGGATTTTCTAATTTTTCGAGCAAACTGTTCGTAAATCCTTTTGTATATTTCCTTTTTGATCTGTCTTCTCCGATCATCAATCTTTGTCACATCATTGATGCTGATCATTACAATTAGCCCAATTTATTTTTGGTCGTTTCAAACTCACTTGATGTGGGGGCAGCTTTCTCTTTGACAAGCTTGTATTCAATAAATTCTTTACCTTCACTTCCTTCTGTATATGGCGAAACGTCTTCTGGTGTTTCTACACCAAGGGGTTGCGATCTCAAACAAACCAGGCGGGTATTATCACCTTCAACTTCAAACATGGCAGTTACAGAGAAACCAAACGCGAAACCATCATTCTTTACTACCATAAATGCACACTCATACAAGGTCTTGGCACCGGTATACTTTTTAACTGCAGTTGTCTCGATAATATAAGTACAAAGTTTAGTTCGTTTTAAAATTTCCTTATTCGTCAACATGACAAACTTCTGCATCATATCATTGGTGATCTTAGCCTCGCCCTGAGTGTAAGAAGATGTATCAGGCCTGGCATCATCAAAGCGAATGGTACCAACGGGTTTTTTGTATCCGGAAAATCCGAAAGCTTCTGTGAAGGGTTCTCGGCGAGTAAGCAGGAGAATAACCACAAGTGCTGTGAAGATCCAAAGTAACTTCATCTTTACTAATATGCGTTAATTTTTTTTTACAAAATCCCATATACATGTTAGATGTCACTCCTGATCTATAGCCCGAGGTGTAAATACTCAATGGAAATTATTGAATACATCAACAGCAAATCACAACTGAAACAGCTTGTAAATTATCACAATGTTAACACACAGGGTATTCCTCCTGCGTACCGGAATAAAATTACACGTGTACCAACACTACTGACAAAAAATAGTAAAATTCTTGTTGGGAATGAAATCAAAAACTGGTTAGAATCCCTTCTCCCGAATAAAGAAGTAGAACATTGCGGGATTGGGAATGGTTGGTGTTCGATGACAACACTTGACGACAATGAAAATGGAAATGACCTATTTTCACTTGACAATTATGGACAGGCTCTTCAACCGGCGATAACAAGAGAACTTGAAGAAAAGATTAACAGAGATGTATCAAAGGGTGATGTATATTCAGAACAGATTTAAAGATCTGACGCACAACATTTAATATAAATGAAATTGGTAACGATACAGGCATCCGCGGTAAAGTCAATTTTTGAAGTATTAAAGGATATTCTGAATGACGTAAATATATATTTTAGACCAGATGGTGTCTATATTGTGACGCTCGATACAGCGAGAACATCACTTGTTGATATTTATCTGGCGGCTGATAATTTCGAACAATATTCTTGTGAACAAGAAGTTATCGCTGGTATTAACATTTCAAACACTTTCAAACTTTTGAAAACGATTACAAATAATGACGTCCTTTCAATGGAGATAAATTCCAAGGAATATATGAACATCGAAATTATTAGTGAAACAAAGAAAACGAATACACACTTTCAATTGAAACTCCTCGATATCAATGAAAGTCGTATCGAAGTTCCTACGGTAAATATGACAAGTGTAACGATTATACCTTCCGCAGATTTTCAAAGATTGTGTCGCGATATGTCAAATATTGGCGATGACATTGAAATCACACGTTCTGGAAAAAACTTTACACTTAAGTGTGAAGGGGACTTCGCCACTCAGGATACAAGTATCGAATGTCCAGATGAAAGCCCTGAAATAAAGGGTTTGTACTCTTTGCGGTACTTGAATATATTTACAAAGGCCACGAGCATGTGTGCGTCTGTGCAAATAATGCAGGAAGAGGGGAATAGATTTTTGATTCTCAAGTATAATGTTGCAAACCTGGGTGAGCTTAAGTTTTACCTGGCTACTAAGGTATCTGAAGATCAGATATAGAATCTTCGCGCGTGAAAAGTGTCTTTTTCATACCAATAGAATTTGAAATGATTATCTTTGGATACTCCTTTTCAAGTGTCTTTTTTGTGTAATATAGAAAATCTTGTAATGGTACACTTTGTTTATGAAAATCCCGTCTCGGCCCAGAATAACGTTTAATCTTCTCCGTAATATCGACCTGTGGTTTATCATCATGATCCACCAATGCGGCATTACTGATTGGAATTGTAAAATTCATACTACTTTCATCTCTTTTCATCGGCCTGAAGTTTATATCATTGGATATAGCTCTGTAAACCTTTCCGTTGTACCAGTATTTTATCCGTAACACCGTTTTCTTAACATTTTGTGGAATAATTGTATTCCTAAATTTTTTGCCAGTCACATTCACGTAGAACTCGTTTAGTACACCGTCCCAATCCTTACTCTCCTGTAACCAGAAGTCATCTTCTACAATGTACTTGCATCTATAATCAATTTTATATTCTAACTCTTCAGAGACTATATGATAATCTGGATATGTTACAAACTTCTTATACCAATAAATAACAGTACTTAAAAGTTTGAACAACATTACTAGTTATAATGGAGGGAAACTTTTTAAGTAGGTATAACAATAAAATTGAAAATTGGAATAATCTTATTGAAACCGACCCCCATAATAAGAGTAAGTATCAGTCTGAGATGTCCGACTATATAATAAGGTGTATGCCCTATATGAACCAATACACGGACGATATAGATGAAAAAACAAATACAAATACAGATAATGTATTTAATGTCCGAGAGACCGTTGGTTTAAAACGGAAAGACATATTCGTAGACTATTTAGCGGACGTTGAAAATCAAAATGTTGGAAGAAGTAGACCACGTAAAGTAGATAAATGTCCAGAATGTTTGTCGAGTAATATATTTCATTTTCAAGACACAAGTGAGCTCGTGTGTGATTTATGTGGTTTGGTAATAGCACATCTCATAAGTGAAGAACTTACATATCGCGAAGAACAGGAGACTTCCGAAAAAATAGTAAATTATTCATATAAAAGAGAGAATCATTTCAATGAATGGTTAAGTCAATTTCAGGCACAAGAGATGACGACAATACCAGATGAAGTGATGGAACAACTAAGAGCGGAACTTAAGAAAATAAAGATTAAGAAATTAGATGAGATTACACACACTAAAATACGAGGACTTCTCAAGAAATTGAGATTGAATAAATATTATGAACACGTCCCGTATATAACCAATATTCTTAATGGTATTAGAGCACCTAGCATGCCACAGGAGTTGGAAGAGAAATTGCGTATCATGTTCAAAGATATTCAAAAACCATTTGACGACAATTGTCCGAGTGAAAGAAAAAACTTCCTTAGTTACTCGTATGTTTTGTTTAAATTTTGTGAACTTTTGGGAGAGGATGAATATCTTCAATATTTTCCCCTACTTAAATCGAAGGAGAAACTATATCAACAGGATCTCATTTGGAAGAAGATATGCACAGATCTTCTTTGGGAGTTTATTCCAACCGTATAGCATTGCTTAAAGAAGCTAATACAACTTCAAATAATGAATAAGTACGAAAAGTTTTGTATAGATGAGGCACAGTATCATCTAGACAGAGCTCGGGTTCTACTTACGGAAGGTCTTAAAAATCCAAAAAAGTACTATGATGAGGGTCAGGAGTTTTACCAGATGATGGTTAAGATGTTCCCCTTCACTGTTCTCCTACAACAATGCAACGCACTTCAACCTCGCGATTCGGATGAGGGGGATAATTTATCAAGTACGCAATCTTCAGTCCCATCAGACGAAGATAGTTTTGAGCCTGTAACTCCGACTGCTCGTTCAGAGTCTTAATAGTCTTAAACTCAAGGACAATTGTATTATTTATGATTATATCGGCTCGCAGGTTTCCAATTACATGTCCTTCAAATGGGATTTGAACTATACGCTCACTCTCATACTGAACATTATATTGACGCAATAGAACTTCCATAGCATTATGATATACTCTCTCACTGTACCCAGCCCCCAGTTGAGAATATATCTTTTTAGCGAGTGTTTCTATATCAACCATAATCTATGTTTTATCACTCGCTTTAATAATCTTAAATTAATATAAATGTGGCGGCCATTCAAATATATACGATTATCAACTTCTAGATCACTTAGTTATTTGTGGGGTGAGTGAGTATCATTTGATACGGAGGCGATCCACGAACCGACGCCAACTCCCGCACCCGCGAGAGCCGTGAGTGATACCACGGAGAGTGCAATGAATATATGACGCATTTATATCATTAACGATCATATTCTTTATTACGTTTTAGATCTTTGTATGTTATATAATTTGGTTTTATCTTGTGTTTCATTGGATCATATAATTCACCATGTGGTAAATATATTGTTGTTATTTTAGATTTACTATTTGGATCCCATTCAGTTTTTTTTATACATTCATCGATACGCCATTTACGGGGTGGTGGTTTGGGATACATGGCCGTCACGCGACGTATCATGTCAGCGTCCCCTCCGGTTATTTTCCCCTTAAAACCTGGAACTACATTTAACACCATAGATGGTTTCCAGGTAGTCATGTTGTATGTGTATGCCGTGAAATCTTTATGTTATATATCAAGCCATTCGCCCGTTCTAATTATATCGGCCGAGATGGAACATCCTAAGCGAGGGTCCTTTTTTGACTTTTTTGATTCAAACTGCATTTTAAATTTTGGTAGTAAATGTTCCAAAACCTGTTCACTGGTGAGTACCCATGCCTCCTTTACGGTCGAACCATCATACCTAGCAAAATAATGGTGCTTGTATTTTCCAATTTTCTGTTCTCTCAAGTAGACCTCCTGTTCTTCCCAAGTTGGAAAAACCGATACGCCGTTATATGTACCTTGTATTAAATCCTGTGTCGTCGTTTTGTATTCTACTGGATTTCCATCTTGATCATAAGCGTCCGCCCCTGCGAGTGTATCAGATACTCTATGTCCAAGTTTAATAGCGAGATCGATTTCCCTGGAGCGCCCATAGTTGAGAGGATCGCCCCATCCTTCATCTCTAGCTATATCGCATAGCTCTTTGAGAGCTGCACAAAAACGCTTTTCAGGTGGGGTAGTCATTTGTTAGATTTTAGTGTATTGTTTTTAACTTAGGGTGGCGATTTTCGTTTTATTTAAAGATATGACTATATAATTTGACATGGATATTCGGAATTGTAATGGCATCGAACTACTTAAATCTCTAGATGATAAGAGTGTAGATCTCATTTTAACCGATCCACCCTATATAATCTCACATGAAACGGGCATGAATAAATTGCGAGACGCGATCGATTCCGGTAAAGATATATCGAAGACGGAGCGGGAATGGGAAGAGTATAAATCCAAAAATAAAGTCGTTGCACCCAACGCCAAAGAAAATTATCTAAAATATGGGACAATTCACGGGACTAAGTATAGCGTGAAAACAAACTACGGCGAATGGGACGAGAACTTTACGATGGATGATCTCAGCGATTTCATTAAATTGTACTATAATAAACTGAGAGACGGTGGTACTTGTATAATATTTTTTGATATATGGAAATTATCATACCTCAAAGAACTCATGGAAAAGCACAAATTTAAACAATTACGATTTATCGAGTGGATTAAAACGAACCCACAACCCATAAATTCGAGCGTTAATTACCTAACAAATTCCCGTGAAATAGCGATTTTGGGTGTCAAGAAGGGCAAACCTACGTTCAATGGCAAGTATGATAATGGTATATACAAATATCCCATACAAAACGGTGTAGGGCGTTTTCACCCGACACAGAAAAGCATTAGGTTGTTTGAAGATCTCGTCAAAAAACACTCAAACGAAGGGGATGTAGTCGTGGATACATTTCTCGGGGGTGGAACGACGGCGATCGCATGTAAAAATACGGGGAGACGGTGTATAGCGAGTGAAATTTCAAAAGAATATTTCGAAAAGATACTCATTTAAAGTTGTGCCCCTCTACTTTTGTAATGATCATATCCGGTGATGTCCTAACCGTTGCCCCCACGTTAGACTCGGGATCGGCTCAGGTAGTTATAGCCGATCCACCATACAATATAGGTAAGGATTTTGGAAACAAAAGCGATAAACAGCCGATGGGTGACTATTTGAAATGGTGTGATGAATGGATTAAAGAGTGTCTTCGCATTCTTAGGCCGGATGGTACGATGTTCATATACGGATTTAGTGAAATCTTAGCCCTGATTCTCGCCCGCGTTCCCGAGGAGGTAAATAGACGATGGGTCGTGTGGCACTACACGAATAAAACGACCCCAACCCTGAATTTCTGGCAGAGATCACACGAGTCTATCATTGTTTTATGGAAAGATTCCAAGGTTTTCCATAGGGATGACGTACGGGAACCATACACGGACGGATTCATAAAAGGTGCGGCGGGTAAAACGCGTAAAGGAACGAAGGGGCGCTTTTCCAAAGAGGGCGCACCGGACACGACCTATGCGGCACATCCCAAAGGGGCACTTCCCAGAGACGTTATCAAAATCCCCGCACTAGCGGGTGGTGCCGGAAAAAACGAACGCGTCGATCACCCCACTCAAAAACCACTCGCACTGTGTGAAAGACTATTGAAATCGTGTAAGCAACCACCCGAAAACGGGTACGTGTTTGTACCGTTCGCGGGGTCGGGGAGTGAGTGCGTAGCCGCGAGAGATTTGGGTCTTCCCTTCGTCGGGGTCGAACTTAATGAAGATTACATAAAACTCATAAACGAGAGACTTCAATTAAAATCCTGACATATATAAACGATGACGACATATTCTCAGGAACTATGTGAATTCATTTACCGCGTTTCTTCTTTAGAGAAGGTCGTAGACGGAGACACGATAGATGTATCTATTGATCTAGGTTTCGATGTCTGCACCAAGCAGCGCGTGCGTCTCCTAGGAATTGACACCCCGGAGTCTCGCACTCGCGATTTAGAAGAGAAGAAATTTGGTCTTCTCTCCAAGAAGAAGCTCAAGGAATGGTGTCTCAAGGCAGTGGAATCTGAGAAGGATGATATCGAGATCCAGCTCAGATGCCCGGAGGCTGATTCGAGGGGTAAGTTTGGTCGCATTTTGGCGGAAGTGTGGGTATCGGAAGATGGTAACTGGACGAATGTTAATCGCTGGATGTGTGAGAACGGGTATGCTGTTCCATATACAGGGCAGAACAAAGCCGATGTGGAATCGCTTCACATGGCCAACCGAGAAAAAGTAGCTCACGAATTGTAAGGGTATTTATGTACCCACAAGTTACATATCCATTTTTCTCCAGACTTTACAGGGAGACCCCCATGTAAAGCCTTGGATGTCATAAGTTCATAGTTATCAAGGGTATGAAAGAAAAGAGCGTCACCTGCCTCAAGTTTGTATTTTTTATTTAAATTGGGAAACTCCGTCTCACCACCCCGATAATTATCATTGAGACCCAATATTACTGTGTACATTCGTTTGTTTCCTCTCACATCACTGAATGTATCTTGATGAGGTTTGTAGTGGCCACCTGGTTTGTACCTCAACACCTGAAGGTGTTCGCAATTTTTCAGGGGTCTATCTGTTAAGGACGCACATTTCTCAATCACACGTTTCACGATGGGATCACTTACATTAAGCCAAGCAGTTTCACTATCTCGGACTTTCTTATCCAGCTTACCATTTTCAGTTACAGTTGATACTTCTAATTTCTTTTTAGCCTTACGTATGATGTGTTCACGTTCCTCTTCTGTAATAAATGACTTTATAACTCTAGGTTTTACGTATGTTGGTATCAGATATATGAACAATAATATAAGACACAACAAAATGAACATCTTATATTTAGAAGAGATAAATATTAGCTGGGAGTATACAGTTATATCTCTTCCTGATTAACGTGATGACTTCATTTGCATATTCAATTAATTTTCTGCATATGTTTAATATTTCATCCACGCGATCAGGTTCTAATATATACTGTCTTAACAGATCACCTCCCGTATCCACAACCATTTGGAAAATGTTACTAATATCTCTATATCTTTCTCGTTGTTTTTCCCGCCTTTGAAGTTCCTTCTTGAATGGATTTTCATCAATTTCATTAAGCATGTAGACTACTCGTAGATATCGGTTGTCGTCGTCATAGAAATCACCGTATCTATATGTAATATCTCTTTCAAGACCCGTTAAAATTGAGACGAAACTCATGATGTTATCTGGAGCACCCATTTCTCGAAGTTCTCTAAATGTTGGGGTACCACCACAAGGAATATCAGCATGTTCCCTTCCAGAAATGCGCCCTTTCTTAAACTCCATATAATGGGGGTTGTGAATACGACCCGTCGATATATTTCCCGACACCCAATCAAATGCGGTATGACAATCTGGACACCACATCTGACGACACCCGGATAACTTATGAATCATTGTTCCACATTTAGGGCAGGGCTTTGTATCTTTTTTGAGAAGTTTCATCGTTTTAACTGCATCCGGATTACATTGATGTCCCTCATGCTTCTCCTCATTGCAGTGTTCACAAAAATGACGGTCACATAGACCACAAAACCAGTCCTCATTCATGAAACCCTTACACTCTTCAGTTGGACACTTACGAATAAATTTCTTTGATGGCTCGTCCACAACAAGATCACCTCCATGTCTTAGTCTCTCCAACTCCCTGTAACTTTGTTCCATATCCTCACGAAGTTCTAGGATTTCCTGTGGTATTGGTGTGTCTGAAGTGACCGGTACATATATACCATGGTTGTTGTGTAATTCTATGAGCCTTATTCGTTGTTCGGTAATGATTGTATGAATTTTACGCATTGCAAGTATTCTCTCAACTTCGGGTTGAGTTTCCGGCATGCGAATTTTCTCTCTCTCAAACAGGATCATTTCCCGGTGACGACGAAGTTCCGTGTTCCGAAAGTAGCGAGTACACCAAGTATCTACAAATTCTCTATTCCATATATTTTTACAACCCATACAATGAGGATCGTCTACGATGGATAGGAGATATCTTTGTGAACATGAGCGACAACTATGTAAATCACAAAAGGGACAATCAATTTTTTTGTGATTTATTTTGTTGAACTTTTCACAACAAACGTCACAGGTATCCATAGCTATGTATGACTTTAAGTCTTTAACCAAAAAAATATCCATGTAGAGTAAAGATGTCAGGTCGTATCATTTTGTTATTGGCGTTGTGTTGTTCATCTTCGTCAGCAGCGGCGGCTGCGGCCGCTTTTATACATGGTGGCGGTTTACCCAAAGCTCTCGGACCCCCCGCCGTGGTGGATGTACCAGTCGAGTTTAGGACGTCTTCTATGCCTTGGGGTTCTAATCGTGGTCAGAGGAAAACCCACAACAGAGGTAAACTCGATTCACCCCAGGCCTGGTCCGCTAATGTTAATAGATATGGTGTGTGGTACCAGATGGACAATGGAAAGATTGCCGATATTAGTGGCGTGGCCATCAAGGGGCGAATTGATAGTAGTAACAAATCATGGGGGCCACAATTTGTTAAAACTTTCAAAGTCAAATACTACAATGACGGTAATTGGAGAGACGTTGATAAGGGTGCCGTCTTCGATGGTAATACGGATATTGACACTCTGGTCGAAGTGAAGTTTGCTACTCCAGTGAAGACCCGGTACATTCGCATTTATCCAAAAACCTTCAACAAGCACATGTCTCTCCGTGCGGGTCTCATAACTAATTCAACTCTCAAAAAATCCGAACTCAAACTCCTCAACATCCCAGGAAATAAACGTGCGGCGTCTTCGTGGTGGTCGAAGAACAACGACCCCAATTGGCACCCAAATAAGGGTACTCTGAACAGTCGAACTGGGTGGCACCCCAAGAATGGTGCCAACAAGAGTACTAACGAGTGGCACGAAATGCAGATGGACAGCCCAACCAAAGTAGGGGGTGTGGCTATCCAGGGACGAGGAGATGGAGGTGCCCAGTGGATCACTAGATTTACCGCAAAGTACAAGGATTCCACGGGTCAGTGGAAGAATGTCGACAATGGGTCTAAATTCTATGGTACAAGTAACGAAGATGACATTGTATGGGTTCCATTCAACACCCCAGTAAGTACCACGGCGGTTCGCATTTATCCAAAGGAGTGGAGTAGTTGGATGTGTGGTCGTTTTGATCTTCTTGGTCTGACGGGATCTTCCTCTGAGGGGTATGAGATAGGTGGTTATGAAGAGGAAGTATACGGTATCTCACCCTAATTTTTCATTTTAAACTTTATACAAACTAAATAAATTACGTATTTTACTGTGTATTTTATTTACTTTCTTGATAAAATAATCCCCATAATACCCACAAGTATATAACCAATCTTACCTTTCTTTTCTGGTTCCGGTTCTGGTTCTATTTCTATTTTGGGTTCTGGTGTAGCTAGATATTCTATGCGCCTTCCCACTAAATACGCACACAGAGAAGACATTTATATGTATATATATTATTTATCTTCTTGCGCGTTTTTTAGCAACCTGCGCCCGGGTTCGGTTTTTAGCCCTTAACTTTTTAGTACGAGGGGCGACCCGACCTTGTGGTTGTGTGGCTCGTGGAGTGGGCCGAGGTGTCGCGCGAGCGCCAACCGCTGTTTTCCCAGTATAACGAACCGCACTCTTTGATCGTTTTTGGGCATTGGCTATGACCTTTGAAGGTTCTTCACCTCTATTCAATCTCTTCATAAACTCCTGTCTATTCTTTCTTTCAAGACCCGTCATACCCTGTAACATTCTTGCGGTATTTCCCCTTAATTTACCCTGCTTCTGTTTCTCATAATCACGAGTCTTACGTCCCTGTTCCTTACGCTGCTGTGACTGTTGTCGTTCTCTCTCTTTACGCTCAGATTCAAGACGCTGCTTGGCTGTTCGGTCACGCTGTAACTTGTCTGCATTTTTCAATACCATCTTGCCACTCTCACCACCCGCAATTCTGTTCATGAAACGCTTTCTGTTGTTGCGTCCCAGTCTATCCATGGATTGAAGCTTTGTAGCGGTATCCTTGGTTGACCTGTCTTTCGTATCTCTCTTATCCTTGATGTCTTTCGCAAGTTCCGCGCGCCTTTTACCGACATCATTCGCCATCTTCATCACAAAGCGAAGCTGACCCCGACGCTTATCTTCTGCTATTGGCGCCTTTTCAATCTCCTTGCGTAGTTTTGATTTTTCGTCGAGGAGGCGGTCAAGTCTTTGAAGTTCTTGAGGTGTATCAGCTTTACGCACCGCATCTTCCCATCCACGTCTCCACTGACCAAATGTACCAGGAATTTCGCGGGTGATCTTGTCAAGCATAGGCTGCTTATCAGACGCTTTCTTACGAGCTTCGTTAAAGATGGTCTTATTCTTTGAATTATTCCATCTCTTCATGAGAGCCCTGAGATTGGAACCCTGTGCACCAATCTTCTTGAGTTTCCATTCAACACCGTTTCGTATCTTTTTGACTGAATCTTTTCTATCTGCGTTAAGAGCTTGAGCATTGGCTAATATCTTTGAAGCTGAAGAGCCGTTAGCAGCTAGACGATTCATGAATTTCTTTCGGTTCTCACGCTCAAGTGAAGTGAGGCCCTGAAGTCTAGTGGCAATTCGCTTTGTTTCGCGGTTCCGGCTTTTCCTTTTAGCCTCTTCAAACTTCTTTCTGGCTTCTTCAGCCTTCTTCTTATCTTCAATCATTTTCTTTTCCATCTCCTCCTTCTTCTTCTGTCTAGCCTGTTCAACCTTTCTCTCCTTGTTGAGAGTCGTAGCATTAGCCACAACCTTTTGAGCACCATTTTTGGAGAGTCTATTCATAAACTTCTTTCTATTCGCCCGCTCAAGGGAAGAGAGGCCTTGAAGTTTAGTAGCAACACTCTTTATCTCAAGATTTCTACTCTTCTTCTTATTTTCTTCAGCCTTCTTCTTATCTTCTTCGGCCTTCTTTATGGCTTCTTCAGCCTTCCTCTTATCTTCTTCGGCCTTCTTCCTATCTTCTTCAGCCTTCTTCTGTCTAGCCTGTTCAGCTTTTCTCTTATCTTCTTCAGCCTTTCTCTGTCTAGCCTGTTCAGCCTTTCTCTCCCCGTTGAGTGCTGTAGCATTAGCCACAACCTTTTGAGCACCATTTTTAGCGAGTCTGGCCATAAACCTCTTTCGGTTTTCTCTCTCGATACTGGTGAGACTCTGGAGCCGGGAAGCCACATTCTTCATTTCCTGCTCTTTCACCTTCTTAATTCGCAAAGCGTTGGCATTCCTTTTCTTTTGTGCTTCTTCTTCAAGGCGTTTCTTCTCCGCCTCTATTTTCCGTGCACTTTCCTCTTCTCTCCTTGCCTTCTTTCTTTCATCATCGAGACCCGTAGCATTAGAGATAACTTGTCGCTGCCCATTCTTATTGAGGCGCCCCATAAACATCTTCCGGTTATTACGTGTCAGGTTTGTCAGGGTTCGCAGAGATTCGGCGGTGTTCTTATACATTTTGTCCCTGGCGTTTTTCGCCTTCTTTTTATTTTCAATGAGTTTTTCGGCTTTACGTTTAGCTTCTTCCTCAAGTTTAGCCTTCAAACGTTTTGCACCCGCATTTTTTTCTTTAGCCTGCTTGAGAACTATATTGAGAGTGGTTGGTCTCTCCTTCAGACTATTTATGTATTTTTTACGGTCTTCATCTGTAAGATTTGTAAGGTTTTGAAGTGCTGAAGAAAGCGTCTGGATATTTTGTTCTAATTTCTTCTTAGCTTCTTCTTCCTTCTTCACCCGAATAGCTTCTTGTTGTTCTGCAAATCTAACCTCTTCACTCTTAATTGCATTGATGTTGGCATTCACGAGCTTCTTAATTTCGGTTAGATTGGATCTTGGCGCCTTGACCCGTGCAATATAATTCTTCTGTTTATCTCGTGGAATCTTAGTGTTGCGAATATACTTGTAGAACGCAGCCTTTTCGGATTTTTGTTTATCATTTTCTCCCCTAGATTGGTTCATCAAAGCCGCGAGGGTACCCTTTTCGGCGGCGAGTTCGCGTTTATAGTATTCAACTCTATTAGCCGTGAGGTCCTTCATACTCTTCAAGTGACTCTCGAGACGCAATCCGTTCTTGATTTTAGATTCGGCAATCTTACGAATTTCTTCCTCTTTCTTGAGACGTTCCACTTCAGCTCTCTTGTTCTTAACACCCTTATTCAAAGCACGAGCCTCATTCTTGAGTTCACTTACATTAGTTGAATTATTCACAATCTTCGCAATTAATTTTTGTTTGTTTTGTGGAGTTACATTATTCAAGGTATTCAAGAATACCCGAAGTTCCGTCTTCATACCTGCAATTTTCTGTTCCCTGTTTCCAATTCGGGAATTAAGCATTTTTACCTCCTTCTTTATACTATTGAGATCGGTGTTAAGATTAATTCGATTGAGGAATGAATTTTTATTTGTACCAGAAATTCTCATATTTTTCATGAACACACGAAGATTATCCTTCTTCCTATCAATAGCTTTAGCATTGAGTTCTTCCCTAGCCTTTTTGGCGCTAGCCTTAAGACTGTTTGATGTACTCTTTCCGGTATCAAACTTGTTCATGTAGGGTGTAGCATTTATACCCAATCCGTTGATGTATTGGTACAGATTTCTTCTTTGTTCGGCTTTATTTTTTGCAGCTGTATTTATTTCTGAAGCTCTATTCTTGAGAGTATTCAGGTTTGCGGTTTCGCTATCATATTCTTTGAGAATTTTCTTTTTACCCACATTAGTAAGATTTTGAAGAGTATTCATAAACTCAACTAGTTCTAACCTGTTTTGAGCTCTCTTCTGTGTAATAAGATTCTTCACAACAACAGCGGCTTCCTGGCGAGCGCTCTTTAATATTATGTTTGTGGTATTGAATTTATTCAATACACCCTTTCCATTTTCTTCCGAAAGACCAATTTCCTTAAAATAAGCAATTAGTTCATTCCTATTTGCAAGTCGCTTTTCATCCTTTCTCTTAGCCAACAACTCGTCAGCATTGGTCTTGAGAGAAAGTATAGTGTTTTCACCCGCATTAAATTTGGCTAATATAGAATTTACATTCGTCTGACTGAGTTTGAGCGTCTTTTTCATATACTTCTCAAGTTCAGATCTATTGGCGGCAAGTTTTTTAGCTTCGCCCGTCTTTTTCAATGAATTTGCCTTCCCTTTCATCGTAGCCAAATTTGTATCTGTCTTATCAAATTGTGTCATGATAACATTTCTATCTTTAACATTCAGATTGATGTTATTGATATATTGATAAAGATTGGTTCTTTCTGCAGCTCTTTTGGAGTTAGCTTTCTTTTTCTTCAATTCCGCGACTTCTTTCAACATTGAGTTCAATGTAACATTTTGTTTATTGAATTTGTTGAGAATATAAGCTCGGTCTTCTTCTTCCAAATTCCTGGAAGCGGCTGCAAGTTTTGTAGTTTCCGCAGTTTTCTTAGCAACCACTCGTTCTCCCTGAACTTGGTTTGCTTTGTTGCGAACATTTTGAGCAGAAGCGCGTGGTAGCGCATTTAATAGTTTCTTTCTATTTTGGTTGGTGAGCATATTCAAACCCTTGAGATATTCCGAAAGTTCCTTACGAATCTCTGCCAGCTCTGCGGCGTTAGAAGCATTCTTGAGTTTTTTAGCCTTCTTTTTGAGATTACTAAAGTCACTTGGTCTTTTATTGAAATTTCTCATGATGAGATTTTTATCCTTTTCTTCAAGGTTAAGCTCTGAAACATAGAAGAACAACTCATCACGTTTGGTCTTTCTCCTTGTATTCACAAGATTTGTCGCCTCTTTCTTGAGGTTGTTCATTGTTGTTGTACCATTGTTGTACTTTTCCAATAACTCATTCTTATCACTCCTGTTAAGGTTGAGTGGGTTTAAGAACTTCACAAATTCTTGTTTATTTTTAATCATCTTTTGTTGGTTCCTCTGTTGCTTGAATGATTTAATTGTCTGCATGAGTGTAGTTACATTTGCTTTTTGGTCGTCAAACTGATTGAGAATAATTCTCTTTGACTTCTTATCAAACCCATAATTGTCCATCGTTTTCTCGAGATGGTCTCGTTGCACCTTTCTCTTGTCCGACGCTCGTTTTACAGCCAAATTCGTAGCTTGTTTTTTGAGTGCGTTCCAATTGACAAATGAATTACTTATCTTTGATGTTATATTCACACGGTCTTGGTTGCTTAGATTATTGAGTGTATTCAGATAGTTCCTGAATTCGATATCACCCTCAACCCATTTTTCATGTTTTCTAGACTTTTCAATTTCTTTGGCTCTAGTTTTGAGAACATTCAGATTCGTATTTGTTTCATCAAAGTTTTTCATAATTGAAGCTAAATTGGTTCTTTCAAGTTTAAGACCCTTCAAGTAGTTGAGAAGTTCACTTCTAATCGCCTTCCTTTGTTGATTTATCTTCCTTTCTGTGAATACCGACGCCTGCTTTTTGATGCTATTCAAATCATCGGCGTTTCTGTTAAACGCGTTAAGGAATGACTGCTGTTCGTTTGTATTCAATCTCAACTGAGAAAGGTGAGCTATGAGTTCTTGTCGCTGGCGCCCCTTGGTCACCCTCTTTTTCTGACCCGAAAACTTGATGGCGTTTTGTTTAATTGCATTAATATTACCACCATTTTTCAATTTATTCATAAATTTGTTTCTGTTTTCGGTGTTAGTAATATTCAGTTTGTTGAGAATGACCGAAAGTGCGGCTTTATTTTTATTTCTCTTTTCTTCAATCTTCTTTTGAAGAAGGTTGTTCGCGAATTTCTTTGATTCACTGAGAGGGAGTTTTTTACCGATTACATTTCTCTTATTATTGGCATTAAGACCAATGTTAGACATATACTTTTTCAGTTCATTGTTCTCAGCATTCTTAAAATTATTAGCCTTTTTCTGAGCAATTCTATTGGCCTCAGCCTTAAGCGAATTGAGATCTTCCCTATTTAGCTTCTTGGTGAGTGTATTTATGGTCGCGTTATTGAGACCCAGTTTTCTGCTATAAGAGTTTAAGTTCGAAGCATTCTCTACACGTTTAGCTTCAACCCTCTCTTTCAATAATGCATTCGCTTCTTTCTTCAATATATCCAATGAAATTCTGCCATTGGCATTAAATTTACTGAGAATCCCGTTTCGCTCTGTGTTTGACATCTTTTTAGATACCATATACTCTTCAAGTTCATCGCGATCTTTAGCTCTTTGCGTTTCGACGGATTTTTCAATCATGGTATTGAGTTCTTTTCGTAATGCATTAAGGTTCAAATTGGAATTATTCAACTTTCTTATAAACGCATTTTTATTAGAATTTGAAAGGGTGCTGTTTTGAATACTCTTTTCAAACTTTTGTTTTTTGTTGGCCAAACGGTTATTTTTAGCCTTTTGTACCAACTGTGTTATTTCCTTACGAAGCGTAGCAAGGTTTGCTTCACCCGCTTCCATTTTTTTCATGATGCCAGTCTTCGTGGCGTTATCGAGATTGGTAGCATTTTCAAGATTCTTCTTGAGTGCATCCTTGTTAGCGAGTTTCTTTTCACCAACTCTCTTATTTTTCAGTTCAGTCGCCTTTCTTTTGAGGGCATTCACTGTGATAGTGTTACCATTGTACAAATTCATCATGTTGGTTTTGTCTTTATTCACGAGACCCAACTCGTTCAAGAATGTTGAAAAGTTATTCTTTTTCAGAGCCTTGGCTTGTGTAGCTCTCTCCTTAGCCAAAGCTCTAGCTTTATTCTGATTGTAATTACCGCCATTCAAAAGAGTTTGTTTATCTTCCACTGTAAGACTCTGAAGTGTATTCAAAAATGAACTATACTCCTTGCGTTTTGTGTTAACGGCCTCTTTGTTTCTACTCTGTTTCAATTTCTTGGCTTCTTCAATCAACTTATCAATATTCCGATTACCATTACTGAATTTTTTGGTAATGACATTTTGATTAATTTGTGTGAGACCGAGTTGCTCCAAACGATTCATTAACCTTTTCTTGTCTGCATTGACAGATTCGGATTTTCTCTTCTTTTGAATGTTAAGAGCTTCTCGTTTCAATGTATTTATGTCAGTGTTTGTAACGCGCACCTTTTTCAAAATCATGTTTTTGTTTGATTGGGGTATTTCCAATGGTTGCAAAAATGAAAGAAGATTTCGTTGAATAGCATTCTTTTTCTCGTCCTTTCTCTTTGTTACGAGTTCACTAGCTAGTTTTTTCATTGAATTTACATTAATATCTTCGGTAATCTGACCTATTAAACCCTGTTTATCGGCATTGCTTAATGCATAATTACTCAGAACCTGTTTAAATTGATCTTTCTTTTTTTGAATACGAATAGATTTTTTAGTTTCTTGTAGTTTTTTAGCTTCCACAATGAGTGCATTAACATTCGAACCTTCCTTCCCAGCTCTATTTATAAAGCTTTGTCTATTAGCTGCATCTAGTGTAGTAGTTTCAAGAAACATCGTCATCTTTTGTTCGTTTGTGCGAACGATGTTACGCTTTTCGTCGCTCTTGAGTTGAGCTTCAACCTTGAGCGATTTAAAATCGCCAGTTGCAACACGTTGAATAAACATGGCCCTGTTTGCGTTTGTAAGATCAAGTTGCTCTAAGAAACCAATGATCTCATTTTCTTCCTTCCTAGCTTGTTCAGCTCTCTGTACAACATTCTTTCTTTTTGAAATCCCCTTGGAAATTTCATCTACAAATCTTTTCTCACCCCTGAGGCCAAGTTGCTTAACTCTGGCAAGGGCCAATTCAATAGAAAAATCTTCATTTTTTGGTACGATAGCTGGGACCGGCTGATTATAACCGACGGATGGTAACTGTGGTCCTTGTATACGACCATTATTTATGTAGTAACCCGGTCCCTTATTTCCTTTTCTAAAAACATATCCACTCTTTGAACCCTTGAACTTGTTGGCTGCGATAAACTTCTTCTCTTCCTTCTTACCGCCAAACAAACCCGCAAAAAATCCCTTTTTATTTGGTTGAGCAGGTTTTGAATTATTTGTGCGCGTTTTCACAGCACTTTTTGTGCCACCCAAAAATTTTGGTTTCTCACCCTTTGTAAAAAGACTACCAGATGGAAATGTCACTTTTGAATTTTTATTCTTGGGTCTATTCTGCCTAGTGTTCACTGCTGTGTTGTTCACTGCTGTGTTGTTCACTCGGTTCACTGCTGTGTTGTTCACTCGGTTCACTGCTGTGTTGTTCACTCGGTTCACTGCTGTGTTGTTCACTCGGTTCACTGCTGTGTTGTTCACTCGGTTCACTGCTGTGTTGTTCACTGATGCGTTGTTCACCCGGTTCACTGCTGTGTTATTGTTATTTACTCGGTTCAGATTGTTATTATTCATCGCCGAGTTAATGTTGGTATTGTAACCATTCACTGCTGTGTTTTTAGTAACAGAAGCCCGTTTTCGTCTCGCGAATCTGACGGGTTCATGAACTTTCATATAACGTAAGCGCCTACCAATCGCGTCCGTAATTTGCATCTTCGTCATCTGATCAATATTCTTGAGACCAACTTTACGAGCAATTCTCTTGAGATCAACTCGCTTAGTGGTAGAATCAAAAAGTTGTTCATAGTCATTGGGTTTCAACGGAGACTTCTTGTCGACCAAGTAAGTTCTCGTTGAATTCATGACCATTGGCGGCAGAGGCAATTTATCGTCCTGAATATCCTGATAGGCTTCACATATCTCTTTCTTTGTTAACTTAATATCAATCCCTGTGTTAAGTTTGATTAACTTCCTAAGATTTTGTATATCTGCGTCGGGGTCACACGCATTCATTGTTTTATATTAAGTTAACAAAAAAGTGGAGCAAATTATCTAATAGTAGAGTAACCTATATTATACAATTTAATCTTATCTTCATAAGACATATTAAAATCAAATATATTAGTATCACCTACATTTATGTCTATGAATTTTGTATTTTCCCCATAATTAACTCTATTCGATAGAGATGAACGAATTAAAGATTCAACATACTGTCTGGGGTTATTTATTTCTTTTTGATACACTCTATCCATTTTAAGTTTAATACATGTAACTTCAGTCGGTTTCTTATCAAGAAATGGTGTCATTGGATATTCTTCTTGAGTTCCCCCGTCTACATATGTCCTTCCCTCAAACTTTCCACACGCAAAGATGAGGGGTATAGCTATACTCATACACACAGCATCAATAACTTTCATATTGGGGTGAGTGTCCTTTGAGAAGTATTCCGTGGCGGATGTGTTTAAACAAAACGCCGACACATAAATCTTCATATCTAATTCTTCAAATGTCGGATCACTGCCACAGATCTCAACTAGTTTTTCCCGAATAGGTACCAAATCAACAAATCCAAATTTGTTAAAGAAGGAGCCTATGCGTATTTTAACAAACTCGGGGACATTTAAATCAAGTGCTATACTCACAATTTCATCAATAGACATCCCTAAAGCCAAAAACAGACACAAGATTGACCCCGCAGAGGATCCTGATATTTCCTTGACATCCACAAGCTTGGATTCAAGTGCCTTGAGGGTTCCTATCATTGAATATATACCCATTGATGCAGGCCCCAAAACAAGGTACTTCATCCTCCTATTTAATAGTATTGAGGAAATTGACGACGCAAAATCGCGAATACCACCGCGAAGACGATCGCGTGGGTCAATACCGCCAGAAGGCTCGTTTGACCAGATCGGAGAAGACCACCAGAACCCTGGGGGATGGTCAACAACATACCCGGGCTCAAGACCAGGAAAAGGGTGGTCGTCACGATCAGGTCTGTCTTCGTCAAAACGAGACCCATTGCCTTGGCGACGAGGCTGTACACGAGGAAGAAAACGAGGGCGTGGAAGAAAATAGCCATTTGATTTGTCTTTCCGTTCGCGATTTTGAGACTGCGCCCGTCGGTGGTCAAAAGAACGCCTGGGCTGAGCGCCAAAAAAAGAGCGGCTGGAATCGCAACTTTTTGGGAGGTAATATCGGGGAGCATGGTTAATATACTCTCACATTATTTTGCTTTGTGTGTTGGTATGCAAACTTAACCCAATGATCAAATGTGGCTCCGGGCATGAATTCATCATAGAGACCTGTATCTTCCAAGTATTCTTGGATATGTCTCCAGATATACGACAAATTTGATTCATACGGAATCCAAACAAAGTCACAATCACCGTGGTGTTCATTGTAACAAAACTCCGCGAAATCGGAAAATGTACATTCCGTCATGAGTGTATGTTCAAGGAATGCATCGTGAATAAGTTGTTCAACACGTCTCCACAGTTCCCATAGTTCATCTGAGTATTTGATTTGCCAATCATCAATACTGAGATGAATATCTTCATCACATTCTTCAATATCATCATCACTATGGGTAACATCATATCCCGCTGTAGCTTCATAGACATATTGACTCCAAACCATGGTTATGTTCTTACTTAATTCTGGGGCTTATCTTTTATCCCTGTTAACGAGAGTGAAGTTGATTCTTTTACTTTAATGTTGTCCTGAATGGCGTTAAGGGCTCCCTCTACCTTGGCTTCATCCCCACCAAAAAATACGAGAAGACCTTCACGAATTGCATCTTTATTCATAGATCCCTTGCGTACGGATTTTCGGAGGCTAATTTTGCCTTTCCTGAGGTTAATGGTATCAATACCCTGACCAACCATATGACTCCGGACTTTCTCCTTTAGTCTCTTCTCTTCTTGGGCGAGGATTTTGATATCAGATTTTGCTTCAGTGAGTTGTTTCGAGAGTTCCACAAGCTTGGAAACGCTCTCAGAAAGTTCGGTAGGTACTGACATTATTATATAAAGCTATGGTCTAATCTTTAAGCAAAATTAGCACAAGTCGCGCTGCATGCCATCGGCAACTATGGTGGAGTTATTCCAGACATAACCATCCTTTGGATTTGGTGGATCCGCACGGATTTGTTGGTTAGAGTTGCGAAGGGCACCACCAACCGTCTCTGGGTATCCAGTTTGTTGGCGTGGTTCAAGGAAATTTTGGCCCTTGAGAACATCTTCTGGAGCAAACTGACCGAAGTCCTCCTGGGAAGCAACCTCCCGTGGAAGAAGACTAGACGCCAAGCCAGTCCCCTTGCGCATGGCGCAACTACCTTCGCCCTTGGACGAACCAGACGCCGCTGGTGATGGCGCAAATTCAAACGGGGCATATTCGTTTTCGGTGATGGAGTAGTTTGATTTGTTCGCGTTAAAGAGTAAGAAAACCAAGGCGGCAATAGCAACCAACATCATGAGGTTTTGAGTTCGACCCTTCATTATCTTTTATATATGATCAACAATTTAATTTTTTTACTGAGCTTCGTCATCATCGTCTTGGAAGGCATACTCTTCTGGGTAGACTTCGAGATTTGGCTCATCGAAGACCTTGACCTGAACAACATTCCATGCCGACCCAAAGGCCTTTTTGGCGAACCAGAGTCCAGAGAATTCCAAAATAACATTACACTTTCTCCCCTGTTTCATGAAATCAACATCAACAATCTCCTGGTCACTGTTAAAAATTTTGGTGATTGCGACACATTCGCCTGTAATCTGACCATTCACATTCTGGCTTGGAGTATACGCACTGTTAATAACACTGTCACTCAACTGCTTTCCGAACCACTCGTTACAGTTTTCTTGTGCCGCAGCCAAATTTCCGTCATCGATAGCCTGTATCTTCGACTTGTTTACGTCGCTGTTCAAATCGAATACAAGTTCATTCGAAATTTCAGAAAGTGTAACCCTGTTGAGCTGAACAAAGCACTTTCTCTTTTCATCGGTGAGCGCTTTCACAAAGTACAAACCGTCATCTCCCTTTACTGGAGAGTTATACAACATTATACCTGTTACGAGTCTCAATTCTTTAAACCAACAAATGGTATTTGTGCCGACCGTTTTATGATTTCAGGTGATACCCATTTGTCACGGACTGGTTTGTGGCCATATAATAGTTTAGATACATGAATAAATTCGGGCAAATTTGCTGTGTTTGTTAATCTATAATTATATTCATTTTTCACATAAATATTTGATTTGTTTTTCACCCATTCCTGCTTTTTAAGATTAAAACGCTGGTTTGCATGCGTCTTGGAAAACCCTGGGATGTTGATATTCGGAACGGATGTTTTTAATCCATATACAAACTGTTTCGCAATGCGATCAGCCTGGGGTTTTGTTGTATATTCCTGGTATTTATACGGATTGACTTTGGCAGCCAGTGACATATTTACTCTCGTATAACGAGGAGTTGTTCTCCTAACTGATTTTATTTTATTATGCACGTGGTTATAAATTGTATTGATATCATCTGATGGTTTGATATTTACAAATTTATTGATCAATTTTGACAATTTATACATACGCTGTCTATCCTTCTCTTTCTTTTCTGGTCTAAGACCTAATTTCTGCATGAGGTACACATCATCGAGCAAGAAACGCTTTCCTGCCACGTATATACGTTTGTCGTGGACCATCGCGTTAGTGTTTTTATTTTTATATGTAACACCAGCTTTCTTAGATTCAATGACTTCATACCCAAACTCCTTGGGGCGCATGAACGGTATATCCAAAATACCACCGAGAACCTGCTTTGTAATTTTACCAGTGTTTATTGTGAAGTATCGCAAATTCAAATCGAGCGCAAATAATTCGACATCAATAAATACATCGCCTCTTGTCGGCTGTCCGCCACGTCCCTTCTTCAGTTTTTTAATAAGTATATATCTCCTTGTCACATACGGACCACTTTCCGAAAACCCCAAGCCGATAAATCTATTCAACTTTGTGGGTTTTGAGAGACGCTGTTTTACTTTCATGTTAATATTTTTGGAAACTTCACCAAGTTTATTCCATAATAAAAGTTTAATAGCCTGAAGTTTTCCGAAATATTTTGAATCATATGGCATTCTTGGAATGAACTTTGTGTCTATGTCGCTCGTTACCAATCGATTCTTGCGTTCAAGGTGCATATTAAACGCCTCACCCCCCGAGATTACGATATCACCCATGGGTTTGAGAAAATCGGAAATGTCGCCTACTGTTTTAAGAACAATATCACGAATTGTGTCGGTGACTATTGCGTAGACAACCTTTTCAAAGCTTTCTTTTTTGTGAAGTCGTTGGACCCTATTTCTGAAAGCCGATAAATTATTATCATTGTAATACTTTTCGAGTACCGAGTCATTGAAAAATAAATTTTTCTTCAAAAATCTATTGATCACAACCTCTGAATAAATTTCCGTGTCCATTATTATATTGTGATATTATAAATGGTCTGCAATATCATCGCCGAGTGCCGATGTTACGCACATGCGGGTAAAGGCAATCCAATGACAAATCAATTTTGTGCGAGCAGAAAGGGTGCTGGTTTGTCAAAGTGTCCAGTGGATTGTTGTGCTGGTGGGTGTCCGGGTCAGGTAAAGGGTATAGGTCCAAGACAACCATTTCGTATTATAAAAGAACCAGAGCCTATAAAAGAAAAAACTGACGAAATTAACGAATTAGACATTATACCAATCGCGTTGGTAACACTTGTAGTCTTGTTTCTGGTTTATGCTACTTAAAGATTAACTCCATAAGAAATGTATAAGATGTCTCTGGAAACTATTCAATCCGAACTTACCGCCCTCCGCTCTGAGGTCAAGGCCCTCACCAAGCTCGTACGCAAGGTCAAAAACACGCAGGAAGACCCGGACGGTGAGAAGGCTAAGGCTCGCGCCGCGAACAATGGATTCAACCGAAAACAGGAAGTAACGCCTAAGTTGCGCGGGTTCTTGGGTCTTGCCGAAGGCGAACTCATTTCCCGATCCGAGGTCACCAAGGCGATTAATAAGTATATCACTGAAAAGGGACTCAAGCACCCAGAAAACGGCCGCCAACTCATCCTCGACGACAAGTTGAAGGATCTTTTGCAGCCACCAGCGGATGTAACTGTAACCTACCTTAACCTCCAAAAGTACCTCTCTCCACATTACGTGAAAAAAGCTTAAAAAAATAACACAACTAAATAATATGAACTTCAATCAACAGGATATTGAAAATCTGGTTGGCACAAAGATAAAAAATCTATCTTTCTACCAACGCGCTTTTACTCATAAATCCGCCCTCAAAGAATATGAACAATGTAAAGAGTCATTTGAAACCCTTGAGTTTATGGGTGATTCTGTATTAGGTTTTATAATTACAAAATTCCTCTTCGATCGTTTCGAATCACGGCAAGAAGGTTTCCTTACAAAAGCTAGAACAAAACTTGTTCGTAGTGAAACTTTAGCTGATATTGCATTAAAATTGGGTCTCAATAAGTTGGTTCTTATGGATGAGAAGGGTATCCGGAATGGTTGGAATAACAACCCAAAGATTCTAGAAGATGTATTTGAAGCCCTTGTGGGTGCGATTTATATGGATCTCGGCCTTCTTCATGCAAAAGAGTTTGTGCTCAGGATTTACAACGACTCAAAATACGTGGATTTGAAATGTATTATGATTGATGATAACTATAAGGATCATCTAATGAAATACTGTCAGATCACGAACGCCCCTTTACCAGATTATAGGGTCATGGGTCATCACGAAGGTGATTTCTATATTGATGCGTATATAAATGGTGAATTTGCGGGGCGGGGACAGGCTAAAAGTAAAAAGCAGGCTGAACAATTAGCTGCTCGTGCATTCTTTGAACAGCTTAAAAATTACAATCCATAATAAATTAAATCAGGATGCATCCTAATGTTAAAAGGTTGCTTGACAAGGAGTATGATGAACAGAGATCAGAAGCATGGCTGAAACTCCGTGGAAACATGCTCACTGCAAGTGATGCAGCGTCGGCTATTGGTACAAACTCATATCAGACACCCGACGACCTTCTTCTCAAAAAATGTGGACTCGGTGAAAAATTTACTGGGAACGAAGCAACTGAATGGGGTACCAAGATGGAACCAGTTGCGATCGAAATGTTTGAAGAACAATCTGGTGAAAAGGTGAATGAACTTGGATTAATTCCACATCCAGAACATTCGTGGCTGGGTGGATCGCCAGATGGACTTACAGATTCAAACTGTTTGGTTGAAATTAAATGCCCTATGCGTCGTAAGATCATACCGGGTCAAGTACCTCTGCATTACCAAGCTCAAATTCAACTATGCATGGAGATAATGGATGTGGAGAGCTGTTTTTTTGTCCAATACGCACCAATTGAAATTTCCTGGCCCAACGAAGCTGTGTTTGATGTTACTGTTGTTCCTCGTGATAGAGAATGGTTTGCGAAATACCTTCCAGTCATGAAAGCGTTCTGGGACAAAGTCCTCTACTTTAGGGAACACATAGATGAGTTACCTAAACCAAAGGAAAAGAAAAAGCGAAAGAAAAAGGAAGTTCCGCCCCCCACGTGCCAGGTTCAAGCACTTTCAGAGGAGGATGTATATAATGACTATTAGGCTCCCTTGTCAAAATTAGCTATCGCTTCGGTCAATAGGGTCGATAGTTCCGTGAGCTGTTTTATATTTTCGTCGTTTGTTTTTTCCAGGGTTTGTATAAGAAGGTCCGTTCTTCTGTGACTGGATTCTATATACCAAAGTGCCCTGTGTTTTGTTATTTCTTTTGTATGTTCCGCGAATGAATATTTTTCTGCGAGACGAACTCGGAGTTCGGTGTTCCTTTTATGTAAACGTTCGCATTCATCACGCAGTAATTTTAAATATTTTTTGGATTTTCCAGACGTCTTTATCGAACTTGCGACCGTTACTGGTTTAAAATTTTGTTGTTTCAGCCATCGCGGGCTTGGTCTAATCATTTTAGTTATTCAAACTTGGATCGTGGTCTTTAATGTATTTATTGATCATTTCAAGTCTGTCGTTATATTTTGCAACTGAATCAAGTTCTATTTCGATGGCTTCCATTACATCGGAATGTTCGCCAATACCCACAGGGTTTGATAGATATATTTCTACATTAGCGCGATGTTTGGCAATCATGCCTTGTGCGTGGGCCTTTAAACATTCAATAATCGTATCTCTAGACATTCTTGAATAACATGATTTCTATCTTTTAAGTAGATCACCTAAGTCATTCAGATCTATGTAAAAAAATAAACCCAAATGACTATTGAACAGCAATACAACCTTGCAAAGGACAACTTCAATGGTAGGCTATTTGCACCCTATCAACGCGAAGGTGTCCTTTGGATGCTCACTATGGAAAATCAATTATCTGGTCCCAAAGGTGGATTTCTCTGCGATGAAATGGGACTAGGAAAAAGTGCGCAATTAATTGCCACGATGCTTGGAAACCCCAAAAAGAGTACTCTACTTGTCGTACCCAAGTCTATTATCACACAGTGGGCGAATGAAATTAAGAAATTTGCTCCTAAACTTTCCGTACATCTCTTTGATGGACCGAAGAGATACCTTAAGGAGGCGGATGTCGTCATTACCCCATATTCCCTCCTTTCAACTATAGAAGATACCCCTATTCATATGAATGTATGGGATAGGGTGATTTTGGACGAAGCTCATGAGATTCGCAACAAAAGTTCCAAGTTGTTCAAGAGTGTATGTAGGCTCAAGACTAGTATCAGATGGATCGTGACCGGTACTCCCGTGTTTAACTCTATGAAAGACTTTGTATCTCTTTGTGCGTTCCTTGGGATTGAAAAATCCCTCGTTCAAGGAATGACTAACAAGATCCACGATATCTACATTCTTCGTCGCACAAAGGATGATCTGGCAAAGATAAACAGTAGATTGGAACTTCCTCCGTGTCACTTTGAAAATGTTGAACTTGATATGTTTCATGACGAGAGACAACTCTACGAGTTTGTGTTTCAGGGTGCACAAGGTATAATCAAAGATGCATTCAAGCATGCTGTCAGTCTCAATTCAAAAAATATGCTCATTTTGGAATGTCTTCTTAGAGCGCGTCAGTGTTGTATTCTTCCACAAATGTACCTGGATGGTATTGCCAAACAGAATGGAACACAACCAGAACAGTGGATTGGGAGATCCAATAAAATGGAGACCCTCTTTCGTATGATTAAATCACACCCACATGAAAAGACCCTCGTTTTCTGTCAATTCAGGGGTGAAATGGACTACATTCAGAAGAATATGGAACGCCCCACTTTTCGTATTGACGGTTCGGTACCAAAGGATGAGCGTGATAATCAGGTCAATTTGTTCAAAAATGCGCCACCGGGTGCGGTATTCATCATTCAAATCAAATCAGGTGGCCAAGGTCTCAATCTTCAAGAGGCGACGCGCGTGTATATCACGGGTCCTTCGTGGAATCCTGCCACCGAGCTACAAGCTGTTGGGCGTAGTCATCGAACGGGCCAGACGAAGATAGTATATGTCAAAAAGTTAATATACAAGGAAACGGATACATTTGTGAGCGTGGAGGAGGAAATGATGGCTCTTCAAGGTCACAAATCAATCGTGTGTTCAAAGGTTCTAAACGACGAAAGAATACAGAGACAGATCCCTGTGAAAAGAACTACAGAAAAAATTTCAATCTTGGATATCAAAAAAATATTCGCTTAATATATATAAAATGTCAGTCGGAAGCCGCGCCGAAGTATTCCATGGAACCGCGGATAGAACCTCAGGGGGTCTTGCCCAACGGGATTTGATGTTGGATCCAAATGATGGTCAGATTAAGTCTGTCCAAGCGCATAAGTCCGCCATTGCGCGAATGAAGAAGGAGGGAAAGAAGCACTTGACCAAGGCGTTCAAGCCAAAGAAGGGTAAGTTCGCCCTCCAACCAAAGGAAGGTACAGCCGCTTACAAAAAGAAGTTGAAGAAGATGGCGTAAAAATTTGTAGATGTACTATAAGAATGAGTCTCATTAAATGGGACGAGTCTGTTAAGTTGGCTAAGATCAAGTTAGGTTTGGACCCTAAGAGATTTACCAAGATTCAGGGTAAACTTCTTAAGGAGGCTCAAATCATATATCACCTTCTTTTATTGAATAAAAATAATGGCAACAAGTAAACCAGTTGATTAGATCTGGAACTGGAAACCCTTGAGATTTTGTGGTTCATATACCACCAATTGATTTAATTTCCAAGTACAACCGAACTTTCTGTTCAAGAAATACACACTATTGAGTTCAACAATAGAATGTCCACTATTTCTTGCATAGAGACCATTGGAGACTTCGGTCTTGATGGGGTTTTTATTCGCATCGTAGACCGCCGCCTTGATCATTTCATTATGGTCTATGTCAACCTTCACACGAAACTTTGGTTCACGGTCGGGATGTTCCTTAACATTTGAATTAAACATTGGAACAAGCTCGTCCTTGGTCATCTTCTTAGAAAAGATCTTTTCACTCTGCTCAACAACGGCATCGATGATTTTATTTTCAATTTCTCGTAAAGAGTCGTAGAACTTTTTAATATAACTTCCATCTTCGTCGTAACCCTTCATTGCAAAATCAATATTGTATTTTGTAGCTCCAACTTCTGGGGTGAATCCCGAAACACCGAAAGGCATGTATAACCGTGGGAATTGAATCCTCATGGGAATACCATCCTTCGTTGAGAGAACAATCTTTCGGTTGTTAAACTCGGAAATTTCCAAATTTTCGATAGCGTCGGTAATTTTGGACATTTTTCTAACTTATTAACCTATCAAAACTTTAAGCTGAGCACGCGACGCAGTCTGGTTCAAGACTGAACTGAATTGGTCGCGCCTTTGCCTTTGATCTCAGATAATACATCCCCGTTTTGAGTCCCTTCTTCCATGCATACATGTGCATGGACGACAACTTGGACAATGTGGGACTCTCCATGAAGAGGTTCATGCTTTGGCTTTGATCAATGAAACGGCCACGGTCCGCAGCCATATCGATAATATCCTTCATCTTGATTTCCCAAACTGTGCGGTACAGCTTCTTGATCTCATCTGGGATGTCCACAATATTCTGAATAGAACCACCAGCCTTCACCATTAAGTCCTTCATGTCCTTAGACCAAATACCAATCTTCTTGAGGTCTTCAACAAGATGACGATTCACAACCACAAACTCTCCCGCAAGGGTTCTTCGAAGGTAAATATTAGTTGTATATGGTTCAAAACATTCGTTATTTCCCAAAATCTGGGCGGTCGATGCGGTAGGCATTGGCGCCATCAAGAGACTGTTACGAAGACCATTTTTCTTGATGTGCTCTTTGAGGGAACCCCAGTCATACATACCACTTAACTTTGTGTCATCACCCCACATGTCAAATTGAAGCACCCCCTGTGACGCCGGAGAACCCTCGAAAGTTTCATATGAACCATCGATCTGCGCCAATTCACAGCTCGCTTCCAAGGCTGCGTGGTACATTGTCTCAAATATTCGCGAGTTAATCTCCTTGGCCTCGTCCGAATCAAACGCAACCCGATGTAAAATAAATACATCGGCGAGTCCTTGAACACCTAGACCAATAGGACGATGTCTCATGTTTGACTTTCTGGCAGTTTCGACAGGATAAAAATTACGATCAATAACTCTATTCAAGTTTTTGGTGACAATCTTTGTGACTTCATGAAGTTTTTGATAATCAAACGTGCGAGTCTCTTCATCGACGTATTTTGGAAGGGCGATCGACGCCAGATTGCAAACAGCTGTCTCATCCTTATCAGTATACTCTAAAATTTCTGTACACAAATTTGAACTCTTAATTACTCCCAAATTCTTTTGATTTGACTTTTTATTGCATGCATCCTTGTACAACATATATGGAGTACCAGTCTCCGTCTGTGACTTGAGAATAGCCTTCCAGACTTCCGTGGCTGGTACAGTCGCACTCGCTCTACCCTCCTCTTCATACTTGGTGAAGAGGGCTTCAAATTCTTCACCAACGGCGTCAGAAAGGCCAGGTGCCTTATCCGGACAGAATAGACTCCATTTACCACCCTCTTCCACTCTTTTCATGAATAGGTCTGGAATCCATAATGCGGAAAATAGGTCTCTACACCTCGCCTCTTCATCCCCCTGGTTGAGTCTCAATTCAAGAAATTCCATGATATCCGCATGCCATGGCTCTATGTACACGGCAATGCTACCCTTTCGGCGACCGGCCTGATTTACATAACGAGCTGTAGCGTTAAATACGCGAAGCATGGGAATAATGCCATCTGATTGACCATTTGTGCCTCTAATACGAGACTTATTGGCTCTCACGTCATGTATATGCATACCAATACCTCCAGCCCATTTGGAAATCTGCGCACATTCCGTCAAAGTTCCATATATACCATTAATTGAGTCTTCTTTATTTGCGATCAAAAAGCAACTGGACATCTGCGGTCTTGGTGTACCGGCGTTGAAGAGAGTTGGCGTTGCATGGATGAACAGACCCTGGGACATTTTATCGTAGGTTCCCAAAACAGATGAAATATCGTCACCATGGATACCGATAGCAACTCTCATAAACATATATTGTGGAGTTTCCATCAGAATGCCGTCAAGGCGCTGAAGATATGATTTTTCCAGGGTTTTGAGACCAAAATAACCAAAATCGTAGTCTCTTTTGGTATTGATGTCGTCTCTCACGCGTCCAGCGACGCGAGCAACTTCATCCGTGACAATCCCAGCCTTTGATAGTTTTTTCATAGAAATGTGGAAATTATTGGGACATACCTTTTGAATATTACTGGCGGTGATACGAGTTGCGAGTATTTCATAGTCTGGATCTACTGTAATCATACCGATACAAACTTCCGCTGAAAGGGTGTCAATTTCCTGGGCGGTAATGCCATCGTAAAGAGACGAGGCAACCTGCTGAGCAACTTTAGAAGAGTCACAATTTTCCGAGAGTCCATACGTTAGATTCTTGATCCTATTGGTGATGTTATCAAATCTCATATCCTCAATACGACCTGAGCGCTTAACGACTCTCATGTTTACTAATTAATATTCGTGTTTTATTTTTAACTTACTTCTTGCATTTATTAAGGTCACTACTTCGCACTGGAACTGGACCAGCAATTTCCTTGCTGCGACTCGTCTGAAGAAAATATGTGTTGTTGTGGAAGCGACCTTCCTTGCCTACTTCACTCACTGGAGCATATGATCCAACGAAGCAGGCTGGGGGTTTGCATGGAATTTGCTCAACGTTCTTAGGTTTGTTTTCGTAAACTTTGTCGAAGTCGGCGAAGTTCAACATTTAGTATTGACGGAGTTTTTTTTCCAGGGGTATATTAAATGTGTGATAACCTCCACCTCGACTCCCTCAAGCAGTGTGAGACTCCACTCAACACCCTGTACTTTTCCGAGTTTAACCAAAATCTTCTTCAGCGTGGAATTCGTCAAACATTCAAGAACAAGACTGGGATTGCAATCGATCGTCAAAACCCAGATGACTTGTATGGAATCATGCGCGTCGTGTTCATTAACAACGCGGGCAACCACCACTCTCATGTGAATCAACAAGTTCAAGAAATGAATGCACGTGTCATTCAAATGGCTTTAGGTCATATCCAAACTGGCGTTTCTCAATATATGTCGTATATTAAAGATATAGATACAATCAACGCCCCCCTGGATCTTCCCAAAAACACAAGTACATATGGCAACAAGGTTGATAAAAATAATAAGATCGGAATCAATTAAAGTTTTGCGTCGTTAACAAAATAAGATGAGCCTCAATTATTATAAATCAGAAACCGAAAAGGTGTGTAAATCCAAGGGGTGGGACCGTGCTGCAGTAGACACGGTATGGCTTTTACTTACCGAAGAAGTCGGTGAACTTGCCTCAGCTATTCGCCAATATAAAAAGACATACAAGAAGACCGGTCTTAAGAAGGAAAGGGGTACAGATGTTATGATGGAGATGGGTGATGTATTTAGTTATCTATTTCAACTAGCTCACATGTTGGATGTTGATCTGGACAAAATGTGGGAGGAACATCGCACCAAAATGAAGACGAAAAAATATAATCTGACGTAAATATAACTATGAGTAAGTATATGCTCAATGATGAAGATGCTATAAATGATGTCAATCCATTTGTCACGCATGATTTCTCCCTTCCAGGGGGTGTGGGACAAACGGGAGATTTCGCAGATTTTTCTAAGACTCGTAAAGAGTCGGGTATTGAAGAACCATCTAAAAGCGTTTTTTGTGATTACGCTTTATGTAAAGGTGTCAACGATAGATGTCCTTTATCTAAACCATTGCACCCACGACGAAATATAGATCGGGGTTTCGTCGTTAAACGACCACTTGGTGATCTTATTAGAGTTGGTGTGGCAAATAAACCCCGGTTTTCCATTACCGGTTGGTTGATAATTCTCATATTCATTTTTACTATTCTATATTACATAAAACGTTAAAAAAGTACTCAAGTCTTGATTCTTCGGTTGTTCTTTGTATTAAATCGGCCAGTGTATCCTCACAAAACTTTCGGATAAACTCCCTTTGCCAAGCACTCTTAATATTAATCCAAGGTGGTTGGAATGTGGGATCAAGAATTTTACTCGCGTGGGCCGTGCGGATATATGTATGTATATCTCTTTTATCGGATAGGATGTTTTCAAGGGCCAATTCAGCCATTTTCTGGCGAACTTCAAGGGTCTTTTCGCACATCGTATCTAAGAATTTCTCATACGGAATGGATTGTGTTTTGGAAGTAATCTTAACCCAGTCAGCCAAGGGTTTTGTGTTAATGTAATCCCTATATGTATTGTAACCTTTACCCCTAACAAATCGTTCATGTTCAATCTCGACGTATTCTAAATCAGATTCAACATCATACACAGCTAGGGCCGATTTAATGAAGGATGACATCATTGATCAACACTCCACTTTAATCTCTAAGTATAGTATAAAAGATGTCCAAGATATCCAAGCGAGCTAAGATCATGGCCGTAGTTGGTGTCGTGGTAATGTGCTCTTCTTCTTCAGTCGCTGCCATGCTAATGGGAGGAGGGGATGATAAATCATCAACCAACCCGGGCAACCGGAGCAAAGGCGGCGGGATCCCCCAAGTCATCTCCAAAGTCATCTCCAAAGCCATCTCCAAAGCCATCTCCAAAGCCATCTCCAAAGCCATCTCCAAAGCCATCTCCAAAGCCGGCTCCAAAGCCAGCTCCAAAGCCATCTCCAAAGCCGGCTCCAAAGCCATCTCCAAAGCCGGCTCCAAGACCAGCCCCTAAATCTTATAAACTCATCAACAAACAAACCAAACCCAATCACTGGGGTGGAGGAAATAGTATATATTTAGATCGTCACACAGTTAATTGCGGCAATGATGGGTTGAATCAGTTTAGACTTCGTAGACCAAGAGGTAATCAAATTAATTACAAATACAAGTGTCTCGATGGTATAAACAACGGAACGTTTCACCATAAGAGAACCGGGGCTAATCACTGGGGTGGAGGTCATACCATATACTTGGACAGACACAATGTAGACTGCGGTAAAAATCCTCTGAGTAAGTTTAGACTTGTCAGACCAAGAGGTAATCAGATACGATACGATTATTCGTGTAACGCGAAAAAGGCGACTGGCAGTTGTCATAATAAGAATACCGGTTGGAATCAGGAACATCGAATGAGTATTTACCTTGATCGTCATGATGTTAAATGCGGCCGAAATGAAGTTATTACAGGATTCAAGCTTGTAAGAAACGGTCGAGCGTTTCGAGGACGGGGTAAATTTAGGTATAATTATAAGTGCTGTAAGATGTGAGTAAGCACCTAAGTCATCCAAACTCCCCCCAAAATCAATTAAAACTCAGGAACTGCTACACATAATGTATTCGGCTATTGCCAATAATAGTTTTTCATATCTTCTCACTCTTGATGAGTTTATGAAAGAACTTCCTGAGGAGATAAGACCTTCCTGGATAAAGATTACGACAATCACTATGGTCTCGAGCTTCATCCAGGATATTGATATTAAGAAACTTCGCAGTATTTTCGAAAAAATAGGTTCGTTCAAGTTGAGACGCGCAGGTACCGAAGGTGATTGTGGTTTTGAATGGAAGTTGAAACCCACAACCTTTTACAACCAGGTTACTCTCACATATCATGACAATTACAGTACCAAGTCTGTCAAGGTGTTCCCCAATGGATCTATTCAGGTTGCGGGATGTTGTGACCTCTTTGATTGTAAGAGAATCATCACTCAGTTGACCTACATCTTCAAGACCTTTCTGGGAATAGAAGTACAAGTACCAGTTGATTCTTTCAGGGTTGTCATGATTAACTCCAACTTCTCTCTCAACTACAATATCAATCTCATGCGTGTTTCCCAACACTTTGAGAATCATCCAGACATTTTCAAGGTCTCTTTTGAACCAGACAGATATTCCGCTGTTAAGATCAAATTTCGCCCATCCCAGGATATGAAGGAAATTACAACCAGTATCTTCTCAACAGGTAAGATTATCATCACTGGCGCCGAGACACTCAAGGAGATTGCATTTGCCTATAATATTATCAATCAGCACATCAACGAAGATTCTCAGATTCGTGTATCACCAACGGTGGAAAAGGATGTGTTTAATGTATTCTTGGGATACAAATGTGAATCCATGGTTGAACACTTGAAGGCAAAAGGTTTCACCTCGTGGCTTCACACGATTACGAACAGGAGATTAAATTTCTAAAACTATTGTAAATATGAGCAAAGTAGCTATTCTTGGTTTGGTCGCTTGTTCATCTTCGATGGCCGCCAGTGCCGCATTTGCAGTAATGAACCCAGGTGCGGTAGGTATGGCACCGCCTCCAAAATACAGGTATGTGAGAATTTCACGCAAAAAGGATGGTAATGATCATTGGATGAACATCGCTGAATGTGAAGTATTCGCGGGGGGTATAAATGTTGCTAAGGGTAAAACGGTTACACAAAGTTCTATATCACACCCCGGACGTTTTAATCCACCCATGCTTGTAGACGGAAATAAGGACAATTTTGTACATACCAATAACGGCGATTTTGAATGGTTCTTAATAGATCTTGGTGAAGAATATGAGATTGAAAAGGTTATAATTACAAACCGTCGTTCGTGTTGTAAACACCGTTTGAGAAACACTATAATAGAACTTTCAAAGACGGTCAACGGGAGTAATCCCGTTGACCCCAAGGGATCCAGGGCCATCACCAAAGATGAAGCTATAAAGGCAACGATTACATGGGATGTAAAAACTGATAAAATGACCAGTGCTTAGGTAAATTAATTTCTAGTTGTATTTTAATAAAGATGTCTCAACGACTTGGAATGTCAGACGGGCGATGTTTTACCATTCACTCCTCAGCCCAACTTACCAACAACTATTTGATGCAACAAAATGGTATCAAATTCGAAGACAATTATTCTTTCCGACAAGCCCTCCAAAAAAAGGGTCCAGAGTTTTTGTCCAAGCTCCAAGAACAATCCCGTTCTTCTTGTGACCCATGCAACAAATACACTGATATGTCAGCGACCTATTAGACAGTGTGATAAATCCCGATAAAAACTTTAAAACCATACTCTAGAATGTCACAATGTGCCATATGTCTCAATGAGGTAAGGTCAACAAGGACCAATATCCCTCTTCGGTGTGGACATATGTTTCATTCCCACTGTCTAGAGGAATGGAGAAATAAAGGTAAGAATACCTGTCCCGTATGTAGAAAAGTTTTTGACGTTTCGCAATTTAAGGTGACAGTGACGGTTCAGAACAATTACACAGAACAATCTAATACTGTGTTATTGGAGAATGAAGACGTTTTCAATTTAATGGATATATTTAATATTTCTTTTGATGTTGAAAATACGCTAGATCTAGAGAGCATTCTTGCGGACCTTGGGATGGGTCTTTCCGACCTTGATCCCCTTATCCTTGACGCAGAATGAGCTACAATATCGCTCATAGTTTAGACCAGGGTAGTTCCTATCCGCCTTTCGTGGGTCTTTAATTGCCTTGCCAGATGCATCAACCAGAAGCGGCCCCGTTGCCCACCCCCGCTTGTGGCTGAAAACATTGGCTCGGAAAGCTATTCTCTTATTTGGTGCAAACTTACCAGCGCGCTTTACACGAGAGAGTGGCACCTTGAAGAATTTCGCTACCGATTCCTGTGTATCACCGGGTTTAACACGATACTCCACGACCCTGTGTTGAACATAGAAGTGAAAGTCCCCTTGGCGAATGTAATTTGTTGGTCTTCCAGGACACACAAACATCATGACCTTATAGTATCCCTTCTTACACTTTTCACCAGGTTTCGCGCGATAGACCTTTCCAGGGTTATCGGACAGAACAGCTTTTGGAAGTCCAGTACAAGTTGTGTAATCATTTGGTTTGTTTGAAAGACCCGATCTATCACCTGGAATACTTTTCTGCCAGCGGTAAGCCTCATAATCACCCACGGCGTATGCATAACAATTATTATTACCCTTACCGGTGGCAGTCCCCCAACGACGGTTGGTGAACTTTCTTTCGGAACCACTGGTGGGGAGGTTCTTCATTTGTAATTGATACAGAAAAAAATATAGCTATTTAATAAAATGCAGGTCGTCGAACGCGTCGCCAAATCCGAAACCAAGTCTGATATGCTCACAGAGATTCTCCTCTTTATTCTCAATATTCTCATCGCGACCTTCGTACTCCGATTCGCGTGGAACAGATCCCTTGTTAAGCACATTAGCGCTCTCAAGCCAATTAACACCTTGCTTGACGCTTTCATTCTCGCCCTTTCATTGAGCATTATTAAAGCTTAAATATTCTTATAAAAATCCAATAATTCATTATTGATAAGCTGAAACATTCAACTTATGAGTAATTAGAGTATTTAGATTTCACGGTAACCCACAATCTTTTCGCCATCTGGGCTCACAAGGGTTGGGAAGGCTTCCATACCCGAACACCCACCTTTTTCACAATCTACAAATTTGTATGGTTTTCCTTTCTGCCGCATATAGTTCAACTGTTTCACAGTCCAGCCACATTCCTTGCTCCCGTACACAGTCCATTTTCCCCCGCTTGGAGCTGAACTTTTTGTCATACGGAAAAGAATAAAAATAGCAATGACAGCTAGGGCGATTTTTGTCAATTGTTTACGGCGCATTATTGTATATTATACATTACATATTTTTTATGAGTCTGCACATTTGGTCCTTGGTCAATTTTGGATCTAAATTGAACATCTTCGCCAAATCACCCTTTTTATAGAGACGACACTTCCGTCTGTCAATTTTGGTGTTACCATTCTTGTTGATTGATATCTTTGGTCTCTGTTTCGTGGCTACAGGAGCTGCATTTGGAGATTTAACCCTGGCAACACCGGGTCTTTTTAGTGGCATCTTCTTCTTTTCAGCATTCTTCTGGAGAACAGCCACGGCGCGGCGAATGGCACTTGACTGATTAGCACTCCCGCTACGCACGGGTGGCTGTGGAGGGCGGGGAGCGGCGACCGCTTTCTTTTTCTTTGATGGTAGAACCTTTTTGAGTATACGAACAACGGGGTTCTTCTTTGGTGCACTACTAAAGAATGGATGTTTTAAAATTGTTTCATAGGTTGGAAGATTGTGTTTCGCACCCAATACCAATCTGAAATTATCAACGTATTTGCCCCAACTGGACTCCGTCCACCGCTGTCCCTGCGCTCCTCGGTACTTTTCGGGTAATACATCACGTATGAATTCTTTTGCCTGTTTATAACCACCATACTTTGACAATTCGTAATACATTGAATTAAGAATGTAGTGTGCATCATACATTATGTGACTTTTACTACCAATACCATGAGACGAGGCGAGTTCCCCAGATGTTACGATCGGGTTTCTCACACCTTCCATGGTGGACATACCAAAATCTATGATTACTGGTTTAAATCCACCCTTCGTTTTAAGAATGAGTAAGTTGTTTGAGTGAAGATCGTGGTGTCTGAATTTTGGGTATTTTTTATGAATGTTGGCCAGGTTTTGTATCACTTGTTCAATGACCTTTTTAACAGCGACCTCCCTTGGTTTGGTCTTTAACCACCCCTGAAGGCTTTTACCGTCGATGTATTCGAAATAAAGAATATCGTCCGTGCGACACGATTTGAAATGATACATGCGTGGTGTGCCCATCCCTTTCAATTTTTCGGCAATACGATACTCCATCTTGGCGCTTTCTTCTGTCGTAACCTTAATCGCGACCTGTGTGGCACATTTATCATCGATACATCCATAGAAGACTGTACCATACTGACCCTCCCCTATGGCACGCAATCGCGTCGCCTTATTGATTAAGAGTGGTTTTTGTGTGACCCTAGTGAAAAAATGATTCTCGGGGTAACACGCCTTTGAGACACCATCCTTTTTTCCTCGTAGGATTTTCTTAACTTCTTCGCCAACCGCATTCTTCTGGGAATTGGTCTTGGCACTGTTAGCTATGTGGACAAGATCTGAGAGCTTCACCATACTTATTACAAACTAAGAAAAATTTCTATTGTACCATTCTAAAAGTGACGGTGGCCATTCTGCTTCATCTCCACACTGGGCACATAATTCTTCATGAATATCTTCTTTGGTATGATACCCCTTGATATATTCAAGGATATCTATATTTTGACTACCAATCGCACCAACTAAAGCCGCTAACGAATAAAGTTCCATAATTTCCTCAGACTTAACAAGTGTAAAGGCCGTCTGAACTGTATTCATGAAAACCTCAAACATATCGGCTGCGGTCTCGTGATGTTTGTGTGATGCAATCCAGAAAGTTATATAATCTTCATGTTCGATGGAACAGTCACTAAGTCTTAATTCAATTTCATACAGGATTTGATGTTCATTGACACGAAGCATATCGGGAATGCCATATTTGATCGCTTGCATAAGTTCCATTTTGTTTTGACTTACTTTTGCTATTACAAACCCCGACTTAGGTGACTATAAAATTATCATCGTGCCATTTTTGAATCACTGGGCAGTCAATGTCATAAAGTATGCGTTCCAATTCTACCTCATCTACATGAACCATCGCATGTTCGAGGAGTTTTATATTTTTACTCATCACAGCGCCAACCATCATTGATTTTCCCGACGCTCGCATGATTTCAGTCCAATGATAATGGGAATATTTGCCACAGGCGTTCTTAAAAATCTGGAACATAAGACACCCAGCGGTATGACCTGAACACTTCGCAACCCAATGAATTAGGTATGATTCCGGGTGTTCATATTCTTCTTCTATCTCAAATTCAACACAAGTGACGATATCGGGACTTCTCAACGAAAGACCATCATAATCTCTTTCGTTGATAAGTTTCGCGAGTTCCCGACGAATCCTTAAAAAATCCAGTCTGCGGTAAAGTTTACCAGAGGGTAGGTCGCGTAGGTGAAACATATCTATTTTTTTATGAGAAGTTTTTAATTACAATTATTCTTCATCTACTTCTTCTTCTTCTTCGATTTCAATATCTTCATCAACCTCGTCGGATCCTGGAAGGTCAAGACCCTGGAAGGCGAAAGAAGGAAGCCTGGTAGATTGCTCAAGAAGAGCCTGCTGGAGACGAATGGTTGCACCAAACTTGTTGTCGATAAACCAAATGGAGCTCACATCAACAATAGCCATAGCCTTTTGTCCCTTCTCAATGGTGTCCAGGGAGACGGCTTCCTTTTTCATATTGTAAGCCTCTGGAACAAACGAACCATCGGGCTTGGTAGCAATCTTAAGCTTGAGAGTAGATGGGTACGGTTCCTTACCCGGACGGACAACCGGCTTATACAGAGCCTCGCGCAAAACGGCCACATTGAACTCCTTTCCCAACCATTCCTTCGAGTTCTCAGCGACTGTATTGACAATGATGTCGTCAAGTTCCTTGAATTTTTCCTGAAGTTCCACCGCTTCGGCATTATCTGGATCAAAGCTGAGGTCCAGGGAATACGTGGTGCGTCCCGTGCCCTCGTCCGTAAACGCGCTAAGACCATATGGCGAGCGCATGAAGGGAAGTTGAATGTATAGTTTTTTGTTGTCTCCTCCGTTGAGATAGACGGTCTTTCCGCCATTCTTATTCTTACGAAGTTTTGAAAACCCAACCGAAGCTGGGGAGAATTCAGAGGATCGTTGGATAGCAAGTGACATTGTAGTGGGTGTTATATATTTACTAGGACCCTCGACTTTAAGTCAGTTTTTTTATCCACCTATGGTAAAAGATAATCATGGGCCTCTTTAAAGATTGTGGTTGTGGGTGCGATGGTCGAAAACAACAGGAGAAGCTTATCAATTCCATAATTTCGGGTCTCACCTTTTTCATAATTGCGAACCCAGAAACTTTCCGTCTCATGCGTCGTGTCCTCGGGCCACGAATTGCGACACCAACCGGGTGTCCGTCAACAACCGGTCTTTTATTGCATAGCGTTGTTTTCATTCTCATTGTTTGGGGTATGATGAATATTAAGAATGAAGCTCCCGCGATTCCGGAGGATGAAGATCAACAGGAAGACGAAGGACAATATATTATTAAACCAACGCGCATGGCCGACGTTGTACCAGAACCAGGTGCAGAGGAATCTAAATTTGTTGATACCGGTGTTAAACTTGGTTCAATGGATCTTAGCTCTATATAAGAACAAATGATCGATCAGTTGTTTGTTCAATTTTCGTAAAACTAATATTTTTAAGTTTTTTATGAATATTATTCACATGTTTATGGGTAATAATAAAGCAATTTTCGATAAACATTTGACCATTATATTCCACAATGAGAGGCCCGGGTCCGCCAACCACTGATTGTAGAATTGCGTGCTGGACAATTGAGTGCATGTATGTGTGCCTTGGTTGTAAGATATTTGCATCTTATCTTTATCTCGGTCTAAGTAAATGCTTGGTCTCGGTGTTTCACAGGGACTCAAATTAGAGCAGTTAAAAATCAATGGGAAAGAGCATGTACTTTTTAAAACGGGCGATGGCAAAATATCTGTGGTAGATGCCGTATGTCCTCATAGAGGTGCGAAGCTTTGTAAAGGAAGGGTGAAGGGTAATAACATCCAGTGCCCGTATCATGGTTGGGAATTTGATTCAGACGGAGAACTTGTCAAAGTTCCTTCAACGAATAACATTCTTTGTAAAGCTAATATAAATTCATACCCAACCGTGGAAGATGGTGGGTTTATTTGGTCATCCAAAAACAGGGATAATTTACCCACTAAATATTGCCCAGAGTTATATGATCCAAATTGGGTAAAAGTTTACGGTTCAAAAGAACTTCGGGGGACTGTTCTTGATTGGATTTTAAATGCCACTGATATTTCTCATATTAACTTTGTTCACAACTTTGCCGACGAGGACAATGGTATTATAACGAATACCAAAATTGACATGTTTGACAAGTATGTTGACTGTCGTGCCGTGGTACAACCTAAAGCATCTTCGATATTCACTAAACATATGCAACCAGAAAATGGTTCTGAAATACATAGTCGCTTTGTAGCACCTTATACAACAATCATTCGCATCAAACTTAAAGATCCGTACGAGTTTATTACATTTAGCACGCTTCTCCCCATGGACGATAAAACGACAAAGATGTCATGGTGCATGTTATATCCAAAAATACCAATACTTAACAATCCATTGGTCTATAAAAGATTTAACAATAAAATGTATGATACGGTATCTCAAGATGAAGCAATTGTAAAAGATGTCACACAGGTTCCGCTTAATATTAATGCTAAGTGTGATATCTTTCAGTTGAAAGCTTTGGAACTACTAAAAGTTTAGAAATCTTCGTCAAAACCAATTTCATCCGCATCATCGTCCAATTTTCCATAGTCCCCAACTCTCTTCTCAAAGAAATTAGTCTTCCCATCGAGGGAGATATTTTCCATAAAGTCGAATGGATTCTTTGAGTTCCAAATTGGTGGCGCCCCGATCTGTTTTAGTAGACGATCGGAGACATACTCAATATATTCAGACATCTTCTCAGAGTTCATACCGATGAGATTACATGGGAGAGCGTCTAGAATGAAACCCTTTTCAATCTCGACCGCCTCCTTCACGATGGCGTGGAGGATTTTATTGTTAGGTTTATTGCGTAAAGTCTTGAAAAGTTCCACAGCAAACTCTTGATGGAGACCTTCATCGCGGGAAATAAGCTCATTTGAGAAGCACAATCCCGGCATGAGACCCCTCTTCTTCAACCAAAAGATGGCACAGAATGAACCCGAGAAGAAAATACCCTCGACACAAGCAAACGCAAATAGGCGTTCAGCGAAAGAGTGAGATTTTACGTCAAACCATTTCATAGCCCAAGTAGCCTTCTTCTGAATACACGGCACAGTTTTGATTGCTTCAAATAACTGCTTTTTTTCGGCCGCATCCCTGATGTATTTGTCAATCATTTTTGAATATGTTTCACCATGAACCATTTCATTATGACACTGATATGCGTAGAATGAGCGAGCTTCACTTATCTGAACTTCATCGGCAAAGCTATTATTTATATTTTCAAACACAATTCCATCTGATCCAGCAAAAAAGGCTAGAATATATTTTATAAATTTCTTTTCATTTTCATTCAGGGTCTTCCAGTCGTCGAGGTCTTTAGAGAGATCTACTTCTTCCGCAGTCCAGTTGCTCATTTGAGCCTTCTTATAGAGGTCCCAGAGATGTGGATACTTCAGGGGAAAGACTGTAAATCTGCTTAGGGTAGGAAACAGAATGGGTTCATATTCTTGTTCAACCCACTCCTGGAATTCAAAGAAGTTTCCAATTCGACGTTCATCAATAAATATTTGAGGGTAGGAGTCAAGTCTACCACCACACAACTTCTTGAGTTCTTCCTTCTCGATCATAACTTTTTCATATTCAACACCTTCCGATTCACATAACGAGACGGTGTGGTCACAGTACTCGCAGCCCTCCTTCGAATAAATTGTGATTTTCATCTGTGTTATTATTGTTGATAATTTTTTGCCCGAAAACTCTAAGCATGATTGTGCCATCCGAAATAATTGAAAATGATATAATTAAACTACTTGTAAACGAAGACAACATAGAGGACGACTTCCTAGCTGTTGTGGGAATGAATACTGGCCTGACACTCGGAGTAAGATATCTAAACCCCACCGAGCTCATATATAAGTCGGCTTGTGTCTATAAACTTGATGACGGTGACATGAGTCCGGCTCCATATGAAAGTGTGATGGAACACCACCCAAGTGGAACAACCTTTGAGGATTTGGAATTCAAAATGATCGAGAATGGCCTGTATGCTAATATAAATGAAATTGACATCGAAGATTCTGATTCTGAAATCTACGATGGTGACGAGAGTGATTCAGAAATGGATGACTTTATCGTACCAGATAACGAGATTGACGGTGAAGTAATTCGTCCTCCTGACTATAAAGCCATAGACAAGGAGTGGAACGCATGGGAGCCAAAATCTCCAGGGGCGCGTAGTTTTAAAGAAACCGTTGATGCTATTGAAGCCATGGCCAAAGCGCGTGCAGACAACCTAAGTTTTGGTGCGTAATTACAAAATACAAAAAAGCTCGCCCCCAATTATACCAATATGCTGGCAGCTATCTGGTCTGATTTAGACCAATTATTACCCAAACCCAATGTTAACAAGCCAGTTAATACAAATTTTTGTCGTGAGTGCTCGGGGGTGAAAATCATTTCACCCGAAGGTCTCCCCACGTGTTCAGAATGTGGTCTCATTGAAGACAACTTTGTTGACGAGAAGCCCGAATGGACAAGTGGTATTACAGATGATGGACGCGTCAGTGATCCCTCGAGATGTGGTACTCCAAATGCAAACCCGGAACTCTTTTCGCAGAATTGGGGCAAGGGTACTGTTATTTCAACTCAACGCTCATCAACCTACGAAAACAAACGAATGGCAAAAATTAATTTCCATATGTCAATGAATCATAAGGATAGATCACTGTTCCATGCATACAGGGATATTGACGAAGCTTGTCATGCGCTCCCAGATGTGGTGCGCAAAGACGCAATGATGATGTATAGAAAGTTTAACGATGAAAAACTTACTCGCGGTGCAGTCCGTCTCGGTATCAAAGCAAATTGTGTACTTTACGCTTGTAGACTTGCTCAATTTCCACGAACAACCAAAGAAATCGCTGATATGTTTGGTATTCAGTCTAAAGATATTAGCCGGACAACACAAATATTTAAAGATACAGTTATGGGTATCACCGAAAAGAACTACGTGACGAAGGCCCACGACGTGATGCAAAGACTTCTCAACTCTTTTGACGTCACGAGAGAGCAACATCTCCGATGTAACAGGATGTGTACTAATACAGATGATTGTGTAGAGCTTATGAGTAAAACACCGACTAGTATTGCGTCTGCTATTATTCACATTGTACTTGGTTCGGAAGTAACAAAGGTACAGGTGTGCGAAAAATGTTCGGTCTCTGTACCGACACTAAATAAGATTGAGAATATCGTAAAAAAACACTTAGAGGCTAAAAGACTACTTTAATAAAGAATGGTGGTCAAATTGTTTTTGGCCACACCATGCTACGGTGGTTTATGTTTAGAAAAGTATGTAATGAGTATTATAAGGCTTCAGATTCTATTAATTAGGGAAGGTATCCAGTTATACATGGATACCACCGAAAATGAATCACTCGTCCACAGGGCTCGTAACGTCGCTGTGGGTCGGTTCATGCAGAAAAGTGATTGCGATTACTTCATGTTTATAGATGCTGATGTTCATTTTGATCCCGAAGCTGTTGTCCGCCTTATTAAGTCCGGTCATGATGTAAGTGTTGCGTGTTATCCCAAGAAGGTGGTTAACTGGGAACAAGCCGCATCCGCAGTGAAGGGGGGAGATGAACGTAATATGGCGATGTTGTCTTCAAGTCTTGTGATTAACTTTGGGGCGGCAAATAGACCCGTTAAGGATGGATTTATAGAGATACTGGATGGTCCCACTGGTTTTATGTGTATCAAGAGGGATGTTTTCAAACAGCTGGAGGAAAAATACCCAGAATTGTGGTGTAAAAATGATCATCAAAATAGAGACTTTGATGATTATCATGCAGCTTTTGATTGCATGATCGATCCGGGCAATCGTAGGTATTTGTCGGAAGACTACGCATTTTGCAGAAGATGGCAGCAGGTGGATGGTGGTAAAATATACGCAGATGTAAATACAACTCTCGGGCATGTAGGAAACTTACCATTTACGGGCTGTCTCAACGAAAGGCTTAAGGCTTAGACACTTTTAATTTATATTATGAACCTCGTTACTATAATTGTTACCCGTTCCAAAAGTTGTCACGTTAAAACGCTACATGCAATTCTACGCATGAACTTGAAATGTATACAAGAGCGAATTCACAATGAAATTGTTTTTGTTGATGATGACCCATATAAGAAATCCGATGTTATTCAGAAATATATACGAACGTGTGATCGAATATTTTTTGTTGATTTTGGTGTAGGTGTGGATCAGGAATCATTAAACCAGGTTTTTGAAAAACATGAAGGCATTGGTTGCCTTGTTTTTCCGGGTGTCAAGGAGGGTGTGGATTGGGGGTTGTTTAAGAGTAAAGTTTCCAGTGATACAAAAGAACCAGTTGAACAGATGGGTCTCCATTTTGACACAGAGGTTGGTAACGAAATTTCTAAAAACATCTACACCGTGAAAAGCAGTGAAGCCCGTGTGTGGCTGATAAATACAAAAAATGTTATAAAAAGTATCAAAGACAAAAAAAATGGAAATATAACAATTCATCCTAAAACATTAGAAAAGTTCAAAGAAAAGGGTGTGAAGATTTGTGCGTTTACAGCAGCTAAGTTAACAATGACATACACACATGAATGTATAAGTAACATCCTGAACGCGGCGGGAGTTAAAGCGAGTTAAAGTTTAAATTGTATTACAAAACATGTCCTTCGAAGAGCACGTGATAAATTATATACACAAGGTTTGGGGAAGTCGGGATTATTTCCCCGGGCCCCAACCAGTCTCTATTGAGTATCGTCACTTCCCCATTCTCAAAAGCAACGAGTATGTTGTTTGTGAGAAAACGGACGGCGAGCGACACATGCTTGTCGCCTTGACATATGAGGGTAAAAATAAATCTGTATTTGTAAACAGAGCCTTCAATATTACCCCGGTATCTATACGATTACCAGCATCTGCGTATAATGGAACCATTCTTGATGGTGAGTTGTATGATAATACGTTGTTTATATACGACGCCATCATCGTTAATGGTGAACCCGTGGGGCAACTCAATTTATATGGAAGACTTGAAGCGGCTAAAAAAATCACGAATTCTGTGATTAAAATGAAATTTGATAAACATCGATTGAAAATGAAGACGTTTCATCATATGCGCGATTATGACGAATTCATGTACAAGTACCTTCCTACCGTTCAACAGAATGTGGATGGTCTCGTTTTCACACCCATAAATGAACCAATGAGGATTGGTACGCACGAAACCATGTTCAAATGGAAACCCCGAGAGAAGAATACAGTTGATTTCTATATGAAGAGGGGTGAAAGTTTTAAAGGGGTTGGGCAAAAGGGAGAACCGGTTTGGAAACTATATGTCCAAGAAAAAAAGAAATTATTTTACGAGAGTGAATTTGAAGTAAGTAAAATGAATGAACCATGGTTTGAAGATGGTGCAATTGTCGAATGCATGTATATTACTTGGGAGGATGGACCATTGTGGTGGAAACCACAAAAGAGGCGCCGAGATAAGACACACCCAAATAATCGCCGAACATTCTATAATACCATCACAAATATCAAAGAAGATATTCAGATGAAGGAGTTTTTAGATTGTAGACCATCACGTAGTGACCACCCGATGTAAGAAGATTAATCTCATTTAAAAATTCATCGTTCGCGCTATACCATTTGTCTTCGCGTCTAACAAAGCTAACGTAATGACCATCCATTTCGTTACCTATGTGTGTAGCACTCGCGATTAAATTGTATTCATACTTGTCAATCAACAACTTTTCGATCACACTTATGTTAGTTTTTTTATCGAGGGAAATTATAAGAACTTGTGGAAGTTTTGAAAATAACATTCTGGTAGTCGCAACATTGTGTATTTTGCCATTCGTATCTTCAAAATTTTCAATCACATTCCAACCTGTGCTCTTGTTAAGCATTTCGCCCAAATTGTCGCCATTTGTTGATGTTATATGAATGCTAAAATCCTCACTTGTAGATGTTTTTCCCCCGGGCCACACGGTTTCTTGTGTTTTTTTACCATAAAACCAAGACTTTATAATGGGAGAGGATCTCACGAGAATATCTATAATACATAAAATTGCTTCTTGTGCATCTTGTGGATCCGCATTATCAAACCTTGGAAAGTGTTTGAAAAATTCGCGCATCAATGGTTTTAGATTTATACAACCCTTTTCTTCTGATACCCAATAAAACTTTACAAGTGTTTGATATAATTTTGTAAATTCACAATCACCTTTATAATTAGTTTTTAAAAAATAGTTTGAAAGAACTGGGATATGAAGAAGGCATTGTACCACACTATTGAAATAGCATGTATTTCCGAGGTTTAAAAAACCTCTCATTACAATTTATACATAAAAAACACTTAAGAAAATACCGCGTAATAAAAATGTAAAAACCATGCACGACATTAAGTCTATTGTTGATAAGATCTTCGCTGTGTTTGAATCTCACAAGGATGAAGAACATATTGAAATGGAACTCCGTCTCGGAAAACACAATGGAACGTTCTTCGATACAAATGTTGGTAAGGAGAATTTTGAAAGAGTTTTAGAAGGTCTCAGAAAGTATAACGCTTGGGAAAAAACGGAAACTACAGAATCCGATGTTTATTACAGTGATAACAATAATATTCGTCTGTCTGTTAAAAAGGATACCGGAGACGATGGTGTAATGGTTCAGAAGATTAACGTTTTGAAAGAAGACTTTACCGGAACACCAACTGATATGCGATTTAGTATTTCGAGAGAAATCCCCACTTGGGGTGAATACGAAATGGATAGAGTTCGTACCAAGACTCGTCATTCATTTGTGAGAAAGAATCTCACTATTGATATGACTATATCATCGGGTGATAATGCTGATATGGATTCCGAAGAACCGTGTTCATACCAAATTGAGTTTGAAATCGTCAAACCACAAGATGTCACATGTCGTGACGAGTTCTTCAATATAATTCATAAATTGAACGATTTATCCAAATTAATTCCTGTGTAATAAATAAGATGTCGCGTTATATATTTCTAGCCCTATTGGCCGCCGCTCTTATATACGAAACCGAAAAGCTATCTGACCAGATTGGAGGTTCTAAGAATTTCCATATCAGTGCAGGTAATTCCAAACAAATGTACCTTCTCATGCGCAGAGAGGGTATGAGTCAAGAAAACCTAAAAAAGTTCGTGCAATTGGAGGATCGTTTTCTCCAAATTGAACGAAATTCTGTGTGCTCGGGTGTTTCCCACATTGTTGAGGCAACAATCTTATCAAACCTGATAAAGGAAATGTTCCCAAGATATAACTTCGCATATCATACGTACCATCTCAAGCAAGTGGGTGAACCAATTAAAACTGTGAACTCACGAGTATTATGTTGATTAAATTCCAGATCATCATATAATGCTTGGGGCTGTCGATCTTTTGATAATTTTTAAGAATGTGTAAGATGAGCTTATTATCATCTTCAATGCATAGCTCGCCGGATCGCGTCCCGACACCGTCCACGTCCTCCTTTCTAAATTTTTCATCAAATTTATAATCGATCTCAAGTGACGACCATTGCGAGTTTTGTCGCCCCTGTCTAATGTAATCAGCTATAACGTAAATAATTGCGTCCAAGAACTCTTCGGTTGCCATTTCGATCCAGGAGTTGTTAGGTGTTCCCCATTCCCTCGTGTCCGAGTTAACAATCACCCCATGCCCATATCGCTCCTTTCCAAATTCAAGACGTCCCACGATCTGTTCAGCAATCGTTTCCATGTTTAATAAGTCTATGACTTATTCCTTAAGTTTAACCACGTCTTTTTATATTTTTCAAGTTGTTTCATAGTTGGTCCTTGGTTCATAATATAATTTGTCGCTGCGTTTCTGTACTGAGTTACAAGTTTCTTTGGTACACTCGCGACATTCAACTGATTACGAATAACCTTTCTTTCTAAATTTCTACCTCTCTCACTCTTCCACCGATTAACGAGTCTCTTTTTGATAATATCCACATCTCTCTTGAATGGAACACCCCGTTTATTTCCAGTATTCAGTTTGTTAAGACGCGTTTTCATCTCCTTAACGTCGTTGTTGAGAGAGGGCATTATATTCTTGTAGCGATCCATCCATCGTTTGCCATAAAGTTTGACAATATCTTTGCGAATAGAGTTTTCATTAAGACCCCTCTTCTTGATGACTTGTTCCCTCTTTACATTTCTCTTCTTTTTCGCCACTTCTTTGCGGGTGGGTGGCGTCTTTGGCTTGGGCTTGGGAGCAAGCATGGCGTTGCGCGCCTTTTCAATCTTCTTACAGAGGGTGATTTTTGTCTCTTTGGGGTCTAGTTTAATATTGAGGATACCAGCAACTCTGAGGAGTTCGGTTTTGTTGTATCCCGTACAAGTGGCTCGCCCAACCTTGAAGTTCTTACCCGAACCAGCTAGAGTAACATTCTTCTTCTTTTGGGTGTTACGGAAAGTGGCACTCTTCACCCCCGAAATCTTCTTAATCTTTTCACATATCTCCTCCTTCTTTGTGGATGCTGTGATTCCAACGACACCCATCTTTTTTGCGAGATCCACGAGTTCCGACTTTGGCATTCGCATGCATTGTTTGGTATCAATCTTTAGGGCCGCCGTTTGTTTCTTACTCAGGACCTTCTTCTTGACCCTTTTAGTAACTGTTTTCCCCTTGACCAATCTATTTGGTACAGACGCAGTTAGGGAGATTTCACCCTTTTCGTAAAGTACTTTTGCCAATTGAGATCCATCGGTATATGCTCTAAGCATATCCGCGGGTGTCGGAGCGCCCGATATTTGAATGTTACCAGACTTGGCCAATATGTATTTATGACCTCTATATGTGAGATACATAAATGGTGAGAGTTCCGCGTCATATTTGACATCCATCGCGCCGTAATTGGACACAAATCTTTTTGTGAGTAAGACCAAATTCTTGAAAACACCATTCACTCTAAACTGACCACTGAGATTATTGTATTGAAATGGATTGTAGAGGAAGGCTTCCTTCTCACTGTAGTTATTAACAATGAATCGGTGGATGAGTTCGGGTTGATTTGAAATATTTGACCCAATAAACCCGCCCGAGAAGCGAATTTTACCATTTCTATAAAAGTTGACTGTGGCACCCTTAGATTCGGTGTCATCGGAAATTACAACCTTCAATTGAACGGTAAAAAAGTCCTTGTTAAGGTCACCCCTCTTTCCATACTCACGAGTATGCGAGAAACCTGTAGTAAAACGCCCATAAATACCATTGATCTCTTTAGTGTCTAAATAAAGACCTTCGCCAATTGGTGTTTTAGGTAATGGGGTCTTAAGGAGAATCTTTTTGATATTGATTCGGGTTTCGGAACTAAAATTCTTATTCACGGTTGCGTTGAACATTCCTGGGTTCAGTTTACTGACCCTGAATGTCAAAGGGGAAGGTACAGGATTCATGGCCATTGCAATAATTTCGTTGGTATTATCATTGCTATTTGAATTATGAACAAACTCGGCAAACTCCCCGTAGTTTTCGTTGCTCATAATATTATTTTTGAGGCGAGGAGGGAATGCCATATCCGCCTCAATTTCTTTGATTAGTGCATTATTTGACGCAGTCGTAGAAACAGAACTTGGGCTGTTTGTGGGGCGCACTTCTACCCCCGACTGCTTGACAAACTCCCTGAGCTGCTGACTCATATCTACTATTGGGTATTATTTTTTTAATAATTATCTGTAAATTCAAGGGATTCTTCAACCACATCTAAGCCGTAAATGACTGGTTGCTTGGGATAACTTCTACCCTTATAGTTAACTACCTCTTCCCTGACATCAATGTCACGAGAGCTGAATGGTCCAGCGTAGAAATCTGGATTGAACTTGGGCTTACCCAGGTTATTTGCTTGACAATGCTGATTGAACACCTGGATGAATAATTTTTGGGGCACAAAGAGTTCCTTTCCAAATACAATATTTGTGCTTTCCAGGAAGTTGTGGAGTGTACTCGCAACCATAGCCACTTGCTTCTGAATCTTCTTGAAGTATTCTGGAACCACATTCCATATATCTTTGTTCCTGTATTTGTTTGAATAATCAAGATAGGCCTTCACACACTTGAGAAGGATAATCGGTAGTTCGCGATTCAGTTTTTCGTCAAGTTGTGGATCTGCCTCTCTCACCTGTTTTGAAAAGTTCCACGCCAAAATACGACGGAGAACGGAGCCAGAGTTATCCTTCCAATTTGGAACCTCATTCCCCCCGAGGACACCTGGAACGTTCCACTCAATTGAAACCGCCGTCTTATTCTTCACAGCCACTGACACATCTTCACCCGAAACCATTGACTGAAACTCGGCTTGTTCAAGGGCGAGATCACCCTTTACCTCTGGTGCAATAAACATAAATGAGTCCTTAATAGCCGAAAGTCCGAACTTCTTTTCAATATTGTTTGAAAGGGTGCCGACATCTTCATTCTCATAGAACTTTTTGAATACCTTTGTAATCAGGGTACTCTTACCGGAACGCGCGATCCCCTTGAAAAAGGGGATCACCTGCCAACCGTCAAGCTCCCCCACATCGTAACATAGACGACCACCCATTACATACGCCCAGTTACACACCTCCTGGTCAAATTTCTGGTATCGGAGAACCGAATCAAACCAGGGTGTTGGAATATCTTGCCATTTTTCAATGTGTGAGAAGTCATCAAATTGTTGGTCAAAGTACTTACACGCAATGATCGTCGGGTCAAGGCATCTAAATTCCTGACTTTCATAGGGGTAGAAGCAACAATCGTATACACCCCTGTCTGGAATCCATTCTTTACCGACAAAAACACCGTTTTTGAATGACCACACATGACGTCTCTTTGTAATCTCGGGAAATTGTGCATCGACACACTTCGTCATATTATCAATTACGTCACGAAATACAGAGCCCCGACTCGTAAAATTTTTCCATGTGATAAAATCATCATCCTTCTGCGCGAGAGAGTATACAAACTGTTCAATAGTAAATTTTGGTTGCCAGGCCCGTGTCCGGTGACCTTCAACTGTCCTAATTTCTTCGCAGCACTGACCTTTGTATCGACGGTAACCAGCTTTGTATGTTTGGTCGAGGGAATATAGAAGACACTTTTGAAATGGTGTAGCCTTTTCAATCTCTTCTTCGTCCATTGTTGATGGGTCGCCATTTGACGTAAACTGCGGCTGGGCTGTTGGGTTATCAACTCGCTCGAATGATGTGTAGTGCCTCCGAATGTTTTCATACCCATCACTTAATTGTTTGAGAATATTGTTAATACGTTTAACCATAGTAATTCCGTCGTCGTTTAACTCTTTTTTGTGAATTTTTAAATCGCGTATATGGTTTTTTAAATTAATAAGATACGTACGTTGTCTATCACGGTTACCCTTGATGGCCAGAACATCAATCCGATGTGGGATGGGATTCCCATGATCATCAAAATTATCAGAATGAATAAATTGGCGATATCCCAGCTCGCGCGCGTTTCTAAAGTCGTTAGTTTTCAGAGACCACGCCTCTTCGAACCTATCAACGGTTGTATACACATGCTCTTCTTTCATTGACTGGATGTGTTCTTTCTGAAGCTGTGTCAAGGCCTCATATTTGTCGGGTTCCTTATCAATGAAATGCGTGTGTTCCATTCCTATATTTAATGAATAATGATTTTTGTTTCTAAGCTTATTTTGAGGGTTGCATTTTAGAAAGCATTTTAATTAGGATTTTATTTTGAGTTTCCAATTGGTAACAAAGATTAACTAGGGCCGAGCATACAGTGTCCCCATCGGGGGTCGCGAGGAGAGAAGACATCAAGGACACGACGTTAATATCATCGTCGCCAAAATCCAAATCTTCATCGTCGCCAAAATCCAAATCTTCTCCTTGAACTTCCTCTCCATCTTCGTCCACTGATACAATTTCACCTTCCTCGATTTCTTCAACTGACTCTTCATCCTCAGGACGTGATGACATTTTACATTCGTCTGAGAAAAGATCGTGATCAAAATTTCGCACCTGGTTGCGATTTCGCCCAAAATTATTTTCTCTGCTTATAGTACAAAAACTTTCACAATGGCTGGTGGCCTCATGCAACTCGTCGCCTATGGCGCCCAAGATGTCTATCTCACTGGTAACCCTAAGGTTACATTCTTCCAAGCGGTGTACAAGCGTCACACCAACTTCGCGATGGAAAACATCGAACAAACTGTCAACGGTACCGCGGCCAACTCAGGCCGGGTGTCCGTGACCATTGCCCGTAACGGTGATTTGGTCGGAGACATGCACCTCGAGCTTGAATCTGATGTTAACACCACTGTTACTTCTGACGCTACCTCCGACAACAACTGGGTTGCGGAGCGTGCGATCAACAACGTCGAACTGTCGATCGGTGGACAGCGCATTGACAAGCACTACCAAAAGTGGTGGCGTTTGTACTCCGAGCTTTACTTGGACGAGTCCAAGAAGGCTAACTGGGCTAAGCTCACTACTGCCAAGGATGGCAAGACCGTCTACTTGCCTTTGATCTTCTTTTTCAACCGCAACCCAGGTCTCTATTTGCCATTGATAGCGCTTCAATACCACGAAGTACGCATCGATATTGACTGTGCGTCCGACATGGAAACTTACCTTAACAAGAACGTTTTCAAGGTCTGGGCCAACTACGTGTATTTGGACACCGAGGAGCGTCGTCGCTTCGCGCAAAAGGGTCACGAATACCTCATTGAGCAAGTTCAACACACTGGCTCCGACACCGTGACCTCCGCGGGTACCAAGCAAGTCCGCTTGTCTTACAACCACCCAGTCAAGGAATTGGTCTGGTGTTTCTCCAACACCCTCGCCCGTTCTTCTCTCTGGAACTTCACCTCCGCCAACAACGATTCCGAAATCGTTCTCGAGAACGACCCACGCGGCGGTGCGGCCTCCAACTGCTACGTCCCAGTCGGCGTTGCGGGTGGTGTCCCACTCTTTGATGCGGAGTCCTCTACCGCGGATTACACCGAAGAAGCTGCTGGTCCATTGAGCACCTTCAAGCTCGTCCTCAACGGCCAAGATCGTTTCAAGGAACAAAAGGGTAAGTACTTCAACCAACTTCAAGCGTACAACCACCACACTGGTTCCCCATACCCAGGTGTGTACAGTTACAGTTTCGCCTTAAAACCAGAAGAACATCAACCAACAGGGACATGTAACTTCTCCCGCATCGATAACGCTCAAGTCGCCGTTACTATGAACTCTTCCGATGCTACTACCATGCATATGTTCGCGACCAACTACAACGTCCTCCGCATCCAATCCGGTATGGGTGGCCTCGCGTTCTCCAACTAAGCTAATTACCGCTTAAGTATGTATAATCTAGTCGCGTTTTAAAAAATATAAACACAAGTATTAAGATACAAACAAATATCTTAATATCTGTCCTTTGATCTCAGCGATGAAGAACAACAGAGGAAATGTTTTCATTATACAAATCTTCAACTGCTCCCAGCCCGTGAAAATCTCGCGAAAAATAACAAAATAATCTCCACGTAATTTAAAACACAATGGCCGAAAGAGATAACAAGACAAAAACTATCGCAATCTGGGTCCCAGTCTCAATTCTCCTCTTGGGTATTGCGACTACCACCTACATGATTTCCCGTAACGGTAAATCTGGGTATGCTAAATTAAAGTAAACACGCGTCATATGAATATAACAAATGCAGGACATTTACACGGATGGTAGTTGCATCGGTAATCCGGGACCGGGAGGGTGGGGTGTTGTAGGGCCAGGAATGAGAGTTTCGGGTGGACAGGACAATACTACAAACAACGCCATGGAACTGACTGCAGCCGTTAAGGCACTCGAACAATGCATCGCTCGCAACATTCTTGAGATAACACTATTCACGGATAGTACCTATGTCAGGAATGGTATAACTTCATGGATTAAAAATTGGAAAAGAAATGACTGGCGTATAAAATCGGGCGAACCGGTTAAGAACAAAGAGTTGTGGATTCAGATTGATACACTTATACAGAGAATGAATCTGGTTGAGTGGCGTTGGGTAAAGGCGCATAATGGACATCCACAGAATGAACTAGTGGACTCTATCGCGTATCAGGAAGCGTTGGAAATTAAAAATGCTAAATCTGCGGGTAAAGCGACAACGACGCGAGCGTTGAGTCTCAAAAGCAACAAATTTTACGGTGTCGTTAAAGGTCATGTTCCGGGTATATACACTACATGGGACGAAGCTAAAGAACAGGTTCACGGATATAAGGATGCGATGTATAAATCTTTTAAGACTGAAGCGGAAGCTAAAGAATATATGAATACACCGCCGCCAAACGATCGTATATACCTGGATGTACCCTACCAAGAAAAGGACGTTGTAAAATCCCAGGGTGCCAGGTGGGATCCAGGTAAAAAGAAATGGTGGGTGCGTGATATCACCCCGGAGCTTGAAAAATATGTCTGTGTAAAATAATGGGTGACACTCAGGTAAGTGAAGACCCCCCGGCACCGTGGTGCGCGGCACAGGAAAGGCTTCTTAAATCGTGGGCGGAGCGGGCGGCGGGTTATCGATGGTTACATAATCATTCCCGTCTCCACTATAAAAGACAAAATGACCACCTGTCATATCCAAGTATAGTGATAGCGAGTGTCACGGGTGTTGGGGGTTTTGCTGTTCTCAATCCAAGTGGAAATGAAGACCTGGACAATTCCACGAGAGCTAAAATTATGATTGTCCAATACTTTTTTGCATTCCTGAATGTAATTGGTGGTATCTTGACGAGTATTTCAAAATTTAGTCAGAGTTCCACATTAGCTCAGAGTCACTCACAGATGTGCGTTCAGTATTCCAAGTATTATAGAAATATAGACATGGAATTATCTCTTGATCCTTGCCGTCGCGTTTGTGTTATAGAGTTTGTGAGAAAATGCCGCGAAGAGTATGATCGACTTCTCGATGACGCCCCCGATATCCCTTCTATATCTATCGAAGCGTTCAATTTAGAATTTCCAGAAAAGGTGAACAAACCTGACGTGTGTAACGGTCTCAGTATTATAGTGAGCGACGAGACCTCTTCAGAACTCGCGTCAAAGAGAGCCGTGACAAGGTGGCTCAGTGCTATAGCCGGTATAAGACGAAAAAGTAGAGATGATCTAGGTAGAGATGATCTAGGTAAAGTTGAATCACTCTAGCATTTTAATAAAAATGGTATAAAAGCCTGACACAATTATAACTAAATGAACATTGGAATACTCACGGCTGGTGGTGTCTGCCCGGGTGTCAATACTATTGTTCGCTCTATTACCCTTCGTGAAAAAAGTCAGGGTAATAAAGTCCATGGTTTCCGCAGTGGATTTAGAGGTATCAATGAAAATGTTAAAGAGTATTTTGATCAGGCATACATTGATGATGGCCCAGTTTCACTATTAAAAACATCGTATGACTACGTTGATATTGATAGAGCAGTTGAGAATATTTCCGGACTTGATCGTCTCTATTGTATATGTGGAAATGGCACTATGAAGTCTGCGCGGGATTTAGCCCTCGATGACCGAGTGGATACAAATATCATTGGTATTGCTAAAACAATCTACAATGATATACCGGGTATACAATCCATTGGTTTCCAGACAGCTGTCCAAGAACTCGCGAAATATATTGATTGTGCGTACATTGAAGCGACTTCCACAAACTCTATTGTTTTCTTAGAAGTGCCCGGAGTAAATAACAGTGATTTGGTAACACACGCTGGTTTCGCGAGAAATTCAAAGATAACGAATGTTATTCTACCAGAAACACATAGTGATTATAGAACTTCTATTGAATACAGTTACGCAAAGCGTGGATATGCGGTTGTCATTATTTCTGAAGTATGCAACTACGACTATCTACTCACCAGTCTTTCTACACATTCTAAAGTCATCCAACCTGGTTACCTCATTGGTGCGGTTGAACCGTGTACATATGATTCAATTCTTGCAGAACGCATGGGTAGGGAGACTTTTGCTTATGTACAAAATCACAGGGACTTCATCAAGGGTGCGACAAGTATCATGCCGCTGAGGGATTATCTTCGTGTAGTGTAGGTGTGGGATGTATAGATCACTTTACGAAGATCCAAAGTTCGTGGGTGCCCAGATATCACCACCGGATCTAATTACAGTGATAATGGAGGATGGTATTGAATATTTTAATTCCAAGGTTCAATTTAGATCAGAAGCTACACTTGACAAACAAACTAAACAAGTTAAAGGTACGACACAAGGTAAACAGAGAATAGTCCAGCTATTTGGCGAACCTGTTATAAGACAGAAGGGACGCTTTACAATCACAGAGTATGATCTCTGAAAGCTCTTATAACTCAGTTGGTTAGAGTGCGGTGCTTATATCTAAGATATACAGGAAATGATGTAAAAATCATAAAGGCACGCCGAAGCCGCGGGTTCGAACCCCGCTAGGAGCAACTTACCTTTTAGATATGTGTCCCATATGTAAAAGAATATTAAAGAATCGGGTCGTCGTCTTGGGATTCTCGGCCCCATGTTCCTCTATTCTAAAATTAGAGCGCACTCAAAAGCGAGATGCCACGTAAAAGCTTACTCCCGTTAAAATAAAGATCGTGGCGTATTTGTCAACCGCCTTTATATTTTTAAGCACGGCTGGATCGATATTTTCAAATTTTTCTTTATAGTTAGATGGTTTGAAAGGTAAATAAATCCAGCGACCGTATGGGAACACAGTCGGATTCATCCTGAACTTACAGCGAAGTAGGAAGTCATACCACGCGAGTACGAGGTATGGGAAATATAAAAGAGCTATCAACGCGTATTTATTTTTGCTCGGGAGCGAGTACGAGACGCTCGTTTGGAGAAGCGCTATGGCCGCGTTTAGATACCACACGTTATGTGCACAATCGTATCGCGCGTTGTACCAAGACGCAAGCAAGAAATTTACGAGCAGGAGCATGTCATGGCGCTCCTTGGGCACCAACCAATAGCTGAGTGCAACGTAGAAACTATAGATGACACACTTGATGTTGAGATAGTCGTCTGGCCACTTGAGTTGTTGTTGACCTTCCATTACATTAACGCGTGATTATTTTTTACATGTGCGCCCCATATGTAAAAGATAATCCCAATCTAATATAGATGATAACCAGAAGACGTGGCGTGTTTTACAGGGCTGGGCGTCCAGTCCCGGGTGCTGAACAGGAAAGGTATCGCAAAATTGGTATTCCCCCTGTTTACACAAATGTTGAGGTATATCCCAATGACCCCAAGCTTTTAGCGACCGCAATTGATGGTACGGGTAAAAAGCATTATTATTACAGTGAAAAGTTTTTGGAAAAGCAAAGAAAATTGAGAAAGGGGAGAGCTACACAGATTGACTTCTCTAAAATTAAGAGTGTTACGGCGAAGATACTTGGCGATCCCAAACACTCACTATGGGATGACGCGCTCACTCTCCGTATGATTGTAATAGCATACCTTCGTTCGGGGTCAAGGGACAATGTCGACGCTCTCGGTGCCATGTCCCTGAAGAGAAAGCATGTCAAATTGAGTCGGGATGGTCAAACGCTCACATTTGACTTTCCCGCAAAAAGTAGTCAAAGAAGAATCTATGAAGTGAAAGATAAAGTTCTCCACGACGCCATAACGAGGCAACAAAAGCCCCTCCTTTCTGGAAACTCAACTCATACACGAGTCAGAGACCTTTTACGAAAGATCACGAAGAATGATACCATACAAATCAAGGATGTTAGAACAGCCGGGAGTATGCAACTCTTCCAAAAACACCTCAAGAAGTATGACGGTGACGAAAAGAAGGCTACAGACGCAGCTGCGGAAACTATAGGTCATACACCTTCCACATCTAAAAAATATTACTTATTGTAATGAGGTACGGATCACTGGCACGTAAATTATTTAAGGTCCGATGGGGCCTCTATGGTAAGGGTCTCGTAGAAGATCATCATATCATACCCAAGCAATTTAAAAAACACCCGATTGTTGTCAAGGCAGGGTATGATATAGATGCAGGTAGTAATCTTATAATGTTACCAACGCGTCTAGGTAAGTTTATACTCCATGTGCGGGAAGATCGCCTCATTCACGAGGGAATACACACGGGCTATAATAAATATATTGAAAGTATGTTAAATTCAATTAAAACTACGGGCGAATTCATAGAATTTACAATGTTTTTGAAAAATTCTTGTCGTCATAGACCCCAAGATATACCATGGTCTTAATAACCCTTTTTGAGATCACTTGGTGTCGCATTTGGGTTATATCGTGAAACGAAATCTTCACGGCCGTGCTTGAAATGACCAATTGTACTTCGGTGAGAACGATCAATTTTCATACAATGTCTCAAATCCTTGTAATAAACCCTGGCTCCATTGACAATCAAGTCTTCGTGTTTCATATCAATATGGTTATCCATTGGTAAAAAGTGTTTTGAATAATCCTTCATGTTCTCAACGTTTATAAGATAACACTTAGTACTTGAGACCCACTTCAATTTATCAAGATTACCTTCTGTCTTGTCTACGAGTCTTGAAAGACAATGAAAGAAGCACATTTCAAAATCATCACCCTTTTCATCTATGACCGCCTGAATTTCATCATATAACCTGGGCGATTTTACTATTACATTATCTTCGAATATAACCGCATATTTAAGACCCTGATCGTAACATCTCTTATAAAATTCCATGTGCCCCATGAAACACCCAATGGCACCAAGATTGAAATAAGTTATATCAGGTCTTTTTACCGAGGAATCTTCGTACATTTCAAGAGCCTTTTCATAATAATCATCATCAATAAGATTTTCATATTTTTGTGCTCCCGATGGCGTCCTCGTGTCTGGACCATATATAATTTCAAACGGAATATCTGAACTATGTGTCTTTATAAATCTACTCTGACGTTTTTTCTCTTTTTTCAATGTTAACAAAAAACATTTATAACTATACTTACTTTTGTTTGGTTTGGAAAGTAATATGTATATCACTAGTAAAAGTAAGATGACAAACAGTATCATACCTACTTAAACATTAGAAAATATTACATGGTAAGATGAATCTTATAGATGTCTCTGGTCTCACGAGCTCCATTTTAATATGTCTCATGTTTATACCAGAAGTAATTCATGTATATAAGAACAAGGATGCAAAAGCCATAAGTTATTCATTTCTGTCTCTCAATTTATTGGCGAGTATACTTGGCTTAGTTTTCTCGATGTATTATAATGTCATCCCGATGACGATTACAAATTTTTCGGCGGGATTTTTTTCATTGACGCTGTTCCACTTTAAATATGTAAACGAGCTTAAAGGAGAGAATCAAACTATTGATGAAGTGGGGGTGTGAGTATCACTTCAAGCTCTTATAGTGTAGTTGGTTATCACTTTGGACTTTGAATCCAACGACTCTGGTTCAAATCCAGATGGGAGCTCAAAACCAGTCATAGCTCAGTTGGTAGAGCATCTGATTGTAGCGCATTTAAAGCTAAATAACACTATTAATTTAGTGATCAAAACTCAGATTGTCCCGTGTTCGATTCATGGTGACTGGATCAATTCACCCATCTTCTAGTGGTTTAGGAATGTCGGCTGTTAACCGATCAACCAGAGTTCGAATCTCTGTGGGTGAGAATACCTTTTTAGATATGTGTCCCATATGTAAAAATCACTTAAGGTTAGCGCGCGAGAATGTAATAAGATGAAGGTCACAACTTCTATAGCAAGAACGCTAAGCAGTACCCGTATCAAAATTATATATACAGATTTGGTAATCGATAATTGTAAACCTATCATTATGGAACATATATTCAAAGAATCACCACCTAAAAAGTTCGGTGACGATTTCAACTTCCGTATAGTGTCACCTCGGTCGTATATATACGACGCTCGAGATATATTAGAAGAGCAGATATCAAACGCTTAGAGATTAAGATCTAATAATAATCAAATGTCGTTAACTCACCACAGACTGTCGCTAACGCCAAAAAGAATGATCATACGTCGTTGTGCTCGACCTCGTCGTTATCACCCACTCTGTGATATGTCAAAGGCGGAAGACGACTCCTTCATACACTTTCTCGAAGAATCAATGGAGAAAGCACTAAACGGTGTAAAATACGTATATATCCAACGATTGGAACTGAGGCAGGAATTAAAAACGCTCAGAGCCGAGAATGATAAATTGCGAGAAAAGCTACTTGAGATAGATCAACCCAGATGGCAGTACGCTCGTAATGTCGAAGCAAAGAAAATACATCACATTGGTGATAAAATGATATTGGAGGGGGACAAATATCAGGAATTCATAGACCCAGATCTATTGAACAACGGCGACGGTTCAATAGATTAAGAATATTAAAGATTCGAATCATATCTTATGCATAAATGAGCCTTCTTATCCGCGCATCCACAAAGCCCCACCTCACACTCAATAAGCCCGTGAAGACCAAGACTGCGAGAAAGACTACTTCTTCTGTTAGGGCTCCCCCACTTAAACCTGTTGAGCGCTCCAATGACTTTCTTTCTATGGCCGAGCGCATAAATGGTCGTGCTGCTATGATTGGTTTCACGTCCGCTGTGATTGATGAGGTTATGACCGGAAACTCCATCAGTACCCAGTTTCATGACAATGTTGGTCTTTCTGTCGCCGTTGCTGCTTTGGCGTTCCTCGGAACAGCGGCGAATCCTAAAGATGAAGGATATATCCAGGGCTTTTGGAAGCCTGACACAGAGTTGCTAAATGGCCGACTTGCGATGGTTGGTGTCATATCGCTTCTCCTAACAGAGTCGCTCCACCCCCATGTTCCCCTATTCTGAGTCGGGATAACTTAAAAATTATAATCTATTATTATGATATTGAGCCTAATATAAGGCTATGAGATAACAGAAAATTCCAAAGTCATCGGTTCAAATCCGGTCAAGATATCAAAAAAAGAAAAATGAAGAAAAAAGTTTGTCCATCTCGGGACAAGAATGAAAAATTCTATTTTTTCCTAAGAAGAAAACTTTATAACTCTATAAAAACTTTCTCAGAAATTATAAGTAATATATTTTATAAAAGTCCCGATATGACCACAGATTTTGATTATACTGTAGTCAAAAACATACTACAGTATAATAATAGAAGCCCTCATAGTTCAAAGGGAGAATGTGAATTTAGTATTTTACGTAACGAGTTCAAGAAGGGAGATCGATACTCTCTGGGGGCATTCCACTATTTTTAGAATCTACCAAGATTGTAAAAATAACTTTAAACTTTTCGCATATTAACCATTACCTTAACAATTTTTCATCCAAATTGTCAAGATAATCAACATTAATTGGTGGTGCCTCTAAGATTTCAACATCTAATCTGTTTTCCTGTTGTGTGGGTCTTACTTGAACAATGCGACACTCTCTGGCACTTAACATATTCTGTGGTACAATGACAATGGGTCTGCATAAAAGAAGGTACATCTAATATCTCGTCTCATTTAAATGGA
>Ga0206682_10000102_pt1 | contig 81223 bp, 50 predicted proteins | sample M240m12015metaG_FD_155444 | JGI IMG/M metagenome (GOLD analysis project Ga0206682, IMG submission 155444) | Ammonia-oxidizing marine archaeal communities from Monterey Bay, California, United States - M2 40m 12015 | ecosystem: Environmental > Aquatic > Marine > Intertidal zone | place: USA... | reverse complement strand
ATGTACTGACGCGAGGGTTGGCGGTGCCGACGCGCGCGACGCCCGCGCGCGACGCGCGCGCGGCGCGACGGCCGGCGCGGCGCGGCGACGGCGGCACGCGACGGCGCGCGATGCGGGCGCGCGCGCGTCGCGTCGCGGCGGCGGCGACGCGCGCGCTCGCGCGCGAACGCGCGACGACGGCGACGCGATGGGGATTCGACGCGCGGCGCGGCCGCGCGACGCGCGACGACTCGCGCGACTCGACGACGGCGGCGACGCGCGACGCGCGCGCGGGACGCGCGTCGGGACCGCGCGGCGCGCGAGGGCGCGCGTTCGAGCGCGACGCGCGCGACGCGCGGGACGCCCTCAGGCGGTGGTTGCGAAGTCGAGGCGAGCGGCCGCGGCGCGTTCGCGGCCGGGACGGCGCGCGCGAACCGACGTTTCGGGCGGCGTACGCGCCGTATTGGGTGTTCGACGTCACGGCGGAGACGTCGTGCGCGGGATCGGTGGAGGTGGGGGGGAGTTGGGTGCGAAGCGGGACGGCGGCGAAGACGACGCGGTTCGACGCGACGACGAGGGCGAGTCAAATATGCGCGAGTTTCGCGCACAGGAGGGATTTCGTGGATCGTTTGCTGCCCGGGGCGTGCGTGAGCTTTGATCCGAACGATTTCGACGCGATGGATTGGGCGCGCGCGCGCGCGAAGGCGCCGGAAGGGACGGTGGTCGAGCCGTTTGAGATGAGGCGAAGCATGGCGTTGTCGCTCGCCGCGGCGCGCATGCGAGATGTGGCGCGCGCGGAGGCCTCGGAGGAGCTGATGAAGAAACACAAGGGCGCGACGTCGACGCGAGACATATGCGTCGAGTTCACGACGCTGTCGAGAGACGTGTACGCGGTCTATCATCCGGTGTGGTACGTGTCCTTCGAGCACGGGTACGTCGTCGACGAAAACGCAAACAAGATTATTCAACAGCCGCGCGAAGCCGTCGTGTGCGGCGTCACGGGCCTCGTCGTGAGCGATGATTTGATTTGTGACCACAAGGCGCGCGCCCTCGCGTTCAGCGCGGTCGCGATTCCCGCCAGTATCGCCGCGTACGTGTGGCCCGAGAGCGCGTATTTTTTTCTCGGCCAAGGCGCGTTGGCGTCCGCCGTCGCGGCGGCGGGCGCGGCGGTGCTCGCGCGTCAGGTGCCGAAGATGCGTCAAGATAAAATTGACGCCGTGCGCGTGCACGACGAGGAACGCGCGTTTGCGCGTGCGATGCGATCAGTAGGGAACAGCGAGTGGATGGACGAGAGCGTCCAGCGACGACGCGACGACGCCGAATGGCGACGATGGCGAGAGACGGACAAGATGCGCTGGGATCCGGATAAACGTCGCGCGTGGGCGTACAGCATTCTAGAGACACAAATATTCCGATTCCGCGAGCGTCAAGAGATGCGACACGAGATGGAAGAGCGCGCGCACCTCGCGGACGAAGCCGCGAGACGCGAGGCGGAGATGGAGCGCAAGTACGGCGCCAACTGGAAGCGTTCGCGCGGCGACGACGCGCACGGCGCCCCCAGCGGACGCCATCCCGGTTTCTCTCGCGACATCCACGGCTTCTACAAGACCCTTCGCCTCGACGCCAAGCTCGGGCACGCGACGGAGGAAGAAATTAAAGCCGCGTTTCGGCTCGTCGCGCTCGAGACGCATCCCGACAAGGTCGCCGGCGACGCCTCGGCCAAGAAGCGCGCCGCCGAGCGGTTTCAACTCGCTCAAAAAGCGTACGCCGTCCTCGGCAACAAGTTCGAGCGCACTGCGTACGACCGTAAGTAGACACATAGCTCTTTAGGCTCTTTAGCGTTGTAGACGGGCGGACGGCGCCTCACATTCCCGCGCGCGACCGTCACCATGCGCGCGGCGTCCTCGCGCGCCGCGTCCTCGTCCGCGCCGGGCGGTCACGCATGCGCGCGTTCGCGTCGCCGCACGCGCGCGAGCCCGCGCGCGCGCGCCGAAAATAGTCGCCGAACGTCGCGGACGTCACCGGCTGCGTCATCTACCGACCGAGGCCCGGAGACGACGCCCAGAGACCTTCGACGCGAACGCGCCGGTCCGAGCACGCCGAAACCCGACTACAAGACTTCGTTCGTCGACAGGGCGTTTCTCAGGGCGTTCGCGTCGGTCATGGAGCGCGAGTTGACGCCGGGACGAAAAGCACGCGGCGACGACGGCGACGACTTCGCGGACGTGCGGGACGCGTGCCTGCGATTAGTGCGCGAGAGCTCGGGCGCGCGCGAGACGCGAGCGAAGGGGTTGATGATCATACGAAATTGCGCGCCGCCCGGCTTTGCGGGTGCGTTCGGGGGATTTCTGCGGTTGTTCCCGAAATGGTTCGCGGCTCGGCACGCCGCGGCGGTGACTCCGATGTTGTTGCCGTGGCTCGTCGGCGAGGCGGAGGTGAACGACGCGCCGGAGGATGTCGCGCTAGACGTGAGCGATGACGTGTCGACGAGTGTTTTCGCGGCGATGATCGGGGCGCCGAAAGTGCGGGCGGGGTATAAGCAGGGCGTTTTGTTGAAACGATGTCGCGTTCTCGAGGAAACCGGGTGCGCCGCGGTTTGCGCGAACGTTTGCAAGCATCCGACGCAAAAGTTTTTTACGGAAGAGATTGGCTTGCCGGTGACGTTGACACCAAATTACGAGACATTTGAATGCCAGTTTACGTACGGCGCGACACCGCCTTCGGTGGAGGCTGATCCGGCGTTTGCGTCGCCTTGCTTTCGTCAATGCGGGGTGAGCGAGACTCTGCGCGACGCCGAGTGCGGGAACGCGTTGGAGAGCGACGAGTCGCCGTGCGCGTCTTCGAATTGATTTTAGTGAGCGTCATTACATGCACGAATAATTAGCGGGATTTTAGCGGGTTGGAATACTACCAAAGAACAAGTGCGTTCGTGAGGACGAGGTTGTTCGAGACGACGAAAGAGACGGCTCGTGATAGTGATGGACTTCATTCTTCGACGTTCGCTCCTCCAAATGTTTCTCATTCTCACTTTACTGCTCACTCTGTGCGCGAGCTGCCGTGCGGGAGACGCCGACTTCAAGGCTCAACTGAGCACCACCGTGGACGTGCGTGCGTTGACGTCTTCGAGGTACGATGGCTCAGAAGCAAGGCCTTTGCTGGTCTTCCTTCACGGATATTGCTTGTCCGACGACGCGCAGCAAACGCTCAAGCTTGAGTCCATGCGAAACGTGCCAGCCGTGCGTAACCGATTGGGTATCGCCCGTCGCCGGCAGCAAACGCTCGTCCAAAGCGGGCTACGAGAAGCCGCGCTCGACCGTAATTGGATTTACTTGGCGCCGCGAGCTCCCCGCACGACGCGCGAGTGTGTACTGTGTAACCTTCAGGAAAGTTCACCGAATTCGCAAGACAGACTGTTCGGATCGTGGATCACGGGAATCCTCGCACGAGACAGTCCAGAGTTTGAGTGCCGCGCGTGGGATGGAAGTGACGCCGTAGCGCTGCCAGAGATCTCGGCGACGGACGACCTCGACGTAAAGTACATTCTAGAAGTCGTCGCCGCCGCGAAGAAGGAATTCAACGTCGATGAAAAGCGCATTTACGTCGTTGGAATCGCTACTGGAGGTTTCATGGCGAGCCGCTTGGCGTGCGAAAAGCCCGAACTCTTCCGCGGCGTCGTGTCTCTCGCGGGTGGTACGTTTTCTGATGCGTCCAGATGTCGTCCAAAGAGCGGCGAAACAAACGTGCTCCTCGTGCACGGCACCGACGATCACACTGTACCTATCGATGGAGGTGTGAACGCTCGAGGCATACCGTTTCCATCGGCGGACGATTCGTTCAGCACGCTGGGTAAGGCCATGGATTGCTCGAACGTCGTCGCCAAGAGCATGGACACCCTGCCCGCGGATGGCAACAGCGTCGAAGTGCGCGTCGCCAAGGCGAAGTACGACCGATGCGAGAACAACGTCGATGTCGAGCAATGGAAGTTGAACGGAGTCGATCATTTCATCGAGCGTGAGACATCGGAAGCGCTTTTTTACGACGTCGTCACGTGGTTGAACGACTTGGATTGATGATTTTACTGCCGCCTGTTTGGTTTTACAACAAAGCGCTTATACAATGCGAACGCTCGTCGAGCTTACGCAGCCTGGGATGCGAACTTTGGTTTTCTATCGCCCCATCCCGACTCTTCGTCGTCCGAATCTTCCGGGGGTATAGAATTTCCAGAGCGTTTTATTTGCACACGAATTTCATTAACTCGTCTCGTATCCGCGTCCGTGACCGTCACCACGACTTCTCGCTGCGTGATGCCGTCGAATTCGAGCCCATCAGTCTCGCCGTCGCTCTCGTCATCCGAACTAGCGTCCTCGTCCTCGACGTGCTCAAACGTTGTCGTGATCGACGCCCCGACGTCGGGAATAGATCCGAATAAATCACACACGAAACCACCCACAGTTTCGTACAGAGGCGACTCGGGAATGTCCAGCGACAACTCATCCGCCAATTTCCATAGCGCCGCGCGAGTGTCTACGAGATACGCCCCCTGTCCCACCTCGCGAATGAACGGCGTCGCATCTTGCTCATCCTCATCCGCGTTTGCCTTTTGACTATCCTCTTCGTCATAGATTTCACCGACGATCTCCTCCACGCAATCCTCAAGTGTGGCGATACCTACAGTGCCGCCAAATTCATTCACCACGACGCACATGTGAGACTTGCGCTGCATGAGCTCGCGAAGGAGTTTACTCACGGACATGCTTTCGGGAACAAAATAAGTGTCACGAAGCATGACATCCTGGACGAGGACGTCTTCGAGTTCCTTACTTTGCTCCGGGCGAAGATCTCTTTCTATTCCGAGCTGCATGATTTGATTCGCTCGAACAATGCCCACGATGTTGTCCACGCGATCCTCCCACGCCGGCACGCGAGAGTACTTGTGCTCGATCCATTCCGTACGAAATTCAGCCAATGTGGCATCGCTTCGCACGCCGTGCACTTGCACGAGCGGTGTCATCACATCTCTCACGACCGTCTCTTCGAGATCCAACACATTTTGAATCATATCCTTCTCCGCGCTCTCCACTTCGCCGCTCTTCGTCGCCCCGGCGAGGACGAGTTTCAACTCTTCTTCACTCACAAACGGCTCAGCGGAAGTTTTGAGACCGAAAAGGGCAAACATGGCGTTCACAACGATTTGACACGTTCGACCGAGCGGGTAGACGACGAAGGAGAGCAAGTAAATGGGTTTCGCGATGACGCGCGCAACCACCGTGGCGTGCTGCACCGCCACGCTCTTCGGAGCGATTTCTGTAAACACCAGCATCACGATCGTCAGCGCCACCGTCACCGCGGTCGTCGCACCATCGCCATATAGTATCAATGCAGCCTCCGTAATGAGCGCGGTGGCCATGATCCCAGAAAATGTCGTCCCTATCAAAATCGTCGTGAGAAATCTCGTCACGTCCTTGCGCATAATCTGAAACACCCCGCCCGTCGAACCTTCCTGATCCGCCAACTCTCGCACTTTCCAAGGGTACAACGTCGTGATGGACGTTTCCGCTAACGAAAAAAACGCCGACATGACCAAAAGCACGCCCGCGGTGAGCACCATGGATCCGACTTGTTCGTTCGCCGCCGCCACCTGCGCGCCAACCTTGGCCAACGTTCCGCTCGCTCGAGCCGCGAACGCCACCGACGTCACGACCGCGCCAAACACGAGCGCGGCCACCCTCACGGCAACTCTCGTCTCTTTCTGCGTTTTTCCTTGCGCCGAGCGCTCGGATTGGTGCGTCGACCCGCCGGGCGCGCCGCGGACGCCTCGGCTCTCCGCCCGCGCGAGGACGAAATCGCCTCTCACTCGCGTCATCGCGCCGCGCATCGCCGCTTCGGGCGTCGACGCCGTCGAGAAGCTCGCGCGCGCGTCGCCGCATCGCGCGACGCCTCGAGCGCGCGTCGAGCGCGCGTCGCGGGACGCGGATAACGGCCCAGCGTTTCCTCCGCGGGCCGCCGAAAGTTTGCGCCGCGCGTTCGCGCGCCGCGCGACGCGCGCGTCGATGACGCTCGCGCGCGGAAGCGCGAGCATGTTTGCTCGAACGCCCGGCGTGCGTCCGAGCGGTGTCGGACGCGCGCGCGCGTGCGCCGACGACGTGTGCGGGAAATCGCCGCATTGACCTCGAGCAGGTTTTCCGCGACGGTTTTCGGCGCGCAACTCGCAACTACGATTATCTACAATAATTTACACGCCTTCCTCCCGTTCGATCTCGGGAACGGCGCTGATATCTAGAGCTGAAGCCTCGCGCGCGAGCTTGCGCGCCTCGCGACGGGCGTGCACTTCCTCGCTGATTTCGTTCAACGCGCGGAGCGCGGCTTCGTATCTCGCCTTGGCTTGGCGAACGGCGAGTTTTAATTCGCTCACGCGTTCGTCCGCCTGCGCGCACTCCGCCTCGCCCAAAGCTTTAGCGTTGAACCACGGGAGAGCCTTTTTCACCGCGCTCGTGCGCTCGCGCTCGAGACCGGCCGCTTCGGCGGTGGCCTCGACGGCGCGTCGCGTGTTGCGCTCGTGCACCTCGGTCGCTCGGAGCTTCACCGCCGTCGTCTCAGAAACCTCGCGCATGGCCTCCGCGCACGCCTCCATGAGCTCGATGTCTACTTTACCGCTACTCGCCACGAGCTCGCGCTCGAGCTCATCGTTCCGCTTCTTCGCGCGTTCGTGCGCGTCGTGCGCGCTCTCGTACGCCCGCAGCGCCTCGATGCTTCGCACCTGATACAGCTGCGCCAACGCTCGCTTGTGAAACACAGGCACCGCCGTCATGACGCTCGACGACAACCTCGCCGCCACCGAATCCAGTCTCTTTCTCGCCACCGTTTGCGTCCTCGAGCGCGCCTTCCTCGCCTCTTGCAGCGCGTTTTCCAACCCGTTGCACTCCGTCATGGAATCGTTCAACTCGTCCAGCGCGTCGCCCACGCGCGGGTCCACCTCCTCCGCCTCCTCCAAATCCGTATCTCGCGCGTACAGCGTCTCCGCGTCGTCCACGCGTTCGCCTCTTCCGCCCGCATCGCTCTCCGACCGTCCGGACGCGCTCTCGAAATCCGTCGTCGTCGTCGTCGCCGCGTCGAACTTCGCCCTCAGAAACGACTCCACCGTCAGCTCCGCCTCTTCGTCCAGCGCGTCCAGGCGTTCGCCCAGCAGGCGCGTCTCCGGCGTCACCGGCGTCGTCGACGCCGTCGTTTCGCGCTCGATCGCGTCGCGCGTCGCCGCCGTCGCCGTCGTCGTCGCGTCGTCGTCGTCGTCGTTGAATTCGCGCATCGCACCGACGCCATCGTTCGCGCCCTCCTCGCGCGGCGCCGGCTTCGCCGTCTCCCTCTCGCGCGCCGGCGCGCGCGCGGTGTCGTCGCGCGCCGCGTCGGCGCCGTCGCGCTCGCCCGCGCGCGGCGTCGGCGCCATGCTGCCGCGTCGCGGTGTCCACATCATGGCGCCGCACGCGACGCGCGCGCCCGCGCGCGCGCTCGCGCGACGCCCGAGCGCGCGCTGGCGTCGAGCGCGCCGCGCGCGCGGCGTCGCGAACCGGCGCGCGCGCGCGACGCGCGAGGACGACGAGGACGAGTCGCTCGCGTCGGCGTCGCCGAGCGGGACGTTCGACGCGCTGCGCAGCGTCCTCGGCGAGTCGCTGGACGACGACGACGCGACGGAGGGCGACGAGGACGCGCGCGCGTCGAGCGCGGGCGCGACCGAGGCGATGGACCGGGCGTCGGCGGCGCGAAGGTCGACGACGCGCGCGCGCGGGGATTCGACGGCGGCGTCGGGACGCGGCGAGACGCCGCGCGAATCGGATGCCGACGGCGCGGACGCGTCGTCGTCGGAAACGCCGGAGAAGGCGATGATGCGAGAGTATCTGTCGCTGTTGGTGGCCGTGGGAGGGGTGAAAGGGACGCTGGCGGTGTGCTTGGCGTACGCCGCGGGCGCGAGCGCGTTTGGCGATTTCGGCGCCGGGACGGGGGGCGAGGCGATGGATTTCGCGCGCGCGGCGTCGATCGGATTGGCGTTCGCGGCGCCGACGGCGATTTACGACGCGTTGGTGATGGGGGTCGATTGGACCGCGCGCGCGGAGGCGACGAACGAGGCGCGCGAGGAGGCGTCGGGGGAGGTTCGCGAGGCGTCGGCGCTCGAGCGGTACTTTGAGCCGCTGTCGAGGTATCAGGAAGAGGAGACGCTGAATAATCCGTGCAGAAGCATGCCGTTTTGGATGGACGCGTCCGTCGCGCTCACCGCGCGAGTCGCGGACGAGATGCTCGAGCGCGGAGTGGTTTTGGGTTTGCTCGCCAAGTGGCTCGCCGACCGCGCCGTCGAGGCGGGGTTCGAGCCGTACGAAGTCGACGCCCCGGCCAAGGCGGCGGCGGCGTTCGGCGTGTACCTCGTCCTCGAGGCGCGTTTGCGACGCGTGCAGAGACAAACGCGCGTGCAGGCGTTCAGAGTGGAGCGGAACAAGGTGACGGGCAAACAAAAGTTGGTGCCGGTGAGCGAGGACGACATCAAGGCGAGCGCCGAAAAGACGAAGAAACCGTCGCTCAAGTTTTGGGAGAAGAAGCCCGACGCCGCCGCGGACGACGAGTCGTCGTCGCCGCTGTCCGCAAACAAAGCGCCGAACGTCGCGGAGACGCGCGCGTTCGAAAACATCCTGCGCGGAAAGAGCGTGAAAGATTTTTTGGACGGCAGCCGCAGTCGGTTGCTCTTCGTCTCGCAATCGCTCGCCTTCGTCGTCACCGGAGGCGTGTTCGCCCCGATCGTCGGCGGCTACGTCGCGGACGCCATGTACATCATCCATCAACGGAACACGATGACGCGTTTCATCGAGCGCGCGCTCGGCGACGCCGCGCCCGCGCGCGGCGCCGGCCCGCCCGATCCGGACACCGTTCGCAGGGCGCAAGCCGCCGCGTTTAAAAACATGTTGGCGAGGAAAAAGCGACGCATGGGTCGCGACGTCGTCGACGCCATGCGGCGCGACCCATCGATATCGCGCGACGTCAACGTCTTATTCCAAGACGTCGTTCGAAAGGTCAAGCGCGTGAAAGACATCGACGAATCCACCGCCGTGGACGAGGTCTTGCTCGCCGTGAACGATTTCGCCGCCGACGACGCCGCCGCCGACGACGCCGCCGACGACGATTCCGGCGTCTCCTACGCCGAGCGCATGCGCGCCGCCCTGCGCCGAGTCAGCGAAGACATGGACGCCATCGAGCTCGCGCGCGCCGAATCACCGCCCTCCGCCGACGACGACGACCCGAATTAATCCGCCGCGCCGACGCGGCAGAAGTTTCTAGAAGATTAATCACATCGACCGACGCGCGTCCCCGCACACCGCGACGCGCGATCGCGCCCGCCCGCGCCCGCGACTCGATCGAACGCGCGACGCCGCGCGACATGACGACCGCCGACGACGCCGTCGACGTCTCGCCCGTCGGCGACGGCGGCGTCACGAAACGCATCGCGACGCCCGCGCCGCCCGACGCGCGCGCGCCCGAAAAGGGCGACGCCGTCACCGTGCACTACGTCGGCTCGCTCGCGACGGGCGAGACGTTCGATTCCTCGCGCGAGCGCGACGAGGCGTTCACGTTCACGCTGGGAAAACACGAGGTGATCGACGCGTGGGACGTCGGCGTGGCGACGATGCGCGTCGGCGAACGGGCGACGCTGACGTGCGCGCCGGAGTACGCGTACGGCGATCGAGGGGCGCCGCCGAAGATTCCCGGCGGCGCGACGCTGATATTTGACGTGGAATTGCTGTCGTTCAAGTCGCACAGGGATCTGTGCGGCGATGGGGGGGTGATGAAGGAGACGGTGAGAGAGGGCGAGGGATACGCGAGCCCGAGCGCGGAGGACGAGGCGACGGCGACGATGGAGGCGAAGACGAGGACGGGAGACGAGACGCTCGTGGCGAAGACGACGCGGACGTTTTCGTTGGCGGCGAATGGAGACGCGCCGTGCGAGGGCGTGCGCGCGGCGCTGCTGAAGATGAAGCGGGGGGAGACGGCGCGGGTGACGCTGAGCGAAGCGTACGCCGAGGGGTTGACGACGGCGAAGGACGGCGCGGTGGTGGAGTTGACGCTCGACGCGATTCACGCGGTGGTCGCCGTGAACGGCGTCGAGGGGGCGACGAAAAAGATTTTGGAGGAAGGTGAAGGGTACGAGACGCCGAACGATGGGGCGAAGTGCGAGATTGAGTACGAAAAGCGCGTCGGCGGCGCGACGACGGAGACCAAGCCGGCGCACGAAATCGTCGTCGGCGACGAGCACGTCCCGGATGAGCTCGAGAGCGCGATCGCGATGATGAAGCTGAACGAAAAGGCGCTGGTGAAGCTGGCGGATGGGACCGAGTACACGGTCAAAATGACCAAACTCGAGCGCGCCAAGGAGCAATGGTCGATGAACAACGCGGAAAAGATTGAGGCGGCGGAAAAATACAAGACGAGCGGGAACGACGCGTACAAGGGTGGTAAGTTTGCGCGCGCTACGAAGAAGTACGACGCGGCGTTGAAGTTCGTCGAAATGGACGAGTCGTTCTCTGATGAGGAGAAGCAAGCGAGCAAGAAGCTCAAGCTCAGCTTGAATTTGAACTCCGCGGCGGTGGCCATCAAAACCAAGTCGTGGATGAGCGCTCGCAAGTCAAGCGAAAAGGCGCTCGCGATTGAAGGGTCGAACGAAAAAGCGCTCTATCGCTTCGCGCAAGCGGCGATGGAGTTACAAGAGTACGACGAATCACGTCGTTCGTTGAAGAAAATATTGGAAGCAGATGAATCGCACGCCGAGGCCACGCGAATGTTGACGCGCTTGAAAGCGCTCGAGGCGCATCAGGCGAAGAAGGACGCGAAGATTTTCGGAGGCATGTTCAGCAAGATTGACTTGGGTTACGAGGACGTCAAAGTCAAGGCGGACGAGCCCGATGAAGAAATACCGGCGCCCGAAGCGATGCCCGAGGTGCCGGCGTTCGATGAGCCCCCCGCACCGGATGCGAACGAGCCGTTCGGTGTCGAGAGCGTGTAACCGAAACGCGCGTTCTCGTCTTTTTAATCAAGAATCAATTTTCAACCGCTAAACACACTCGCTAAGTTTTCGATCGGCCCCGCGCGCGTGACGAATGCTTGCGCGGCGACTCCGAGCATGGCGATCATGGCTAAGCGTCCGTGCTTAATCTCCATGACCTTTTGTTTTTCGAACTCGTCGGCGTCGTCGGAAATCTTGAACGGATCAAACGGCGCGCCGCCAGGATAATCTTTGTCGCCCGGGAGGTAAACGCCCACCGGCTCGAGCGAGTCGATCCCGACGTACCGCGCGTACTCTGGACCGCCCATCAACACAACCTGGCACGCCGCGATGATGGCTATCCCCGATCCGCCGGCGATATGAAAACCTTGCAAGCCAAAGTAATCGAGCGAGACGTCGCTATTCATCTTCGCCGCGCCGACTTTCCACCACACCGGCTCGCCCAAATCTGCCACGCCGTAGCGCTCTAAAAGCTCTGGCACCGCCACACCAACGATTCCCAACATCGCCCAACGCGCGTGCAAGAGTTCTAATTCGCGCATGCGCGGCAAATCATCTTTCCCGAGCCCGAGCGGATCGAATCCCGCGTCGCCGCACAGCGAGCCGTCCAAGTGCGCCGGATACTCGTACTCCGCGTCTCCCAAAAATTTCACTCGCCGCGCGCCGTACAGCGAACTTCTCTCCCGCGCTCGCGCGCGTTCGTTTTCCCTTCGCGCCTTCTCCGCCACCAACGCCGGTCGTTGGTCGTCGATATTCTTCATCAGCGACTCGCCGAACGACGTCTTCGAAATCACCGTGAGCAAGACCACCGGCGCCGCGCTCAGCAGAAAGCTCGCGTTCTCCCCGAGCGCGCGCACCAGTCCGACGCCGCCGGCGACGCCGAACGTGACGTAAAACAACGGCGAGCTGATGACGTCGCCTAGCGCGCTGTTGACGTCCGTGTCGCCGACCGCGGGCGTCGGTTCGTCGTCCGGGACATCTTGAGAAGACGACGCTTTATCGTCGTCGTTCGTCGCGCGCGCGGCGGTTCGACGGACGATCGACGCGCGGCGCGACGTCGTCGCGCGCTGTTGTCTCGCAGGCGCGCGCGCGCGGGCGACAGACGCTCGAGACGTCGAGACGAGACCGCGCGAAAGCATGACGCGAGGCGCGTTGTGCGGGACGCCGAACTACCAAATCTATCTATAACAGCGCTTCAACCCTGACTACTGCCGACGACGCGCGAGCGAAAGAGACGACCAAGAAATACATCCACCGCGATGTTTCATCCGCGTCGCGCTCGAACGCGCTCGAACGCATCGACGACGACCGCGACGCGCTACTCTCGCGCGCCGCGCCGCGCGTCGTCGTCGTCCGCGCGCGGCCCGTCCACCACGCCGCCCTCGCGCTCGCCCTCGCTCTCCAACGCGCTCGCGTAACTCGACGCCGACGTCCCCCCGCCGCTCGCGAGCCACGCCCACGCGCCCGCGACGCCGCTCACCGCGCTCTCGTACGCGCTCTCCACCCCGCTCACCGCGCTCTGGTACGCCCCTCGCGCCTTGTTCGCGTTATTCGCGAACGCGTTCAGCCACTCCGGCGGTCCCTCGCACCCGAGCGCCTCGCACAGCGCCTCACAAAAGTGATTACAATTCCTCTCCAGCACCTCGTAATCGCTCCCTCGCCATCGCGCGCGCAGCGCCGCCACCGCCGCGCTCGCGCGCGCCGGCGACAGCGACGTCACCCCCAGCGGCACCGACTCGCGGTATTCGTACATCGGATTCATCCGCGGGTTGCATCGATACACGCCCGAGCCCTCCGGGCAGTACCCAAAGCTCCACTCGTCGCCGAACACCTCGACGCCGCCGTGGAAGATGCCACCGACGTTGAGCGCGTTTCTCGTCAGCGTGTTCAGCGACGTCACCGCGCTCGATATCCGCGCGTTCTCCGCGTGCTTGATGTCGTACACCGACAGCGTGACGAGCGCCATCGTTTCGACGGATTCGCGCGCGCTTTCGCGACGCGCGCGCGTCGCGGTGTGACGATTCGTCGCACCGAAAACCTCGAGTCGAGCGCGCGCGAATCCGTCGCGGCGCCGCGCGCAGAGCGCGACGCGGAGCATGCTGCTCGCGCGCGCGTTCGCGCGAAGGACGGTCTCGACGCCGCGCGCGTCGCTCGCGGCGCGCCCGCGGGCGTCGACGCGCGCGAGCGAGCGCGAGAGCGCGCGCGCGACGGCGACGGCGGCGACGACGCGACGACGAGGCGCGACGACGAGGACGCGCGCGCGCGCGAGCGACGCGGGAACGAATAAAAAGCGCGACGGCGGCGCGGGGAATCGAAAGCGCGGCGAGGGCGGCGGACGAGACGCGAGCGGGGTGACGAGCTCGCCCGAGGAGGTCAAGGCGCTGCGCGCGCAAAAGCTGGACGCGCTCGGCGCGCTCGGACAGCGGGGATTCGATTACCGGTTCGATCGCACGAAATATTGCGATGCGCTGCAGAGGGAACACGAAGGATTGGAGAACGGGGTCGAGATCGAGGGCTCGAGCGAGGCGGTGTGCGGGAGGGTGATGGCGAAGCGGTCGTTCGGGAAGTTGGCGTTTTTGTCGCTGGTGGACGAACGGGGAAGCGTGCAGTTGTTTTGCGATAAGAAACGGTTGGATGAGACGAGCCCGGGGGCGTTTGAGATGATCACGGAACTCGTGGACGTCGGGGACATCATCGGCGTGCACGGGAGCGTGAAAAGGAGCGATAAGGGGGAGCTGTCCATCGTGCCGGCCAAGGTGCAAATGTTGACAAAGGCGCTGCTGCCGTTGCCGGATAAGTGGCACGGATTGCAGGACGTGGAGAAGCGATACCGGCAGCGATACGTGGACTTGATCGTGTCGCCCGAGGTGCGAAACACGTTCAAGGCGCGCTCGAACATCATCTCCACCATTCGTCGAATGCTCGACGACGACGGGTTTTTGGAGATGGAGACGCCCGTGCTGCACACGCAAGCGGGCGGCGCGGACGCGAAGCCCTTCAACACCTTCCACAACGCGCTCGGCATGCAGCTCACGCTTCGTATCGCCACCGAGTTGCATCTCAAGCGACTCGTCGTCGGCGGTTTCGAACGCGTGTACGAGCTCGGACGCGTGTTTCGCAACGAAGGCTTGAGCACGCGACACAACCCGGAGTTTACGTCCATAGAAGTGTATCAGGCGTACGCCGACGTCACGGACATGTTGGAGCTCACGGAAGAGATGATTTGTCGATGCGCGATGAAGGCGTGCGGGACGCTGACGATTCCTTACGGCGACGTGACGATTGATTTGAGCCAACGCCCGTGGCGCCGGGCGCCGATGAACGATCTAGTCAAGGAAGCCACGGGCGTAGACGTCATGGCGTTCGGGGATGACTTGGAAGGAGCCAAGGCAGCGGCAATTCCCGCGCTCAAGGCGCACTCTAAGAAAGCTGGGGAAGGCATCAAAGGTGTCAAGTTGGCGGCGAGCGTCGGTCACGTGCTGAACGAAATGTTTGAAGCCGCGTGCGAAAGCGATTTGATTCAGCCCACGTTCGTTCTCGACCACCCGCTCGAGATTTCTCCTCTCGCGAAACCGCACCGTAGTAAACCGGGAGTCACCGAACGGTTCGAGCTCTTCGTCGTCGGTCGCGAGCTCGCGAACTCGTTCAGCGAGTTGACCGATCCCATCGATCAACGTAAACGCCTCGAGGCGCAGATGGTGACGCACGCGAAAACGAGCGCGGCGCAGCGCGAAGCGGCGGCGGCGAGTGGTAAAGACGAACTCAAAGCGCTCGAAGACGAGGCGTACGACGTCGAAATGGATGAAGATTTCGTCGCCGCGCTCGAGTACGGCATGCCCCCGACCGCGGGTATGGGTCTCGGCGTCGATCGTCTCGTCATGCTTCTCACGAATTCGCCGTCGATTCGCGACGTCATCGCGTTCCCGCTTCTTAAGAAGCAAGACTCGTAAGTCATACGCGAGAGTATATATATTCTTAGCGGCGCTACGACATGTAATCATTTTAAACTTTGGTTTCTCACTAAAACGTCCCTTGCGCAAAACTAAACTCTGGTCTCATGCGTCAAACAATCGCTAACCCCGTCTTCATGCTGACTCCTAAACCACTCCATTCGCGAAATCACGCGAAATCCACGCGCGTCGCGCCGACGCTCACCCACCACCGCCCGTCCCCTCCTCGCGCCGCCGCGCGTCCGATCCCAACGCTTCGCATCGCTCGCGAAACCGCTCGCTCGTCGTCCTCCCCCCAATCTCCCCGAACGCATCGCACGCCGCCTCCGCGTACGCCGTCGCTAAATAATCAAAATCCTTCCTCACCGTCTCCTCGCTCGCGTCTTCCTCGTACGCGAGCACCATCCTCGCCCTCGACCGCGTCGCGTACCCGTAGCACACGCCGTCGTGCGCGCGGTGACACTCCCCCAAGTACCTCGTCGCGCTCTCCGTCGTCATCGCGCCGAGTTTCGCGTCGATCGCGTCCAGCGCGGCGTGCGCGCGCGACGCGTGCGCGCTGCGCGACGAAACGCGCGAGTTCGCCGTCAGTCGACGTCGTCTCGTCGTCTCGTCGTCTCGTCGCGCGCGCGGTCGAGACGAAATCCCGCGCTCGCGCGCGTCACGCACGCTTCGTTCGCGCCCTCGCGCGCGCCGAGCGACGCGACGAACACCGGCGCGCTCTCCGCGCCGACGACGGCGACGAACGCGGGCGCGCGCGTCGACATCGCGCCGCGAGATGGCGACGGTTACCGTCATCCAAATTCTTCAGAGATCGGCGCGCGACGACGGCGCGCGCGCGCGCGACGCGATGCCGCGCGATGACGTCGCGTTCGACGACGACGACGCGCGCCCGCGCGACGCGAAGACGTTCTGGGACGCGGCGTTCGCGAGGAGCGCGCCGGAGAGGTTGACGCCGACGCATCGGCATCGCGACGGGACGACGACGACGGGGCGCGACGCGACGGGCGACGACGAAGGCGCGGCGCACGACGCCGCGGATACGTCGTTCGCGCGCGGGGCGTTCGCGGGAGGGCGAACGCGCGACGTGGGGTCGAGCGAAGAGCTGACGCTGATGACGCGCCTGCGGTTGGCGGCGCGACAGCCAGACGCGACGACGACGACGACGACGAGCGCGAGGCGGAAGCCGGGCTCGTCCGTGGCGAGCGGGCAAAACACGCGCGTGGACGCGTGGCTCGAACAGAGCTTGCGGGCGAATCTGGCGCAGGAGAACGACTCGTCGACGTCGAGCGCGTACGGCGGTCGGATGGCGAGGAGCGGCGCGGGATCGTACGCGCGAGGGGACGACGAGACGGGTATGCCCGTGATCGTGGGCGTCGACAGGGGTGGATATCAGTACCAACAACATCAGAATCATCATCGAGGGCGACCGCCGGTGAGCTTGCACAGTCCACGGTCGAGCGGAGCGTCTTTGTTGCAGCATCGGAGGAAAGACTCGCTCGGGCAGCTGGATTCGTTTAGCGTGGATATGGAAAGCGATCGCGCGGACGTGACCGAGTCATCGTTCTTGGAGAGCGCGACGACGATCCTCGATCGCCCGCGTCAGTACGTCGACGATGCAGAGATGGGCGTCGATCACTTGGCGCACAAGGAGTTGTTGTGGAAGCTATCGAGCACGTACTTGCCAAACGACGTGGCGAGTTTGCAGCGATCGTTGGTGCGGCACGTGGAGTATACGCTCGCGCGAAGGAGGTACAAGCTCGATACGAGCTCGTTTTATCAAGCCACCGCGCACTCGGTGCGAGATCGATTGATCGAGCGATGGACGGACACGCAGCAGTATTCGGCCAAGAAAGGGGCGAAGAAAGTGTACTATCTGTCGCTCGAATTTTTAATCGGCCGCTCGCTCGGCAATGCCGTCTCAAATCTCGGGTTACGAGGCGCCTACGCCGAGGCTTTGCGGCAGATTGGATACGATTTGGAAGATATCATGTCAGAGGAAAAAGAGCCAGCGCTCGGGAACGGGGGTCTGGGGCGCTTGGCGTCTTGTTTCTTGGACACGCTCGCGACGCAAAATTATCCCGCGTGGGGGTACGGCATTCGCTACAAGTACGGAATGTTTGAGCAAAGAATCGTGAATGGTAAACAAGTGGAGTTTCCAGATTATTGGCTTACCGATGGGAACCCGTGGGAAGTTGAACGATTAGACGTGCAGTACCCGGTTCGTTTATTCGGCCACGTTCGAGAGTTTCAAGATCCGGACGGGAACACGTTGTACGCGTGGGAGGGCGGCGAAGTCGTCATGGCGCAGGCGTACGATACCCCGATTCCAGGCTACGGTACGTACAACACCAACAATATGCGACTGTGGAGTAGCAAGCCATCGCACGAATTCAATCTCGCCTCGTTTAACGCCGGTAATTACTACGGCGCGGTCGAGGCGAAGGAACGTTGCGAGAGTATCACGTCAGTGCTGTACCCGAACGACGCCACGGAAGAAGGTAAGCGTTTGCGATTGAAGCAACAATACTTCTTCGTCAGCGCGACTTTACAAGACATCTATAGACGTTTCAAGAAGAACGTCGGTCGTGGGTCTACGACGATGAAGAATATGCCGGACAAGGTGGCGATACAGCTCAACGACACGCACCCGGCGATTGCTATTCCCGAACTCATGCGTTTGCTCCTCGACATCGAGCGTCTACCTTGGGACGAGGCGTGGGAAATAACGAGAAAAGTCTTCGCGTACACCAACCACACCATTCTCCCGGAGGCACTGGAGAAGTGGCCGGTGCCGATGATCACCGAGCTCTTGCCGCGACACATGCAAATCATTTACGAAATCAACCACCGGTTTTTGCTTGAGGTTCAAAAGATGTGGCCAAACGACACCGCGCGCATGTCGTCGATGAGTATCATCGAAGAGTCATCACCCAAGATGGTACGCATGTCCAACTTAGCCGTCATCGGGTCGCACACCGTAAACGGGGTGGCGATGATCCACACCAAGCTTTTGAAGTCTTTGCTATTCCCCGACTTTTTGTTGATGTGGCCAGAAAAGTTCATCAACGTGACGAATGGTGTCACGCCGCGACGATGGCTGTTGCAAGCGAATCCAGCGCTCGCGAGCATTTACACGGGCATGGTCGGCCCTGGGTGGGTAAACGATCTCAAGCGACTCGAGCCGATCAAGACGATGGCGCAAGATCCGCAATTTCGACAGCGTTGGCGCGCGGCCAAGCAAACGAACAAGCAAGCGCTTGCGGAATGGCTGTACCGTTCGATGAATATCCGCGTCGATCCCAACGCCTTGTTCGACATGCAAATCAAACGCATACACGAATACAAGCGCCAGTTGTTGAATGTCCTTGGAATCGTGCACCGCTACGCCGAAATCACGCAGGCTACGCCCGAACAGCGCAAAACAATGGTGCCGCGCGTGCACATCATCGCCGGCAAAGCTGCGCCCGGATACGTCATGGCGAAAAATCTTGTCATGCTCGTATGCGCCGTGTCTGAAGTCGTGAACTCCGACGCGGCGTGTCGTGACTTACTCAAGGTGGTGTTCGTTCCCAACTTCAACGTGTCTCTAGCGGAGATTCTCATTCCCGCGAGTGATATCTCGCAACACATCTCCACTGCGGGTATGGAGGCGAGCGGCACCGGGAACATGAAGTTCGTCATGAACGGCGGATTGATCGTGGGTACAATGGACGGGGCGAACATCGAGATAGAACAAGCGATTGGCGAGCATAACATGTTCACGTTTGGCGCGAAGGCGGATCAAGTCGCGGCGATTCGACGCAAGATGGCGCACGACCCACCAAAAATTGATCCTCGTCTTCACCGCGCCATGGGAATGATTCGCGCCGGCATCTTCGGCAAGCCGGACGACGGAGCGTACAACCAGCTCTTGGACGCCATCGATCCGAGGAAAGACGTCTACCTCACCGCGCACGATTTTCCGTCGTATCTAGGGGCGATTGCAGAAGCCGATGCGGCGTATCAGTACGAAGAGAAGTGGACCGCAAAGTGCATCGAAGCTGCGTGTTCGATGTGGATGTTTTCATCCGATCGCACGATTCGGGAGTACGCGGCGAAGATTTGGAACGTCGAACCTTTGCCGTTTCGACCGCCCAGACACCACAGTGAACGTTGATACGCACATTTTGATGAATGTTGTGATATATAAACACCCGCTATATGCTAATCGTCGCCGAGCATCGCGAACGGGTTGGAAGGACCACGAGTCGACGAAGCTTTCGCAGATCCACCTCCGCCGCGCGATCCGCCCTTTGCCGCCTTGGTGAGCCATCCCGAATTGGTTTTGGCGCCACTCGCCTTGGCCTTCGCCGGTGCTTTCTTTTCGGCGACCGGTGGAAAGAGAAGCGCTCGGCATTCGTCCTCGTACCATCCTTTTTCCTCGGAGTTTTCCAAATTCGCTATGCGCTCTTCGAGCTTGGGAATATTCGCGCACTTCGCCGCGTCCGCACCGCTCATCAACTTTCCTTTCGATTGTGCGGCAATTTTTTTCAGCGAGTTCAGCTCCTTCTTCAAGTCCAAAAGTTCGCGTTCGTGCGGCACCGTGTACACGATTGGAGGTTTCGCGCGCACCGAGTCAATCTTCTTGACGACGATTTCCTTCTTGCTCTCGAGCATCTCCGCGCGCTTCGGCTTCCCCTCCTCGTTCGCCTCGTTCACCATCAGGTTCAAATCTTCGAGCTTAAGCTCCAAATCTTCGACGATTTCTCCTTGTTCGCCTTTCGTCAATCGACCCTTCTTGATCATGTCGTCCAGCGCCTGTTGTAAGAACTCAATCTTCGCCGCGACTTCAACCATCGAGTCGTACATCGTCTGCTCGCGATCATTCAAGCTCTCCATCGCGATCACCTTTTGTTCCAGCGCCCCGAGCGCGTGCTCCATCACCTTCATCCTGCGCAACAGCGCGCGCTTTTGCGAAAAGCTCGGACAATACATCTCCACCAATCGCTCGAACTCCTCCAAATCGCACGCGCACGCGCGATACTCGGGCGACTGCGTCCCGCCCGCCGCCGCCGCCGCCTCCCCCCCCTCCGCCTCGTGCGTCACCCTCGGAAACACGTGCAAGTATTTCAAATCCTTATCCGTGTCGTGCTGGTACTTATACGTCCCTTGGCACGCCTCGCACGCGCTCGCGCCTCTGTCGTCCTCGAACCCCCTCGCGCGCAGCGCCGCCGTCAAGTGTTTCACCAGCTCATCGTCGTACTTCGCCCGCGTCTTCTTCCCGCCGCCGACGATGAACTTGCACGACGCGTAAAACCCTCCCCTCGCGCGCGTCGGCGTCGCGAACGCCGCCTCGACGAGCGCGTCGACCCACGCCTCGCCGAATCCCGCGAGGTCGTACTCGCCCGCGCGTCCGTCCGCGGCGTCGCGCGCGATCGTCTCCGCCAGCGCCGCGGACATGGCGCGTCGCCGCGCGGTCGCGGTCGCGCGCGCGCGCGCGTCGCGACGTGCGCGCGCGCGTCGCGCGTCGCGCCGCGCGCGCGCGTTGACGCGTGTGGGTAAACAGTGCGCGGTGCGCGAGGCCGACCCTCGAAATCGCACCGCGCGCGGCGCCGACGCCACGAAATTTGAAATCGCGACGCGGCGACAGCTCGACGATCGCGCGACACGGCGACGCGCGACGACGGCGGCGACTCCGCCATGGTCTTCGGCGCGCTGCGCACGAATCGAGAGAAAGCGGAAGCGCGCGCCAAGACCGCGCTCGAGCGAAAGTACGGCGGAAACGCGGCGCGGTTGGACGCGTACAACACCGCGCCGGATGACGAACGCTCCATCGAGTACCTGGAGCGCGCGGCGATGGATCGGTACGGCGTCTTGCGGGCGATCGACGACGCGCGAAGCGGTGGGAAGAAGGATGAGGAATTGAAACGGGCGATCGCGAGCGCGGAGGAGGAATATAACATGCGACGGACGACGGGGGGGACGTTTGACGCGGAGGGCGCGGCGAGAGACGCGACGAGTCATTTTTTGTTGAGGTTGGCGAGCTGTCGAAGCGAAGAACACAGGCGATGGTTTCGGGAGAACGAGTTGGAGTTGTTCAAGTATCGGTACGGTGAGCTGAGTTTGGACGCGAAGATGGAGTTTATGCGGACGAATGGGTTTAACGATTACGCGCGGGCGAGCGAGAAGGAAGTGCGGGAGAGACGGGACGATTTGCGGGACGTCTTGATGGCGGACCACGAGTATAGGCAGATGCGTCGAAGTCTCAGTAAAGATGGTAAGCTCGGGACGATGGAGTACCAGAGGATGTGCGAGGAAGCGGCGAGCGAGGCGTCGAGTTGGTTCGTCGTCGGTTTCGAAGAGGTGTGCCCGCTCGTCAAGTCGAGACGGGCGTACTTGATCGGCGGAAACGCGTGGATTCGTAAAGAAACCCTCGATCAACTCGTGTTCGGTCGGTTTAAGACGATGCTGAACAAGATGGTCGCCGAAGCCATCACGCTCTTCAAGAAGTTTGAAGAGAAGGAGGCTCACCGTTTGACGCCGCTTTTGAAATCTGTGCACAACCGTCGATCGGGAAGCGGGTACGATTTCCAAGGCGAAGACGGCACGATGTCGATCGCCGGCATCGAAGCCACGCAAGAGTCTTTCCCGCTGTGCATGCGCCAGCTTTACAAGGCGCTCAAGGAAAAGCATCACCTGACGCACGGCGGTCGACGACAACTGCAACTGTATTTGAAGGGCATCGGCTTGCCTCTGGACCAGGCGCTCGTGTTTTGGAAGACAGAGTTCACAAAGTCCCCGGACTGCTCCGCGGAGAAGTTTGAAAAAGATTACGCGTATGGTATCAGACACGCGTACGGTAAGGAAGGGAAGCGCGTCAACTACACCCCGCACGCGTGCGGTCAGTGCATCGCAGCGGATCCGGGCGTGAAGGACGCGCACGGTTGTCCGTTCAAGACGCTCACGTCTGGCGTCAAGGATAACGGCGCACGTTTGCACGAGTTGCTCGGTACGTTGAAAATCTCTGGTGCTAAGTCGCACGCGATTGTCGAGAAGGCGACGAATATGCACTACCAAATCGCGTGCGGTATGACGTTTGCGGCGATTCACGACGGCGTCGAAATCGAGGCGGGCGTGCACACGCCGCATCAATACTTCCACGAGAGCAGGAAGATCCTCGCCCCGCCGACTGCGAGCGAGGCGGTGCTCGGCGACGCGAACGCTCAATCGGTTGCGGCGTGAGATAGGGATCGCTACAGATGTAAATGACAAATCTATATTCAAACGACTCACCCTGCGAGCCTCACGAACCGCCCTTGCACAAACTTTCGATCCATCGTCACTCCTAGCTTGCGGTTCGTGATTGAGTGCGTGACTATTTCGCACTCGCCCACCAACCCGACGGATGCAAACACGTCGTTTAACTCGTCTTCGTCGAAGAAGACGGCGAGCGTGCCGTCGGAACGGCGGTACGTTTGCTCGTTCGACGTCGACGACAAAGACGCATTCTCATCGATGCGTTCGCCCGGCACAAACTGCGACGACGCATCTGCGTTCTTAACGTCCCCTCTCGCGTAATCTCGAAATAAAAGTACACCATTCGGACGTAGCACGCGCCGAATTTCCTCAGCGGCGTTTCGCAACCCGTTCGCCGTGAGCGCGGAAAGAAAGAACACCGCGGTCACGGCGTCGACCGATGCGTCGTCAACGCAACTCTCCATCGAACGACGCGCGCTCGCATCGACGACGTGCGTGCGAAGTCGTCGCGCATCGAACTCCGGGTTCGCGCGAACCGCCGCAATCGCCGTCGGCGAACAGTCCACCGCCACGACTCGCATGTTTAAATTCGCCCTCAAAAGCGGAAACACCGAGTTCCCGACCCCACACCCGAGCTCCAAAACATCGATTTTGCGCGTTTCGTCCACGTCTGGGAGCTCGCTCGGGCGAAGCGCCGGGCGAAAAGTCTCCGGCGCCGCGCGCGCTTCTTCGTCCACCAGTTCCCCGAACGCTTTCCGGAGGTAATGCCGATCTTTGAACGCCCCGACGTCGTGTCCTTTGGCGCCGTCTTTACTGTGCGTGAGATAAAACCGTTCCCACGCCTGCGGGTCGTCCGCGGCGCGCGGCGCGGCGCGCGAGCGGGATTTGTGTCTGGGTGCACTTTTCGTCCTGACGTGCGTTGGACGAGCCGCCGACGTCGACGGCGCGCCGAACGAGCGCATGCGTCGCGCGCTACGCGTTCGCGCGATGCGCACCGCGCGGAGGCGCCGAGACAAAGTCGCGAACGCGACGCAATGACGACTGTTTTACAACTAGACTATTAGAACGGCGCGTCTTCAAAGCGTCGACCGAAGACGTACACCAACGTACCGACGAACACGATCAGCAACAACGCCGCCGCGCGCCTATTCAAGCGCTTCTTTCGCTTCAACGTCTTTCGCGCGCCCACGGGCTTGCGCGTCGGCACGCGATGATTCTTCGATCGGCCGTCGTCGTCGCCGCGCTCCGCCGCGTCCAACGCGCTGTCCAGTTTCCTCAACGCCCCGTCGCCCACCGCGCTGCCGAGTCCCGGTACGAGGCTCGACAACAGCACCGACATCCTTCGCGGTTTACTCTTTCCATCGTCGTCGTCGTAATCACCGTCGTAATCCCTTCCCGGCGTTCCGCGCGCGGTCGCCCCGTTCGCGCGTCCGTTCGGCGTTCGCAACGGGCTCACCCCCGGCGTCGCGCCGCTCGTCATCATCCGCGCGCTCTCATCCTCCTCGACGATTAAATCTTCAATGTCTTGCACGTCCTCTATCCCGTGCACGCGTTCGCCCGTGCTCGCGTGATACACCGCCCGCGCGCCCGCGATTTGCAACCGCGCGCACGCCGCGCTCACAAACTCCTCCCACGTCGCCCTCTCCTCGATCCCGAGCGCGCGCTTCCGTCGCGCGTTCCTCGACGCGTGTTGATCATCGCTCGCCGTCGACGACGGTTTCAGCGACACGAAGACGACGCGTTTCGTTTCCATCGCCCGCGCGTCGCGATTCGCGATCCGCGATCGCGCGCCTCGTCGTCCTCGCGCGCGGTTTCGTCCTCGCGCGGCGCGCGCGCGCGCGCGACGTCGCTCGCTCGCGCTCGCCGCGCGCGCGCTCGCCGAAGGCGCGTCGCCGGCGCGTCGCGCGCGCGTCGAGTTGTGATGCGAATTCAAACGCGCGCGCGACACTCGACGACGCGCGACGCGACGCGACGCGACGACGCGCGCGCGCCGCGATGGCGACGAGCGATAGCGATGACCGCGACGACGCCTCGGACGCGTACGACGACGCGCGGGACGCGTTCGAGCGCGCGGGCGCGGACGATCCGTTCGTGCCGCATCACGATCAGCGCGACGACGTCGGGGCGAGCGACGGCGACGCGAGCGAGGACTCGCGCGGGAGCGACGACGAGAGCGATGGAGAGGATTTGATGAACGACATGGAACGGTGCGGGAGCGACGCGAGCGACGCGCGACGCGCGAGGGCGAGAACGGGGACGGGACGCGGGTTTGAATATTTGAATTTCGAGCTGTCGCTCGCGCGCGGACGACGCGAGAGCGGGGAAGACGCGCGAAGGGCGGCGCGCGGGGCGAGACGCGACGGTGGGGATGGAGTGAGCGTCGGATCGCGCGACTGACGAACGTGAGGAACGCGTTATTTTCGTACGGCGTAGGGATTACCAAGTGATGCCGCACTTGGACCAGTACGAAGAGGCGGGACTGGCGCAGGAGGACGAAGAGTACGATGCGGAGGCCGAACTCGAGGCGCGATTGCGCGCGGAAGAGTTGATGGAACAGCGGGATATTTATGAAGATCGTGGTGGACGACGCGCGGGTCGGGTGCGGCCGCGGGCGCTCGAGGAGGGCGAGGACGAATGGTTGCGGCAGGCGCGAAGGCGAAGGGCCGCGGATCGCGCCGCAGATGGGGACATGGAAGACGATGACGAGGAATTCGACGTGAACATTGACGTGTACGATTGCCCTCTTCGCGAGTGGATCACGAAGGATCGCACGAAGGTGGAGATTCGCAAGCGTTTGAGTCGGTTTTTGCGCAAAGGACAAGTCGACGAAGCCGGGCGGTCGCTTTATCACAAAAAGATTCGCGAGATGTGCAACAACAACTTGCAGAGTTTGGAAATCAGTTACATGCACCTGGCGAAGAGTGAGTCTCTGATCGCGGTTTGGGTCGCGGACGCGCCGAAGGACATGCTCGATCTATTCGACGAAGTCGCGCTCACCGAAGTGTTGAAGCTTTACCCGTCGTACGGCGACATTCATCCCGACGTGTTCGTGCGAATCGTGGATTTGCCCGTCGAGGACGCTATTCGTGATATTCGCCAATCGCACTTAAACTCATTGATTCGCGTCAGCGGTGTCGTGACGCGACGCACGGGTGTGTTTCCGCAACTGAAAAATGTGACGTACACGTGCATGGTGTGTTCGTACAACGTCGGTCCAATCTTCCAAAATAGTAGCAGAGAAGAGGAGCGCCCGAATGCCTGCCCGGAGTGCCAGCAAAAAGGTAGATGGCAGATTAACTCCGCAAAGACGGTGTATCGCAACTACCAGAAGTTGACGTTGCAGGAATCTCCGGGAAGCGTTCCGGCTGGCCGCATTCCGCGAAGTAAAGAGGTTATCGTGTTGAACGACTTGATTGACATGGCGAAACCGGGTGACGAGATTGAAGTCACCGGGGTGTACACAAATAACTTCGAAGCGTCGCTGAACACGCGTCAGCAGGGATTTCCCGTATTCACGACGTACATCGAGGCGAATTACGTCAAACGAAAAGGAGATTTGTACTCGTCGGGCAATCTCACGGATGAAGATCGCGAGGACATCAGAAAGCTCAGCCGTGATCCCAAAATCGTTCGACGCATCATGAAGTCTATCGCGCCGTCCATTCACGGGCACGAAGATATCAAGATGGGTATCGCATTTGCGCTGTTTGGCGGTCAAGAAAAGTTCGTCAAGGGCAAGACGCGATTGCGCGGCGACATCAACATGTTGTTGCTCGGGGATCCCGGTGTTGCGAAATCACAGTTTTTGAAGTACACACAAGCCACCGCGGGTCGCGCCGTGTACACCACTGGTAAAGGCGCGTCTGCGGTCGGTTTAACAGCTGCCGTGCACAAAGATCCGGTGACTCGCGAGTTTGTGCTGGAAGGCGGCGCCCTCGTGCTCGCCGATCGCGGTGTGTGCCTCATTGACGAATTCGATAAGATGAACGAGCAAGATCGCGTCTCCATTCACGAGGCAATGGAGCAGCAATCCATATCTATCTCCAAGGCTGGTATTGTGACTTCTTTACAAGCGAGATGCTCGGTCATCGCCGCAGCGAACCCCATCGGCGGTCGATACGATTCATCCAAGACGTTCAGCGACAACGTTGAACTGACGGATCCAATCCTTTCCCGCTTCGATATTCTTTGCGTCGTTCGCGACGTTATTGACCCTGTCTTAGATGAAAGGCTCGCTAAGTTCGTGGTACACTCCCACGTCAAGTGCCATCCGAGATTTGAAGACGATCCGGAAGCGCCGTTGCAGAATCCATTTGGGGAAAATGACGACGACGACATCGAGCCGATTGATCAAAAATTGTTGCGCAAGTATATTTCGTACGCGAAAAAAGAATGTCGCCCAAAGCTAAATCAGCAAGACTTGCCGAAGATTCAACGAGTCTACGCCGAATTGCGAAAGGAGTCTGTGACGCGTGAAGGCATGCCCGTCGCCGTGCGTCACATCGAGTCCATCATCCGAATGAGTGAAGCTCGAGCGGCGATGCGACTTAGCCAGCAAGTATCGGCTGATGACATCGACGCTGCGATTGGATGCATGCTGCAGTCTTTCATCGGCACTCAAAAGCAATCCGTGCAAAAGACCCTGCAGAAGAAGTTTGCGCGATACACGCACTTCCATCGCGACTACGACGCTTTGCTCCTCGAAATTCTTCGCGGACTACTTCGGGAAACGATGCGCTGGGAAAATGTCGGCGCCAAGCCGAACAGTCAAGCGGATACCGCGGGTCAGACGACGACAGTGCGTTGCCGGGATCTCGAGAGCAAGGCGAGAGCGTACGGCATCGAGGATTTGGCGCCGTTTTACGGCAGTTCAGCCTTCAGAAACTCGCACTTCTCGTACGACGCTGCCCGTCAGTGCATCGTCCACACGAGCGATTAGGAATGTAATTGTTGACACGAAGGATAGCATTAAAACGTTGAGGTCGAGGTTTGGTTGTCAGCCGCTTCCACGGCTCCTCCGCGGCGACGCCACCATCGCAGCACGTACGTCGTCCCCATGGCCGTGAACACGACAAAGATGCTGAGCGCCGTGCGCTTGTTGCGCATAGCCCAATCGATCGGTCGCTTGAATCGACTGTAGATCCCGCCCGCGACGGAAGCCATTGAGAGCATCCGTTCCATGGTCTTTGGCGAAATGTTCTTGAGAGCGTTGACCGCTTGCTCAGCTTGCGCGTCGTCCATCGTCATGCCCATGCTCTTGGACATCTCCTTCAAAGACTCCGAATCCATACCCTGGATCATTTCAACCATGGCCTCGCGCATCTCCGGGTTGTTCAACTCTTTTTGCATCTTGGACATCATTTCGGGGTCGTTCGGGTCGAAGCCTTTCCCGCCCTCCGTGCCCATGCTCTGCGCCATCTTCATCATGCTTTGCATAGTCTCCGGCTTCATGTTCTTCATCATGCCCGCTGCCTTTTTCACGTGATCCGGGTCCATGCCCGCCATCATGGGATTCGCCGCCGCCATCTGCTCGATTTGATCGTCGGACAAGTTGCCCATCATCGACGACATTTGCTCCATGGCGTTCGGGTCGCTCATCATCGCGCCCACCTGTGCTTGAATATCAGGCGTGAGCGTCGGCATCCCAGGCATCCCCGGCATCGCACTACCGCTCGAGCCGGCGCTCGTCGTGGGCGCCGCCTCGGGATGGTCGAATTCCGGCGCGGCGGCCGGCACGGCTAATCCTTGCGATTCCATGCGCTTGACGGCTGCTTCGAGCTCTCCCGCCACTGTCTCATCTCCAGGACTGAGCTTATTCGCCCGCATCAAATCATTCACACCTTGTTCGAGCTCACCCTTCGCCACGTACGCTTGTCCGCGTCGATAGTACGCCTTCAAGCTCCGCGGTTCGAGCTCGAGCGCCTCGGTGCACTCGCTAATCGCCCCGTCGTGCTTCCCAATCTTGTTAAAACAAAGCGCCATGTTCAACATGCACGACAACCGCAGCGTCTTCGCCGCCGCGTTCACATCATCCTTCAAGTTTTCCTTCACTCGCGCGTACTTCTCCACCGCATCCGCGTGTTTCCCCTCTCCCACGAGTTTATTCCCCTCCTTCTTCAGCGTCTCGCTCCCCGCGTATCGATAATCCGCGCTCGCTTTCGCGTGTCCCTGCGCCTGTTCGTACTGCGTCTTCAACTGTTCCGGCGTCATGTTCCCCATCTCCCGCGCCGCTCGTCGCATGTCCTCCGCCGTCATATTTTTCATCGCCTCCGCCGCGCCCGGCGGCGCGCCGAAGCCCATCGACCCCGCCATGCGTTGCATCTGCGCCATCTGTTCGGGCGTCATGTTCGACATCATCTGTTGCGCTTGCGCCTGCGTTCGCGTTCAAGTCGCGCGATCCGTCGTTCCGTCAGTCGTTCGCTCGCGTCGCGCGCGCGTTCGCGGCGTCGCGCGATCTTTCGAAGCGTCGCGGTCGTCATCGCGCGCGCGTTCGCGTCGCGGCGCGGCGCTCGCGCGTCGCGACGCACGATCATCTCGGGCGTGAACATCGAGGGGTCCATCGCGCGCGGTGCGGCGGCGGCGCGAGGCGCGTCGCGGGCCGAGGCGTTGTGACGCGTCGAGTGAAGATGGGAGCGTGGGACTGGGCGGGACGGGACGGCGTCGCGGCGTCGAGTCGAATTATAACTTTACAAAGGGCTGGCGGCTAAGGCTCGGCGACGCCGGCGCGCGCGCGAGGGGTTTTGAGGGGCGAGAGGATCTTCGGGCGGAAAGCGCCGACGTTGGCGGCGACGCTGGCGGTGAGAGGGGGCTTACGAGGGGAATTCGCGACGGAGACTTCGGCGGAGGAATCGAGCGAGTTGGATTCCTCCGCGGAATCGTCCTCGGAACCGAGAGTCCTGGACGCGGTGGCGTCGTGGACGGGCGTCGGGGTGCGAATCGGGGCCAATCCGCGAGGGGCGAAGGCAGAGATGACGGAGACGTCGATGTCGTCGCTAGCGTCGACGAATTCGTCGTCTTCGATCGCCGACGTCGGGGAACCGTCGTCTTTGGACATCAGGGCGAGAATGTCGGCCGCTTCTTGCTCGGCGGATTTCGACTCTTTACCTTGCGACCACGCGGCTGGGTAATCGCCCACGAGGCGTTCGACGATGCTCGCAAACGTTGGTCGCGCCTCCGTCTCACGCGTCCAGCAATCGTGCAATAGTTGCTCCATCGGGTCCTCGACCCAGCTCGGAATTTTCAACCGTCGGTGCAAAAACGCGACTTGAGCGACGATTTGCACGGGTGACGAGAGATCGGCCCACGGGAAATTCAGGGTGATGAGCTCCCACAGAATGACACCGAACGAATACACGTCGGAGAGCTCGTTGACGTCGTCGCCGCGAAGCGCCTCGGGCGCCATCCATTCGGGCGTTCCCCCGGGAGCTTTGCAATTCGATCCGTACGTGTAGCTCTTCAACTCGCTCATCCCAAAATCACTCACTTTCAGTGTCCAATTTGCATCGACCAGCAAGTTTGCCGGTTTCAAGTCGTGATGTACAACAGGGTGGGCGAGGGAGTGTAAATACAACATCCCGCGCGCGCAATCCGCCGCCATTTGTCTGCGAAGCATCCCGTTGCTACGAAGCGACTCGCTCCACTTACCGTTGCCGTGCAACAGTTGCTCCAAGTTTCCGCGCTTCATGAGCTCGGAAACGATTCCCATTCGACCCCGCTGAATCACCGCACCGAGGAACAGTACGATGTTTGGATGACGCAACGCGCGCATCATGCGAATCTCCTCCGCAAAGGCATTGATGGTGTCGTCGTTCATTTTGTCGGCAATCATGGTTTTGTAGGCGACGTCGGTGTCGTTCCACTTCGCGCGATGCACGACACCAAAAGACCCAACACCGAGTTTAGCACCTATGGATAACTCTTCCTCCGCGATCTTAAACTTCCCCGCGGCTTGGAGAAGACGCGTGCGCGTTCTGAACTCTTTATCAGTCTCCTCTGCCGCGGCGAGGCCGTGTTTACTCGGCGACTTGGCGATCACTTGCGTCTCTACGTGCTCGTTGAACGTCACCGACTTAGAGTTTCCATCGCTAGAGTTACGCCTGACGTTTATCGACGTGGAAAAACTCGAACCCTTCTTGAGCGCCGAAGGGATACGATCGAGCACCTTCTTCGGCAGCGGCGGCAATCCGCTCGAGACGCCTGTGTTCTCGCTCAAATTGAAGGCGTATTTTCCAACATCTTCATCGTCGATCGGAGCAGCGTTTTGAGACAGTCGCCCGGGCGCCGCACCTGGTGACATCGGCGGCGGCGGTTCTTCGTACTTTTTGTGTTTGTTCCCGAAACTGAAATCAAGCGAGGACCGATCGCTATCCGTGGAAACGCGCGGGCTCGGCGGGATCTCGTCCGAGCACTCAAGCGGCATTCTTGCCGAAAGTGGCGAGCTCGTCATTCCCAGTTGCAGCGCGTCGATCCATCGCGCGCGATCCGTCGGACTTCCAGCGCGCAAAGTCATCGTCTTGAACCCCGCGGGCTTGCAGCACAATCCCGAGAGGAGATCCATAAAGTCGGCGTTTTCCTGAAGACTTCTACGCAGCGACCGCTTCGGCACCGCCATCATCTCGATCACGAACGCCGCAGGTCCGTGTTCGGGTGCCTCTTTCGCACTCAAAATCGTCCCGTACCCGTGCATCGTGCTGAATCCTTTCCCCCAAAACAAGTGCGCCTCGTACAGCATGAAGTGTCTCAAATTCCAAGTATCCGTCGCGCCGCCGAAGACGCTCGCGAACCAACTCGTCTCCTCCGCCTTCTTCTCGAGCGTCCCCTCGAGCGTCGCTCTCTCCGGTAACCACGGCAAAAACTTATTCGACTCATGTTGTCGTCTCGATCCTCGTTCGGCGCCCGTCGCGTTCGCGCCGTTCGCCGTTCGTCCGCGGTCCACCCGCCTCGCGTTTAGCGACATCTTCTTCTCGACCACGTCCGACGCTTTCACGTCCTCCATCGTCGCGTTCGAGTCCTCGCTCGACGCGCTCGTCGTCGGTCTCGAGTCATCATTCGCGACCGCGTCGCGCGCGCGTCCCGTCGCGGTCGCGGTCGCGGTCGCGGTCGCGTCGATCGGCGACGGCGCGTCGACGATTGATTCGTCACCGGGAATCGGCGCCGCGGGCGTCGCTGACGCGGCGTCGGCGCGCGACATCGGCGACGACGCGCGCGCGGGCGATGTCACCGCGTCGCGAGTCTCGCTCGGGCGGTCGTCGGCGCGCGCGCGCGCGCGGTGCGTCGAGCCGTGCGAAGACGAATAATGCAGTCTCGCGTGACAATCGGATTCGGCGGGAAGGCTGGCTCCGGAGCTACGCGGGCGGACGCTCTGCGCCGCGCGTCCACACGGTGACGGCGTAACGGTCGTGAAAACTCGGACGAACCTCGTGCAAGAGCTTGGCGGCGTCGAAGACGACGACGCGGCCGAGAATCGGGTCGATGTCGACGAAATCAGACGGCGAGGCGGCGTCGGCGGCGACGCCGGGGCGATAGGCTCGAAAGCGACCGCCGCGCGTCGCGTCCCAATCGGGGTTCAAATACGCGATCAGGGTGAACACTCTGTCCGATGGTCGTAAACCGGGCGATCCGGCGTCGTTCGCGTCGTCGGAGGGGTCGTTGTCGAGATGCGGGACGTATCGACAGCTCTCGGAGCCGTATCGAGCGAGCATCAGGCGGTCGGGGGCTCGACACGCGCGAACTTTTGATACGACGTCCGCACCGAGCGCGTCGTCGTCGACGCGCGCGACGACGCGTCGAAGATCGTCCGGAACGCGCAGCAACGCCTCGACGCAAGGCCGCAGGCCGGCGAACTCGTCCCCGGCCGGAAGGCTCGACGTCGCCAACACGGCGACGTCGTCGTCCCTGCCCTCTTGTCGCAAATTCTGCATCACCCCGCGATCGTACATCGCCCGCGCCGACGCCGCGGCGGCCCGCGCGACGTCTTGCGATATCAAATCATCCACGACGACGTACCCATCGCGCTCGAGCGCGCGCAGGTGATCGCTCGAGAACGCGTATCCGACGGTTTCCGCCGTCGCCGCCGTCGTCGCCGCCGCGTTATCTTCCGGCGCGTACTCCAACCCCTCGAGCATCGCCTTCATCGCGTTTCGCACCGCGCTCGATCTCGATCGCTTCGGCAGCGTCTCGACCGCGCCGACGAACACCTCGTTCCGGACGTCTCTCGTCGTCGTCGCCGCGTACGCCCGCAGCGCGTCCCGCGCGCGCCGCCCGCCCCCCACGAACACCACCGCGCCCGCCGCGTCCTCGAGCGCGAAGCACCCCGGCCCGTCCGCGACTCCCGACGTCTCGTCGTCGTCGCGCAGCGCCGTCTCGACGCACGCGCGCGCGTCGCCGACCGCGCCCGCGCGCCGTCTCGAAACCGCCGACGCGCGCGCGCGTCTCGCGCCGTCTTCGCCGCGCGCGACGCGCGACGACGACGCGCGCGCGCTCGACGCGACGCGCGACGCCATCGCGCGCGCGTCCGGCGCGCGTCCGACGCGCGTCGCGACGTGCGGCGACGCCGTCGGTCGGCACACCTCGACGCGCGCGCGCGCGAAAACGCGCGCGCGATGGCGACGCCCGCGGTGAAAACGCTCGGGTGCGCGCGACGCGCGCGCGCGAACGCGCGCTCGATCGACGCGCGGCGACGCGACGACGCGCGCGCGCGAACGACGCGCTGACGACGGTTCCGGATGGATGCGCGCGCGCGACAGGGAAAATCACTTTTGCTTGGACCAAAACGACGCGGCGGTGCGCGCGATCGCGGCGGCGCTGCCGTGGTACGGACCCGAGTACTCGCCGCACGACGTGCCGTCGTTTTACGACGTGAGCGGGATCACGGAGAATCCCGAGGTGTTTCGCGCGGTGACGGAGCTGTTCGTCGCGAGGTATCGCGCGCAGGGCGAGGCGGGACCGACGCACATCGCGGGATTCGACGCGCGAGGGTTCCTGTTCGGACCGCCGATCGCGATGGCGCTGAACGTGCCGTTCGTGATGATTCGCAAGGCTGGGAAGCTGCCGGGGGTGCTGGTGTCGAGCGGGACGTACGTCACCGAGTATTCGACGGACGAGACGGTGATGCGCCTGGGGAGCGTCAAAGCGGGCGATCGCGTGGTTCTGATCGATGATTTGATCGCCACGGGTGGGACGGCGTTGGCGGGGTTCAATCTCGTCGATCAGCTCGGCGCGCGCGTGCACGAGTTCGCGGCGATGGTGAGCTTGCCGTTTTTGGACGGCGTCAAAAAGATTCACGAATACGCCGACGGCAAGTTCAAGGACGTGCCGTGCTTCACCATGGTGGACGATTCCACGATTGGGCCGGAGATGTGTCGCGATCCTCCCGCGGGAACGCCGCGCGTCGTCGCCGCGGGCGACGCCGCGCGCGTATCGGCGGAAATCGACGCGGCGACCGCGTAGACGCGCGCGATCGAAGCCCTCTCGAGCCCTCCGTCGTCGTCTCGTAAACGTAGCCATCGTCGTGTTGCAATCGCAGTCCTATCCTAAATCTCGCGCCGTGCGCCGCGCGGTACAGAAAAAATTACCCCCCGCGCCCCCTCCCGCGCTTCCGTCTTCGGTTCGCCGACGCGTTCCGTCGTCCTCGTCACCCCCCGAACGCGCCGTCCTTCGCCCCGAACGACGCCCCGCACCCGCACGACGTCTCCGCCTGCGGATTCTTCACCACCTCGAACGAGCTCTTGATCATCTCCTCCGCGTAATCGATCGTCGCCCCCTTGACGAATTCGTACGAAATCGCATCCACCACCACCTCCGCCCCGTTCGCCGCTCGAAACGTCTTATCGCGCGCCGTCGCCGCGTCGCGCTCGAGGGTGAACTCGTACTTGAACCCCGAGCACCCGCCGCCCTCGACGGCGAGCCGCAGGCGCGCGGGCGCGCTTCCGTCTTCGTCGGCGATGGCGCGCAGGCGCGTCGCGCACGCGTCGGTGAGCGTCAGTCCGTCGTCGACGGACGCGCGCGCGCTGCGCATCGCGCGTCGCGCGGCGCGCGTCAGCGCGCGGCGCGTCGCGGGCGCGAACATCGGCGCGCGCGCGTGCGCGGCGCCGCGCGCGTCGACGGCGCGGCGTCGGGGCGATGGTTTATATTAACGTTATACTGTTTGCCCATACGATGTGGCGCACAGACGCGCGCGTCGGTCGGTCGGTCGCGGCGCGACGCGTCGCACACCGCGTCGTCGCGACGTCGCGTCGCCGCGCAGGCGCGCGATGGCCGCCGCCGAGCGCGCGCGCGCGAAGACGCGCGATCGCGCGACGCGCGCGACGCGCGACGGCGATTCCGACGACGAATTCTTCGGCGCGGGCGCAACACCAAACGCGAGCGACGCGCGCGACGCGACGACGGCGAGCGCGCACGACAGCGCGGGAAGCGACGAGGGCGCGCGCGGGGACGGCGATGGAAAGCTCGACGCGGCGAACGGGACGCGAGCGATGACGCGGGCGGAGAAGGTGAAGGATGCGATTCGAAGGGCGAAGGAGGCGGCGAAGGCGGGCATCGTCAACGTGCCGCGGGGAAGCGCGGCGAGAGCGAAGCATGGGTTGGCGACGAGCGCGAAGGCGCTGCGCGAAAAGGAGGAGGGCGACACGAGGCGGCGGTTAGATGAGAATAAGATGGCGAGGGCGGCGATGATGACGGCGGCGTCGGAGAAGCAAAAGCAAAAGATGTTTGATACCACCCGGTTGGAAAATTTCTTGGATCACGGCGACGAGTCCGAGGCCGATTGGAACGCGGCGGACAGCGATGAGGACGAAGATGAGGCCTCGGCGATCGCGAAATACGGCGATGACGACGAGACGAGATCGTTATTCGTCATGCACCCGACGACGAAGCTGCGGCAGTATTGGGATTTTCTACAAATTTTCCTGTTGCTGTACATCGCGATTTCCGTGCCCTATCGCATCGGGTTCAGCGAGCCGTCGTACGGATTGTGGTACGTCGCGGATTTTCTGGTCGATATTTATTTCTACATTGACATGTTTTTCAACTTCTTCACGGCGTACTGGGAGACGAGCGCCGATGACGACGACTTTCACTACGTGACGAATTTGTGGAAGATTCAAAAGCATTACTTGAAAGGCTGGTTCATTCCGGACGCCATATCGCTAATCCCCGTGGATTACGTTTCTCGCAGCATCGATGGCACGTTGACGTGTTCGTGGGAGTCTGAGGCGGCGTGTGGCGCCGCGGCTGAGAATTCACAAGTGCCCGAGGTGCTGCGTTTGTTCAAAATGCTGCGCCTACTTCGCGTGATGCGCACGGGTAGAATCTTGGAACGTTATCAAGAGAATCTTATGCGCGTGTATAAAATGGTGACTCTCGGGCGCTTGCTCGCGCTTTTAGTGCTCCTTTCTCACTGGATGGCGTGTGCGTACGCCTACGTGTACGACTTTCAACGCGAAGACGCGAGCGGTGTAGAGTCGCACAAGAGTGAAATGTACGTTGCCGCGTTGTTTTGGTCGGTGCAAACACTCACGACGGTAGGCTACGGTAACGTCGTTCCGACCACTGTCGATGAACGCGTCATAGCCATCCTCGTGATGATCACCGGGGGCTTTGTATTTTCCGCCATCATCTCCGGCGTGAACATGTCCATGGATGAAGACTCGCCCGGGAATCGCTTCGCGGTGCTCATGAACCACGTACGCGAACTTTTGTCCGAGCACAAGATGCCAAACGGATTGAAATCGCGCGTCCGGTCGCACTACAAGGCTTCCGCGAAACCTCAAAAACTGGTGAACCGAGATATCATCCAACCGCTCCCCGAGGCGATTCGCGCCGACGTCAACTTTTACATTTACGGTAAAGCGCTGTCCATAGGTTTAAAGGCCAATGGCACGGTGCAGCCCGACGGGATTGTGATAGAGATCCTCTGTCGTACCATGGATACGCACATGTACGCGCGAGGCGCACGTATATGCTATCCGTACGAACTTGCGGATAAGTTCATCATCACGCTCAACGGGAGAGTTTCGTATTCCCCCGACGAGGCGTCCGGATTCCACCACGCCCACGTACAGAAAATCAAGCGCAAGCGATTGCGAGAACAGCAAATCGAACTCGCGGAAGAAAAAGGTTTGCTCCGCGGCCCGGGCACAGTGCTCAACCCCGGTTTACTTTCCGGGTTCTATAAAGGCATGTTGTGCGCCATGCCGTTTGACAAACACGTCGAGGCGCTCGTCATGGACCACGCGGTGTTTTATGATATATGCGCGCAACATCAACCGACTCTATTGCGTAACTTCGAGGATGAGTTTTTGCACGCGCTACAAGCGCTGAACAAACCAAAGATGGCGCGCATCGCGTTGAGCGAGTGCGACATGCGAAGATTTTTAGAAGAAACAACGCGCAACGTGTGCTCGAATTGGCGCGAGTTGCTGCAGCAGGAACGCGCCCAAGAGGATACGAAAAGACGTGCGAGGGAGCAAGCTGGTGCAATCGGAACGGTCACAGCGGGTGGATTCAAGGATACGAATGTACCAGTCTCGGGAGCGGCGCCCGGGGCGACGATCGGCGCCATCAAGCTCGCGATGCAACAAATGCACGCCGACATAGTAAATATTTCAGAGCAAATCGCGCAAGTCATGATCGCTGTCAAGGAAGTGCAAGTTGTTGGCCAAGACACCGCGTCGAACGTGTCACACATCATCATCAGCAACGACACGATTGAAGAGAAACAACTGAACATGGAGTTGAACGTGGAGGCGGTGTACCAGTCGCTGCAACAAATCGCCTCGAACGGTCTGAGCATGGAGGCTGGCGGGTGGCACGGCGGCGGCGGCGGCGGCGGTAAACAAGTATTTGATTTTAGAAAGTCCGGCTCCCAAAGCGGCGGCGCCGGCGGCGGAAAAGACGCCGCCCCGTTCAGCGCGTTACAATCCGACGCCATTCGCGAAAAGATTGAACAAGCCGCCAAACGCGGCACGAAGCTCTCCGTCACCACCCACATCGACAACGAAGAAGAAGTTTGGGAACGCGAGCGTCGTCCCCCGACCGTGGGCATCCAAGGCATTCGTCGCGTCGACCCCGACAGGGCGCGAGCGCGGCAGGCCGAGAAGGACAAGTACCGCGCCGACGGCGTCTTGCGCGACGCGCTCTAGCTCGTCCCGTCCACCGCCGTCGCGACGCCCCTCGTCCCTCGCGCGAACGCGCGCGCGTAGCATCCTTAGTATCACCGCATCCGCGCTTTTCGTCGCGCGTCCCTCGCAGTTCTCTCGATCCATTCGAATCGCGTCTCGTCTCGCGCGTCCCGTCCCGCTCGCCTCCAAATCCAAACCGTTGCCGCACTTTTCGCCGCGCGCATGGGATGCGCGTCCTCCGCCGCGGACGCCGCGGACGCCGCGCGCGACGCGGCGCCTCGCGCGCCCGCGTCTCCATCGCGCGCGCGCCCCGTTCGTCCCGTCGCCGATCGCGATCGCGCGCGCGACGACGACGAATGCGTCGATCCGATGGCCGACGCCCCCGTGCGGTACCAAGTGCGCCTGCGCGGCGGCCCGCTGACGCAGGAGCAATACAACGCCCGTCTCGCCGGCGTCAAGGGCGCGAAGACGGTCCGAGTGGCGTTCACGGACGAACGCGGTCGCGCGCAGTCGTACGCGATGCGATACGCGGCGTGCTCGCAGCGAGGGTACTACCCAGAGGCGCTGGACAAGGCGAACCAGGACGCGCACGTGAGCGAGGCGAGATTTGGAGATCGCGACGACGAGTGCGTCTTCGGCGTCTTCGACGGACACGGGGAGTTTGGAACGGAGTGCGCGAGGTTCGCGGCGATGAGAGTGCCGATGGAGATGGCGAAGCGAGAGTTTGGGGACGCGAAAGGGTACGAGGAGGCGTTTCGAACGACGAACGAGGCGCTGCGAAGGAGCGAGGTGGACGATTCGTTGAGCGGGACGACGGGGATCATCGCGCACGTGAAGGGGAGGGATTTGTACGTGATAAACGTGGGGGACTCGCGGGCGACGATGGGGATAGAGAAGGCGGACGATAAGGGAGAGGTTGTGGTGGAGACGGTGGATTTGAGTTCGGATCAGACGCCGTTTCGCGCGGATGAGTGCGAGCGGGTGAAGAAGGCGGGCGCGCGCGTGATGACGCTCGATCAGCTCGAGGGGTTCAAAGATCCCACCGTGCAGTGTTGGGGGACGGAGCAAGACGACGATGGCGATCCCCCGCGACTGTGGGCGAAGAATGGGATGTATCCTGGCACGGCGTTTACTCGTTCCATAGGCGACGCCGTCGCCGAGCGCATCGGCGTCGTCGCGACGCCGGAAATCGAGCGCGTGCGCTTGAACAAAGACACGAAGGCGATCGTGATCGCTTCAGATGGAGTTTTCGAATTCATTCCGTCCACAAGCGTGATCAAAGCCGCGATGGCGACGAGCGATCCACAGCAGAGCGCAATCGCGCTCGTGGTGGAATCGTACAAGCTCTGGCTTCAATACGAGACGCGCACGGACGACATCACCGTCATCGTCATCTTGATTGAAGACTTCCCGGACGAAACCCATCCCGATCCCGATCCCGTCACGCCGAGAAAGTCCGTGAGCGTCAGTGCGCTGTTCAACTTTCCCGATCGCGCGAACCAGCTCTCGTCGCCGTTCCCAACGTCGGCGAGACCTCGACGTCGCGTCGTGCCGTCGTTCACCATGCAAACGCGCCGCAGTTATCGCGTGGTGCACCCTTACGGTTTACCGTCCGATATCTCGTTCAACACGAGAGGTTCACTGGAAGAGCAGATGGGAGATCTGTCCATCGCCACCGCGGAGGACAAATCGGCGTTATTATCGATTCTCAAGCAATCATTCTTATTTATCGGCGTCTCGGATGCGATTTTGAACGAAGTCGCGGAGGCCATGTACAGGAAAAGAGTGTACGACGGCGATGTCGTCGTGACGCAAAACGACAAGTATTCGCTGCGTGCGCTTTATGCCGTACAGAGTGGCACTCTCACGGGGCGCGACAACGTCGCGTGGGTCGAGAACGAGGGAGACGAGAATGCGGAGAAGAAGGAAGCCGTCAAGGTGCGAACGTATGGCAAAGGCGGCGACAGAATGTGCTTCAACGAACAGTGCATGGCGCACGCCCAAAATCCGCACGAGACCGTCACCGCGAACAGTGACGTGGTCCTCTGGGTGCTTGACTTCGCCACTTACACGCGTCTCATGCGCGAGGACGACGAGCCGAGCGTAAACACGCTCACGAGCGCGCTGCGCGGCGTGGACGCGCTGAAAGCCGTGAGCATCAGCGACTTGCGCCGAATCGCCACGAACATCGTCGATAAGCGCGGGAAATCTCTCGTAAAGGCTCAAACAAGCGAGCTCATCGCGCGTCAGGGACAGCAGATAAATGCTATGTACATCATCAGTAGGGGGGATGTGTCGTGCACCGTGCGTGCGAATGCGCGCGACGAGAGCGAGACGCCGAGGGTGGTGCTCAAGTTGACGAGTGGGCAATATTTTGGCGAACGCGCGCTTCTCTCGAGAAGTGGCGCGCCGTGTGCGACTAATATTCAAGCCATCAGCGACGACGTTGAGGTATGGCGCGTTAAGCTGACCGATATAACAAACGTCACCGGAACCGAGGCGATCGTGCGGACGTCGAGCGCCACTCTCGAGCGATCGTCGTCGATGGAACGCATCCGATCGCCCCAGCGCGCTTTAGATCCGCACGAGCGGCGATTAAGTTTCGGGGACGACGAGCGAGCCTCGCGTGAGGCGCTGTACATGACGTTGCTCGGTCACTTGCGCGAAACGAAGGGGGCGTCTAAGGAGGCGACGGTGCAGATCTCGCTCGCGAGAACAGAATCGCTCGCGCGAGTCGAGGGCGTGTTGCGCGAGCGCGCCATCATCACAATGCTCACGGCGGGCTCAGCCAAGCCGCCGGCATTCATTCCCATACCCGCCATCCCATCGAAAGACTCGAGTTTCATCTCCATTCCGTACCCATTCGCGCCGAGATGTGCGCTCGAAGCTGTCATCGCGTGCGGCGGCGGCTCCAAGCCCGAAGTCGTCAAGTACTACGTCGCCGCGTTTACGCTCGTGTTCGAGTACGTCCACGCCATGGACATCGTATTCCGAGGAATGGACCCGGAGACGATGACGATCGATCAGCACGGCGCGCTGCGGTTGACTGACTTCCGCTTCGCTAAACATCTCGCGGTGACGGACGACACGCCCGGAAAGACGTTTACGGCGTGCGGCGCCGCGGCGTACATGGCGCCCGAAGTCGTTCGCGGCGTCGGCCACGACGAACGCGCGGACTGGTTTTCGCTCGGGACGTTCATCGTGCACTTACTCAACGGGACGCCACCGTTCGGGATGAAAGTCACGCACAAGACGTACGAGTCAATTTGTCGGTGCGATTTATCCACGATCTTCCGCGGCGACGCCGATCCCAAAGCCGTCGCCTTGGCTCGCGCGCTTCTCGTGGTCAACCCAAAAGACCGCATGCACGACGCCACATTAGTCAAGCGATCCGCGCTGCTCTGCGACATCGATTGGGATAACTTAGCGAACGAACGACCGCCGGAGGAAGTGGAAAAGCTCACGCGCGCGGCGTATCGCGGCCGCGGCGTACCGCCGATTCGCGACGCGACGGAACCGAGCGCCCTGCACACCGCCTGGTGCGATACCTACATGGCTTTAGACACCATCGCTCCGTGATGTGATTTCATTCAAGCAAACGTAGACACCGCGGAAACACGCACCGTACGCGCCGCGCGACGCCACCGTTTGAGCGAAACCGCGACCGAACCGCCGCGTCGCGCGTCGTCCCCCGCAGACGCCGTCGCGCCATGGCCACGCGCGTCGGTCTCCTCGGCGCCGCGCGACGCCACCGTTTGAGCGAAACCGCGACCGAACCGCCGCGTCGCGCGTCGTCCCCCGCAGACGCCGTCGCGCCATGGCCACGCGCGTCGGTCTCCTCGACGCCGACAGCGACGTCTCGGACGATGACGACACCCCGCTCGGCGTCGCCGGCGCGCGTCGTCTCGCGAAGCGCGTCGACGGCGACGATTTCATGGATGAAGACGCGCGCGACGATGCGATCGTAGACCTTTACGACTCGCGCGCCACCGCGGAAGCGCTGCGCGCGCACGAGGACGCGCTCGAAGAGTTGCGCGCGCGTCAGACCTCCACCGCGGACGCGTTCGGGGCGTTCTTATCCGTGGATGACGGTGAAAATGAGGCGCGCGCGTTGGAGACGGATTCAAACGAAGCGCGCGGCGACGCGGTCGCGAGGCCTCGGCCGCCGCCCATGGCGAGAGCGCTCGGACACGCGATGCGAGCGACGGCGTCGATGCGGTATGCGTCGACGCGCGCGGCGCCGGCGACGCGGGAGGCGTCGGTGGGAGGGGTGGACGCGTACGGCGCGCTCGCGGGGTCTCGCGGCGCCGCGTTCGGCGCGCGCGGCGCGTTGGCGACGCCGGCGATCGGAGACGACGGCGTCGTCGCGTGCGCGGTTCGGACGAAGATGACGTTTGCGGGCGTCGTGGGTGCGCTGGAGGTGGCCCTGGATCAGTCGGTGCGACGCGCGAGTGGGGGATTGCGTCAGGCGTGCTCGCGCGAGTCGACGGAATCGAAACCGTATGGCATCGCCGCGACGTGCTTGCGACAGTTGGAGGCCGTGGTTGAGGCGTTAGCGAATAGTAATGGCGACGACGTCGTCGCGCGCGATCGCGCGGCGGCGGAAGTCAGCGCGTGGGCGCTCGTGAGTGAGTTGTTCGCCGAGGACAAGCTCGGGGCGTCTCGAGGCACCGCGGCGGAGGTGCACCGAAGACGCGCCGGCGTGAGCGCTTGGTTGCGAGAACAAGTCGCGCGCGCTGCGCCTAGCGAGGAAGAGCTGTTCGGTAGACGTGCGGCGTTAACGCACGTCGCCGGTGGTCGAACCGTGAGCGCTGCACGCGCTGCGGCAGCGCACGGAGATCCGCGTTTGGCGACGTGTTTGGCGCAAATCGGCGCCGGCAAAAACGTGGCGTTCTACGCCAAGCAACAGCTCACGCGCTGGCGCGCGGGGTCGGTGGGCAAGTACATCGACGAGTTCAGCGAGCAAGCATTCAAGCTTCTCGCCGGTGAGGTCGAGCGCGACGATGACGGGATGGGTTGGTATCAAAACTTAGGCTTACACATGTGGCTCGCCGCCGGACCGACGTCGCCGCTGCGCGACGTGGTGAAGAACTACCTCGACGCCGTCGCGCAACAGCGCGCGGCGAACCCGCTGCCGCCGGTTGCGACTTACGAAGCACTCGACGCGAACCAAGCGACACACTTGCGCGACGTGGCGTTCAACATTCTCGCCCTCGCCGCGTCCACCGAGGACGAAGGCGGGTCGCCGAGCACGGCGGAGGTGCGCGTGGCGTTTCACCCGCTCACGTACTCGGATGACGTTTTGAACGCGTCGCTTGCTTGGCACCTATTCGGCGTCTTAAACGCGATCGGTGTGCTAGAGGGCGAGGGCATGGACGCGTTGGCGGACGAAATCACCGTCGCCTTCGCGACGCAGCTTCTTGGTATGCCTGAGCGAGGACGGTGCGAGTGGGCCGTCTTCGTCTCGCAGCACTTGAGAGACGACACGCGGCGGACGAAAATGACGGGGCACATCTTGCGTGAGCGTTTCGAGGAGTGGAAATGCGATGATGGAAAGATAGCGTTCATCAAGGACGTGTGCGCGGTACCGCAGGAATCGCTCGACGACGCGCACGCGCTGTGGGACGTGTATTCGGCGCCTCGGCCGTGATGCGATGAATTTGTGACGAATAATGGAATGAAATTTTCTGGAATCGACCATTCGAATTAAAAAAACTTCTCTCTCCGCTAACTCGCGCTAATTCTCGAAATCCAGGACAGACACCCTATTATTCGAAAAGCAAGCGGCGACTTTGGTCCCTTCCTTGTTCCAGCAAACCTCGAAAATACCACCCTCTCCTTGATACGTTCGCATCAAGCTCCCATCCTTTACGTTCCAAATGTGCAAGTGCTTATCGAAAGAACCGCTCGCGAGGTACTTGCCGTCGGGACTAAAGGCGACGGAGTACACCGGGTCAGTGTGACCTTCCAACGTGTGCAAACACTTACCGGACTCCACGTCCCAAAGCTTGATGGTGGCGTCGTACGACGCGGTGGCGAGAAGGAGCGGGAGGTCGGGATTCTCCGTGCCGGGGCCCGTGGGGCTCCATTTGATGGTATATATTTCCTTCTCGTGCTCGTTGAAGTCGTGCACGCACGTATCCTTCTTCAAGCTCCACACTTTTGCCGTGAAGTCGTCCGAGCAAGACGCGAGGAGCGTTCCGCTCGGATCCCACTTGATGGCGTTCACCTCGTCAGTGTGCCCGTTGAACGCCTTGATGGGCTTGTCGTCCCCAAGTTTGCACACGTAGATGGAGTGATCCATGGAAGACGTGGCGAACTCCGTGGGGCTTCGCCAGTCCACATCAAGCGTGGGCGCGGAGTGGAACGCGAACTGCTGCTTCATGTCGCCCGTCTTCGCGTCCCACACGATGGCCGTCTTGTCCACGGAACCGCTGAGCAAGCAGTCGCCCGTCTTGTTCCACTTGAGGGAGAAAATCGGGCCCTTGTGATGCTTCAAGCTCATTTTCAGCTTGCCATTCGTATCCCAAATGCGTGCCTGGCCATCGTACGAGCCAGTCGCGAGCAGAGTACCGTCCGCGTTCCAGTCGAGCGTGGTGACGTCGCCTTGCATCGACTTGCCGTCGGGCGCCGCGCTCTTCTCGTCTGTATCCATCGCCTCGACGCCATCACCGCTCGCTTTGTGATCCAACACCTTCGGCTTCGCCAACTTCGTCTGTGCCTCGCGCCCGGACGGCCCAGCCGGCACGGTCCACACCCGCGCCGTGCTGTCTCCGCTACCGCTCGCCAGCATTTGCTTCGTCGGGTTCCACGCGCATATGAAAACCTCGCTCGTGTGTCCATCCAACACCGTCACCTCCTCCGACTTGATCTCTCGCTCAATATCACTCTCGATCTTGATCCCATTCGCCTCCGCCTTGGCGCGCGCCTCCTTCTCTTCCTCCTCCCTCAATGCCTTGCGCTCCTCCTCTGTCATATTTCTCCGCGCGGAGACGAGTTCCTTCAACTCGTCCACGCTCAGCGACAGCAAATCCTTAGCGCTCAGCACGCTAAAATCGGCGTCAACATCCGTACCATCCTACATAACGAAATAAAACCGTCACCGACACCGTCAGTCATCCGCGCACCGTCGCCGCGCGTTCGTCCGCGTTTAATTTTTAACATTTCCTCGCTCGCGCGCGTCGACGCGTCGCGCGCCCGCGTCGTCCCGCGCGCCCCGTTCCGCCCGCCTCCCGCGTCGCGCGCGCGCGTCATCACTTCACGCACCTCATTCAGATTCGCCTCGAGCTCGCAGTACTGCAACCCCTTCTGCACGAACGAGATCAACGCCCCCGGGGGAACCTCGCGTTGGCCGTCGGTCAACTTTCGCCCATCGACGTAGCTCTCGTTCCCGAGCGCGAACGCCGCGTGCGTGAACCCACTTTCGAGCAAATATCGATACACCAAATAATTCATCTCATCGCTCGTGAGCGACATGACGCCGAATCGCGCGTTTCGTCGGTGAACGCGTCGCGAATGCGATTCCACGGAATGCGCGGTCGATCGCGGGGATCAATAGGGTTCGAGAATTCGTTCGAATGCGCGTCGCTCGAGGGCGTTCGCGGTCGCGCGGCGCCGTCTCGCGGTGGCGTGGAAATCGACGCGTCGCGCGGCGGCGTGTCGGCGGCGCGATGGCGTCGCGACGCGCACTGAGGCGAGACTTCGCGCCGTCCGCGCGCGCGCGCCTCGCTCCACGTATTGCGCGCTCGAAACGCCCATCAAACTCGAAACGCCCATCATTTGACGAGTCTTGATTCGAGAACGGGGGGACTCGAGGCCGGTGCGCCGGCGCGCGACCGTCAGACGCGCGCGCGTCGCGCGGGCGTCGCGCGAACCGCGACGTCGCGACGGACCGCGCGAGCGCGCGCGAGCGCGACGCGTGACGCGGCGCGCGCGCCATGGGCGGGCTCGTGAGGCTTCGGGACGCGCGAGGCAATGGAACGGATTTTTGGATGTCAACGAACCGCGCGACGCCGTGGACGGCGCGCGGCGCGCTCGGACGGGCGCGGCGCGACGCGGGCGCGACGCTGGATGGCGTCGACGCGCGCGGAGGGGCGGCGATGACGTCGGGGAGGATGGAGACCGCGGGCGAGGATTCGACGGCGGCGACGCGCGGCGACGACGCGGAGGAAGCCGCGGAGGACGACGCGCTCGAACACGCGCCGACGGTTTTCGTGGGGTTTCCGCACGCGAGCTTGGTGTGTCCGCAGTGTCGAGACGTGATGCTGTCGCCCGTGGTGGCGGAGAACGGGACGACGTATTGCGCGAAGTGCGCGCCGAGGGAGGACGCGGAGGACGCGCTCGCGGAGGACGCCGAGGTCGAGGATGCGATTCAGTCGTTGCCCGTGCTGTGCAGACGCGCGATGGTGTTGAAGCGAAACGCGCAGGGCGCGAGTGAGTGGTGCTGGAAGGCGGATGGGTGCGGTGAGAGCGGTATTCGGTTGCGTTTACGAGACGTGCACGATCGCGAGTGCGCCTTCGTGCCGAGACGATGTTGGTATCCGTACGACTCGCGCGTGGAGTGCGAGGCGAACGAGGCGCGAAAGGGGAGGGATTACTGCGGCGCGATCGTGACGAAGATTGCCTACGTGAGTCACGTGAGTGAATGCGCGTGGCGGTCGGTGAAGTGCGACGTCAAGGGTTGCGAAGACGTTGTGCCGTTTTGTAAGATGACGCAGCACGCGTTGACGTGCCCGAGCGCGCTCGTGAAATGCCCGAACGAGTGCGAGTGGGATGGTAAACGACGTGAGCTCGCCGAACACCGTGAGATCTGCCCTCGGGAGTACATCAAGTGTGGATTTATTAACTTGCAGCACGAGGACGGCAACGGCTGCTTGTACGGATGCGAGCGTGACGCCATCGACTCACACAGGACAGATTGCGACTTTCGCCCGTGGCACTGTCCGAGCTGCGATGCCGTGGTTAACGCAATGCACGCATCGATACACGCGGTGAAGTGTGAAGAGTCTAGACGGCCTTGTCCTCGATGCCGCGCCATGGTGCGTACGAGAGCGTTTGACGCCCACCAAGAATTCTTTTGCGTCGGGGCGAGCAAGCCGTGCGCGTTCGCCGCATTCGGCTGTCTAGAAGTCGGCGCGGAGACGGAGCTACGCGCGCACGAGCGCGATGCTGCGCCGAGACATTTACGGTTAGTCGTAAAAGCGCTCGAAGCCGAACGTTCGAGCGGGCGAAAAAAGAGTAAAGTCATCGAGCGCATGGAACAGGCGTTGAACAAATTCGGCGAAGAGTACGCGTCGCTCGCCACTAAGGCGTCGGAGCGCGTGCGGTTCGTAGAGTCGAAGGCGATCGAAGAGATGGATCGATTGAACGAGCACATGGAGTCGAGTAAGCGTGCGTACGATGCGCACGTCGTCGCGCTCGAGAAAGAAATTGAACAGCTGAAAGCCGACCGCGCCGCCGCCGTAGACGCGGACGCGCACCTTGCAAAACTCGACACCGCCATCACGCGCGAGGAGGCGCAGCAGCTCTTAGATGCAGCGAAAGGTGAGATGGCGTCAGTGAACGCACAGTTCGCCAAGCTCCAGTTCGCTATCGACGTTCGTGAGCAAAAATGGGAGGAAGACATCGAGCACGCGGCGACGAAAGAGGCGGCGACGAGAGAGGCGGTGAGAAGAGAAATTGCATCCATCATCGCGACGACGAGTGGCGCAGACGACGACCTGCTGAAGCGCATGGATACGCTCTCGACGGAGATCCGAGAGATCAGCCGAACGCTGAACCTGGACTTGATGGATCTGGCTGACAAACAAAAAGAACTCGAAGACGCGTGGCGACGGGCGAACGAGAATCCGCGACTTCGCGCTTCCGCGCCGCGCGCGAAGAATCCACCGTCACCAACGCGCGGCGACTCCGATTCCGAAGCCTCTGAGGCCGTGTCCGTGAAACCTAGGCGAAAGTTCAAGACGACGAGCGACACGACGAGCGAAACCGCGTCGGAAAGGTCCCATCGACGCTTGGGCTCCGCGACGCTTCGCGCGCGTCGGCTCGCCGCCGCCGCCGCCGCCTCGAGCGAGGACCTCACAAACGCTCCCATACCGATAAACGCTCCCATACCGCCGAGTATCATCGCGATGACGGACTCCGAACGCTCGTTCGACCCGACGTCGCGCGCAGACCTCGCCGACGCCCCCGAACCGCCGAGCGCCGCCGCCGCCGCCGTCGCCGACGACGACATCCTCCGCGGCGCTTTACTCTCCCGATACGTCCACGTCACCGCCAAACCGAACGCCGCGCCCGAACCCAATCCCCTCGTCGTCCCGCGTCCGCCTTGGATCGATTCCGACGACGATTTGTAACTTCGCGGCGTCGTCGCCGTTCGCCGCTCGCCGCTCAACGCGCCTCGCGCGCCTCCCCCTCGTCATGCCTCCCGTCGTCGTCGGCGTCGACGGCGGCACCACCGGCATCCGCGCCGGTGTCTTCACCCTCACCGGCGTCCCGCTCGCGTTCGCCGACGTCCCGTACGCCACCTCGCACCCCGCGCCCGGTCGCGCCGAGCAAGTCCCCGCGTCGTGGCTCGACGGGCTCGCGACCGCCATCGCCGAGGCGCGGCGCCTGTGCGGCGTCGACGCGCGCGACGTCGCGGCCGTGTGCGTCGACACGACGTGCTGCTCGGTCGTCGCGCTCGACGCGCGCGGCGACGCGATCGGGAACAGCGTGCTGTGGATGGACGTCCGCGCGAGCGACGAGGCGACGGCGTGCGTCGAGACGGAAGACGACGCGCTTCGCGTCAACTGCGCGGGCGCGGGACCGGTGAGCGCGGAGTGGATGGTGCCCAAGGCGCTGTGGCTGAAGCGAAACGACCGGGAGCGGTACGACAGAGCGACGATGATTTGCGAGTATCAGGATTACGTAAACCTGTGGCTCACGGGACGGTACTGCGGGTCGATGAACAACGTCGGCGTGCGGTGGCACTTCGACGGCGACGGGAGACCGCCGATGACGATGTTAGAAAAGCTTGGGTGCGCGGAGTTGGTGGAAAAGTGGCCGAAGGAGATATTACCGATGGGCGCGGCGGTGGGCGGGATGACGGCGACGGCGGCTATGACGGCGACGGCGGCGGCTGCGTGCGGGTTGCTCGAGGGCACGAAGGTGATTCAGGGAGGCGCGGACGCGTTCGTGGGAATGGTCGGTTTGGGAGTCATCGAACCGGGGCAGTTAGCGCTGATCACGGGCTCGTCGCACCTGCACTTGGGCGTCGCGGAGGAGGAATTTCACGCGAAGGGTATCTTCGGGACGTATAGAAACGCGCTCGTGGAGAGCGCGCCGTTCGTCGTCGAGGGTGGTCAGACGAGCACGGGGTCCGTGGTGAATTGGTTTAAGAATTTATGCGGCGGCGGCGATTCGTTTTACGACGACATGAACCGCGAAGCGAGCGCGATCCCGCCTGGATGCGAAGGCGTCGTCGCGCTCGACCACTTTCAAGGCAACCGAACCCCGCACGTGGACGCACTCAGCCGCGGAGTGATCTCCGGTCTCACGCTCAAGCACTCGAAAGCGCACGTGTTCCGTGCGATTTTGGAGGGCGTGTGTTGCGGTACGCGATTGATTTTTGAAACCATGACCCGCGGAGGGTACGAACCGAAGGAAGTCGTCATCGCCGGCGGGGCGACGCGAAGCGAACTTTGGTTACAGATTCACGCCGACGTCACGGGAGTGCCGCATGTCGTCACCGAGTGTTCGGACGCCCCCGCGCTCGGTTGCGCAATACTCGCCGCCTTCGGCGCGGGGTTGTTTGGAAGCGTGCGCGAAGCCGTCGCGGCGATGGTTCGCAAATCGCGCGTCATCAGTCCGAACCCAGAGGCACACGCAGCGTATGCCGACGTGTACGCCGCGTACCTACGACTATATCCGTCATTCCGCGAGACGTGGGGCGCGCGCCGAGCGCCCGCGGTTTCGACGACCAAACGCGCCATCGTTTGCCCGTCACTGTTGGCGGCCGACCAAGGCGCTTTAGCCTCCGAAGTCAACCGCATGCTCGACGAAGGCGCTGATTGGTTGCACGTCGACATCATGGACGGACATTTCGTCCCTAATTTGACCATCGGTCCTCCCGTGGTGGCGGATTTGGCGAAACGCGTCGGCCCGCGCGACGCGTTCTTCGATTGTCACTTGAGCGTGAGCAATCCTGCGACGCTCGTTCCCGCGCTCGCCGCCGCCGGTGCGTCGAGCGTGACGTTCCATATCGAAGTTGTCAGCGGTACCGCCGCAGAGGAGCTCTGCAAAACCATTCGATCGCTCGGCATGCGCGCCGCCGTGGCGTGCAAACCGTCCACGCCGTGCGACGAAGACGGCGGCGTGTACGAGCTCGTCGACGCCGGTCTCGTCGACATGGTCCTGTGCTTGTCCGTCGAACCCGGGTTCGGTGGTCAAAAGTTCAACCCCGCGGTGTGTGACAAAGTCTCCGCCCTCCGCGCGAGGTATCCAGACTTGGACATTCAAATGGACGGCGGCGTCAATCCGAGCACCGCCGAGCTCTGCGCGCGCGCCGGCGCCAACGTCCTCGTCGCCGGCAGCGCCGTCTTCGGCGCCGCCAATCCCGCGCAGGTGATTTCGCAACTTCGACAGTCCATCCTGAACGCGTCCTGAGCGCGTTGTATTAGTACCCGCCGCTAGCTCGCCGGTTCGGTTTCGCCCGTCGCCAGTCGTCTCGCGCTTCGTCCCGCACAACGCCCCATGGACGTCGCCGCCCTCACCGCGCGCGCCGTCGACGCGTACAACACCTCACACACGTTTGCGCGAGATGTCCTCTCGCACCGTTTGGCCGTCGACGACGCCAACGCCGCGCACGCGCTCGTCGCGATCGTCACGCTCCTGGCCATCGTCGTCGCTTTCCGCGTCGTTTTCGGCGTCGGTGGCGCCTTCGCCGCCCTCGCGAGCGGTCCGGGCTCGCGTTCGAAGACGTATAAACCCGCGGTGTTGCTGCTCGGCGGTAAAGGTTGCGGGAAGACGGCGCTGTGGCAGGGGTTGAAGTACGGAGAGCAGCGTTTCAGGACGACGACGAGCGTCGAGGCGAACGAGTGCGGCGACGCGGTCGTCGTCGGGAAGAATAGCCGAGGGCGAGAGGTGACAAAGTCGCACGTGCGCGTCGTGGACGTTCCAGGACACGCCAAGCTGCGCAAGGAAGCGCTGCGAGAGTTGGCGCGGGCGCGCGCCGTCGTCTTCGTCGTGGACAGCGTGTCCTTCGCGAGCGAACGCAAGGAAGTCGCCAAGTTCCTGTTCGACATCCTGAGCGACGAATCGTTTCAAACGCGCAAGATCCCACTCATGATCGCGTGCAACAAGTGCGAGAAGCTCACGGCGCACCCACCGGATTTCATTCGAAAACGTCTGGAACGAGAAATCGACGCGGCGCGCGCCGCCGACGCCGGCTCCCTCCCCGAAATGGCAATCACCGCCGCTCAGCGCCGCGCGAACGCCGTGGCAAAGAAAAAGCGCGACAAGTACCGTACGCTCTGTCAAAGACCCGGGGAAACGTTCACGTTCGACGCCTTTACCAAAGCCTCGAGACGCCCGGGCGTCGTGTGCGACCGCGTCAGCGCGATGAAAAATCAACTCGCCCCGCTGTGCGATTTCATCGTTCGCGTCACCTGAGCGACGCGACGTCCTAGAAACATTGTCTTTCATAGCAATCTAGCCCTCGAACCGCGCCCGCGTCGTCTGCGCGTCGTCGACGCGTCCAGTCTCGCGCGCATCCCACTTAAAACACGGATTACAGCCCTTCGACACCCCTCCGCCGTCGCCACGTCACGCCGCATTGAACACCGCGTCGACATGTTGGCTTCTCACGCCCTCTCGGCGCGCCACGCCGCGTTCAACGCGAATGCTATTTCTTCTAACAAGGTGCGTCGTCGATGAGCTGCCGCGCGCGTCGCGCGCGACGATAGAGCCGACGCATCGCGACGACCGCGAAGCCCTAGGTTTACGCGCGCGCGAAGCGTCAGCGACGACGACGACGACGCGCGACGCGCTATGATGACGCCGTGACGAGTACGCGGTGGATGCGTATTAATCGCGTCGACGCGTCCAGTGCGGTGGCGCGCGGGACGCGTGCGAGACGTGAGAAGGGTGGAAAAGCGATTGAGGCTAGAATCAGCACCCCCGAGCGACGACTGACAGACGCGCGCGACGCGAACGACGTAGGTCTCGAGCCCGGTGCCCGCGGCGCGCCGAAGCGGCATGGAAATCGTGGCGAAGAAGAAGTGGGAAAAGCAAGCGCTCACGCCGCGTGGACTTCCGGTGCGCATCCCGATGCACGTGAAGACGAACGACAAGGTCGTCGTCATCGCGGGGGCGGATAAAGGCAAGGTGACGAACGTGGTGGAAGTCTTCACCAAGACCGGGGAGGTGCTCTGCAAGGATGTTAACGTGAAGACGAAGCACGTCAAGCCGCGCGGCGAAGGCGAGACGGGACAAATTATTCAGCGTGAGTTCCCGATTCATCACTCCAACGTGATGCACTACAGCGAGGCGAAGTCCGTCCGGTCGCGCATCGGCACGAAGGAAGAGGGAGGCAAGAAGGTTCGCGTGTTGAAGAAAACGGGCGAAGTGCTCGCCAACTAGCTTTGCCGCCTCTAGTAGCTTGAGATAAAGTAAAGTATAGCTCTTTGGACTTTGTTTAAATAAAATCATTCATTCAGTCACAAACGCAGGCCAGTAAAGTAAAGCCCTCGCCTGAGGTTTTCGACGTAGCGGGCGCGTCGCGCAAACGCGCATTTCGACCCGTGCGTCGTTCGTTCGTTCGTTCGCGAATTAACATTAGCGTTGAAATTTCAATGAGTTGCGGGGCAGGCCCCTATGGCTACAAAATCGCGTGAAGCGAGCGACTGGACAACCCCGAATCGGCTCTGTAATGTCGAGAGCCTCGGCGAAGTCATCCTAAAAATTATGCAAGAGCGTGAAAGCTTAAGCCAAGGCGAATCCGTGCTTCAGCGCCGCTTCCCAAGTAGTATCTATGCGCATGTGGTCGATGGCACCGACTTCGTGGTGATCCCAGCCTTCTAGCGAGTGCACGAGGGCGCCCGCGTGGCACGCGTGAATGTGACCACGCTTCATCGTCATCTCGCATGACCGGAAGTCTTTTGCCTCTTTAGGAAGCTTGAACGCGGGCAGGTCGGTGTACACGCAATCCTTTCGCGTTTCGGGGATTGGCGGCACGACAAACTGGTGGAATATCGCGCCCCTCGGCGCCATATTTTGATCCTTCTCCGGGCAGTGCTTGCCGATGACCCAGTCCTTTATCTTTGCCCCGTCGCTCAGGGACGTAGATTGCACGAGGAGATGCTGATCCTTCTTCGCCGCTTCATTTCTGATCTTTTCGAACCTCTCTTCGCTCGTTGTGTACATCACCACACGCATGCCTCTCTCCACGCAATAAAGAGCGATCGCTCGTCCAAGTTTGGACGTCGCCCCCGTGAGGAAAATTTCCTTGCACTCGCTCGGGATTTTCTGTAAAATCGCCGCCGCCGTGAGCGTGTTCCCGTGCACGACTCTCGTCTTCAGAGACTTCCCATGCTTGTTGACGAACAGTGCGCCTCCCCCGTTTAGCGCCTCGTTCTTATTCAGCGCTCCCAAGCCGACGACTTTCACTCCGGCGCGATCGGCGTCCAAAATCGCCTCCTCAATCTTCCTGTTGATGTGATTAAATTCACTCTTGATGAAGAATTGAAACCCCCACGCGGGCGTCACCCACGTCTCACAGTTCAACGTCTTGAGCCGGTGTCGATCGGCTACGAAAGATTTGCCGAACATTCGCAACACAAGCACAAAAGGCACGCACAGCGGCCAAAACGGTTTCAGCCACCACTGCGAGACAAACGGGCGAGACGAAAAGCTGCGCAACATGAAAGGCAAGTGGAACACGCTCAATAACTCAGTTCCGTGGGCCATAAACACCACATCAGGCGCCGTAACCGGTACCGCCCGCCCATTGATCGCCTTCTCGTACAACTCGTCGCTCGTTACATCCGCTGTGCCGTACACGTGGTCGTACAGCGGCATGAACAAGCAAAAATTTGTGTGCACGCGCGAGTGGTGCAACGAATGATAGCTCGGCGTGTAAATCAAGTACTTCATCAGCGGCAGTCTCATGAACCAACGCGGGATGAACTCAAAGTTACAGTGCCCGATGGCGTTGAGCATGTCAAAGCCGAGCAAGTACATGTAAAACATCGCGATGGAGCCGCCGCCGAGCGCCCACGTCCCGATGAGCGGAATGGCGAAGTTCGCGGTGTACATCAAGTGCTCCATGAACGGATGCACGCTCCCGGTGATCGGTTCGGTGACAAAGCTCGCGTGATGATGCGAGTGATACGCACTGTACAATTTGTGATGATGCAACGCGCGATGCAGCCAATAATAAATGAACTCAGTCGGCCCCGCGTGCAACAACAACAGCTGCACCGCCGTCTTTTCATTCGTCGCCGGGAAATTATTAAACCCCAATCCCGGCATCCAATGCACGAGCGCGATCACCAGCGTTTGGAGCAATATGTAATCATCCCAATTATCCTCCCTATCGACCTGTTTAAAATCGATCCCTCTGGCTTGTATCCGCGTTTTCCTCGTCCACGCGTGCACTCGCGACAAGCTTATCCAAAGTTGCGCGCTCGCGTACCGCAGCGCCGCGATCGCCAACAAGTGCCAACAAAACGAATCCCCATCGTCTTTTCCGAGCGCTACCGTCGCCACGAACGGCAAAAACACCGCATACTTCATCGATCCCCACTCCGCCCACGGGAAGTCATACAACGCGCCCGGTTTCGTCGCCATCGCGCGTCCCGTTCGAGCGCTTTTTGATTCGATCAACCTTCACCGCGTCTTCACCGCGCCTTCCTCGCCCGCGCGCGCCGGTTCTCGCCTCTCCGCGCGCGCCGACTCTCGCGGTTCCTTCGCGCGCGCCTGCTCGCGCGCGTTCGCGCCTTCGCACGCGCTCGAAGCGCGCGTGTCGCGCGAAAACCGTCGCGATGCGCGTCGTCACGCGATGCCCTCGTCGCCGCCCGGCGCGCGCGTCGCGTTCGCGCGTCCGTGCGGGCGCGCGCGCGTCGTTCGCGCGCGGGCGCGCGAGCGGTGGACGGTGAGAAAAACTCGCGTCGGTTTGCGAGCGGACGACGCGCGACGGACGGTCGCGCGCGACGCGGTGTGCGCGATGTCGACGTCGGGGGCGCGACGTCACCACGCGCGCGCGGCGACGCGAGGTGAGCGACTTGGGATGGGTTTTCGTTTGGAAGCGTCCGCGTCCGCGGACGCGGCGATTAATACTTCAAGGCGCTGCTACGAAGGGCGAGGTGACGATCGAGCTCGTCCCAGAAGAACTCGAACGCGGCGCGATCGCCGTGACGCTTGGTGCGACTGATGGTGATGGGCTTGACGTTCCAGGTCTTGACGACGTCGACTTCGGGATCGCCGTCGAAGCGGGCGTGAAAGCCGCGAATCTTGGTGAAGGTTTCGACGAGATCACCGTCTTCGACGCCGCGGAAGGGCCAGTCTTTGAATTGCCACTTAGCACCGAGGACGAAGACCGCGGCGACGCGGGCCCAGTCTTCGGAACGTTTGTGAGGGGCTTTTTCGGTGACTTCGTACTTGACCTTGGCGCCGTCGCGCTTGTACGTGCGCGAAATGTACACGGAGCTTGACTTTTTAGCGCCGGCTTTTTGCACCACATCCCACTGCGTGAACTTGCCGTCCTGCAAGAACTCCTTGGCGTTGAACATGTTGAGAACGACCTTTTGATTGAACCCGGCGGGGACGATGATGATCGGGACGCCGCCCGGTTTGCCTGATGTCTTGCGCGGAGCCTTGGCGGCCGCAGCGGGTCCTCCACGACTCGCAGTCGACGGACCGCTCGGTGCGGTCGGTTGTTTTTCCATCGCGCGTGCGTCCGTCATCAACATGTCGGTGCCGTCGTCTACGGGTGGCTTGGGCCCACTCAAGAAGGACGCATTGGTGTCCAAATTCATCATATCAAAGTCGCTCCCGACGTGCTCTCTCCAAAACACCTGCTCCTTCACGTCGCGATATCTCTGGTTCTTAATCCCCTTGGCTAAATCAGCCGCCTGCTGCTTCTCCTCTTCTAAACGTTCCTTCTCCTCCTCCGGCGCCGCGAAGAAATCCAACACGCTCGTCATATCCTTCGGCGCGCGAAGCACCGAGTTCCTATCTCTTAACACGCGCTCTCGCGGCACGCCTTCCGCCTCGTCTTCCTCGCGCGCGCGTTTCGCGTCAACCGTCGACACACCCTCCTCATCCACGATCACCGGTACGGTGATATCGATTCGATCGCTCGTAGCTCGCTCCCCCGTCAAGTACGCGATCAAATCTTTCCGATCCAACATAGACAGCGTCGAGAACCCCGCCGCGATCGCCGCCTTCATGTAAGCCGTGTGCGCCGCGTCGGGGTTCGCAACGTGATACTTGATGAAATACCATATCGCCTCCACCTTCAGCAGCTTGTTCCCAGCCTTGGATCTGTAATTCGTCTCCGTCGTCCGCCGGAGCTCGACGTCGACATCCTTCAGGTGAATCCTTTCATCGTCGTGCGTCGACCTACGTCCCGTTTCGAGCGCCCATCGTCAGTCGCGCGCGTTCGAACCGTTTCCGCGCGGCGCGCGGCGCGTGAGCGCGTGAGCGGCGGCGCGTCGAGGACGCACTCGGCGATTATACCGGCGATGGTATGATCTCTAATCAAACGCAAAGGGTCCATGTTCGCGGCGCGTGAGGCGTTATAGCGCGCGACGTGCGATCGAGGACGCGGTGCGCGCGCGTTTCAACCTCTGGAGCGAGTTAGACCCGCGACCGCACTCGCGTCCGCGCGCGGTGAAGTGAAGTTGATTGAATTAGGGCGGCGCGCCGACGGCTCGCGGGCGGGAGACGACGGCGACGGGCAGCGCGTGGAAAGTGGACGTCGATGAAAAATTCTACATCTGAAATATTGGTACGCGTGAAAATCTATATTGCGTCGCGACGCTCACGCGGCGTCACGGCAGAGCTTGGCGAGTTTGGCGCGCGCGACGCGAGCCGTCGCCGGGTCGCGAGAGACGATTCGAAAGAGTTCTTCGTCCCCGTGCCGCGCGTGAACGATGGTGCACCACTCGGGGCACATCCGAGCGAGGATGCGAACACCGTCGGCGAGTTCGTGCGCGCTGATCTCGGCGCGAGCGTTCGTGTGCATCAGCTCGTCCAGAAGTGGGTCGAGTTCCATGACGCTTCGCTTGCGCGCGGCGAAGGCGGTGCGCACGGCGTCGAAGACGTGCGGAAGTCGACCGTGCAGACGACGCCGCTCGCGATCAGCCACGGCGCTGGGATCATTGAACGCCTCGACGATGGCTTGTCGCTCAAGCACGGCTTGAACGGCGCGCGCGGAGATGCCTTTACCGTCCGGACCCAAATCTGACATGGCGCGCGTGAGCTCTCCTTCGCTCACGCCGCCGCGACCGAGCGCCGAGGTCGACGCTTCGCCGAGCAACGGCGCGCTCGTGGACGATAACAGTCGCGGACCGTCTCTCGATGAATCTTCCATGAACGCGATTTTCACCGGTTCGGGCAGAGGGACGCTTTCGAGATCGAAATCCTCGCGCCACGACTCTGGCGGCGCCGCCGAGGCGTCGTACGCGTCGCCTTCGTGCGTGTTCGCCACAATCATAACCATCTTCGCCCGTATCGCCGCCATTTTCGCCCGCATGGCGACCATCCCAGCCTTATCGTTCCCACTCGATCCCTCCTCGATGCCTAAATCCACATCCACGTGAATGTTCTTCAAATCATCCGCCCGACTCGTCTTCGCTCGAAACGTAATCGTCCCCGCCGGCGCGCACGCCGCCACCATCCGCAACGTCTCCAACGAGCACCGCCGCCCCGTCGATCGCTCAATATTCGCACACATCGCATCCGCGGTCGCCCTCTGCCCTCGCGCGCGCATGAATCGCGCGACGACCAACGCCGCCTCGCTCGTCGCTCGCAGCGTTTCAAACTTTTTCGGCAGCCTCTGTCGTTCATTCGCCGCCACCGCCTCCCCCGTCGTCGCCCGCGCGTCCTCGTTCGCCCCGGACGCTCGCGCGCTACGTTCGTCCTCCTCCCTCGCGTCCCGCGCGTCGTCCGCGCGCCTTCCCGCGTCGCTCCGCCGTCGTTTCGTCGCGCTCGAGTTTGAATTCAAACGCCCCGCGCCGCCGTCGTCCCGTCCCGCCGCCCTCTTCGCCGCTCGATCGCCCGCGCCGTCGTCCCGCGCGCGCGCGCGCGCGTTCGCGTTCGCGTCGACGACGCCGAGCGCCGCGCGCGCCATCGCCGCGCCGCGCGACGCCATGTCGCGCGTCGCGGACTGACGGCGACCGACCGACCGCGCCGCACATCTCGCCGCGCATCGCGCGTCCGCGAGCGAACCATGCGCTGCGCGTCCGCACTCGCGCGCGCGAGCGCGCCCTTGAACGCGCGCGCGTGTCGAACGGGGCGCGGCGCGCGCGCGCGCGACGCGGTGGCGCTCAAACGCGCGACGGTTGGCGTTCGGCGAACGATCGAAATCGAATCGATCCGACCGAGGACGGCGGCGCGCGCGCGCGCGAGCGTCGCGACGCGCGCGTCGTCGCTCGATGACGACGTCGTGGTCGTGCCGGGGGACTATCGCGTCGGCGGCGTGCTGCTCGGCGTCGCGCTGCTCACGGGACCGGCGCTGCACCTCTGGACGCAGTTCTTGGTGCACGGGGTCCTGGGCGGATTTCTCGCGTTTCAGGCGTCGCGCGTGCGATTTCGGTTCACGCGAACGGATCTGGAGGTGGTGTTCATCGAACCGGGGGCGGATGACTCGGCGGCGCTGGCGACGGACGTGGCGTCGAGCGGCGATAATAAACTGCAGGGCGGCGGGGAGAATCGCTGGGCGTACGACACCATCACGAATTGGGAGTTCTGGTGGCCGGGATTTCCGTGCTTGGTGTACTTTAAGGAGACGCAGACAAAGAGCGATGGACAGCCGCACTTCTTTCCGATCATCATGGATGGGAAGATGCTTTACGAGGTCATGCTGAGCCGCTTGCCGCCGAGTCAAAACGAAAAGCCGTCGCCGAGCGAATGGAGCTTGGATTTAGCGCTCGAACAGACGCAAATCGGGCGTCAAATCAAAGAGAACTTGAACGAAGACCAGTTGAGGCAAATAAAGGAGATGAAGGGTTTCCCGGTGTTGGACGACAAGTAGGCGAGCAAGCCGAAGAGCGAGCCTCGAGAAGCAACAAACAAGAAAATCATGAAAAAATAATACGCACACACGCCCGCCCGCTGCGACGCATCGTATATGTTGCTAATCTGTTGTATTATCTATAACGCGGATCCGTCGTGATCACTATTTACTTTTTCTTCGCGAACGCCGAACCATCCATCGCGAGTTTATCCTGCGCGACGAGTTCTAACAAGAAACCCTCGAGCTCTGCCACGGTTTTATCGTACACAGGTTCGACGACGAACATTTTCAGCATATTATGGATGCGATCGAGCGGTAGGCTCGGGAAATTGGTCAGCATACCCATGATGTATTGCTCGTACACCATCATTCCCGCCGCGGCGGTTTCCTCCGCCGTCGCGACGCCGCTGACGTGCTCATCGTCGTCGTGTACGCCATCCATGGCGTCGACTTCATCCGAAGGTTCCGCGAGCGCGTATGATATGACATGCCCTTCCTTTCGCTCGACGAGCACGCCGTTGTTCATCCAAATGACTATACGTTTGCGCAGAGCGTCCACGCTCACGCCCAAGGCGTTCGCTAAATCATTCGCTCGCCAAACTTTCTCTCGTTGGAAGTAATGCAAAATCGCCGCCTGCAGGGGATTCACGCTCGCCTCGAACGTTCGATCGTTGTGCGTGACGTCCATGACCACCGTACCAAGAGAAGCCTTCCATTCCATTTTACGCGGCGCCTTGATTTGATGATATCGTCTCGCGTACGCATCCATGTGTTCTTGAATCTCTGTGGGGAGTTTGAAATCGGTCAAATCGGTCGAGAACGCGGGCCAGAACAACGATGACACGATCGTCGCCTCAACGGGCGTCTGTATCAAAATATCACTCGTGCGTCTGTCCTTCGCGGACGGAGTACCCGTCGTCGGACGCGTCTTGATGTTGGCGTTGGCGCGCTTACTGTCGGCGAAATCTTTGAGCATGACTTCGCAGTTGTGCAAGCTCGTCTCACCGAATCGAAGCTTCAACAACTCCAACGCGTGCATTTCACGCTCAGTATCGTAATTCGACTTGCTCAATAGTTTTTCCGCGAGCATGGTACGATACTCGTTGATGAAGAGTTCCTTTGAGCCGTAAATGCCGACCAGAAGACCGATGATGTCTCCCGCTTTGCGTCGACGTCCGCGACTCGCCGCGGCCTCCGTCTCCACGGGCTCGGGCTCCCATGCGTCCCAGCCCGACAGAACTTGCTGTGTTGACTGCACACCGTCGGCTAGATCGTCATCGTTCGCTCCGGCGGCGATGGCGACCATCTCAGCCGTGATGCTGTCCATTCGGTCCAAGTTGTCTGTTCCGCTCACAGTGGCGTTTGGATTCGGCGCTGGCACGCTCGACTCGGCGATTTCTATGCTTTCTCCTCGTGCGAGACGACCGAGCTCAACGTAAAGTGCGCCTTCGCCGCCTTCGCCGCCGTCTTCACCGCCGTCATCAGTGAGCATCGTCACAACACAGCGAATGGTATCTTTGCGCTCGCGCAAGTATTCCTTCACGGGCCCGCTCACGAGTTCGAGGACGACGCCCGAAGGGTCAAGCTCGAGCAGAGTTTTGATCGTACCGATGTACTGCTGCACGATGTCTACCGTCGAAGCGCCGGCGTGGAGTAAACGTGACCGCATCGCGTCGACGAACGAGTCCACGAGCGCCGCGTGTAGCGTCGTGTTTTGTAAACACGTGCGCAAATCCGTAATCGCGGGCAAAGAGTCAGGATAGTCGACAATGATGTCGAACAGCTCGTGAATGCGCAGCGCGCCGAGGTGTTCGTGCACGGTGTATTCTAATCGCCCGCGCCAAGACTCGATTGCCGCGCCGTCGCCGCGCTTTAATCGCAGTGCCGTCTTGAAAAACTCGAGCGGCACCGCTCGAACCCATCGTAACGTCGGCCACAGCTTCGGCGCATCGAACGCACCGCGACAGCGACGAATGACATGTCGCTTCACACACTCTCCTAACGCCCGAGCCGCCGCATTTTCCGCCACTCGTCCCAACGACGCGTGACATCGCGCCAACGTTTCGCCCATCGCGCTCGTCTCCGCCGCCCACGCCCTCCCCATGACCTCGCCACAACTCGCTATATCCGCCCCGATCGAGCTCTGCCGCTCGAGTACGCTCGTCTCCATCCTATCGTTCTCGTCATCATCGCTCGTCTCCCCCCACCTCTTACGCACGGCGTGATCAAACTCCCGCGCTCTCGCTCTGTACCACGCGCTCAAAATCGCCGACAACCGCGGCGGTCCCCGCGCCGCGCACGTTCCTCCCACCATCGCATCGAACGCCCGTTCGAACGTCCGCACCGCGTCATCGTCCTCACTCACCCCCCGCACGCCCGCGCTGAACGCTCGCGCGCGTTCGCGCCCTCTTTCGATCCACTCCGCGAACGCCGTCGTCGCCGGCGCCGCCTCCGCTCGCGTCCACGCCTCGGCGCGCGCGCGCGTCTCCTCCTCCTCTTCGTCCCTCTCCTCCGCGTTCGTCCGCTCCAGCGCGCCCGCGTCGATCGACGACGGCATCGCGCACGCTTCGCGCCATCGCGGGAGCGCGTCGTCGCGCAGCGCGCGCTCGAACGCGCGGAGAAACGCGCGCTCGAGCAAATCTTCGCAGCGCTGCGACCGCAGTTCGGCGAACGCGGCGCGCGCGGCGTCGTCGATCGGGACGAGGGCGTCGCGCGCGGCGAACGCGGTCGCGGCGTCGCGCGCGATGGACCACGCAGCTATGGACATGCGCGCCGCGCGCGACGCGACGCGTCCGATGATGACGATCGATGTCGCACCGACAGCTCGAACGGGGATTCAAAGACGCCGCGCCGAGGGACGCGACTCGAACGACGAATCTCGAACGACGACGCCGGACGACGACGGATGAGAGCGATGGCGACGGCGCGCGCGCGATTCGAGGCGAACGCGGGCGCGAGAGAGCGTGGATTACAGGGCGTTCAAGCGATCGTCGTCGGATTTGGACGACGACGGGTGCGCGGATTCGGCCCAATTCGCGAAGGCGACGTGCTTGAACGTCAAGGGGGCGAGTATGAGCAAGATGCCGAGCCACTGCACGACGTTGAGCGGCGAACTGAACACGTAGCAGCTGATGAGGACGCTGAGGAATTGGCGGAACGTCATGATGGAGGCTAAGATGACGGCGGAGTAGCTCTTGATGGTGTACGCGATGCTGAATTGCGCGACGGTGGACGCGCAGCTCAATAATAAAATGTCGCCAACGATCGCTGGGTGGTCGTGCACGAACCGAATCGAGGGCGAAAGCTGGTCGGTGATGACGAGCCAAGCGAACCCGAATACGGTTGTGAAAAATGACGTGAAGAATACTTGTGCCGTAACCGTGACGCCATCTCGGCGGTACATCTTTTGTTGAAACGTCGACGTGAAGCCGTCGAAGACAAAGTACACAGCCAATATCAGAAAACCGGCGTTGGCGGCCCATTCCAAGGACGATTCGTCGTACTCACCCTCGTATCGCTTCTGCACCGCGCTGCGCCAACCACGATTGGCGACGAAGACGAAACATCCGAACGTCATCACCGCCGCGTCAAAGTATTCTCGCGACGTAAATTTCTTCTCTCCTAAAAACTGTCCCCAAATCATCACCGGCACCACCTTCATCGTCTTAGCGAGCGTGCTCACGCTGTACGTCAAGTACTTCAGCACCTCGTACTGACACACCGTGGCGACGAGATTACTAAAGGACACCGCGGCGTAATCCTTGGCGCCGCCGCGCGTCGCGCCTCCGCCCCATCCCGTCACCATCGCCAACGCCCCCGAGGACGCGAGCGCGACCCAGCGATTCATGAAAACTAGAAACATGCTGCACGTGAATACGTCCTCCTTCGATGGCGCGTCCTCGGCCGCGCTCGTCTCGCCGCGGTGCGTGAACGCCCCTCGCAACGCCCGAGCCAACGCGCCGCCGTCGCCGCCTTCGCCACGGCCCAGCGCGACGCTCTCACCGCGCTCGCGCGCGTACGGAATCGTCATCACGCGCTCTTGCAAGACGCCGTACAGCGCGAGCGAGCCAATAGTGGCCGCGGCGACGAGGATGAAGTGCGCGGTCGGGTGCAAGAGCACGGCGAAATCCGTCGTCGCCGCGTGCGACGTGGACGCGCGCGACGGATCGGACGCGAGCGAACGCGAGTCGACGTCGTCATCGCACGACACGACTCGGTCGTCGCGCGCGGCGTCGACCGCGCGACGAGACATCTCGACGTCGCGATGTGCGGCACTGCTGGCGCCGCGGGCGCGTCGTCGTCGTCGTCGTCGTGCGTTACAACCGCGTCGGGTCGACCGCTGCTATCGTCGATGCTAAACTCGCGCGATTCTAAACGCACGCTATTCCCAACTCATTCATCGTCCGCGACTCGTTCCCGAACTCGTTCCGAGCTCACCGCAGCAGCGGGTCGGGCGCCAAGAAGTCGCTCACTAACTCACCGCCAAAGTGCGCCGACGCGACGAGAAGCAGAATGAAAACCGCTAAAAACTCCGCGCTCGCGTTGACGACGATCGATTTGCGACCATCCTCCAACTCTGTGATGTCTATCGCGAACCATTGTCTCAGCGCGTCGGAGAGCGCGCCGACGACGCCGTCCGGCGCCGTTTTCGACTTCGACGCCTTCGACGCGTCCTCGACCCGTTCCTTCGACGTCGACGTCGACGTCGCCGCGTCCTCGTCCGCGCGCGCCGCGGCGTCCTCGATCGCGTCGTCCATCCAGCTCATCACCGCGAAGGCGCTCTCGACCGCGCCGAACCCTTCGTCTCGAAGCCTCTCGAACATCTCCGTCGCCGTCGACGCCTGTTCCAAGACGCTCGCGCGCGCGAAATCCGTCATCCCATCGATCTCGCTCTCCCACGCGTCCAGCGCGTCGCGCATCGCCGACATGATTTCTCTCGACTCGCGCGTCGCTCGCGCGTCTCGCCTCTCCAGCCTCGCCCTTCGCGCCGCCTCTCGCGCCTCCCCGCTCGACGCCGCGCCGCTCGTAAATCCCATCGCGCGCTTCTTTCCGAGCTCGCGCAGGCGCGGCTTGGCGCGATCGCCGTCGCGCTTCGGCGGCGCGAGCCGCTCGACGGCGCGTCGGCGCTCGTCCTCGCTCGCGAATCTCGAATCGCGTCGCGCGTCGTCGTCGTCGAGCGCGCGCGCGCGCGTCGACGCGCGGCGGACGCGCGCGCGCGCGCCGCGCGCCGGCGTCGGCGTCGGCGTCGGCGTCGGCGGCGTCGGCGCGCGCGCGCACCGCAGCATCGTCAGACGGCGACGCGGAATGGCGATGACGACCGCGCGCGCGCCGATGCGCGCGCTCGCCGCGCCGCGCGGTCGCGCGACGACGCGACGGTGCGCGACGCGCGCGGCGCGACCGCGACGCGCGATCGATGGACTCGCGAGGGCGCGCGAGAGAGATGACGACGCTCGATCGACCCCGTCGACGATGGCGACGGCGGCGCGGCGCGACGGCGGCGCGCGAAGGCGCGGCGACGCGACGCGCGCGCGGTTTTTGAAAAAGTTCTTCAGCCGGGACGAGGGCGAGGCGCGGGAGGAGGACGAAAAGCCGGACGGGGACGACGACGGCGCGGCGACGGGGAAACCCGAAGACGCGAACGCGAACGCGAACGCGAACGCGAACGCGAGCGGTGATTGGACGCCGAACGTGAGTGGGTCGTCGGATTTGGAGCCGGTGGACATGAAGACGACGCTGAGCGATTTGGACGCGTTGCTCGGGATCGACAGCGAGGCGGAGGCGAAGGCGAAGGAGGAGGAAGAGGCGGCGTTTCGAGCGACGCTGCGACAGCCGTCCACGGACGAGGACGCGGCGTCTTCGGTGGACGATGGGAGCTCGGACGAGGGAGTGAGTGGCACGTCGATAAGCCCGCAAGCGCTGGAGGCGCTGAAGAATGCGGAGACGCAGAGGCAGGGATTGGGGAAAGACAAAGGCGAGGAGTTGGAAAAGGTTCTGAACGACTTGAGCGCCAGGGCGAGCAAGAATAAGGCGTCGGGGAAGAAAGCGGATGAAGATCCCGAGCTCCAGGCGTCGTTCAGTAAGTTAGTGAACATCTTGGAGTCTCCCGAGGAGGCGGCGATCGCGCCGAAGGATGTGGAGCGGATCAAGAAGGAAATTTTTGGCATGCAAACATTTTACGTCACCGCCGTGGAGAACTTGGGGGCGGAGATGAACGGAGCTGGGGTATTATTCAAAGGTAACTTGCGCACCGAGCGCGCCAAGGTGTGGGAAACCGTGCAAGCCGATCTTGAACGCATGTTCAACGGCGAGTACACGGCGTTCATGCTTGAAGAACCGCCGGGAGAGGATGGTCCGAGCGGAGACGTCGCCATCGACTCGAAGTACGGTCCGCGCGTGAGTTTTCTCATCGTCCCGAGCGATCGCGCGGGCCCGAGTCCGGGCACGGCGGGATGGCAGTATCTTCTCGCATTGGCGCTCATGGGTCTCACCGTCGGGTCCGCCGTGCAGCTCGGCTTGGTGGCAGAGGTGTCCAAGCTCCCGCCGGAGACGATGTCTTGGTTGCAACAAGCCGGCGACGTCGAACTGCCCGAGGGTGCTCTACCACCCGGGTTGGAGAACTTTGACTCCGTCGCGTACGTCGAATCGGCGCTTCCCGTGACGATCGGCGTCATGGCGGCGAGCGTCGGTCACGAAGTCGGACATCAAATCGCGGCTTTCATGCGCAAGATTAAAATCGGCATTCCCTTTCTCATCCCGAACTCCCAGCTCGGCACGTTCGGGACGCTGACGCAAATCAAGAGCACGCCGGAAACTCGCGCTGATCTCTTCGACGTCGCCGCTGCGGGTCCCGTTGCGGGAGGTATGGTTGCCCTGAACTTGTTCGTGTACGGCTTGACGCTCTCCATGGGCGGCGACAGCCCGGATTTGATTCCCATTCCCAACGCGTTGTTCAACTCTAGTCTCTTACTCGGCGGCATCTCGCAACTCTTCTTACACGCAGGCGCCAAGGGTGTGATGGTGCATCCGTACTTCATCGCAGGCTGGTGCGCGCTGACGACGCAAGCCCTAAACTTGCTCCCCGTCGGTTCCATCGACGGCGGTCGCATGACGCAAACGGCGTTCGGCCGTCGCGTCTTGGGTGCCACCTCCCTCGGTACGTACATCGGGCTCAGTTTCGGCATCATAGCCAGTTCATTAGCGTTACCGTGGGCCATTTACATCGTCCTCACGCAACGCACGCCTGAATTCGCGCCCAAGGACGACGTCACCGAGGTGGACGACGGCCGCGCCACGCTCGCCTTCGCGCTCATCGCCGTCGCCTTCCTCGTCTTACTCCCAGGTCCCGTGGACGTCTCTTCCACCGCGAGCGAGATCGCCAATATTCAGTTTTAATCCGCATTCAGTTTTGTGACCGCACCGCATCGAACATCGAAGCCGCGCCGCGTCGTCGACGCCCTCGCGGGCTCGAGCGAGCCGAGATCTCGAGATGAGATCTCGCCGATCGCCGCAGGATATTTTCAGAGACATTCCACAAAGCACCCGCACACGTTTGATTACGACCAAAATCACGAAGATGTACATAATTACATACAGACATAAATACACCTAAAACACGTTCCGAATGTCCGAATGCGCGATGAATCCAGCTAGTCCGACGGGAACGACGCGGGCGCCAACCCTGGCTTGCGCGCATCCGCACACGTCCCCGCGCGACGCCGGCGCGACCCGCGACAGTTCGCGCCGACGCCGGCGCACGTCCGTTCGCCTCGCACCGAGCGCCCGCGACCGAGCGCCGATCGGCATCGCGCGCGCGTGACGCCGTCGCAGAGCGAATCCCGCGACCGACGCATCGCATCGCCACCGTCGCCATGTCCGCCGCGCTCGCACCGCGCGCGATCGCCGTCGGCGCCCGCGCGACGCGAAAACCGACGAAGAAAAACTTTCGTCACGCATTGCGCGCGGTCGTGGACAGCGAGACGCCGCAGGGAGACCAAACGAAGCCGATGCAGGTGCAACGCCCGACACGCGATGCGGTGACGCTGCGTCCGGCGGGGGTGAGCGACGCGGTGGTGGATTCGAGCAAGGCGCTCGAGGCGCTCGCCGCGCTCGGAGGAAATCGTACGTGTAGTTTTCGTTCGTTTCGTTCGTCTCGTAGAAGCGCTCAAACTCGACGCGCGGCGGTGGACGCGCGCGGAGACGCGATCGGGGAAGATACGGCGACGGGCTTATCCAGTGATTTGCCCGACGCGCGGGCGACCGAGCGAGGCCGAGGGCGTTTGGAGATCGTGAGACGCGATGCACGGCGAGGAAGCGCGCGCGAAATGTGAAAAGGAACGCGAGACTGACGGTTGGTGGTGATTTTGTCGAACGCAGCGTACGAGAGCGAGCGCAAGTCGTCCATCGTGACGGTGGGATTGAGCATTCACAACTGCCCGGTGGAGATTCGGGAAAAGATGGCGGTGCCGGCGGAGGCTTGGAACGATGCGGTGGCGGAGCTTTGCGCGTATCCACACATCGAGGAGGCTGGGATCCTGTCGACGTGTAATCGCATGGAGATTTACGTCGTGGCGCTGAGCTACGAGCGTGGGTTGAAGGAGGTCGAGGAGTGGATGGTGAAGCACTCGGGCGTGGATGTGGAGTCGCTTCGCGAGCACTTGTTTGTGCTCAAGGATCGCGAGTCCACGGGACATTTGTTGAAGGTTTCGGGTGGGTTGGATTCGGTTGTGATGGGTGAAGGACAAATCTTGGCGCAGGTGAAGAGCGTATTCGCGATGGGTGAAAGTGAAAAGGCGTTTGGTCGCCACTTGACTGGGTTGTTCAAGGCGGCCATCACCGCCGGGAAGCGCGTGCGCAGCGAGACTTCCATCGCCTCTGGCGCCGTGTCTGTGTCTTCCGCCGCGGCTGAGCTGGTGCAGATGAAGCTTCCTTCGCAATCGTTCGAAGGCGTCAGGGTGCTCATCGTCGGTGCGGGGACGATGTCCAAGCTCTTGGTCAAGCACTTGGCGTCCAAGCGCTGCACGGAGATGACCATCGTGAACCGTACCAAGCCGCGCGCCGAGGCGCTCGCAGAAGAGTTCCCGGAGGTTAATATGCGTATCGAACTCATGGATCAGTTCCTGACGCTCGCGGGCGAGCATGACGTGATTTTCACAGCCTCCAGCGCGGTCGATCCGATCATTTGCAAGGACGACTTGGCCAAGATGTCGGTGTGCGGCGACGCCGTCGGCGGCAAGCGTCGCTTGGTGGACATTGCCGTGCCGCGTAACGTGGACGCTAACTGCTGCGAAGACCCCAACACGCTGGTTTACAACGTTGACGACCTGAAGGAACTCGCTGAGATCAACAAGGCGAAGCGCGAAGCCGCGGGTCTCGAGGCTGAAGCGCTTTTATTAGAGGAGCAACGCAACTTCGAGGCGTGGAGAGATAGCTTGGAAACCGTCCCGACGATCAAGCGCTTGCGTCAAAAGGCTGAAAATATCCGTAGCGCGGAATTGGATAAGGCTATGACCAAGCTCGGCGATGGGTTGACGAACAAGCAAAAGAAGGCCGTCGAGGAACTCTCCCGGGGCATCATCAACAAGATTTTGCACGGCCCGATGGCGGCGCTTCGCTCGGATGGCTCCGACCCCACCGCCGTCGCTTTGACCCTCGTCAATATGCACGCACTCGAGCGTATGTTCGATTTGCGCAATGTCGACGAAGACTAAGCAGTCGGCGACAATTAAGCCCTGTTATTATCGCGCGCAAGCGCGACTTCACGTTGATTTCTCCTAGTCTGGCGACCGACGGACGTCGGTGCCTCTCTCGAATCTCGACCAATACAACCGAGTCATTCGAGCCACATTCAAGTTCCATCGCGCGCGCGCGCGGTGGTGCAGCTGACTGAGCGCCTCTTTAAGCTTTAGTTTTCGAGAACCTGTAAAATACGTCTATTCTGAATCGAAGTCATTGCCGCGACTCAACCGCCGCGCGCGCCCAGGCGCGCAAGATGCGCGCGCCCAACCGCCAAAACTCGGCGCGCGACTCGCGCGCGGCCGCTCGCGCACCGAACGACGCACTTTGCGAGCGGGATCGTCGACGACCATGTCCGACGCCCGCCGAAGCGCCGAAGCGCCGCGCGGACCGCGCGCGAACGCGCGGACGCCCAGCCTGGATGCGATGCGATCGACGCTTCGTCGCGTCGTCGCGCGCTCTCGAGGCGCCCTCGCGAGCGCGTCGTCGCGCGCGACGACGGAGAACACCACTACGCGTCGCTCGAACGTCGCACCGGGGCGTAAGATTGCAGAAATCGCGCGTGGGCGTAAAGACTCGGCGGACGCGAACGGCGCCGCGGCGCCGGCGCCGCGCTCGAGCGCGAAGAGCGAACACGGCGTCGACGTGACGACGTTTGACGTGGATAAAGCGCTGTTAATATGTGCATTTGATATCGTCGGGGCGACGCCCGCGCAAGAGGCGGCGATACGGGAGGTCATGACGCTCAAGCCGAATTATTCCTATCGCGCGCGCGAAGTCGCCGGGGAGAGCCACGTGATTAAGAGCGAGTTGGGGATCTTTAAGAGCGTTCGTGCGCTCGCGAAGGACACTCGAGATGGAATGCGCGTGACATTTGAGGTCGTGCCGTTCGAAATATTGCGCGGAGTCGAGTTGCAAGGTTTGGAGGCGGTGCCGGCAAAGGTGGTGGAGGAGACGTTTCGGCCGATGATGGGGAAGCCGATTAACTCGAATCACGTCTCTGGCGCGGTGGAGTACTTCAAGGCTTACGCGGAAAGTAAGCGAGGAATCGACTCGATCGAAGGGATTTCTTTGCTGGAAGAACCGAGCGATGGGGTTTTGCGTCTCGGTTTCGTCGATGTGGACATCAATGACGTCAAGGTGGAGATCGATCCGTCCATCGACGCCAAGACGGGGAAGGAAAACAAGGTGTTGAGTAAGGTTGACAGCGTCATGCCGTACTTTGAAAACATCAAGACTACCAAAGTTTTGAATGGTATGCGCGTGCGCGAGACCATCGACCGATTTCGCGCGCAAAATCCGCGATTCGGCGAGCCACAAATCAACATGTTACCGAAACCTGGACCGCTCGGCAAGCGCACGCTGTTGGTGTCGCTTAAAGAAAAGTCGATGAAGGGTGTCACGTGCGGGGGCGGCATGTCCGCCAGGGGCTTATCTGAGGGCATATTTAGTGGCATCGCCGGGCATTTTAGCGCCTTTCACACGAACTTGTTCGGTCAAGGCAAGATGCTCAACCTCGGCGTCGAGGCGACGCCGCGAAAAGGAGGTCGAGGTCTCACCGTCGTGCGTCCACAAGTGAATTTGCAGTACCAAGACCCTTGGGTAGGGTTCGGACCGACGCGCACGTCCAGAGCGATGTCAGTGCGTAGTGAGAGCAGTAGTATGCGATCTACACACGGTGTCAACTCGACAAACGTCGACGGCGACCAACCCGACATCACGTCCCCGGGCTTGAGCGAAATGTCGTTACAAAGGCTTCAGACGTCGGTCGAACACTCGCGACCGCTGCTGAATGGATGGAATGGGATGTTTTCCGTGGATTTCAAACGAACCGGGGTGTTAGATAACGACGGGAATCACTCTCTTTTCGACGCTTACGGTGCCCCGGTGACGTTTAGCGGTACGAAATGCGACACCGCGTTGGCGGCGCAAATGCGTTTCACTTACGGCGGACCAAACGCGGCGCAGCTCATGTTAAGCGCCGAGCAGGCGCTCCCTGTACAGCCGCAGTGGCTCAACTACACACGCATGGTTGCCAAAGCCAAGCGATCCTTCAACTTGCTGTCGGTGGGTAGCCTGCCCGGGCCGGTGCAGCTCGTTTTGAGTTCCAAAGGCGGATCTGTCGTCGGCGATTTGCCTCCTTACGAAGCCTTCGCTATCGGTGGGACGTCGAGCGTTCGTGGATATAACGACGGTGCCATCGGTACGGGGCGCAAGTACGTCGTCGGTAGCGCCGAGATGCGCGTGCCGGTCACCCCCACGATTACCGGCGCGGCGTTTTTCGATTACGGAAGCGATTTGCACAGCGGCGGTTCGGTGCTCGGCGATCCCGCGGGCACGCGCGGCAAGCCTGGAAGCGGATACAGTTATGGCGTTGCAGGTATGTTCGAGACCGGCGGGTTACCAATTCGCTTCGATTACGCGAAAAATGATCAAGGAAATGCGCGTTTTCACTTTAGTCTCGCGCGAGATTTCAACTAGGACATCTGTAAACTACACAAAACTAAAAGCTATCTCCCGACTCTCCCACGAGCTCTGCGAACGCCTGGGTCTTACCCGTCTTACGTTTGCTACACTTTGACTGCGCGCCATCCCTCGAATCGCACTGCAACGGGAATGCGCACTCGCATGGTCCACTTCTCCGCTCGCGAAAAGTGTACGAGAGCCGCACATCGTCTCGAGGCGTCGGCGCGGCTTCGCCCTCGAGAGTGTCAAACTTCCGATGCGGTATATAATGCTGCCATCGGTACCGCGATTCACCATGCATGACTAGCAATGACCGAGGCGGAAGATAAATCGCCCGATGCGCTTCCCCGCTCGTCCTAAATTCCATCACCGTCCCCCCGAGCAAAGAGAGCGATAAAATTGTGTCGCCAAACGCCGAGTGCGTGTCCACGTGCGGAGCCAAGCCGACGCCTCGAGGATACTCATTCACCGTCACCTGGTCGCACCGCATCGCGCCTTCATACCCAGGCGTCTCGCGCGGAAGCCTCCGCAACACTTCCATCGCCAGCTCAGGAATCTCGTCGACAACCTTCAAGTTCGCGTCTCGCGTGCCGTAATCGAACGCGTACCCAAAATGTTTCACCCGGCGCCGCGCCAACCGCGTCTCGTCCCCCGACGTCGCCGCGAGCGTCGCCAACGCTCTTTCCTCGTCCACCGTGACGAAATTCTCGATCAGCGTCAGTCCCTCGACAGACGACCGTCGCGACGCCTTCGTTCGCTCGCGCTCCGGCGCTCGCGAGTCGCTCGCCCGCGCGCTGTACCCACACGCGAGCGCCGTCTCGCCGTCCGCGACGCCCGCGCCGAACACAGACGCGCGCGTGCGTCCTCCGCGCAGGCGCTCGAGCGCCGCCGTCGCGTCTTCCACGCGCGCGAACTCGAACGTCACCGCGCGTTTCGCGTCGATGTCCCGCGCGTCGACTTCCACCGCCTCGCGCGCCGCGCCCTCGGCGAGCGCGCGCGCCTCGTCGCGCGCGCGAAGCGGGCACACCCTTAAGAACCGCGTCGGGCGCGTCGATTTCGCGTACGACATCGCGCGCGTCGTCACGCGCGGCGCCCCATCGGCGAGCCGCACTCGCGGTCGCGCGGACGAATGACGACGACGCTCGACGACGACGCGCGCGCGCTCGACGGCGACGCGCTCGACGCGTGGCGGGGGTTCACGAGCGACGATCTCGCGCGCGCGCTGCGCGTGATCGCGGCGTGCGGCGGCGATGTCGGCGGCGGCGCGAGCGGGACGAAAAGCGCACCGAGCGCGCGCGACGGCGGCGACGGCGACGACGACGACGCGCGCGCGCGCGCGAACGCGGTGCTGGAGCACCCGAAACATAAAGCGCTGCGCAGAGCGCTGCTGCCGCTGTTGGAGCGAATGCACGGGAAAATGTTCCACGGGATGTCTCGCGCGGAGTACGTCGCGGCGAAGCTGCCGAAACGCGAGCGGAATAGGAAAAAGATGGCGGAACGCGCGGCGGATCGAGCGAAGATGGATCAAACGACGCTGCGGAACGAAAGGTTGAAACGATTGAGCGCGTTGCAAGAGGCGAACGGGGATGGGGTGGGGGAGAGGATGATTCCCGACGGCGTCGCGAGCGCTTCGGCGACGTCGATCGCGGCGAGCGAAAACGGCGAGGCGGAGGAGTTCAATTTATTGCGGTCGTGCTACGTGTGCAAGTCGCGATTTCGAAAGATGCATCACTTTTACGCAGCGTTGTGTCCGGAGTGTGCCGAGTTGAATTGGGAAAAGCGGTCGCAGACGGCGGACATGCGAGGGAAGTTTTGCGTGGTGACGGGCGCGCGCGTGAAGATTGGGTATCGCATCGCGTTGAAACTTCTTCGCGCGGGCGCGAACGTGATCGCGACGACGCGTTTTCCCGTGGACGCGCTGAAGCGCTTCGAAGGAGAAGATGACGCGGGACAATGGATCGGTCGACTGCAGATACTCGCCATGGATTTGCGCGACTTGCCCGCTTTGGAAAAGCTCTGCGCGCATTTGCTCGCGACGCTGCCTCGATTGGACGTCCTCGTGAACAACGCGTGTCAGACCGTGCGGCGACCTCCAGCGTATTACAAGCACCTTCTCCAAGCCGAAGCGCGCTCGGGGTTTACTCGCTCGCTCGCTGGCGCGAACGCTCGGTGCGACTTTTTACCGAGCGCCGACGCCGAGGCGCCGTCGCCCACGGCGCTGAGCGATTGGCGACAGGGCGATAAGTTTAAAGAAGCTGGATGGATGGCGCCCTCAGCCGCAATGTCGCAGCTCCAACTGATCGCTTCCGACGCCGATGAGTCCAACGAACACTTCCCTGAAGGCGCGCTCGATGTCAACGGGCAGCAGGTGGATTTAAGGACGAAAAACTCGTGGACGATGAAGCTTGGCGAAATTGAGACTCCAGAGTTGCTCGAAGTGCTCGCGGTGAACGCCGCCGCACCTTTCGTGCTGAACGGCAAGCTTCGTCCATTGATGGCCAAGACCGTCGCTGTCGATAAAGAGGCTGGGGTCGAGTACGCCGCGGCGTTTGTCATCAATGTTTCCGCTATGGAAGGCCAATTCGCTCGGGCGAAACTGAGTACGCACTCGCACACCAACATGGCGAAGGCGGCGTTGAACATGATGAGCGCGACGTCGGGGAAAGACTTCGCGGAAGATGGCATCTATATGAACTCAATCGATACCGGTTGGATTAACGACGAGAATCCACTGGAAAAAGCGGCGAGATTGGCGAAAGAGAAGGGTTTCCAGACGCCCATCGATGAGGAAGACGCCGCGGCGCGCGTTCTCGCGCCGGTGTTTGAAGGTTTCAGCGAACCGCCGCAAGCGTGGCCGCCTGTGTTCGGCAAGTTCCTCAAGGATTACCGCGAAACATTCTGGTAACAATCTATCGTGACTGCGATTTAGCTTAGCCGTACTAGAGATTTGTCTACAGGATCAGAGCAACACGTCGAGCGGTAAATATCCGTATTGGCGAAACGCCCCGTCGTCGAGCTCGGGGGTGAACAAAACCCCACGAAAAGTCCCACCGTAGCCAGAAATGTACGCATCTCCCGAAAGTGAGTTGTACTTGATGAACACCGCCCCTTTCGGCGGATCCACTGGGATACCATCCTTATCCATGCCGTGTAATTTTCCCTTCGGCAGTCCCAACTCCGCCGTCCACGTCTTGAGCGCCGCCAATCCCTCCTCCGCGCTCGCGGCGCATATGCCCAGCATGACGCGCGACGCGCGCGACGCGAGCGCTCTCGTCGCTCGTTCCATCGCGGGTCGCTCACACGCCGTCGTCGCCGCCTCCGCTCCCTCGCGCCGCTGCGTCTCGTCGAAACGCTTCAAAATCACATCCGCGTCGCGCGTCGTCGGCAAACTCGCCGTCTCCGCGCCCGCTTTCGAGAATCCACCGACACCGCGCGCCTTGCTCGCCGCCGGTCTTTCCCGCGCCGCGTTCGCCGCGAACGGATCCTTCGTCTTCTTCAACCCGCCGAGCGCCGAAAACGCGTCGTCGTTGATAAACCTTCCCGAGTCGTCTTCGTCGCTCGCGTCGCCCGCCGCGCGCGTCGCCTTCCATCGCGACCGCACCGCGCGCCGCCCGCTCGAACCTCGCGTCGCGCATCGCGCGTTCGCGACGCTTCGCCGCCGCGCCGCGCGCGTCCGACTCGAACCCAGCCTCCGGGCTTCACTCGCGACGCTTCGCGTCGTCGTCATCGCGTCCTCGCGCCTCCGCCGCCCTCGCCGCGGCGCAGCACGCGTCGTAGCGCTCGATCGCCGGCGCGCACGCGTCAAAGTTCACCGTGGACGCGCTCGTGCGCGACCGCGTGGCGGGCAGTCTGGAGATGCACTTTTGTATCGCGCAGCTGAGCTTCTTGCACTTGATCTCGCAGACGTCGGCGCCCGCGCGAGGTTTGGATCGAGACGACTTTTGATACACGAACGACACGGGCATGCACCGCGAGGGCGCGGCGGAGGGCGCGGTGTGAGGCGACGCGACGCGGGGCGAACGCGCGAAGGCGCGCGCGGATGGAAACGAATCGTCGCGGTGTGGCGATAAACATAAAGATTAGGTGGTGACGCGCGTCGCTTCGGTGATGGAGCGTCGATGTCGATCGCGAGGCTCGACGTCGCCGCCGGAGGACGTCGATTTTACTGCGCGTTCGCCGCCGCCGCGGCGTTTCGCGTCATCAATACGATTTGATCCTTCACTTCTTTGCGCCCAGTCGCCGCGCTTTCGAACGGTAGGCGACACGCGTACTTTTCGCCATCCTTGACGACGCGACAGTTCATCCCGAGCGCGTCGATCGAGCGCATCTCGACCGAATCCACGTCCACGCCGACGTAGTGCTTCACCACGTCGCGAAGCGAGTCCCCGTGGTCGGCGTTCATGTGCCCGCACACCGGCGCCGAAAACGCCGCCACCGGATCCGGTCGCGCATTCGCGTACTCTTCCACCGTCACGCTCCCCGCGCGCGCGAACCCTCCGACGATGCGAATCGCCACGACCTCGGTCATCTTGTACCACGCGAAGTCGCCGAAATCGACCCAAAACGCCCCCGGGTGCCGCGCCAGGTACCGCGCTCGCGCCCGCGCCGTCGCCTCGCCCGCGTCGACCTCGGTCAGGATTCCACTCATCGACACTCTCCCGTCGCTCACGTCCTCGAACTCCGCGCGCGTCACCGTGAGCGTCGCCTTTCCGTTTTCCCTCGCGTCTCGCGCGTGCTGCGACAGCGCGCTCAGCGCGAAGATCGGCAGCCCGTCCTCATCGCTCGCGTACGCCGCGACGCTCCCGCACGGAAACCCCGCCAAGACGCCCGCGCGTTGGTTTCCCAGCGTCGACAGCGCGCCGCAGCCGTTGGTGTCGAGAATCACGCGCGCTTCCTCCGCGAACGACAATCGCGCCGCGCGCGATTCGTGCCTCGCGAGCGCCTCCGCGAGCGCCTCCGCGCCCGCGTCGCTCGCGGATCGCGCGCGCGACATCGCGCGTCGCGACCGCGCGCGTCCGGGCGCGCGGCGCGCCGCGCGCGCGACGAGGCTTCGCGCGAGCGTCGCGCGCATCGAATCCGCGCGCACCGCGCTGTGACGCCGCACACCGTCGCGCGCGCCTCGCGCCGCGCGCGCGCGCGGCCGCCGACGCGCGATGCCGAGCCTCGTCGCGCGGCGCCGCGCGCGCGCGAGCGAAGCGCGCTGGGACGTCGAGCGCGCGCCGCGACCGAACGACGCGCGACCGAACGACGATGCGGCGACGCGCGCGACGCGCGCGACGCCGCTGTGCGACGCGCTCGGCGCGCTCGACGACGGCGATGAGCCCGCGTGCGCGGCGTACGTCGCGCGGGCGCGAGCGGCGACGACGGCGACGACGAACTCGAGGAGAGATTCAAACGGCGCGGGAGCTGTCGACGCGTTCGAACGCGCGCGAGACGCCGAGGCGGAAAAGACGCGCGAAAAGGGCGACGGCGACGCGGGAAGGGGCGCGAAAGACTCGATGGAACGGTCGGGGCGAGTGGTGCCGGAGACGGAGGTGCGGGACGACGAGGCGGTGAGGACGGCGGACGACGCGGACGACGCGGACGACGCGGACGAAGCGCGAGGCGCGAGGGAGAGTCCGTCGATCAGTGGGCTCGGGGCGATGCCGGCGCCGTCGCCGGGAGTGAGCGTGGGCGCGCTCGCGAGGTGCGGGAACCCGTTCGCGCACACGCCGGCGTGGCCGAAGACGCAGCGGACGACGCCGGAGACGGCGGCGGCGGCGCGGCGCGCGAGAGGGAAGGGGTTCATGTATTTGAGAGACGAGGACGACGACGCGGACGCGGTGACGCCGGTGAGTCGGCGACGGGCGCCGGCGTCGGCGCCGGGACCGAGCGCGCGAGCGACGGCGATGGCGCAGAGCCCGTTCGTGATCATGCAACGACACATGGCGGGATCGGCGACGCCGTACGCGAATTTAGACGCGCCGGCGCCGGATTCGGTGACGCTCACGACGGCGAGTGGGAAGAGCGTCATCGCGCGCGCGAACGGCGCGATTCGAACCGACGAGCAACCTAGATTTGATGACGACGACGAGGCGTACGAAGACGCGTTCACGTTTCGAGCCGCGATCGAGACGCCGGCGACGACGAGAGCGGAGAGCGGGGGCGTGTTTACGTCGGCGGCGCCCAAGGGCTTGGTCTTTCAAACCGGCGGTGGTGCGAGCATCGCGGTGTCTGAAGACGCAAAACGACGCGCGCGCGCGATGTTTGCGGACGTTGATGAAAACGACCCGTCGTCGTCTGGTCGAGAGCGACCGAGCGCCGCCGCCGCAACGCCGCCCGCGGCGAGCGGCGGCGGAGGTTTGGTGTTCCAGACCGCCGCGGGCGCGACTTTAGAGCTGAGCGAGGCGGCGTTGAAGAAGTCGCGCGCTTTTCTCGCGGAAGTCGGGAATGAAAACACGCCAGTGCGTGCGGCGTTCCCGCAGCCGTCGTTCAAGACGCCGAAGTCGCTCCCGGCGGTTCGCAAGGCGCCATCGAAGGCGCCCGGGTTCACGCCGCCGATGAAGAGCACGACGGCTTTCACGCCGCCGATGTCAATACTCGGCGCGCGAACGGCGGCGAGTGCACCGCGACAAGCGAAGAGATCGCGCCACGATGGCACTGGTGCGTCCGTGGGTGTTGCCGTGCACGACTTATTCGCCGCGCGCGTTCGCATGGGCATGAGAGCGCCGCTCTGCACATTCTTCAATAATTTGCTCCCGTTTCAAGTTCGCCCAGCGTTCGTCGACACGTGCGTCGCGACGCTCAACGCCGATACCGCGAAGTCATTGCGCTTGCCAAGCGTCGAACGCGGCCTGGTTGGTTGGCGAGAGATGCGCGAGTTGATGATTAAAGCCGGCGCGAGCGACGCGTCTCTGACGAACGAGTGGGTGGCGAATGCGTACAAGTGGATCGTGTGGACACAAGCATGCATGGCGCGAGCGTTTCCAGAAAAGTATGCTTTCGGCGTCTTGAGCGAATCCGCCGTGCTGCAGCGCATGTTGTACAAGTATGAACGCGAAATTAACCGCGCGGAGCGACCGCACGTGAGGAGGATTTTAGAAAAGGATGAAAACCCAGGCGCGCCGGCAGTGTACGTCGTGAGCGCGATTCGATCGATGACGACCGCTTCCGGTATCGGTAATGTACCTACGATGTCAGAAATCGAAATTTCGGATGGATGGTATAGCGTTCGCGCGCGGCTGGACGCGAAGCTTACGCGAGCGGTGCGCGAAGGACGCTTGCGCGTCGGGTACAAAATATTTGTTGTCGGTGCCGAGCTACGAGGTGTCACGGATGCGGTGTCACCACTGTCGGACGATGCAGAGATGGCGTACGTATGCCTGCACGTGAACGGCGCGCGGCTCGCGCCGTGGGATGCGGCTTTGGGACGCGTCACGTACAATCTCACGATACCCCTGCGTTCAGTGGTGCCCGACGGCGGCGTCGTGCCGCGTATGTTGATTCATGTCCGACACGCGTATCCCATGATGCATCAAGAACGTAGGGATGCAGACAAGAACGTATTGCGTTGCGAAATCGCTGAGCGTCGAGCGCATGCTGAGTGGCAGCGCGCTCGTGACAGCGTCTTGCACGAGTTGCAAGACGCAATGCACAATCGCATCGGAGGTTGGGGCAGCGAAGTCGATCAAGAGCGAGCGATTCGCGAGGCGCTTCAAGAGAAGAATCTATACGATCGTCGTACGAGCGCGGTTCTTCGTCTGAACGTTGTCGGCTTCATGCCGTCGTCAAAGCACGAATCATATCGAGGGCCGATCACCCGCGGATCGACGAGTGCGATTCTTACGATTTGGGACGCGGACGAAGCACTCGTCGATGCGGCGCAGCCAGGACAGTCGTTTGCGGTGACGGCAATCAAACCACGCGCGAACGCGTTTATCGAGGGCGAGTTAAGTTTATCCACCACGCGCTACACGCGTTGGACCCCGATCCCGCAGGAAGATATTGCCGCGCAAAAACTCGAGCACAGCGAGCATGAATGGCGCTGCTTGAGCGTGCGCGCAGCCGTGGATTTGGCTGACTTGTCGCGATCGGGTCTAGTGCGCAAAGAATTCGACGCCGTGGCGTGTACTTTACACTGCGGGCCTCCACGATCGACACAACGCGGTCGACTGTCGCAATGGATATTTTGCTTTGATTCATCCGTCCTCGATTCGACGACTCCGAACGCGGCGCGTCCGCACCTTTTGGCGGTAGAGATTACTGGATACGACGATGACAGCTTTGTCAAGGCGGATGATTGGATGCCATCCACGAAGTTATTCACCGAAGCGCGGCACGAGTGTGGACCGCCGCTCGTTTTGCGAAATTTGGAGTTCCAACATTACGACGCGGACAACGGCGTCTACGTCGCGCGCGTGCCGATCGAAAATGTTTCGGTGACGTTAGCGGCGCAAACGCCAGGCATCCATCGCATTTCGGTTGCGTCGCGCGATTTGGAGCGATTTTGTGGCTCGCGAGACGATCGATCGCGCTCGATCATCGCGTCGTTGAAGTCGCGCGCGAGAGCACTCACGGGCGTGCCCGAAAACGCCGAGTCTTTGGTGGACGAGATGCCATGGGACGAGGTTCACGCTTCGCAAGAACCCGCGTCGCAATACGATCCGCCCAGATTGAGCATGGACGACGATTGGAACGATGAGAACGCGCAATCGCTCGCCGACGAGGCCGTTCGTCTCACGCGAAGCGCGAGCAAAGCGCCCGTCGCCGTGCCAACCCCGACACCCCGCCGAACGCCGCGGCGTTCTAGCCGAGGAAGCGCGAGTCGTTGATCACCTAGTAACAAAAACGGACGGACGAACGAGAAAACGAACGAAAGAACGAAAGAACGAACGATCGATTAGCCACCACGCATATTTTAGAAAAATGTTGAATGTTTTACAACCTCGCCGCCCGCTCACGAAGCCCTCTTCTTTTGAGAACTCTTAATGATGTCCTCAATCACCTTGGCCTTCGCCACGTACGCTCCCACGCTGTCCAAATCACACGGCATCTCCACCACGATCTCTTTCTTCCCCTCGTTCAACCGACACCGCACGCCATCGCAGCACATGTAAAACAACGACTGCGTCTCGCGTCGTATCCGACACCCTCGTTCGTCGCTCACGTACAGCGCCTCTTGCAGCTGTTCCAGCGTGTGATGCCCATCGCGCACTTTGAATATCTTGAACGCGTGCGGCGTGTCGTCGTACCCTCGCTCGGCGCCGATCGCCCATCCGTGCGGCGCCAGCGCGCGTTCGATGTTCGGCAGCGTCGGTGCCGCGTCAGCATTCGCGTCGTCGTCGCCCTGGCGCGGATTCGGGACGATGGGCGGCACGAACGCGCGCGCGCGCGTCGATCGCGCGTCGCGCTCGCGCTTCACGACCGCGCGCGCGCTCGCGACGCGCGCGGACGCGCGCATCGCGTCGACTCGAGCGTCGAGTTTTGATGCGCGCCAGCGCGGCGCTGTGCGCGCGTCTACGACGCCGTCGTGCGTTGGCGCTCCACGAGAACCGATGTCCCTTACGTCCCGCCTCGACGAAGAGAAAGATTATTCAAGCAACTCGACGTGTCGTTTGTCGATTATTAGGACGTATTATTAAAAATTAAACATCTATCCGAGACCGTAATATCGTATACATGCCGTGTCGGGACCGGTGGCGTCGTCGCCGGCGGCGCGATAGTGTTGGTAAGGGCAAAGCACGCACACATGGTTTGATACGTACCTGTTCGCCCCGCAAATAGTGCTGTCGCACTGCGTATTGCCGCTTGCCACGCCGTCGCCGGCGGCGTTCGTCGAGCCCGGAGGACACGCCACGCACTGGTGGTCTTGAACGCGCTCGTTCGTGTGGCAAAGCACTTCGTCGCACGACGTATCAGGGCCGTGCTGCACGTCGCCGCCGGCGTGCGCGTGACCGGCGGGACACGCCGTGCACACATTGCCCGCCACGTGATGATTCGGCTCGCAAATGACGGCGTCGCACTCGGTGTTACCTTGCGAGGCGTCGTCGCCGGCTTCGTTCTCCTTGCCAGGCGCACACGCAACGCACGCGTGATCGTGCACTCGCATGTGCACTTCACAGATGACCGGATCGCACTGCGTGTTCGCACCGGAAGCGTCATCGCCTTCATCGTTCCACGTCCCGGCCGGGCACGCCGTGCACACGTGGTTTTGGACGTGCATGTTGGGCCCGCACGACACGGCGCTGCATTGCGTATCACCACCGGTGGCGTCGTCGCCGGCCGGGTGTTCATGACCTGGCGGACACGGCGTGCACGCGTGACCGACGACGTGCGTGTTCGCAGGGCAAATAGTGTGGTCGCACTGCGTATCGCCGCTCGCCGCGCCGTCGCCGGCGGCGTTCGTTGAGCCCGGAGGACACGCCACGCACTGGTGGCCGAGAACGCGCTCGTTCGTGTGGCAAAGCACTTCGTCGCACGACGTATCAGGGCCGTGCTGCACGTCGCCGCC
>Ga0206682_10000101_pt1 | contig 81605 bp, 54 predicted proteins | sample M240m12015metaG_FD_155444 | JGI IMG/M metagenome (GOLD analysis project Ga0206682, IMG submission 155444) | Ammonia-oxidizing marine archaeal communities from Monterey Bay, California, United States - M2 40m 12015 | ecosystem: Environmental > Aquatic > Marine > Intertidal zone | place: USA... | reverse complement strand
AGACGTGCGAGGGAGCCGCCAAGTATGGACAATTGGAGTGTCTGAAGTACGCGCACGAGAACGGGTGTCCTTGGGACGAGAACACGTGCATGAATGCCGCCGAGAACGGACATTTGGAATGTTTGAAGTACGCGCACGAGAACGGGTGTCCTTGGGACGAGATGACGTGCCTGTTTGCCGCCTTGAATGGACACTTGGACTGTTTGCGATACGCGCACGAGAACGGGTGTCCTTGGGACGAGAAGACGTGCGCACTTGCCGCCCCGAGAGGACATTTGGACTGTTTGCGATACGCGCGCGAGAACGGGTGTTGTTGGGACAAGCGGACGTGCGACAATGCCGCCAAGAACGGATACTTGGACTGTTTGCGATACGCGCGCGAGCACGGGTGTCCTTGGAACGAGGAGACGTGCGAGGGAGCCGCCAAGTATGGACAATTGGAGTGTCTGAAGTACGCGCACGAGAACGGGTGTCCTTGGGACGAGAACACGTGCATGAATGCCGCCGAGAACGGACATTTGGAATGTTTGAAGTACGCGCACGAGAACGGGTGTCCTTGGGACGAGATGACGTGCCTGTTTGCCGCCTTGAATGGACACTTGGACTGTTTGCGATACGCGCACGAGAACGGGTGTCCTTGGGACAAGCGGACGTGCGATAATGCCGCCTATTATGGACATTTGGAGTGTTTGAAGTACGCGCACGAGAACGGGTGTCCTTGGGACGAGGAAACGTGCGAGGAGGCCGCCAAGTATGGACATTTGGAGTGTTTGAAGTACGCGTGCGCTCGCAAATGTCCAGGCTCCGATCGGTACGCCGAGGCGCTGAACGAAGTCGTCATCCCAGACGTCGACGAGTCATTCGGCGTCGACGTCGCGCTCGCGTTCCAGCGAGCGAACGACGGCGAGATCTCCATGCGCGAGTTCCTGCCGTTATGGGTAGCGCACAGAGAAGGTTACCGCGACGCGCACTTAGAAGTCGTTCGAAACTTGATAGCTCATGACTGAATCGATCGCCTACACAACGCTCGACGATATTTCTCGCGATGAGAGATAAGATTGTTATCACAAGCTACATGATGCGATGATTATTTTGCTCGTCGGTCGGTCGGTCGATGTAAGAATATCACTAATGGTGTTCGTTCGTCGTCGGTTGGTTTGAATCAAGAAGTACACGGCTCCGACGCCGGCGAATGAAGAATCAAAATCATTCGTCGCGCCGTTTCCCGAAACGAATCGAAGCGCGCGCCTACTTCCCGCGCTTACCCTCCTTTTGAATCACGACCTCGTTCTCATACCTGATACCCTTACCCTTGTAAGGCTCCGGCGGACGCTTAGAGCGAATGATCGCCGCAAAGTTACCAACTTCAACCTTGTCGTAGCCGCTCACGACAACCTCGGTGTTCGACGGGCACGTCACCTGGACCCCCTCCGGCAACTTCATAATCACCGGGTGGGAGTAGCCCAACGCCAAGTTAAGGTCCTTCCCTTGCATGGAAGCCTTGTAACCCACACCCAACAACTTCAGCTTCTTCTCAAAGCCAGTAGACACGCCCACCATCATGTTGTTCGCGAGCGTGCGGTACAACCCGTGACCCTTGCGCGCGTCCGGGGTGTCGTTCGCGCGAGCAATCTTGATCGAGTCACCCTCTTCCGTGAACACCATGGTGTCCGGGAACGACATTTCCAAGCTACCCTTCGGTCCCTGCGATGCGGCGCGCGGCGATCGATGCGTTCTCGTCAGTCTCTTCGTCTCTTCGCCGTCCGACGCGCGCGGAAAACCCTACAACCTCAAGCCCTGGTCGCGTGGGATTGGGTCGTCGTCGCGCGTTTTCCCCCGTCACGCCGTCGCGGATCGCGCGCGTCGATGAAACGTAATCCCTCGCGCGCTTTCCCGCGTCGCGCGCGTCGCATCGCGCCGCGCGCACCTTCACCGCGAGATGGTTATCCTTCAGGGTGTACGTCACCCCCTTCGGCACCGCCACCGGCTGCTTCCCGATGCGCGACTCCTTCGCCTCGATCGTCGCGCGGACGACGGTGCGACCGCGCGCGGTGGATTGCGGGGAAATCGTGGCATCGCCTCGGGCGAACGTGGAGACTTGCGAAGCGAGCATCGCGCGCGAACGTCGGCGTCGCGCAGTGACGCGCGCGGTCGGCGCCGCGCGAGGGTTCGGGACCGCGTCGTCGATTTAGCCATCGGGCGCGTTCACACATGGTTCTCTTTTCGTCTTTTATATTACGCATCGAGCATCGATCCCGAGGACGCCGCGCGATGCGACGCCGCGCCGTCGACGACGCGCACTTCGCGACGGCGCCGTCGCGAACTCATGGCGTCCGGGGAGACGACGAAGACGCTCGTGATGCGCCAGACGCAAGAGGCCGTGGGAAAGAGTGCGTCCCGCGTCGGCGCGCGTCGAACGAATGAAGGATGGGAAAACTCGACGGTTCGTGTGCCCGAGACGAGTGACTGACGCGGACGAACGACGCGCGCGAGAAAGGTTTGAGCGAGCTGCAGAGACGAAAACGCGCGACGCTGGCGCGGATCGAGGCGAGCGCGCGCGATGGAGAGACGCTCCGACGACGGGTGAAGGAGCTCGAACAACGCGTGGCGCGGGACCGCGAGCGCGTCAAGGCGTACGACAAAGTCATTCAAGAGGGTGAATCATCGCTCGATCGCATACTCGAGAGCTCTGAATTTTTGTTGAGCGCGCTCGCTCGCGAGACGCAAACGTTCGAGGACGACGAGGACGACGTGGAGGAATGACGTGATTACAACTCGGCGGAACCCATCGCCGAGGCGTACGCCTCGGAGATTAAATTTAGCACCTTTTTCGATCGAAGCTGCTTGGCGAGCTTGCGCAAGTTTCGCCCTTTCGAATCTCCTTTCGTGACGTCCGCGTTCGCCTCCAAGAGCATCGACACTAGTTCGGCGTTTTGCTTACGAACCGCCGTGGCGAGCAACGAGTCGCCGCGCTTGTTCGCAAAGTTTGGATCCGCCCCGAGCTCTAACAATATCTTCAGCATGAACGTATTCTCGCGATCCACCGCCCTGAACGTCGCGCTCATCCCCATGGCGTCCGTTTCATCCACGTCCATCCCGCACTCGCGCACGAGATACCGCACGACCTCCGCGTGCGCGTCCGTCTGTCCCCACGTCGCGCGCTGCAGCGCCGTAAATCCGTCTCGCGCTCGCGCCCCCGCGTCCACCCCGTGTTCGCGCAACAATTTCACCATGCTCACCTTCCCCGACACCGCCGCCATATCCATCGGCGTGTGCCCCTCGTGATCCTCGCTCCGCGCGTCCGCACCCATCGAGAGCACTTTTTTCGCCGTCGTCTCGTCGCCGCGCGCCACCGCCGTCGCGAGCGCGCCGTACCCGTGGTCGCTCTCCTGTCGGTCGAGCATCGTCTTCAACTCTTCCTCGTCGTACGCCAGCGCGGCGTCATCGAACCACGCCAGGTCACCTCGCACCGCCGCCGTCACCGCCGCGGGCACGCCGTGCGCGCGCGCGACGCGCGAAAACATCGCCGTCGACACCAACACGAGGGCGACGACGACGCGCGATGCGACGCGTTTTCGCGCTCGATATCGTCCCGTTCGCGGCACCGCGCGCGCGTCGAGCGCGTCCGACATATTCGCGTCGCTCGCGCGTCGCGTCGACGCGCGCGCGGGTGGGGTCGTCGTGTGACGTCGCCGATCGCGCGATTCCGCGGTGGTTGCGTCGCGATGCGTCGTCGATTCGTCGCCCGCACTTCGCGACGCGGCGCGCGTTGGAGGCGCGATCGCGCGCGCGCGTCGAGAGCGCGCGCGCGCGGTATGACGCGCGCGCAGCAGTTCGGTGCGTGCGCGCGTCGTCGCGATCGAGCGCGATGAGGATCGACGCGGACGCACCGTCTCGACGTCGCGCGCACCGACGACGACGACGACGACTGACCCCGCGCGATGTCGCAGGTGGCGTTGGAGCGGTATTACTGAGCGTGTGGTACGCCACGCTTCGCAACGTCGAGCTCACGCCGAGCGCGCGAGCGCTGGTGGTCGCGGTACGACGCTCGACGCGCGCGCGCGCGAACGCGAACGCGAACGCGAACGCGAACGCGAGACGAAGACGCTGACCCCACGCGCGCGCGATCGAATCCAAATCCACAGGCCCCGATCTACGCCGTCGTTGCGTTCGCGCTGTACTCCGTCGTCGTCATCGCGCGAGGCGTGATTTGGTTCCCCACGTGCGAAGCCGAAGCCGAGGCGCTCGCGCGAGACGTCGCGCGCGCCAGGCGCGAGCTCGCGAAGCGCGGCGTCCGAGTCCACGACGACGACGACGAGCGCGAAGACGCGAAACCTACCTCGCGAACGTGCGCCGACGCGCGCGCGAGCGCTCGAGCGTCGACTCGCTCGTAGCCGCCCCGCCGTAGTCGTCGTCGTCGCGTGTAGTCCATCTCCTTTCCCAGTCACGTCTCGAGCGGCGCGCGGCGACCGCGCGGCGACCGACCGACATCGCCAGATTTATCGCACAAACGCGCCCGCGCTCGTATTCGACGTCCACGAAACGCGATGTGATTCAATCTCGGCGAGGGGGGGTCTATCTCGCGGGCGTTCTCGAAACACCCGAGACGAGGCCCCCTCGAGGGGGGACTCGTTTTTGAATCCTGACTCGCCGATCCGAAAACACCCGGGAGTCAGGCTCCCTGTCGCTCGCGAACGCACGCGCCATCGCGACCGATTTTGGCGGCTCGGTACCCCTCGCGAACGACGCGCGCGCCGCACTTTCCGACGCCCGCGATCGAGGCGCGTCGCATTTCCGACGCCCACGCGTCAACGCACCGCGAGAATCGCGCGCACGCCGGGAAACGCGCGAAGAGCGCACCGAGGAGGCGCAATTAACGCTCGCCGTTGACTGCGAAACGTCGCCGGCGAATCGAATCGAGCTCGCGTTCGGCGCGCGCGACGATCGCGGCGGGTCGACGCGGTCGGCGACGACGCGCGCGCGTGATCGAGGCGCGGTCTCAGCGTCGACGGGACGCGTCGAAGCGTCGCGTCGATCGCACGTTCGAGGGTGACGGCTGACTGGCAAGATTCGGGGCGTCATCGAACGCGCGATGGCTCGCACGCGAGGCGAGGAGCCGGCGGAGAAGTCGGCGACGATCGCGTTGGCTGATATCGCCGCCGCGACTGAGACGATTAAGAAGGCTCACATGAAGAAGGAATCGAAGAAACGTAAGGCGCAATTCGACGACAGGGCGCCGTTGAGCAAGCGACAGCTGGACGACGACGCGGCGTACGCGGCGTTGATGCACGACAAGTCAAAGGATGCAGACTTGCCGGTGGCGCAGGCTTCGGAGAAGGAATTGCAAACTGTTTCTGATAGTAGCGAGTGGGACGTCAAGTTTCCGGGGCAGAGATTCGGGCAGTGGAGCACGCTCGAGGTGGAACAGATGAAGCGCTCGCTCGAGAAATGGGCCAACGAGCACGGGCTCGCAGAAGATTTCATGAATGGCAACTATGAGTTCTTGTTCAACCGTCGTCAAAAGCAAGGAGGTAAAGGTGCACACTTACCGCTGTCTGAGCGACGCGCGTTTATCGAAGTCGCTCGCGAGACGCCGACAAGAAACGCCAAGCAAATTTACGGCTGGATTTTGAGAAACATGGACAAAAAGTCGAAGTCGGGGAAGTGGCAGAAGGAGGAGACGGAAGCTTTGCTCGAGCAATACACGAAACTGGGCCCGAAATGGTCCAAGATCGCGGAAATAGTCGGCAGGCCGGCGTCGGCGTGCCGTGACAAGTGGCGTCTCGCCAAGGGAGGTGAACACAAAAAGTCGGGGCACTGGAGCCAGGAAGAAACCGACAAGTTGTGTGAGCTCGTGAAGGAACACTTCCGCCAGCGAGGCGCGGAAGCTGGATGCGGGCCGGGAACGGGCAACGAACACCTTTCACTTCGCGACAATATCAACTGGGTCACCATCTCTGCCAAAATGGGCACTCGAAACGAGCAGGCTTGTTTGCAACGATGGTATCAAATCTCGCCTCCAATGACGAGTACGGGCGAGTGGGATGTCGAACAAGACTACGAGATGTTGAATAACGTCATCAAGTACAGATCGATGACTGCCGAAGCTGTGCCATGGGCGTCGACCGTTCGGGGCCGTGATTTGTCTCGAATCATGCGACGGTGGAAATTGCTTTCGTCCAAAATCTCTGGACACGTCGACATGGCATTCCGCGAACTCGTGCTCCAAGTTTGCAAGAGTAAGGACTACAAAGACCTCGTTATCAAGGCGCAAGCTTTGGTCAAGTCTTCCTCGAGCGCGTGACTACGAGCTTAAGATGCGATGATGTTTTCACCTACCCACTGTACCATCCACATCACCTGCCCACTGTACCATCCATATTCATGTCATAATTTTTTCCGTTTCAGCGTGAGTTTCAAAACTCACGCTGAAACGGAATCGTCATACAATTTAGATAATTCCTTAGTCATGCAAGATATAACCATACGTCGACTTCGCATCATGTGCGCGCGCGCTTACTAACGTTTACTATTACACAACCAACGAGACGCGTGATCTTCTAAAGCTCTCCTTCGTACGGACGGAGTTTATGACACGGCGTGCCTTCCGAATCCGGCGCCGCCGTCGCGCACAACGCATTGCATCCGAACAACAACGCTTCATCCTTTTCAATCGGCGGTGGTGTGAGTCCAAAGTAGAAATCGCAACTTTTGTTTTCAAAATTCGGCTTGATGGTGAGCGGCAACCCGAAATCGTCCGTGAAAACTTCTTGCGTTGCGCACTTGCACATGTTCACGCACATCGCCGTGCACCCGCTCTCTTGAAGCCACCGACACTTCTTTATGTGCACCTTGGACGCCATCTCGATCCCAAGATCATTCTCCGTGGTCGTTTCCACCTCCATCGGTCCCACCATCCACGCGAACACGATTTTCGTGATCGTCGCGTTGAGCTCGCAAGAAAATCGATTCGGCGGGAACAGCGCCCTGAACGCCGCGTTCCCTCCCGGCGGCACCAGCGACCGAATCACCCCCGCCGTCACGTCACCCATCCCTACCGCGTCTCGTCCTTTCATCTGCAAGAAACACAGCGCGATGAACTCGTCGTACGATATCTCTTTCGGTTTCGGCGCGTCGATAGCCGCGCCGATCTTCGCCATGAACCACGCCATGAGCGCCAGGTCCAGCGCCGAGTCCTCGTACCGCACCTTCACCGCGGGCTCGCGCCAGTTTTCCGGGAACTCCGCCCGGGCGAGGTTGAAGAACGAGTACGACTCCGTCGCCGGCGCGGACGCGCGCGCGACGACGCGCGAGGCGCGCGCGCGGTCGCGTCGCGCGCGCGTCGGGGCGCGTCGTCGCGCGCCGTCCCGCGACGACGACGACGACGACGCGGGCGCGCGGGCGCGCGTCGGCGCGCGCGCGATGCCGGACATGCCCGAGGTGCGCGACGACGACGACGACGACGACGACGACGACGACGCGCGCGCCGATGTGCGACGTCCCGGCGGACGTGTCGCGCGGTGCCGATAAAAACCCTTGATGGCGTTCGTGGGTCTACAGTAGTGTAAAACAAAACCCTAGGCACGGTCGTTCGCGCCACCATCGCGTCTCCGAATCCGCGCGAACGACGCCAGTGGACGACGCGCGGCGCGCGGCGCGACCCGCGGGCGCGCGAGGGAAGGGCGAAAAGGTCGCACGTCATGGATCGCGCGCTGGTGAGCGCGCTGGTGGCGTTCGTGGTGCTGTTCGCGCTCGGCGTGACTTCGGTGCTGGTGCTCGGGCGCGCGCACGAGGCGCGGATGAGAGCGACGCTGGAGGAGGCAGACGCGCACGACGACGGCGGAGGAGGCGCGCGACGTGGTCAGGCGCGCGGGGGGGGGGCGCGGAGACGACGAGGGAGGGGTGAAGACGCGAACGGCGAGGCGGATGCGATGCGCGCGCGCGCCGAGGCGGAGGCGGAGGCCGAAGCGGCGGCGCAGCGCGAGCAGCGAGGGCTGACGTGGAAGGAACAGAAAGAGGAAAAGTATAGGAGAAAGTGGGCCGAGCGCGAGGCGAAGGATAGGGCGGAGATGGAAGCCGCCGCCGCCGCGCGCGCGGAGCGGCGTCGACTGGAGGACAAGCAGCGCGGGACTCGGAGGGGATTATTCGGCGGCAAAGAGGCGAGTTCCGCGGACGAGACGTCCGCGAATGAGTCTGAGGAAGCGCTCGTTGCGTTTGCCGACGAGATCAAGACGAAAAAAGTGGTCGTTTTGGAGGAACTAGCCGCCAAATTTGGCTTGCGAACCGCCGACGCCGTGCGGCGCGTGCGAATGCTCGAAGCCGAGGGGCGAATCACGGGCATCATGGACGACCGCGGGACGTTCATTTACGTCTCGCGCGAAGAGATGGAACGCGTGGCGGCTTTCATCACCGAGAAAGGGCGCGTGCGGATCGCAGAATTGACGCGCGAGTCGGCCGAAATCCTCGGACTCGGCCTAGAATAGAAGTCATTGTTACATTGTGTAGGAAAGAAACCGTAAGCTTCAGCGCCGCGACGGTCACGACACGGGGCGACTCGAATCCGCAATAGAAAAGTAGATGTCGAATTCGCACGTTAATGCATTTTTTTGCCCGCGCGACGACTGGACGAGCGCCCTTTGCCGTCCTCGAACACCGTCCCGCACTGTCGCGCGCTGTCCCGCACCGTCCCGCGCGACGTCGCGCGCGACGCACGCGCGCGCGTCGACGCGTTCGTCGACGCCATGTTCACCTCGTTCGTGCTCATGGCGGTCAAGAAAGGCCCGTTCGCGCGAGGTACGTCGCGCGCGCGCACCGCTGGGTTCGACCTCGACTCGATCGCGCGCGACCGCTGGCGCCCGACGCGCGCGCCGAGACGCGCGAGCGCCGAACGCGATCATCGACTGACGCATCGCGCGCGTCACGCGCGGTCGCTCGCGCGCAGGCGGGATCATCTGGAAGACGCACGCGTTCGCGAAGATGTCCCAAACGCGCCAACGCAACGCCCTGGTGCGCGCCGTCGACGCGCGACGCTCGCATCCATCGCTCGCGCGCCGCCCGCGCGCGAAACTCGACGACTGACGCCGCGCGCGTCGTTCCACGGATTCGCAGAAAAACGCCAGATTGATCCAGGGCGTGGAGAAGGCTCTGAAGAAGGCGGCCGCGCTCGACCCCGCGTCGCGCGCCGCCAAAGTCTCCGCCGCGCCGCCGTCGCCGTGATCGTCCTTCGTCCCCGTCTCGCCCTCGTAGATCATCATTAGCACGTAGCGCGCGTGTATCCAACGCTCGATCCTCACGCGCGACCGTCGCGCGCGTTCGCTCGGTCTCGAGTCCCGCGCGCCGCCGCGCGCGACCGCGCGCCCTCTTAACCCCCATCCGCGCCTCGCGCGACGACGCCGGCGCGCCCGCCGACCGCGCGACAATGTGCCCGAGTGGTCTAAGGGGGTGGATTTAGGCCGCACGCGGATCGACGCGCGAAACTTTCCACTGCTAACGCGCGCGGGTTCAAATCCCGTCATTGTCACTACTTTTTGATACCGTTCGCGCGCGCGACGGTGCGAGACTTTTCGTGATTTTTTTTTATGTTTCGGGTCGAGGCGTCGCGCGAATGCGCGCCGCGCGCGCGCAGACGTCGACGCGCGACGCGACCGCGCGGGCGCGCGTTCGCGCGACGCGACGGCGAACGCGCGGAGACGAACGGTTGGCACCGCGCGACGCGCGATCGAGCGCGTCCGGCGCGCGGGAGACGAACGCTCGGTCTCCGCGCGACGCGCGCGGAGACGAGGAAAGATTCGAGGCGATTGAAATCTGCGTCGACGCGACGTCGTGGCGATGGAGAATTCAGACGCGATGGACGGCGCGGATGAAGGCGGGGATGACGACGCGCGAGACGCGATCGAGGCGTCGACGACGGCGGCGGACGCGACGGTGGGGGACGCGAGGGAAGAGGAGACGATTCTGGTGGCGCGGCGAGGCGACGCGGCGGACGACCTCGACGTTCCGGGCTCGGTGATTTCGGCGCAAGATGGAGAGAAAAGGAACGCCATGGCGCGGGTGAAGCTGTACAGGCTGAACGACCGAGGACATTGGGACGATAAAGGCACGGGGTTCGCGTCGTGCGAGTACATGGAGGTGCGAATGAACGACTGGCGCGCGCGCGTAGACGACGCGACTGACGGGTCTCTCGCGATTCCGCAGCAATCGGGATCGGTTGGGTTGGTGGTGATGTCTGAACACAGTCAAGAACCGCTTTTAGTGCACGCGATATCGCCTGAGGTGGGATTTTACTCGAGACAAGAGGACGAGACCATTATTTCCTGGGTCGACGCCGAGCTCGAGACGGACATAGCGCTGAGCTTTCAGGAAGGGATGGGATGTAACTTTATTTGGGAACAGATCAAATCGGTACAGAGGGCGTACATGCAGCAGACTGGTGGTGATGTGGAGCAGCTCGCGGGAGGATTGCCTTTGGAGGACGGTTCCAAGGTGGCGGCGATGGACGTCGGGTCAGAGCTGCTTCAGTTTCAGGCCGTCGAGGCGCAAGGCGGCGTGAGATACATAGGACTGCAACGTGACGTGCAAATAGAACTTCCCGAGCCCGAGATGAAGAATTTGGAGCAGCTTTACAACCTCATCTCGGGGAGCTCGCTGTTTGCTCGAGAGCGCATCCCGATGCAAATTTTGAAATCGAAAGAGTATCTGCCCAGGCTATTCGAGCTATTCAGGCAGTGCGAAGACGTGGACGACATCGAGAACTTGCATTTGTTCTACGCCATATTCAGGGCGATGGTGATGCTGAACGATCCGAGTCTGTACGAAACGTTACTGAGCGAAGAATTTGTATTCGACTTCGTGGGCGCGTTGGAGTACGACCCGGACCAAATCGAGCGGGTTCATCATCGACAGTTTTTAAAGAAAAATGTCGCCTTTAAAGAGGTGGTACCGATCACAAATACGATGATTCGCGAGAAAATCCATCAGACGTGCCGTTTAGGGTATCTCAAAGATGTCATTCTTCCTCGTGCACTCGACGACTCGGCGTTTAGCACGCTCACGTCGATGATGATGTGTAACAACGTCGAGGTGGTGCAAGAGCTCCATCGAGATCCAGAATTCTTCGGGGAGTTATTCAAAAGGTTAAAAGCGTCCAAACCCGGCGATGAAGACTGGAACGACCTGGTAGGATTCCTTCAAGAGTTGTGCACTCTGGCGAGGCACCTGCAAAACGCCTCGCGTTTGCAAGTATTTTCAACTCTGCAAAACCACGGGCTGTTTGACGTGTTGACGGACATCTTAATTCATGGTGGTGAATATTCGCAGTTAAAAGCCGCGGACGTCATCATGTCTAGCTTGCAAAACGATCCAGCGGTGCTTCGAGACTTCATGGTGCAACAAGCTAGCTCGGCGGAGCGGAACATGCTCTCGGAATTAGTGCGCCTGTTTCTTGTCGGGAGCGACGGAATTCAGGCGACGTACTTGGAAATTTTGTTGTTTTTGATGGATCCGGAGACGATGGAGGGCACGTCCTCAGACAAGGATAAACTTTTGGACATCTTTTACGACAAGCACATGGATGCGGTGGTGGCACGCATAACCCTCGGCAAAGAAGACGTCACGCCCGACGAAAAGAGCGTCCCTCCATGGGCGCTTACGAAGATCGTCGATCTGCTCATCTTCTTGGTGCAGAATCATCAATATCGAATCAAGTATTACATGCTGAGGAATCACGTGTTGCAGCACGTCCTTCATCTCACAGAGCGCAAAGAAAAGTACGTCGTGGTGTCAGCCATTCGTTTCTTGCGCGCGTGCGTGAGCCTGAAAGATGAGTTCTACAACCGCTACTTCATTAAAATGAATGCATTCGATCCTGTGATGAAAGTCTTCAAGATTAATGGCGACAAGTACAACTTGTTGAACAGCTCCGTGCTCGAATTGATCGACTTTATTCGTCGTGAAAACATTCGAAACTTGATCCATCATCTAGTAGAAAAGTACGAAGAGTGGTTCGAAGAGGTGTACTACGTCGATACGTTTAGATTGCTCAAGCTTCGATACCAGCAAGGCCTTAGCGCAACGACGATCGAGCTTCCCCCGGGAGTTATGCTTGCCGGAGTTGCCCCCACGGCGTACGGGAGACAAGAAATTGCGGCGGCGCAGGCGCTCTCAGAGCAGCGCGCGAGGCGTGATAGCTCGATGAGCAAAGATGAAGAAGATTACTTCGAATCCGATGATGATCCAGACTCGGGCGTCGAGCAGCCTCCGCACTTAGCTGCAGTTCACAGTCCGCCCGTACTCCACTTCCAAGGTTCGCGCTTTGCGCCGCCGCCCATGGCGCACTCGGTGTTCGAGGATGAAGTCGACACTGGGCCGACGCACGGTGAGTTGGGCAAGCGGGGACGATCCATTAGTCCACCACCTGGCTTGGACGATGCATCACCGGGAGAGTCAGGGGAGAATTTGAAGAAATCGAAACCGGGTATCGCTTCGCCGCCTCGCGGCGAGAGTTTGACGGCCGCGCAACGAAACGCTTTCAAGCCTCAGGCGGTTCAACCCGACGAAGAGAAGAAAGACGATAAGGAAACAGAAGAGAAGGACGATGTGAAGCAAACAGCGAATCCAACGTCGAGTTGGGTGACTGTTGATGAAACTAGCGAAGAGAAGTCATAGATTTCAATACAAATTAGCGAGAATCTTAAAACGCTCTCTTGATCTCATCAGGGCGAAGCACTTTATCTTTTTCGAGCGCGAACGCTTTCTTGCTCGGGTTCACTTCAGTTTTTAGGTAACTCTTGAACTCGCCCGCAGTTTTTGTCTTCTTAACCTTTTTATCCTTCATGAAATCTCGCCAACCGCCGACTCGCGCTTCGCGCCTCTCGTCTTGGTCCCATTCTTTCTTTTCCTTGTGTTCTTTACGACGCTGCGCGAGTTCAGCCTTCTCTTCCTCAGTCACCCGCTTTTCCTCTCCCTTGATTCGCAGCGCCATCTTACGGCGTCGCCACTCTAATTCGACGATGTAGTTGCGTCCCTCGTACTTCCAGCGCTCGTGAAATTCATCCGTCTTGCAAAAGTCTTCAAGCATCCCCTCCTTATTGCCTTCGTACTTCACACGAAGCGCCACGTCATCTCGGGCTTCTTTTTTCCAAGTTTTTAGCACAGATTCCTTCGCTTGCTCGAGGTGAAAGTCCAAGGTGCGCTTGAAGTCTTCGTCGAGCAAAAGCTTTTGCGCCTGTCCCAACGCGTCGAACGCCGCCTTTGCATCCGTATGTTTGCACTTATCAGGGTGTACGAGCAAAGAAATCTTACGAAACGAGCGAGGAATCGCCTTCCTTTCGCAATCAAACGGAAGGTTTAAGAACTCGTACGGATTCAGCTTGAAGCAAGACAAAATACGTTCCACCTCGGCGTCTCGCTTGGCGTCGGAAACGTCCCGAAAGAATTCCTTCAAAAGCGTCTCACTATCTCTTATCTCCTCGATCGGCGCCGCCACCGCGTCTGGGTTCGGCACAATTTCTTCCATCGCCTTCTGCGTCGTCAAAATCTCATCCACGCTCTTTTCAGACGTCGTCGCGACCTCGTCCCGCGTCGTCGTCTCCGTCGGCCGCGTCGGCTCCGCCTCCGCCTCCACCTCCTTCGTCGCCTTCGTCGTCGTCGCCTTCGCCTTCGTCTCCGCTTTCCGCACGTTATCCGGCTTCAAATACACCTCCTCCATCTTCCCTCCTCCCGTCGTCGCGCCGTCGTCGCCGTCGCTCACGCGCACGCGATATCTCGCGCGCGCCGGGACGTACTCCATCACCGTCCCGACGCGTCCGTTCAGCTCGGGTTTCGCCTTGATCCCGTGAATCTCCACGCGCGTGCGCGGTTCGATGTACTCGAACGACGTCATCGCGATCGTCCGCGCGTCGACGCGACGCGACGCGACGCGCGTCGACGTGTGACGGCGTCGCGCGTCGTCCCGGGCGCGGCGTTCGGAATTCGTCAGTCCGCGGCGCGTTCGCGCGCGCGTCATGGCGCACGCGGCGCACGTCATGGGCGCACTCGGTGCGGTGCCGTTCGTCGGTCTCACGCCGCAAGCGCGCGACGCGCTCGGTCTGCGCGCCGTGGCGAGCGGCGAGACGTGCGCTCGAGCGCAAATCGCGTACGGGGCGACGATTTTGAGCTTTCTCGGTGGCATCCACTGGGGCCTGGCCGCGGTGAAGCACACGGTGGTGAAGCATTGGAATCCAACGCCCGCGCAGCTCACGGCGAGGTACGCGTGGTCGGTGACGCCGAGCCTGCTGGCGTGGGCCGCGCTGTCGGCGCCGAGCGAGGTGGCGGCGTGCGGGACGCTCATGGGAGGTTTACTCGCGTGTGCGGGCGTCGACACGGTGTACGCGCGCGCGGGAGGGTACCCGCGATGGTTACTGCCCATGCGCTACGGGCTCACGGCGGCGGCGACGCTGAGCCTCGCGGCGACGGCGTTTCGAGGCGCGGACGAAGGCGAGCGCTCGAAATCGAAACGTCGTTGAGCGCGTACGTCGTTCGTTCAATTCTCATTCTGTACTGCTTACACACACACATTAATATAATTACCAAGGCCCGCGATTGACGATCACTCCACGACGACCGTGATTCGCTTTGCGAACTTTTTCCCGAACGACCGGTGCTTGGCGTCGGCGAATTGCAGCGTGAGCGTGTGTTCGCCCGGGCTCAATTTCACCGTTCCCTCTTTTTGCGCCTTCCCGAAGTGTAAATGCGTGTCATCGAACGGGATCTCTTGTCCTTTCTCCACGAACGCCGGTCCATCGATGATCAAGTGGTGATGTCCCGTGCCCTCTTGCAACCCGGCGGACGCCGGGGCGAGCTCGTAACCCTTCACACCAAACTTGGCGACGAACTCTTGGCCGACGACGGGGTTATCACCGCGCGGTTCGATGAAATACACTCCATTTTTACCGTCCTTGGCGTGCGCGTTCGCGGGCGTCACCACGAGCGCCAGCGCGAGCGATGCCGTGGACGCCAACGCGCGTCGACGGGTGGTCGAGTCGGCGGCGTGGACAGCGCGCGAGGGCGTGGATGACGCCCGGACGACGCGCGCGTCGGCGTGAGAGTGCGTCCTCGCACGTGTGGGCGCCTGAACGCGAGCGCGAGCGGTGTGCGTCGTCAAAGTCGTGGCGAACATGTCGACGAGAGTCGAGGTATGCGACGACGCGAGCGCGAGCGGCGTTTGCGGAAGTCGAAATCTATGCGTAACAAACAAAGCGTGGTGCGTACGTGCTACATGATAAATCTATCACGCGGTCATTTTCTTCGCTGTGACGACGTACATGGGATCCGTCTTGCCGGGATTGGGCGAGATGTCCTCAGCCGCGGGCGGCTCGAAACCGCCGGCGAAATGGTAGTACGCGCCGACGATCCAAACGTGATCCAAGTCCCCCGTGGCGGTCCAAATGGCCACGGCTTTGGTGGGGAAGCATCTATTCGAGAAACTCATGATCGCCGTGCCACCCGGTTTCAACACTCTGCTCACTTCTTTCATGACTTCCAAAGGTCTGGTGAGGTAGTCGACGCTCACCGTGTTCGTGACGACGTCAAAGGTATTGTCCGCATACGGAAACGTCGGATCTTCGTTCAAGTCCCGGACGGCGTAATCGGTTAAAATAGGGTTCTTCTTCAACTCGTCCTCGTTCATCCCGATCCCAGAAATCTTCCCAGCCTTGTATCCTTCGGGATAATGGGAGATCCAGCTACTGCACACGTCCAAAATCGCCACGTCTTCGCTCGCCGGTGGGAACGAGCGCTCGTAATACTTCGTCAACGCGCCGATCGCTTCGTCGTCGATGTGCGTCACGAATCTAGGTTGAGAGTAAAAGATAAAATCAGAGCTCTCGTCGTATCTCGCCATCTCTTTCTCTCCGAACGGGTATTCGGCCGGGAAGCCCGGGTCCTTCAGAACATCCGCAAAGGGGTCCGCCTTCGCGCGCGGCGCCTTGGCGTACGCCTTCCCGCCCCCGAACATCGCACTGCCCGCACCGATCGTGCGCAAGATTGCAGACGCACCAGGCGCCACGAACGCGCTCCGCCTGGACGTGCTCCACTCCTTGACCGACGCTTTACCAGCGTCCACGCCGGTGGACTTGCGAGACGACGCGCGAATCGTCGTCGTCGTTCGAGAGCGCGTCGTCGCCGTCGTACACGCGCCGACGTTCGCGCGTGATGCGAAGACTTTCATCATCACCCTGCGTCGGGGTTTTGGTCCGGTTCGGTCGCGCGCTTGAGCTCGCGCACGCGTCGGTGTGTCGAGGAACGTCGACGTCGTCGTCAGTCAGGCGCGTGTGCGCACATCGACGCGCGCTCGAGGCGCGCTCGGCGTGAGTCTGAGCAACGACCAGGGGCAGCGCGCTCATCTGCTCGCGCAGACAAACGCCACGGCCGCGGAGTCTTCGCGTAGCGTCCGCGGCGCGCGAACATGCTCGGACTGGACTACTCGTCGTCGGACGACGACGCCGACACCGACGTCGCGGAGGGCGTCGGGAAGGGCGTCGCCGAGGAAGACCAGAGCGCGGTGCCGGCAGTGAAGAGCGTGAAGCCGACCGGGGGGCTACCGTCCGCGGCGGCGATGTTTTCAAACGAGGCCGAGACGGTTAAGCGGGAATTGAGCTCAACACGGGCGGTGGCTGGAGCGCCGACGACGATTGGAACGAAACGCACCGCGCCGACGCCCGCACTGAATCCACGACCGGCGCAACAGAAGTATTCGAAGTCTTTAGGCAAGATCAACACGCTCCTACCTCCGCAGCTAAAAGGTCGAGCGAACAAACCAACGCAAGACCTCGAGGCGTTCGGCATACGGACAAAGAAGAAAGCGCCTGCGCGTGAGTAACGGTGCGCGAATGCATAGAACGCGATATAGATTGTAGAAAGTGTAGTGAATTATTCAATGGCGTAGAGAAACCATCAGGCAAGCTAAGAGCTCTGCGTGCGTCGCCCTGTTGCTCGCTAAAATGGGGCGCGTGGTCAAGTCTGTGCTCGCACAAGAATTTATTTAATCAGTCCAGTTATCTTCGATCGCGTGGACCGCGCGTAAGTTCGCAATACCGTCGTATTTCGATCGCTCGATTTTTTATCTGACGTACCGTACTCCTCGCCGACCAAGTTCGTCATTTGCCCGCCCGCTTCTCTGATCTGCATCGAGAACTAATTAAATTCTGGTGAATTAAATTAATAGAAATACCCACCAACAAAGCTCCACCTGCGGTGTCCCAGCTATTCAAATCAGCCTCGAAGTACGCCGTTACCCTTCCACAAGCCACCCACGCAAGCATGATGGCTGCACTTCCTAACATGCGGATCGTACGAACGGGTAAATTCGCCAGCGCTGCGAGCGAAATAATTAATTGGTCAGAATATTTTGTCACGAAATCAATTTTCGACGTTAACGACGCGCGAGCGCGTGTTTACCTGTCATCCCTTTGAGCATGACATCTGTCGATGCATCCGTGGGTGCGTATCCAGTGACGACGACTGCTTCCAACGCAGTACTCTCCTCTCCCACCTTCATGGGCGAACCATTTAATTTAGCGCCACCACCGAGCGTAGCGGTGAAGCATTCGTCTCGGAACGGATCTAAAATCACAGCCGCTTGTAATTCCCTGTTTTATGAATTATTGTCAGTACGCGTGTGAAACCAGCGCCTCGAAAGGCCACGTGCGAGCGACGTTTGCGCGTGAAACAACCGACGGGAAATCATTTAATACTCACCCTTTGTACGCCACGCCAATAGAAATCGCGGATAATGGCATGCCGTGCACGAAGTTCGTCGTGCCGTCGATGGGATCGACAATCCAAAGCCAGTTCGGTCCTGTAAATGCGATGAATCGTCAGTCGCGTGCGTACTCGCTCGTCGACACTCGTTTATTATATATAAAAAATTAATTAAATTATTCCCACGAATCCCTGAGTCGCGCACAGCTTACCTTGTCGCAGGACGTCTCTCAGCGCGTCCGCGCTCGCGTCTTTGCCCGCCGCGACGCTTTCTTCACCCTACGTCCATCGTGAGTTTCATACCGTTGCCTTCGCTCGCGCAGTACTCACCAAAAATCCGTGTTCTGGGAAAGCCTCAGCCACGCGCGTCTCTATGATGCGCTGCACCTCTCCGTCCACCTCTGTGAGCAAGTCACGCGCGTTCACTTTGGTTTTAATCACATCTGCGCCGACTTTTCGAGCCATGATGATTCCACCCTCCTTCGCCGCGCCCACGGCCACCTAGAAAATTCGCGAGCGTCAGTCGAGCGCGACGAACTCGTCGAGCGCACGCACCTCGAGCACGCGCGCGAGCTCAGTTCCGTCCGGGGCCTGCGCCGCGGCGATGACGCGTCGCCCGCGATGCGAGACGGACGAACGCGATGGACGTCGCGTATTCATTTCGTTGCGCTCCCGAATCGCCGTCGGCTCGCATCCGAGCGCCCGAGCGAACGTCGCCATGGTTTGGTAGTTATCGAGCGCGCGAGAGTGTGGGCGTTTTGAATCGAAGGGCCTCGACGACGCTCGGGCGACGAGCACCGCACTCGGCGGCGCGCTCGAACTCGAACGTGGTCGAAAACGCGCTCGCAAACGTCTTCGCGCGCGGTAGACGATGTCTAGGCTCAAGCTCGTCGCGCTACCGCTCGACGCGGACGACGCATCGCCGAGACATGCCGCTGGGCTGCGAGGCGCACCGGTGCTCGAGGACGCGTCGAAGGAGGTGAGAGATGGGAAACTGTACGACGGTGGACACGGTGACCCGAACGATTGCACTTTAGTCGCCGTCATCGAACACATGGGGGTGTTGCGCACGATCAGGGTGACGCAAGGCGATAGCAAAGTCAGGCGGTTCCAATTTCAAACAGCCAAGGACGGCGTGGCGACGCCGACTGGACGCCCGTGGTGGCAATTCGCTTTCATCCCAGGCCAACCGGGGGCCATACTTGTCGTCCAGGCGGAGTCACAAAATTTGCTCTTCACGTCGCTGCCCCAGAGCGAGTCCGAGCCTAGTTTGGTGTATCTTCTTGGGAAGCACAGCGCGCCCGTGACGAGCTTAGCAGTGAGCGTGGATGGAAGCATTACAGCAACTGGAACTGAAGATGGAAGCTTAGCGGTCTGGGCTTTGGACGACGGGCGACGAGTGGCAAGTATGACAACTGCGCACGATGGCTTAGTGCGATGCGTTGCGCTTTCGGGGAATCGTACGCTCGTCTCCGCCGGAAGAGACGGTGTGGTGAGAATTTGGAGTGTCGCAGCAGACGGGCCTCGGTTGCGAATGATGCACAGACTCGCATCTGAACAGCTGAAGTACGTCGTGTCGTTAGCAGTAACGCAGAAAGATCCTGATATCACTGTAGCCGCTGGGTCTTCTGATGGATGCTTGCACGTTTGGCGTGTGAACACCGAAGCAGCGAGCGCTCGTTTGGAAAAGGTGTTGGATCATAACGAAGGATTAGCTATCACTTGCCTGTCGTTCCGCGCTGACGAAGCCATCCTCGCTTTAGGTACGCAAGAGATAGGGGAAACTATCGGAAAGGGAACGGTGCAACTTTTCGACACGAAGGATTGGTCCACAGTGGCGTCGCATGAGCTCGTCTCGGCCTGCCTGACGTGCGATTATTTGGTATCTTCGAACGACCGACTCTTGGTGTGCACGCCGCAAACTCCTCCTCAAATATTCGAAGGAGCGCTTCAGATCTCTGCTCTGAGGAAAGACAGAGCCGCCACGCCATCGCGAGCGAAGGTAGCGACGCCTGATGACGTCCCATCGAGCGTGCCGCAAGTGAACATCAACGACGGACAAGAGGAAGCGGTTTGGGAACCGGTAAACACGGTGGTCGAGGACGATTTCGACGTCGAAGCAGAATTGATCGATCATATGGCAACTTTAGGCGTAACTGATCCGGACGAAATCAGACGTCTGACGGAAGCACACATTCACGCCAAGGCGGCGGCGAAAGTTAGTCGAACAATCCCGCGCGACGAGCGAGTGTACCCCAATGTTCTCAAGATTCCTGAAAAGGTGGTACTGAAGACACAGCGAGCACCGATGAAGTTGGATCAAAAATGGCTCGACATCAAAGATCTTGGGCCAAAGTTGGAAGACTTGTGGGAATTCAGAACTCGCGAGGAACAAATTGTTGATACGTACGGTATGCGAGCCGGAACGTTGCTCACGCCACAAGAACGAGGAGTGGAATATTAGAAGTGATAGCATGTAGGCATGTTGTATATATATCTTACATCAAGTTTTAACATTCGCCATCGCGTCTATCTATCGTACTCGTATTAGAGAGCACTTTCCTGAGAGACGACGTCGAAGCGCGAAGTAAAGACGATCTCGACGCCTTCATGGCTTCCATGGCCAGTCTACCTTCACGAATAGATCGTTCCATGGCTTGTTCCGATAACTTCAACGGGCTTAGAGGTGGCTTAATCCGTCTCGAAGCTAACCTTTCACGGATGTTTCGAGATTTCTCCTCCAGCAATTGCTTGCGAGAAGGTTGTTCAATGGACTCTTGCGTCGCTTCTTCGGCGACGTCATTCTCCTCCAAGCGGCACAGATCATCATCACTGCTGTTGTCCATGCCCGCTAAACTCGCCCATGATCCCAAGCACACTAAATTATTATCTTGCTGAGTACAAACGCCTGGGCTGGAGTGCCTTCTCGGGAGTAACTTCAACCAGCTTCCTTCATCCGTCGTTTGTTGTTGGTTCGAGGTTCGAGACACAAGGGACGACTCGAGCTCGCGATTGGCGATTTTCGTCTCATCCAACTCCAGTCGGCTCGTTTCGACCTCTCTGGAGAGTATTTCGTTTTGAATTTGCATCGTCGCCAGCTGTTCTTTGGTTTTCGTGACTTCCAATTCGATTTCTGCGACCTTGGAGGCCCACGCTTCGTTGTGTCGCGTGAGCGCCGCTTCGTATTCTGCCTTGGAAATGCTTTCATTTTCCGCCGCGAGCTTCGCTTGCACGAGCTTACGATTCATTTCACCAAGCTTCTGGACCTCGAGACGAGCAGCGGCCAACAAGGCGTCGCGTACTCGAGACGGCGTCCCTGAAGGACTCAGCGCTTCGACGGACCCGTCGTCGTCCTCCTCGTCACCGCCAAGGCCCAGGGCATTGGACCAGTCATCTTTACGCGGAGACCCACTGTGACTGTGAGTTTGTTCAAGTCGCGCTTTCAACTCTCCGATTTCTATCACCAATGCCGCGTTCTTCGATCTTTCCGCGTCAAGCTCGGCGTCCTCTGTCGAACCGATGCGCTTTGGAGTGTCGGTTTGTATCGCGCCGCGCAATTCAACCTCCAACGCCTTTCGACCAGAGCGTTCCTGCTTCAAATCTGCGTTCAGTCGCGCGATTTCATTACCCAAATGCTCTCGCACGCGACGTAATTCTTGATCGTAGTGTGCAGTGCCGTCAGACTTGACCATCTCTTCGAGCTCGTTCACGCGTCCTTGCAGAAATTCGTTGTGGCGCATCGTCTCCGCCAAAGATTCTTTCGCTTGCTGGGCCTCCTTCTCGGCCGCCTGATACTGACATATGGCTTTATTTGCTGATTCATCCGCCCCGCACAATCGATCGGAGTTCGCTTCGGCGTGTCTCAATCTATCCGTGAGCGAGGCGATTTCGCGAGCGTCCGAGCGAATGCGCATTCGCGCTTGCTCCAGTTCCATCGATAGCGTAGCGTGTTCAGCCGCAGAAGCCGCGGAAAGCGCGGCGACAGTGTCTTGTAATTTTTTGCAGTCCTGGCGAAGGATCTGAACCTTACGATCGGCCGCAGAAGTCATCTTTACGGCGTACGAGAGTTCAACCGTCGCTTCCTTCAGCAGCCGTCCTCGCAAAGAGTCGAGAGAACCACCGCTCTCGGCGCCCTTCGCCAGCGTTTCAGCGCCTTCGAGCGACCAAACGCGCGCGCGTAAAGTGGCCGATTCAGCTTCCGCCGCTCGTTTCGCCCCCTCCGCGAGTTCTAACCGATTTTGCGTTCTATCTAGCACTTGTTCCGCCGTTCTCAAGGCGGTTCGCAGCTCGCTCACGCGCTTTTGCAACCCATCGTTCTCCGCGCTCGGCGCTATCGGGCGCATCAATCTCCCATCCCGTGACCTCGCCTCGCGTTTGTCGCCCTTCGACTCGAACGAATCCGTCGTCACCGCCACGTTTCGCGCGCCAAACTTCCGAGTCTCCTCGCCTCCCCGATCGAGCCCGTCCCGATCGCCATCTTCGCTCGTCTCGGAGCTCGCGCACGAGCCCGCGCTCAGGACGTTCGTCGGCGAGCTTTCCGTCGCGCGCTTGCGCGCGAGCGATCCATCGCGCGTTTGCGCGCTCGAGCGGTTCGATTCGATCGCGCTTCGCGCCCGTCCCGCGCCGTCGTCGCGGTCAAAGTTCCCGCCAATTTCCCATCGCCCGTCGTCGCCCGTCGCCGTCGTCGCCATCGCGTTCGCGTCGCGTCCGCGTCTTCCTCGCCGTCGCCTCGCCTCCGCGCGCGCGGGGCGTCTCGAGCGTTCGCGTTCGCGTCTTCCTCGCCGTCGCCGTGCGCGCGCGCGTCGCGTCGCGCTGTGCGCGCACCGTCGCCCGCGCGTCGTTCGCACCGTCGCGCGCGCGCGCGACGACGGACGGACGCGCGGACGCGCGGACGGACGGCGGACGGCGCGCGCGCGGCGTCGGCGACTCGAATCGCGCCACATGGCGCTCCGAACCGCCGGTGTACGCGTTTCGAATCTCAAATCTCAAATATCGCGTCGCGATCGCAAAACCGACGCCCGCGCGCGACGCGTTCAAACGCGGCGCGACAGCTCGGACATTCGGACGCGCGACGGCAGGCGCGAAGGCGCGAAGGCGCTCGATCGCGACGCGCGCGTCGACGGCGCATCGCGACGCGATCGGACGGGCGCGCGACGGTCGCGACGTCGCGTGATGATGATGGTGATGCGCGCGAGCGTCGCGACGGTGGGCTCGGCGCGCGCGCCGAACGCGGCGCGGCCGTCGTCGAGCTCGAGCTCGAGCTCGACTTCAAAACGCGCGCGCGGGCGCCGAACCCACGGTCGCGGTGAAGCGATCGTGACGCGCGCGCGGAAAAGCGCGGCGGTGAACGCGAACGATAAAAAGAATAAAAAGAACGTCAAGCGAGGGAAGAGCGATGGGAAGAACGCGAAGACGTCGGGGAAGAAGAGCTCGAAGCACTTGAAACCGCCGACGGAGGGGACGAGGACGCTGAAGATTGGTTCGGTGGCCGTGGACGTGCCGGAGGGGATACCGCGCGCGTTGGAGCAAGCGCCTCGACCGGTGGTGTACGCCGGAGGAGCGTTGGCGCTGTTGATTTTGAAAAAACTCTTATTCGGGCGACGTAGTGGTAGCAAAGGATCGCTCGGAGATTTGGAGGAGCGCGGGATGTTGGACGAAAACCGAGAGGTGGACGAGGAAAAGTTCTTCAAGGGCATGATGAAATCCGTGCGAACGGTGGAGATGCCCGAACTGACGGAGGAACAAATATTGGCGGCGCGCGAGCGTCGTCGAGCCTCCGCGGCCGGGAACGATAACTTTGAAAAGTCCCTCTCCGAGGCGGAGATTCCTGCAAACCACCCGTGGGCGACGAAGGAAAAGTTGACGCCCGAGGAGGAACGCGCCGCTGAGCAGCGCGTTCTCGAAGCGAATCGACCGCGCAAGCGCCGAGGTGTGCCGCCGCCGCAATGAACGGCGCGCGATTCTTTACGCTAATATGTAATTTACACGACTAAAACGACGCTAAATGTCTAAAGTTCGCCGTCGCCGCGACGCGTCTCGACGCCGATCTTGTAAGGGTCGTCTTCCTCACCGACACCAGATTCCCCGCTCACCGCGCCATCGGACGGATGCCGAGGAATTTCGAACGAATACGCCGATTCTTTGGAAGAATCACCGAGGACCGGTGCCACAGCCGCGGTCTTTGAAGACCACTTGTAGTACAGCGGATGAAACCTCGCGAGCACGGGCGTTCGCTTCCACAAAATGTGTATAACGACCAACAAAAAGACCGTGAACCCGAACCAAAGGATGATTCTATCCATGAATGTTTGCCTCTCGATCGTCGTCAGCAAACGGCGACCTGATTTAAGCTTTGTGGTTTGGTTTGAGTACTCTGTTCCGGTTCGCTCCATCGTCGCAGTCGATTCCGTAATCGCCGCCAACGTCTTCTCGCCCTTCTCCAACTCCGTCGCCATCATTTGTCGAGCCCTTCGTAATCCCTCCGTGGCTTCGCTCGCGATCGACACCGCGCCGCTGGCCTTCGTCGCGTCGTGTCGACTCGTCCCGCTCTGTCCCGTCAGCAGCGCCTCGCGTTCTCGAGCTTCTCTCGCTCGCCCTTTCGACGCCGCCTCGATCACCGCGTGCCTCATGATCGCCCGCGTGTTCTCTAACGCCAACTCCCGCTCGCTCACCGCGCTCGCGATCGCTCGTCGCGCGTCCACGCTCTCCGCGTCGTCACCGATTTCCCGCAATTCCTCAATCAGCGCTCGCACTCGAAGCGCGCACGCTTTGGCCCTCGTCAGCGCGTCTTCGCGCGACGCTTCCGCGTCTTCGCGCCCGTCATCGAGGGCTTCGTTCACCCTCTCCAACGCCTCCCGCTCCAGCGCGCGTATCTCTTCGTACACCTCTCGCGCCTCCGCATCCATCGCGCGCGACGACGACGCCCGCCAGTGCCGCGACGCCGCGCGCGCCGAACGCCCGAACGCCCGCGCGACCGCGCGCGTGGTCGGGGTTTACGATTTTTCCGTCATTTTTTTGTCCATGATCGGTTTAGGCGTAAATGATGGCGTTTCGCGTCGCTCGAATGCGCGCATCGAGGGATCTCGCGCGCGCATCGGGGGATCGACCGCGCCCGCGTCGCGTCGTCGGCGCGCGCGCGCGGCGATTTCGAGTGGGGTGGATTTCGATTTCGTGCGTGTGCGTCCCCGCAGTGCCGCGCGCTGGTGTTGAGATAACGCACGCGCGCGATGTCGAGCGGATTCCGCGTGCTGCACCTCGTGCGCCCCTTCTTGGGCTTCCTGCCCGAAGTCAAGGCGGCCGATCGCAAGATTCCGTTTCGCGAAAAGACGCTCTACACGTGCGTGGCGTTGTTCGTGTTCTTGGTGTGCTCGCAGCTGCCGCTGTACGGGATCAACACCGCGAGCGGAGCGGATCCGTTCTACTGGGCGCGGGTGATCATGGCGAGCAATCGAGGGACGTGCATGGAGCTCGGGATATCGCCAATCGTGACGTCGGGGCTGGTGATTCAGCTCTTGTCGGGGTCGAAGATCATCGAGGTGGACGAGAGCGTCAAGGAAGATAGAGCGCTGTTGAACGGCGCGCAGAAACTTCTCGGGGTGTTGATCACCATCGGCGAGGCCGTGGCGTACGTCGTGAGCGGGATCTACGGTGATGTGCGCGACTTGGGGGTGGGCAACGCGTTGCTCATCATCATTCAGCTCTTCTTTGCGGGAATAATCGTCATTTGCTTGGACGAATTGTTGCAAAAGGGCTACGGTTTAGGGTCGGGGATCTCTCTGTTCATCGCCACGAATCAGTGCGAATCGATCATCTGGAAGGCGTTCTCTCCGACCACGGTGAACACCGGCCGAGGCACCGAATTCGAGGGCGCGATCATCGCGTTTTTCCACTTGATGCTCACGCGCACGGACAAGATTCGCGCGCTCAAGGAAGCGTTCTACCGCACCAACTTGCCAAACATCACCAATCTGCTGTCGACAATCCTTATCTTCCTCATCGTCATCTATTTCCAAGGATTCCGCGTCGACTTGCCGATCCAATCCAAGCAAAACCGCGGCTACGTGCAAAACTATCCCATCAAGCTCTTTTACACGTCCAACATGCCGATCATCTTGCAGTCTGCCTTGGTGTCAAACTTGTACTTCATCTCCCAACTCTTATACAAGAGATACGGTGGTAACTTTTTCATCCAACTCTTTGGTCGCTGGCACGAGAGCGAAAGCAATGGTCAGCTCATCCCCACTGGTGGTTTGGTATATTACATTTCGCCGCCGACGTCTTTGGCTGACGTCGCGGCAAATCCGCTGCACGCCATCTTCTACGTCACCTTCATGCTCTCCGCTTGCGCGTTGTTCTCTAAGACTTGGATCGAAGTCGCGGGTTCTTCCGCCAGAGATGTTGCCAAGCAGCTCAAGCAACAACAAATGATCATCAAAGGTCATCGCGACGTCAAGATTGAAAAGGAGCTCAACAGGTACATCCCCATCGCCGCGGCGTTCGGCGGTATGTGCATCGGCGCGTTGACGATCGTGGCCGACTTCTTCGGTGCGATTGGTTCTGGTACTGGTATCTTGCTCGCGGTCACGATCATTTATCAATACTTTGAGACGTTTGAGAAAGAAAGAGCGTTCGAGATGGGCATGAATGTCTTGAGCTAACTGGCGTGCGCGCGAAGTGAAACTCAAGAGACGCGCTCGGGCGAGGCGCACTAATAAAAAATGCGCCACAAACCCTCCAATAGTTATATATGGGCCTAGGTGATCATTAGACTGATTTTGTTACGAAAATCCTTCATCTGCGCTATGTTCAAAGCGCTCGGACGCGACGCGAAGCGCCTCGCGCGAGTTGCGGGATTCGCGGCGCTGAGTTTATCCGAAACAGCTTTCTCTCGTTTTACAATCACTCGATGCCGTGAAACAGCCGAGTACAATCGCTACGTAAAAGCTTCGTCTTCTAATGTCGCACACAGCTGTGCCCAAACTAATTTCAAGGCGCGCTCGCCTACACATCCCCCATACACTCTGAGAACCAAGCCAAAAGATTTACATAACCTTGTTCTTGGCGCCACCACGGAGCTTCTTGACACGGTTCTTCTTCTCCTTGATGTTCTTGCGGGACTTTTGGACGGCATCCTTCAAGCCAGCGCGGATGAGGCGGTGCTTCGGTTCGAACTTCTTGAACGCGTCGAGGTTGTCGTAGATCAAACCAAACCCGGTGGACTTACCGCCACCAAACGCCGTGCGAAACCCGAAGATGGACACGCACTTCTCATCGGACACGTTGTACATCTTAGCTAACTTCTCTTGGAGCTCAGCCTACATCGTTAAACACCAATCAATCGTCAGTCGTCGCGTTCGAGTCAGCCGCGTCGCTCGCGCGGGCATTTTAGGGTCAAAAAACCCCAAGCCGTCACGATGTTGGACGCACCTTGGCGACGTTGGCGCGACCCGGGTGAAGCACATCGAGAATCTGTGCGCGTGAAAAGTATTCATCGTCAGTATTCATCCATCGCGCGTCTCATCCATCCGTCGCCGCGCGCGTCGCGCGCGACGCATCCGCCCGCCGCGGGATCGCCCCATCGTCCCGTCCTCGTCCTCGTCGCTGGTTCTCGCGTTCGCTCGCGCGCGCGACACGTACGAATTGACGGCGCTGCAGCAGGCGGTTCGTCATGAACTTGCGCGTGCGGATCGTGCACGACGTGTTGGTCATCGCGTCTGGTTCTCGTCGCGCGCCACGGAAAGACGGCGCGCGCGTCGATCGCGCGCGCGGTGATGAGACTGATTTTCGAGAACAAAACACGGATCGACGGACGCGCGTCGAAATCGAATCGCGCCCTCGGTCGCGATCGCGCGCGCGTCCGCACGGTGCGTCGCGCGCGTCGATCGATCGATCGATCGCGGAGGCGACCGAGCGGGACACGCCGAAGGGCTCTCTCTTTCCGGGACGCGGGACGGAAGTCGCGGCGTCGCGATGAGCAAAGCCGCGTTCGCGGGACTGAAAACCTTGCAAGAGCTTCGCTTTCACCTGTGTCAGACGAGCAAAGGGAGCGAGGGCGTGAGGAATTTCTTGATGTCGAGCTATAAAAACTTGAAGGCGGCGTCGCCGACGACGCCGGTGCTGATTCGCGAGGCGAGCGGGATCGAGGGGAAGTTGTACGCGCGGTACGACTACGGCGTGGAGAAGTGCGTGAAGCTCGAGGGACTGGACGCGAAGGAGGTGGAGAAGTGCCTGCGCGATCTCGTGTCTTCGGCGCCGTGAGGGAGGGAAATTTAGATTGTAACGTTACACTAGTCACTGCTATACGAACGAAGATGTACACTTCAACGCGGGTCTATTTTCTATCGACTAATCGGTCGCTTCGTCGTCGAGCGCCAATACGCCGCTCGCCGCGGCTTTGAAAGCGGCGTTGATGACGTCTAACTCCGCCTTCGCCTGCGCGATGACGGTTTCTAATTCTTTACTCACCTTGTCGTGCTCCGCGTGAAGCGCGGCGATGCGTTTACGCGCTGCTTTCTCATCCGTATCGATCTCCGGCAGCGCGCGCGCGATTTCCATAATCACTCGGTTCGCCTCGGCGATCGTGGCTGCCATTTCGTCTATCTCCGCTCGCGTCACCCCACCCTCGGTGAGCGCATCGTTGAGTTCACCGTTCGGTCCGATCGTGGCCTGTTCATCGGCGCCGCGCGCGGCGTCAGTCGTGTCGCACGGGCGAGAGTTCGCGCGCGGCGTCGCGCATTTTTCGAGCGGTCGAGCGCGTCGGTCGTCGCACCGGCTTGGCGTCGCGCTGCAGCGTCCCGGCGTAGTTGAACATCAACTGACACAGAGTGTTGATTTGGTTCTGTAACTGCGTCACCGAATCCGCCATCGCGACGCGTGCGCGCTCGACGCGCGCGCTCGAGTGTGAGGACGGGAGTTCGGAGTTTGCGCTGTTCAATACACTACGCTAGCGCACGCTATTTCACGTTTGCCTCGTTAAACACGTCCAAATCGACGGCGGAGGGAGATCGGCGTCTGATGACACCGCACCCACCGCCCGAATCGTGTTCAGAGACTGTTTGTAGTAATATCTAAACCACATGCACTTTACCGTGCCCTTCAGACCGGCGAGGTGGACGAGCAAATCGCCTTTGACGTAAAACGAAGGCTGAGAATTGAACACGCACGCGTTCAAAACCTTTGTCCTCGCGCGAACGGTGTTAGCTTTGGGGTATGCATCACCTTTTACCTTGCTGCGCCAAATCTTTGACTGATAGAGATAATGAAAAGCGCGTTGCTCGTATTTAAAGAGCATGTTCCACGTCTTCGGCGCGACGAGTTGATCTTGCGCCCACATCTCGTCGATGAACCACAGCATCCACGGCGTGTTGCGCACCATCCAAACCCCACAATTTAAACCGTTTTTATCCGCCGCTAGCATCTGATCGTAATTGTAATCCACGATGTCTTCCAACTTCTTCTCCGGATTCATGATGATCGTGTCGACGTCGACGTAGAGCATAAAGTCGTAATCGGGCAAATACTTGCGCATCGCCAGTAGCTTACTCCAGCTCGTCGGCCGGTTTCTATCGATAATTTCTTCATCCACTATCAAATCGTATCCGTGATAATCGGCGTACGCCTGCTTGTTCGCCATCGACTGCGCGCAGATGGCTTCGACGCCGTCGTCGCAGAGCGAAATCATTCCAATCTTGAACTTTTTCGGCAGTAAACTCGGGAGATTCGTCATGTCCGCCGGTAAGAGCCCCGGTAACGGTGAGTTATCCACCAGCTTCGCCGCCGCCGCGCTCGTCGGTTCGCACGGCACCGGTCGCTCGACCGGATCGAACCATCTTCGCCCGTACACCTTGTTGAACCCCTGCGCGCACTTGTACGCGAACGGCCCGAACGTCCACACCAGCACCGCCGCGCACACCCACCACAATCTCGACGTTCTCTCCGCCTCCCGTCGCCCGTCGCGCCTTCCCTTGCTCCCATCGCCGTCTTCCTCGTCTTCCCTCGCGTCCCCTCGTCCCCGTCCCCGCCCGCGTCGTCCGTCCCGCGTCCGCTCTCCCGTTTTCCTTCCGTCCATCCCGAGCGTCGCGCGCAGCCTCGCCCCCCACGGCGTCCGTCGCGTCGGCTGTCCGAATCCGTGCGTCGCCATCGATCGCGGGCTCCTGTTCCCGTGTCCCCGCGCGCGCGCCGTCGTCGTCGCGCCTCCGAGCGCGCCGCCGTCCTCGACGTCGTCGCGCTCGCGCGCCGCGCGCGCCGCGACGCGCGCGCGCGGCGTCGTCATGGGTCGTCACCGCGGTTTCCCTCGTCCCCGTCACCCTCGGCGCCGTCGCCGTCGCGGTGTGGCGGGTCGTCGCGCCGAGGGTGACGGGTCGAACTAAAACATACGCCTCACTGTTTACCCATACGACACGCGCGCCATCGCCTCCGATCGCTCGTCGCGTCGCGTCGCGCGCACACGACGCCGCGCGATGACGCCGCGCGACGACAGCGACGACGAATCGATCGATCTCGACCCGGGCGCGTCCGCGCTCGGCGTGCTCGCGGGACCGGCGCTCGATCGGTCGTTGGGAGGATTGGGACGCGCGATGGAGGCGACGACGACGACGACGACGACGACGCGAACGACGACGACGACGCGCGAATCGACGGACGACGCGACGCGCGCGATGTTCGACGCGCGGTCGACGAATCCGTTCGACGTGGACGCGGCGGAGCTCGAGGCGCGGCGCGACGAACCGCTGGGGGTGGGCGCGGAGACGAACGCGGGCGCGGACGACGCGAGCGCGAGGACGCGGGACGCGTCGCTCGACGACGAACGCGGGATCGGGATCGGGATCGGGGTCGGGGTGGAACGGGACGTCGAACCGGCGTCGCCGCGAACGCCGACGCGGGCGGGGGGGGGGGGCGGGGAGGCGCTCGAAAACGGGAGCTATCACGCGAACGCGGGGATGTCGTACGGGGATTTACTCGCGCCGCCGCCGTCGTACGCGGACAGCGTGATGTACGCGCAGCCTGAGATTCAACCAGCGCGCGATGTCGGGGCGAACGCGGTGGGAGGGACGACGACGACGGTTTACCTCGACGGCGACGACGGAGCGGGAGACGAGGAGACGCTTCAGATTTGGGTGAGCGATCCCAAGATTGAGGCCGATACGAGCGCGGCGCTCGTCGGTAAGCGCGTGACGCACTACAAGATTACCACGCGCACCACGATTCCGTCGTACATTCACAAAGAGGTTGTGGTTTGGAGACGATTTCGCGACTTTGTCGCCCTCGACGCCAGACTCTCGGCGCTTCACCGAGGCTATTTCATCCCGCCTCGACCGGAGAAGACGGTTGTGAGCTCGACGGGAGACAACTTCATCGCAGAACGCGCGATACAGCTGCAGCACTACCTCAATCGCATCGCATCGCACTCCAAGCTTCGTCTCGGGGATCCGCTTCGAATCTTCCTCACTCACCAAGATTTGGCGTCGAGTCTCGATTGGTTCAACATGACCGCGGGAAGGGTCATCACGACGATCCCGAGCGATCTACCGAGTAGTCCGGAAACGCCACAACGCCCTCCGATCGCGGTGGCGTCTCCTGGGCAGCCTCGTGACTTCGGTAGATTTTTCAAAGAACTGAGACAGACTGTGGTGCAGTCGACGGCGGTGAGCGCCGTCGGCGGCGTGTTGGGGCTGGACACTCCCAAACCGAAAGTGATGGAAGAGGACGCCGCGTTCTTGGTTGAAAAGGATAGAGTCGTTCGCATGGAAAATGAGTTATCCGGGATGTCATCCAAGGCGACGAAGTTGCTGACGTTGCAGCAAAAGTTTGGCGAAGCCGTGGGAGAGTTTGGTTTGGAGTGCTTGAAATTTGCAAAGATTCAAGAAGAGGAGGGTACGCGGTTAGGCAAATACAGCGAGAATGGTCTCGAGTGCATGACTGCCGCGAATGAAATGAGAAAAGCTGGGAACACGTCAATCAAGGTGAGCCGCGTCTCTCGCGCGGCGACGGCGCAGACGGCGCAATCGCTCGAGCCGCTTCACGACTACTTGAAAATCATGCCCTCCGTTCGTAGGTCCATCAGCGACCGCAATGAATCTCTCTTGACGCTTCAAACCATGCTCGCTGAGGCGGATAGATTGGAAGCCAGAATCGCCAAACTCACGCCAGACTTCACCAAGATGAAAAAGGTTGAAGATTTGAAGCTCGAACTCGACGCCACGCGCGCGACCGGAGAGCAGGCAAAAGTCGATTACAAAAGCATCCAAGATCGTCATCGCGAGGAATTCGCTCGTTTAGAAAAAGAGCGCGTCGCACAATTTCACGCCATGCTGCTCAACTACTCCCGTGTGCAAGTCGCCAACGCCGAACGTTCACTCTCTCTTTGGCGCGGCTTAGCGGAGGAATTCGGCGCGTCCGCCGACGAGTGGCGCACACCAGAGCCAGAAAAATCTGGCGAAGCCGACGAAACGACGCTCTAAAATCGGGGCGTCTGGACGGCGCGAAGCCGTGGACGTCGCTCGACAAATGCATTTCAATTCTATGTACTACAACACTAATTGACCTTGATCCTAGGCGGCGATCTCGGCATGCTTCCAGTCACCTTGCCCGGCGTCTTAGCGCCCCATCGCTCGGCGCTCGGCGTTACTTTCGATGTGCGTTCGAGCGAGCGCGCACCCCAGGTGTAAATAGCGATACCGAACGCGAGCTTAAAACAAATCGCGATGAACATGACCCCGAGACCGATGACACGGCCGCTAAAATGTGCCAATAAACGATCGAAAGCTCCTCGCGTGACAATGTCGGAGGACATCGCGTTTTGCTTGAGTGTTCGATATAGACCTGGAACGACGCGAACGATAACCGCCGCCGGAGCGAGTGGGACGAATCCAACGACTTGATGTATCTTGTATGACTGCGTCAAGTGCACGTGATCTCGACAGATTTGTCGATAGAATCGTCGATAAACGCCTGGGCGCAAGCCGTTGAATTTCGCCATGAATGAATGCTTCACAACGTCGACGAAAATCTCCGAACCCATCACCAAGGCTATGTCGTTCAAAAATTTACGCGTGAGCGCCATTTCAAGATTTCCAGCAGCCATGATTCTTTGTGCGGTGACGAACATCAGACACACGCAGAGATGCACTCGCTCGATGACGTCGAGTCGACTGACGCCAAACAACTTCTCTGGATCCTGCTTCTTGAACACGTGACCTTTCATCTCCGCGAAATTATTCGAGATGAGCACGAGCAACATAGCGTTCGTGTGACTGTTGATCGCCACCGAAAGTGTCACGGCATGCGTGAGAAGGATGAACGTGTGCGCCACCGTCGCGCTCGTGGACAAAATCACATCCACGGCGAGCCTGACACCAGACTTCACTTGATCAACTTTTGACCCGTTCGTCGCCGCGCTGACGCATCCGTGCACGCTGTTTTGTAGCGCATCGAGCACGTTGCTATTGAACGAACACAACAACTTATCGAACGTCTCCAGGACGTGACACGCCATGTAAAGTTTGATCACTTCTTGGCCTCGAATGTAGTGATAAATCACGCTCACGTCAAGCATGTGCGTGTACGTCACCGCGACGCACAGCATGAACAGCCACAAGACATCGTTCAAATGTTCGCGCGCATACGGGTGTATCCCCCACGCACGACGCTTCGACGACGTCTTGTCTCTCGATTTCAGCCCCGACACCGACCACGCCAAACGCACCGTCTGCGACATTACGCGCACCGGCAGCGACGTAAACAACCCCAAAATCGCATCCGCGCACAGCAACCCCCCGTACAGGCAAAACTTTTCCAATTCCAACGGTATATACCACAATAAATCGAACACGCGCTCGCGCGCGTGCGACATGTCCGGATCGTCCTCGCGTTCGCCCACGCGCAAGCCCAACTCGAGCGCGCAATACTTCCGAATCGTCGTCAGCCCTTCGATCGCCACCGGCGGCGGCGACGATCGCCCTTCGTCTTCCCGCATCACCGTCCAATCTCTCAGCGCCTCCATCCTCGCGCGTTCGCGCGCCCGCGCGTTCGCTCGCGCCACCATCGTCACCGAATCATCGTCATCGTCCTCGTCGTTCTCGTTCGCGGCGTTCGTCGTCGTCGTCTCCGACCCACTCTTCGCGCGTCTGCGCGCCCCGATCCCATCGTTCACCGCGCCCGGGGTGACGATCCCGATCCCTTCGTCCTCCGACGTCGCCCGCGCGGGCGTCTTCTCCATCGACGACGACCGGCGCCGTCTGCCGACGCGCGATTCGACGCGATTTCGCGATTCGACGCGCGCGCGCAGACACCCGGGTGTGCGAGAGGTCGATCGATCGATCGACGTCGATCGATCGTTCGCGCGCGCGATCGATCGATCGATCGGGTTCGCGAATCGTTCGAACGATCGATCGATCGATCGATCGTTCGATCGTTCGCGCGGCGCCTCGCCGCCGCCGCCGCGCCCGCACACGCACGCTCGGGCGTCGCGTTCGACGCGCCGTCGTCGAGGTCGCACGGCGCGCGCTTCGCGACGCACGGCGACGCGGGCGCGCGAATCGATTCGAACGCCGTCGCTCGACGCCCGCGTCGCGGGCTCGGTGGATTCGCATCGCGCGCTCGAGCGACGATCGATTCGAACGCGCCGACGCCGCGCGCGTCGCGCTCGACACCCGCGCGCGTCCGCGCGTCGATCGACGACGCGCTCGTCCGCGCGGCGGGCGATAGACGCGCGAACGCGCCGCGAGGACGCAGATGTTTAAACCATCGAGCGATGGCGGCGCGAGCGCGAGCGCGAGCGAGGGCGCGCACGACATCGCGGGGACGTCACCGTCGTGGAGGTGCGGGGGTTTCGCGACGCGATGCGATGCGATGCGATGCGACGCGATGGGACGCGTCGTCGTCGTCGAGGGCTCGCACGCGGGATTCGCGCGGCGAGAATCCGGAAGAAGAATTTACGTCGCGCGTCGCGCGCGGACGCGGACGCGGCGTGGGCGCGTCGCGGCGCTCGAACGCGCGCGGTTTCGTCGCGGCGCGCGCGCGGCGCGACTCGAGACATCCGCGCGGCGTGACTCTGGACGCGTCGCGCGACGTCCGCGCGAGCGGGAGCGCGCGAGACGAGACGATGCGAGGAAGGAGAGATGAAACGCACGCGCGCTTCGGTGACTGACGGATTTCGCGCGCTCGCGCGGGACGCAGGGAGTACGAGAGCACGTTTTCGAGGTTACTGCGGGACGAGACGCGCGCCGCGGGCGAGGGGGCGACGGATGACCTCGTGCGGAGCGCGTCGGCGGTAGATTTGTCGTACGGGAAGACGGCAGCGGGTGATGCCGATAGTGCGCACAACTCTGGACACTTCGGACACGCCGCGGGGTTCGGGAAGGGTGGTGGGTTGTTTGGGGCGTCGAGAGACGACGGGGCGATTCCGTCGGGGCACCACGGGCGGTCGAACTCGGTGTCAAACGGAGCGTTCAACGAGAGCGCGTTTGGGTTGCCGAGCGATCTGAATGGTATGGGGAATATGGGGGGTAATAGTTTGGGACAAGGCACGACGGATGTCGTGAGCGCGTTCTCCAGCTTCGGGTTAGGGACGGATGTGCCGCTGCGGCCATCCACCGCGCCGCTTCCGCCGCACGGCTCGCACGCCGCTCCTCAGGGACAGCAAGCGAGCTTTGTGGGTAACTCATCGCGATTTAGCACTGAAGCGAATTCGCAAAGTGCCTCTCCGGCACCGGTCATGGGCGCTTACGGCGCCGTGGGCGCCGGCGGTGGTATGGATAACGCCGCCATGCTCCAGCTCCAGTTGCAGCAGCTGCAGCAAATGCAGCAGCTCCAAGGCACGCCGTCCATGGCGGGCATGGATGCTTTTGGGATGGGTGCTGGTGTCGGTTTAGGCGGCATGTCGGGCGGTATGCCTGTCCAAACGCCGGAGATGGCGCAGCTTCTCGCGTCGAACCTCGGCGGCGGGCTCGGCGGTGCGGGTTACGGCGCGAATGGTCAACCGCAATCCATGGCTGAAGTCTACCAAGCTGCGTACGCTGCCGCTTTCTACGCTCAGCAACAGCAGTTGCAGAACTTGATGCGCATGCAGCAACAAGTTCCTGGACTTATGCATCAGAACTTGACTGCGCAACAGCTTCAGCAATTCTCTGGTCTCGACGGCGGGATGGCCGGGGGCGATAACGGTGGCTACGGCTCGCGCATGAGCGGTCGAGACGATCGCTCTCGCGTTGGTAGAACTATGGGAAGAAATCGTGCGGGTGATCGAGGCGATCGAAATGGGGGTGGCTCACAGTCGCTCTCCGGTTCGGTTGCGCGATCTGATTCTCCTCCGTCCGAGGCTGAAATCGCGGAGATGGACAGTCGTTTCGTCTCCGTCGACAACTGCGTCGGACAGATTTCTGTGCTCGCGCGCGATCAACACGGTTGCCGATTCTTACAACGGAAGTTTGATGAAGAAGGTGCCAAAGCCGTCGACTTGTGCTACGATGAAATCATCGCCGAAGCCGTCGAGTTAATGATGGATCCCTTTGGCAACTATTTGGTGCAAAAGTTGATCGAGTGCTGCAGCGACGAACAACGTTCTGGAGTTCTACGCGCGGTTTCTGTCGTCAAGGATGATTCACTTGATGGGTTGCCTGAGCTCGTCACTATCGCTTTGAACACGCACGGTACTCGCGCGGTTCAAAAGTTGATCGAGATGCTCAACTCTCCCGAAGAGGTTTCTCTGGCGACGAACGCATTACGACCTGGGGTCGTTACTTTGATCAAGGACTTGAATGGTAACCACGTAATTCAGCGGTGCCTTCAAAGATTGTCGTCTGAAGACAACCAATTCATCTATGACGCGGCCAAGGTGCACTGTGTTGAGATTGCGACTCACCGACACGGTTGTTGCGTTCTTCAGCGTTGCATCGACCACGCCATTGATGAACAACGTCGTCCGTTGGTGCTCGAAATCGCCTCTCAAGCGCTCGTGCTTTCTCAAGATCCTTTTGGAAACTACGTCGTTCAATACATTTTGGACCTCGGATTGTCTTGGGCCAACGGAGAAGTTATGACGCAGCTCCTCGGCAACTATGCCGAACTCTCCATGCAGAAGTTCAGCTCCAACGTTGTCGAGAAGTGCCTCAAACTCGCCGACGCGTCTCTCGAGAAGAATCGCAACACGGTCGTGCGTGAAATCATGCAGTCGCCCCTGTTGGACCGTCTTCTCATGGATCCGTACGGTAACTACGTCGTGCAGTCAACGCTCACTGTCACAAAAGGTGTTCTTCACACCGAACTTGTCGAGCGTATCAGACCACACTTGCCATTGATCAAAAATAGTCCGTTCGGTAAACGGATTTTGCGATTACTCCTGGAGAACAAGAAGTAAAACAGTTGATCCATTTTTACTTGTTCCCAAGAGTCAAAATCGTGAAATGGGTGAGAGGGTGATGATTTCTCTGTACAGAGAAATCATGATGTAAATCATGATATGAAAAATGTCTTCTGCGAGCGCGTTCCACGGAGGAGCGCGCTCGCAAAAACGCAGCGTCGTCGAGCGATGGAAAATATCGCTTCGACGAGTCTATGCTTTCTGCGGTGTGAAAACGAACTATACCATAAACTCGCGTGTTTTTAAACGCGCGATAGGGGCTCGCGTCCACCATATACGACTACGAGGTTATGTAATAATAATCGATTCATTGCTTCAACTCACCCCGTCGCCGCGGCGGCGCCCCCGTCACATCGCGACGTCGACGCCGCCGACTGGGATCGCGTCCGATGGGATGCTGCGCCTCGGCGCCGTACGACGATCTCGCCACGGTCGACGAGCGCCGAGCGATGGCGCTGAAAGCCGCGGAAGCGCGGAATAAGCAAAGCGAGATGCGCGGGATCAAGGTGCGCGACGGTTGGCTCGAGACGGCGTGACGACGCGACTAACGGCGAGGACGACGACGCGCGACGACGACAGAGCGAAGCGATGGCGAGTAAAGTGCGCGTGTCCAAGGCGGCGGCCGCGAGAACGAGCGGGGACGCGCACGGTGATCGCAAGAGCGAACAGATGGCGCGAGACTGGGCGTCGTGACGCGGCGAGAGGAGCGAGACGCGTCGCGCCCGGAACGAGCCAAATGGGAACGCGAACGCGATGCGATCGCACGCCTCGGGAATTAGACTAAGTAAAATAGACAAACCTACTCGTGCGATGCGTGCATCAATCCGCGCGCTTGGCGACGTCCTTGAACAACTCCGCGAGCTCGCCGCTCTGGTGCATCGACATCATGATGTCCGAGCCCCCGACGAATTCTCCCTTGACGTACAATTGCGGGATCGTCGGCCACGCCGAGTACGCCTTGATACCATTTCTCAATTCCTCGCTCGCGAGCACGTTTCTCGACGCGTACTCCACGCCGTGATGATCGAGGATGCGGCACGCCATGTTCGAGAACCCGCACTGCGGCGCGCTCGGCGACCCCTTCATGTAAATCAGCACCGCGTTCGTTTGCACGTCGCTTTCGATCGCGCGTTCGACGTCCTCGTTCGAGGCATCGGCAACCTTGGGTTTGAAATCATCGTGCGTGTCGGACGCGAACGCGCGTCGCGCGCGCGAGGCGGCGCGAACGCGCGCGGGGAGGGATGGGGACGTCGACGCGCGACTCGCGAGGAACGCCGTCGCGTTCGTGCGCGTCGCGCAGGCGTTGGTGGAGGCGCTGGAGGATACACCGCGCGCGAGGGCGCGGAGGGCGGTTCTTCGAGCGCTCGCGTGCATGACCGTGACGCGGAGCGGCGGCGAGGGGCGAAGTGACGTAGCGGAAGAAGTGCAACAAATTTTCTATTTCACAAGTCTACGCGCGCGCTCTGGCGCGGTCTTCTACTATTCATAAATTCTATAGCCAATGTACTTCAACCACGACGGCTGCACGCTGGGGTTGAAATTGGGCTTCAGCAGCCACCGCTCGCCGTCCTCGGTGGCGAACATCGTCGGCTCCCACGGCGGGAGTTCGCCGGTTTTCATCGCTTTGTGAAGGCTGCGCTGCCCGCGCTCAGCTTTCTTTTTCGCCTTGCTCGCAGTTTTCATGTCCTTGGCAATGAGAGCTTGGAAAAACTCTCCCCAAAGACAGTGACTGTCTGTGAATCCGTTGAGCGGGCGCGTCACCGCACTCGGTGCTTTGGACGATTTTGGAGGTGCAGGACGCCAAAACGGTCGCACAAACTCCCTCTTCTCTGTGACCTCGTCCACGGCGTCGTTGAATTTACCCTTGAAGTGCATGAATGTGGTGGTCTCAGAGCTAATCGATCCCTCAACCTTATTCGCATGGCTGCGCAAGCCAGTCGTGCCTCGCGGTTTGAAGTGTAACTCCGCGCACAAAGGCGGACCCTCGCTGACGCGCCTGAGTGTGATGTGACCCACCGTTTCGGAATAGCTCCCGCTGAGTCCAAAAAATCGAATAAATAACGAAGGCATATCCATGACGTACTTTTCACCCGTGTGTAAATTTTCGAATCGCATCTCGCCATCGATGAGCACTTGCACCGATGTTCCTCGGAAGACGGGTTTCGCCTTGACGTCAGCCGACAGGTGCAAACCAATTTCTTCATTTCTCAAGTCCCACGTCGTGATGGGAGGGTGATGACACACCTGTTCGGCTAAATACTCAGTGTTGCCACTTTTAATTCGATGTGTTTCGCCTAAAATCGGATTCAAAGGCTTCTTCATGGCTCCAAACGTGTACGCTGACTTGACCCCAGCGCTCGAGCCGTGCTCCGTTCGAATGGCGCTCATGTCTAGGTACAACTTCACCAAACGTGCGATCCGACGCTCGGGATCGGGATGCTTTAAGTCGCTCCAATCACTGTTGCAGCCTTCGATCACGTACACGACGTCCTCCGCGACTTGAATCGTACTAAACGGCACGAAGAACGTCGGCGGCAGTTCGATATCCGTCAAGTCTTGACCAACCTTCAAGTGCTTCGTCATTCCCACCAGCTCTTGCGTACCTTGACCCGAAGTCATGCGTTCATGCATCGCTCGCTTCTCCGCCGTCATCAAACCCAATCGTTCCAACTCTGCCGCCTCTTCCTCAGCCTGTCTCACCGCCTCCTCGTGTTGTTTTCGCAACACGTGTCGCACCTTGCCCTTCATCTCCCGAATCGCCGTCGCCACGTAGCTCTGATGTTCCTCCTGTTCCCAAACCTTGCCAAGCGTGAACGGGAACTCACTGTTCGCTTCAATGGAGATATTCTCATCCGTCAAATCATCCAGGCCATCATCCTCGTCGCCGTAGTGTAACTCTTCGCGCGCGTCGAACCACATGTCATCCTCCCCGGGTTGAAACCGCGCGCGCCAACTCGCGACATCGAGCTTTCGCGCGCCCTTAAAGCAGCACCAACACGACATCGCGCGTTTGCCCGCTCGTCGCGTCGGCAGCCGGCCGCGGAGCCGTCACGCGCGCGCGGCGAGAGTCGAGAGTTCGATCGAGGGCCCGAACGCGTTCGATCAAACGATGACGACGCGCGCGATGCGCTCGATCGCGACGCGCGCGATCGACGACCGCGATGAACGACCGACTGCGGTGCACTAGCGCGCGCGACGCGTGACGACACTCGAGCGACGCGCGGAGTTATTGCGCGGCGAAATGTGAGGAGTGATTGCACGGTGACGGAGGGCTCGGGACCTCTCGCGCGACGACGAGCGCGTCAACGAGCGCGCTGAAGCGCGTCGCGTCGACGCTCAGCCTGGAGACGATTCTCGTACGCGCGAAGTGACTTCAAAAAGTCCGCGGTGCGCGCCTTTTCGCGCTCGAAGCCTTCTTCGCACGCCGCGAGCCGCGCGGCGCGTCGCGAGGCGGCGCGCCGCTCGGGATCCGGCGCCTCGGCGTCGGTTTCTTCGATCGTCTCTGGCGCCCCTGGCGATGGTTCACCGATCGAGTGTCGGCGATGCGGTTCGATCTCGCGCAACACATCCTCGATTTCGAAGTTCGACTTCATCAAAGCCGCCTTAGTGGTCGCAATCTCCGCCAAGACGTCGGCAAACTCGCCTCTGAGGCGCTTCGCGAGCGCGCGCTCCGCGTCCAAATTCTCCTCGAGCGTGACGATATCGCTCCGGCGCGTTTTTAATCGACTCTCTGCGGTCTCAAGTTCGCGTTCGAGCTCGTCCACCGTCTGTTGAAGCTTCACGAACGTCGTCGTCGTCGTCGTCGTCGTCGTCGGCCTCGGCGCGGGGTCGCTCATGTCGGTTGATATCACCAGTCTCGTGTCGTCTCGGTCGGCGCGCCGCGTCGCTCGCGATCGCGCGTCGTCGCTCTCCGACGGCGCGCGCCGATTCTTCTCCGCAAATTCTCCCTCCGCGACGATCGAGCGTTCGCGGGCGCGTCGTCGGCGTCGTCGGCGTCGTCGCGCGTCGGCGTGTCTCGACTGACGGTGAAGCGCGACGCCGATCGACGGACCGAACGATCGTCGGCGTCACCTCGCGACGCGTCGACGCGTCGAGCCGTCGCGTCGACGGCGCAGCGACGACATGCCGGACGCCGCGCCCGCGAACGACGCCGAAACGCGCTCGAACGCGCCCGCGAACGGCGATAAAACGACGGAAACGATCGCCATCGCGCGCGCTTTGGCGCGAGAGAAAGCGTCGCGTTTCGTCGTCGGTGACGTCGTGGATGGATCGCACGCGCGCGTGCGAGCGTCGGACTGCGATGCAAAACGTGCGATTCACGTCGTGGGGTGTAAAGACAGCCGCGTGACGATCGATGCGAGCGTGGAGTGCGCAAAGGTGTTCGTGGAGCGGTGCGAGGGGTGCGAAATCGTCGTGGCGGGACGCGTGCTGAGCGAACACTTGGAGATTTGGGACTGCGTGCGGTGTGAGGTGAGGTACGAGAGCGCGCTCGGGACGACTCAAATCGATCAGTGTCGCGGTGTGCGGTTGAAATACGCGGTACGGGCGTTCATGGGAGCGGTGGTATTCGCCACGAGCGTCGGCGTCGACGTGGCGTTTGGCGATTTCGGAAGCGACGCTCAAAGGCTCGATTCGGAAGATTTAGCGCCCGGTGATCACAGAGAGATTCCACAGTTCATCACGCGAGTGATAGATGGAGATTTGCTCACCGAGCGGTTGATTCGTGGGAAAGATGAGTACCCGACGACGGAACGCGAACTTCGCGATTCGCTCGGCGACGCGCTCGCGGCGGAACATTTGGACACCGCTCCGGCGCGCGCGGAGCTGCGCAAAGACAAAGGCAACGCCGCTTTCAAGGATGGTAATTATTCTCAAGCCGTGTTGCACTACACCGAAGCCCTAGACCTCGACGCATCGCACGTCGTGGCTCTGTGCAACCGCGCGCAGTGCTTTTTAAAGCTCGGCGAGCACGATAAAGCCCTCGCCGACGCCGACGCCGCTCTTTCGGTGAAACCCGACTACGTCAAGGCCCACTTCCGCCGCGGTCTCGCGTTGCACGCCTTAAAACGATTCACCGACGCCGTCCTCGCGTTCGAGCGCACGCTCAGCATAGATCCCAAAAACATCCAAGCCAAGGACGCGCTCCGCGTCGCCGAATACGCCGTCGACAAGGCGCGTCGCGCGTCTCGCTCCTGAACTCGGCACGCATTCATCGCGATAGTCATTTTAGCCTAGTCATTCCTAGCGCATCTCAGATATCTCTGCGTTTTCGCGGTCTCGCCTCGCGGTCTCGTCCCGCTCGCCTCTCGCGTCCCGCGTCAAAGCCTTCGCGTGTACAGCTTTTGGATAACCTTGGTCCAGTGGTCGATCGGCAGTCTTGGACGCGCGCGTCCGTCGGCGTCTGGGCGTCCGTCGGCGTCAAGGCGTTCGCGTGACCGCGCGCACGTACCTGCGCGAGCGTACGTCGCGTCATGCTGTCTCTCGCGTCCGCCGTCGCGCGCGCGCCGTCGCGGTCGCGCGCGCCGCGAGGTCGAAGCGAAACGACGAAAGCGAACGCGGCGAAACGAACGCCGCGCGGTCTGTGCGTGGCGCGCGCGTTCGACGTCGCGGGGGCGAAGATCTCGGGCGTCGGTAAGGCGATACCGGAGAAATTCCTGACGAACGACGATCTGAGCGAACTCGTGGAGACGAACGACGAGTGGATTGCGACGCGCACGGGCATTCGCAAGCGACACGTGATTACGGGGGATGAAACGCTGACGAGCCTGGGGGCGCACGCGGCGAAACAAGCGCTTGAAAGAGCGAATGTGAAAGCTGAGGATTTGGATTTGATCATTTTGGCCACGTCGAGCCCGGATGATATATTCGGAAGCGCGTGCACGATTCAGGCGGCGATCGGGGCAAAAAATGCGTTGGCGTTTGATTTGACGGCGGCGTGCAGTGGATTCGTTATTGGGTTGGTGAATGGCGCGCAATTTATTCGAGCGGGGGGCTATAAGAATGTACTGGTGATCGGAGGCGATGTGTTGAGCCGATACGTGGATTGGCGCGATCGAGGGACGTGCATTCTCTTCGGCGACGGCGCCGGAGCGGCGGTGTTAACGGCAACGGATGCGGCGAATTGTTCGTTAAAAGGGTTCGACATGCACTCAGACGGAAGCCAAAATCATCATCTGGTAGCACAGTATATTGGTGATAACGGTAAGCCGATGAGCGATGGTGCGTCGAAAACGGCGGCGTTTTGCAACATCTCCATGAGCGGTCAAGACGTCTTCAAATTCGCCGTGCGCACGGTGCCGATGACGGTGAACAAGTCGCTCGCGGCGGCCAGCATGACCGCCGAGGACATCAATAAGTTAGTCTTGCACCAAGCCAACCAGCGTATCATAGACAGCGCGGCGCAAAGGTTTGGTTTGAGCGAAGACAAGGTAGTTAGTAACATCGCCGAGTACGGCAACACCTCTGCAGGCTCCGTTCCGATCGCCTTGTGCGAAGCCGTCGAGAGTGGCGCGATCAAGGAGGACGACATTATCGCCTTCGCGGGGTTCGGCGCCGGTCTCACGTGGGCAAGCGCGATTTGGAAGTTCTAATAAATAGTGTAAATTCTTCTTCTCACCGAAGCGCGTCGTCCCGCTGTCCCGAGCCTGCGCGCGGCGCCGCACACCTTCGCGCGTCGCCTCGCGCGCGCCCTCGCGGCATGGCGCCCGCTAACTTACCCAAATCCATAGCGCACGGTCCATCAGCGTTAGAAGTTCGCGCGTTCGCGCACGCGCGCGTCGTTTTTCCGTCACCGAGTCACCCGAGCCCTGGTGAACATCACGCGTCGAGAGCGTGCGTGTACAACGCGCGCGCGAGCGATGAAGAGACGTACGACGTGATCATAGCTTCGGGATGCGATGTTCTCGCGTGTGAGATCAACTTGAGCGACTCGAACGTCGATAGAGGTAAGGAAAACGCGCTGAGACCGACGGCGGTGAGCGAGACGGCGGCGCGACGGCGACGGCTGGAATCGTCGTCGACAAAACGGGAGATTCAATCGATTTCGTTGAGCGAGGACGCAAGAAAACTGTTGATGGTGGATAATTTCGGTGTCGTGGACGTGATGACGCGCGATGTGGGCGGGGGAGGGAAATTCGGCGACGGCTCGCGGCTCGCGGCGGTGGGCGCGAACGACGTCGAGGGCGTCGGCGGATGGTGCGGCGCCGTCACGGGAGGAGGCGAAGACGGTAAGATATACGTCGCAAAGAGTTCACAGCGTGTGGTGGATTTGTACGACGGTGATCGACGCGTGCGACGGATTCGCACGTTATTAGCGCCGTACGATATAGAGCTCACCGCGGTTGGGAACGGAGGCAACGTCTTCGTCGTCGCTGAGGGACATCAGCTCGCGGTGTACGACGATCGAATCGCCGAAAGGGGCGGGTGCGCAAATAGAATATCATTAGGGTATAATAAGCCGCTGTACGCGGTGTCGACGTCTCGAACGCCGGGATTGGAATCCGTCATCGCGTGTGGCGGAGCGGAGCGCGTCGTGCACGTCCTCGACATCCGCAAATGGGGCGCCATGGAACGCTGGAGAAACGCCGCCAAGTTCGACATCACCCAGCTCGAACTCAGCACATCGAGCCCAGGATTTGCGTACGTGGCCGGGTTAGATTACGAGTGCATGTGTGGCAGTTGGCGAACGCAAAAATCCGACGGCGGATTTTCCTTTCGAGCCGACACGCGTTGGATGGGATTGCACTCCTGCAAGACCGCGTGCGGCCGCGGCGACGTCCTCGCGGGCTGGGCCGAAAGTGGTCACGTTTATGCCTTACGCACGCAACCCGCGATCGATTCGTTTCGTCACGCGTAGAGTACCGATAGTGTAACTGTTTCGTCGCGCCGCACTCTCCGTCCCGCTCGCCGGCGTCGAGATGACGCCGGCACCCGCGCTGCCCGCTGCCGACGTGTGCGCTGTCTGTTTGGCCATCCCCGAGCAAAGAGGGAGGTTAGACTCGTGCTGTCATCTCTTCTGCGTCCCGTGCATCGTGCGCTGGGCTTCGATTGAGACGAAATGTCCCCTGTGCAAGGAAAGGTTCACAAAGATGACGCCCGAGGACGCGTCGACGAGCGCGCGCGCGGGGCCGGTGATGGAGTTTCGAGAGACGAATCAAGGCGACGAACGCCCGGACGAGGCGGAGGAAGAATCGGAGGACGAGGCGGAGCGGTACTTTTGCGACGTGTGCCGACGCGGCGACGACGAGGCGTCGCTGTTGCTGTGCGACGCGTGCGACATCGGGGCGCACACGTTTTGCGTCGGACTCGAGTCCGTGCCGCGTGGAAGATGGTTTTGCGAACTATGCCGAGGAATGGAGGGAGAGTTCGCGGGAGCGCGCGATGGTGGGTCGAGTCGACGCCGACGACGAGCCGAGGCGGAGTCGCGCGCTCGGGACATTTTGTTACGGTCGGATGGCGGCGTCGAAGCCGTGCGGACGAGAGAGCGCAGGGCGGATCGCGCGCGTCGCGCGGTGAGAGCGCGTCAACGTGGGGAAATACGTCGACGCGGGGGCGGCGGCGAGCGATCGGTGATGCGCAGTCGCTCGGGCGGCGGCGACGACGCTCGAGTTGAGCAGATTTCGAGAGTTCACGTACTGAGAGAAGCCTGGGAAATGTTACAAAGCGGGGAAGTCGAGTTTCCGGGCTGGACGCGGATACAAAACACACCTTCGTCGCCTCGCTCGTCGGTGCCGTCGGCACCGCGTCGGGTAGGATCGAACACGGATGAAGACGGACCGAAGGACGTCGTGGACGAAGCGTGGGACGTTCTTGAAAAGGCGATGCACGCAGACGACAAGAAAAAGAAGCGGGCGTCAACATCGGACAAAGCATCAACCGCAGTCGCTAGCACCAGTGCACCGAAACTCAAACGTCCATCCATTCGAAGCGAGCCTCCCGGTTGGAGCATGTCGGCTACGGCGTGGAAACCGCGCGAGGAGACGGCGCGAGCGACGCCCGTTCCGCAACGGGCCGCACCGTCGAACTCTCACACCTCTCGGCCACTGCCCGCCGCATCATCACCGGATAAATCACTCAAATTCGCCATCGCCGATCGCGTCAAAGCCGTCTTGCGTCCGCTCTACGCCGCCGGAGACGTCACGAAGGATGAATATCGGCGTATTTGCAAATGCGCCACGAGCGAAGCTCTCGCTTCGAACGCCACCGACGATGCGTCCATAGCACACATAGTCCATCGCTTACGCAAGCGGTGATTTAGTCCTACAGTAGTACTAGCGCGCACGAAGCTTCGGCTCGAATGATCCGTTCCGCGCTCCACGCGTTCGACTCGAGAGGCACCTTCACAACGCGACTCGCGTTCTCGACGCGTATCCATGGCTGACCAGGTGCGTGACCGCGTTCCGACCTATAATGCACATGACACCATGATCTCGAACGCGTCATCGCGCGTTTACGTCCCGCAACGCGCGGAATCGTCGTGTCAAAGTTCGCGACTGACCACGTCGAGAGATTCGCTTCGTCAAACAGTTGAAGCTCATCGCGCCGATTCTGAAGCGTGCGCAGGAGTTGGACGCGGCGAAACCGAAAATTGCGTATTACTGCCGCATGCATGCCGTGCGCGAGGGGCTGAAACTCGATTATCGCTCGGCGGAGGTTAACGAGGCGCTGTCGGACGCCATGGAACGGCTCGAGCGCGCCAAGGCGAAGATGAAAGACGAACTGAACGAGGAACACGATGAGCTGGAGTGCGAGTCGTTCGCTTTGCAAATATTCGTAAAGGCCGATCGGGCCGATCGGGGTGGCTCGCGAGGGATGAACACGGCAAAAATGTTTTACGCGTCATCAATCTTCTTCAACGTTTTGCGACAGTTTGACGCCGACGGGAAATTGGACGCAGATATAGAGAACAAGCAGCGGTACGCGGAGTGGCGTGCGGCGGAGATAACGAAAGCGTGTAGAGAGGGTCGAAATGCGACCGCACCGCCAGCAGATGATGAGGGCGAAGAGCGAAGCGAGATAGGCGTCGAGGCGGAGGCGTCGTCGGCGGAGCCAGAGGTGGAATTGCCGCCGGCGCCGAGGCATCAACCGCCGCCGCCGCCACCTCCACCGCCACACGTGGCCAGTGGACCACCAGCTGGTGTAAACACGGGCGCCCCATCGAAGGCTACGAGCAAAACGCCGGTGGTTCGAGGCGGTCGAGCGCCGCCTGGGGTCACACCGCCGAAGATCGACGTTGGAAGCATCGCCGACGCGCAGCGACACGCAAAGAATGCGGTAAGCGCGTTGGGTTTCGACGACGTGAACACCGCGGTGGAGGCGTTAGAGCGAGCGTTGAACATTCTAGGACCGCTGGCGGCGAAAAAGTAGGGTAGCCTTAGATGATACGATGGAAAATAGAAAGAAAGCGCACGTTGCATTAAAATAAATGAAATTCTTCGCGAGTAAACAGCGTTTACTTGAAAACGGCCTGGTCGCCGAGCTCTTGGCCCGCGAGACCTTCCTTGCTCACCTTATCGAAGAATTCCTTAAGTGTGTCCGAGCCATAGCTCGGCGTCGCGGCGGCGTCGTACTTACCATCATCGTTCATCACTAACATCGATTCGGCGGCGTAGTATCGACCAATCTTGCCGAACTCGGCCGCATCCTTCATGTTGCTAAAGAAGCCAGCGAAGACATCGAGAACCTTGATAACGACGTCCATCACTTCAATCGGCACTTTGATGAACTTTGGTTCCATTTCGAGGAGTTCAAAAAGCATAGTGCCTTGCTGAAGCGCCGACATCGCCTCGCCCGGGCCGCCGATGGGGAGCACCTTGTTCAACATCTCCGGCTCGCGAATAGAATCCGCCATAAACTTGGCCAAATCGCTCTCGGAGATCGGCTTACACGAAGCCAATTGTCCATCGCCGAACATGACGTATGGGCCGCCCTTTTGCACCACTTCGACTTGCCCCGCGAGAGACTTGAAAAACGCCGTCGGGCGCACAATGGTGTACGAAATATCCCCCGCCGCTTGCAACTCAGCCTCAAACTTAAGCTTCGCCTTTTGGAACGTCAGCGTCGGTTTTTGCACGCAAATCGCGCTCAACAAAACGAAGTGCTTGCTCCCGCGCTCGCGCGCCACGTCCAACACGTTCTTCGTCGCGCGATAATCGATATCCCACGAGTCCTTCACGCCGCCCGTGCGGCTCGCCAGGCACGACACCACCACGTCGTACGCGCCCTCATCGAACGCCTTCGTCTCGATCGACTCCTTGCTTCCAACGTCGCCGAACTTCACCTTCGCGTCCGGGAACAACGCCTTCGCGTCCGTCGCGTTCGTCTTTCCGCCGATGCCGCTCTTTTCCCGCGTAAACGCCGTGACGTCGTACCCGCGCGCGCACAACTCCCGCGTCACGTACTTCCCGATGTACCCCGTCGCCCCCACGACGAGCACCTTGACGTCCTTATTCTCCTCGCTCGCCAGCTCCGCCGCGCTCGCCGCGCGAATCGCGCGCCCCCCCCGTCGCGCGCTTCTCGTCTTCGTCACCGATCGCGCGCCGATCGCGCGCTCGCACCGCGCGCGCGCGCCGCCCAGCGCGCCCGCCGTCGCGCGCATCGCTCCCGCTCGCGTCGTTTCCCGCTCGGTCGCCTCGCTCGCGCGTCGCGCGTCGCCGTCTCTCGAGCGCGCGTCGTTCTTCGCGCGGCGTCGGATGATTTTATCCAAAACGCGCGCGCTCGAACCTCGGACGCGAGGTTCGTTCGCGCGGCGTCGATCGACGGTTCGAGGTTCGCCGGCGTCGCGCGCGATCGATGGAATCGTCGTCGAAAACGACGGCGCGACGGCGCGACGCGCGCGCCGACCGACGGCGGACGACGGCGCGCGACGCGCCGACGCGCGATGGAGCTTCGAAGCGGCGCGTCGAGCGCGGCGACGGTGCGCGCGCGCGAGGCGACGCGAACGAAGACGCGAATGAAGACGCGCCGGCGACGGCGGCGGCGGCGGCGACGACGACGACGACCCGACGGTGACTGACGACGCGAGCGATCGCGCGCGAGGCAGGATGAGATGCGACTGCGCTCGGGACGCGCGGTGGGAGGCGCGGCGGAGGCGCGAGCGACGCCGAGGAGCGCGGCGGAGGCGAGGGCGATGCTCATGGGACGGCCGGGCGGGACGAAGATGGCGAGCGAGCACGCGCCGACGTTTCGCAGGGGGGTGAAAGCGGTGTTCGATCGGTGGACGGCGATGCAGCTGGCGGTGGTGAACGCGTGGGGGGGGACGGAGAGCGAACGGAAGGCGCGGGAGGCGGAAGAGGAGATCGCGGAGTGGTTCGCGTCGCGCAAGAGCAAGGACGCGCTCGAGTTGGAGGATTTGTTGATTGAGATATTAGGGGATGATTTTAACGTCACGTGCGAGGATGGGTCGCCGGGTGAGGTGGCGAAGGCGCTGTGGATGATGTACGAGCAGTGTGCGGAGGGAAGGTACGATATGGTTGCGCAGATTGAATCGAAGCCGCTCCCGCGCGAGTCGATCGAGCGAAGCAGACAAATCGAAGAAGACAAGCGATGGTCGATGAACGGTGGTGGGGACATGGACACCGGAGCGAGCTCGAGTGATGATGAAGGAGATGATGAAATGGACGCCGTCGACGCCGATGGGCTCGCCGAGCAGTTGGGTGGGGCTTTTAACGTTCACCCGAGCGGCGACGACGCGCTGGACACGTCGGCGCGACGTTTGAAAAACGAGCCAGACGACGATGGCTGGTGCACCGTGCCGTCGCGGCGATGAAATCTAAGGTGTTGTAGTGATGAATTCATTCCTGTCTTGAGAACGACGCGTGCGCGGCGTTTTGATGATAAATTCGGTGTCGATATTGACAAAGCAACTCGTAGTCTCTACTAAAGCGGTTCTTCGACGATGGATAAAATCTCTTCCTCGATGACGGTGGTCTCGACAAAGTCCAACTTTGCCTTGGCTTGATCGCCAAGCAACTCGTCGAGCGCTTGCTTGTAGATCGGGGTGTCCCGAACAGCCTTCTTGGACTCGACCCACTTCTTCCACTTCTCCGCCGTCGCTCTCTTCTCGCTCGCGACGTTGGAATCCGCCTCGTTTCTGATCTTCTCGTCGATCTCTTCGAACCTCTTGCTGTACTTCTTGATGTTCTTCTCGATATCGGCCTCTTGTTCTGCCGTGAGCAAGGACTTTGCGCGAGGACGCCACAAAAACTGGAAGAAACGATCCTTGCCGTACTTGTACAGCAGCTTGCCGTTGAACGTCCACATGTGGTATCCATTCTCCATTTGGTGCACGCTCGTCACCGCCGTGGTGACAAAACGACCGGTGGGATCCCACTCGACATCAGTTGCCATAAAGTGCTCGACGCTCGCCATGGTTTCCATGGTTTCTACGTCGAAGAACTCAAACTGACCGTTCATCGTCTTCAGACCCGCCAAGATGACGACGCGCCCATTCGGACTCCAGAACAAATGGTTGGCCGTCTTATTCTTGACGGTACCAATCAACGTGCAGTTGTTGTTACCTTGCTTATCCTTCATGCTGTAGAAAGAGACATCCGGACGCGCACCGTCGCCGTGAATGACGGCAAAGCGATGGCCCTTCGGCTCCCACGCAAACGCGACAATCTTCTCAGCCTTGTTGGCGAGTTCAACAACTTCCATTGGGCAGTTTGGTTCGCGCAAGCGGAACAACTCGAAACCACTATACGTCGTCTTCCCCGACTTGGTCGTCCGTAAAACCTTAGCCCCAAAGTAATCACCGCTCGCTTGCCAGTACATGTTGACGCCGACGATGCTACCGGTGCATAACAAGTTTTTCGAACGAACTTCTTTCTTACTCGGCAGAGAAATCAAAGAAAGGCGCGCCGGTTGGTTACCGAGACCTTGTTCGGGTTGGAACGTGGCCAAGATAGGATCCGTCGGGGACCAGCAGAAATCAACCACGCCGTCGACTTTGATGGACTTCTTATCCACCAGCGTCATTTCCGGGGCGGCGTACACGGAAATCATGCCTGTGCCCATCTTGGCAAAGAAGCATCCGCTCTCATCGCTACTCTGCCCCGACCACTTGAACACCGGCCACCTCAAACCTTGTTGGCCTTGGGCTATGAAATCACTAATAGGTCCCATGAAAGTACGCAACTTGGCGCCCGAGCGCGTGTCGAAAAAGTTGACGAGGACGGATGTCACTCCGTCCGCCGTGGTCGGATCGTGCGTGGACCCAGTGGCGAGGAATCGCTCGCATGGAGAGAATTCAATGAATTGAACGCCATTGTGACCGTACTTAGCGATACGTCCGAACGAATCACCACCCCACAGTGCAACGCCTTGTCTGTGCACCGTCGCCAAGAAACTCCCCTTGGGCGACCACTGCACATACGACTCCGTCCAGTGCGTACGCGTGTACACATCCTCGCCCTTCTTCGTCTGGGGATCGTTCCAAAAGATTTGCGTCTCATCGCCGAATCGGCACACGAATTGATCGCGCCCACGCTGATCCATCATCCACGCTTGAGTGTTCTCGCGCGGCGCGAACGGCTTCGGCGGCGGCGCGACGTACTCATCCGGCACCTTTTGGTACTTTTCAAAGTCATCAAACTTGCAAACCTTGAAGATGTGCGTCTTATCCAATTTATACCCATCCGTTTGTTCCACCGCGCTCTGCGCCTGTTGCTCGTTCGCAAACTCCACAAACGCGTATCCGAGAGACGTCTTCGTCGCCTCGTCTTGCGGCATCAACATCCCTCCCTCTCGGATTTCACCAATTTGGGTAAAAATCTTCGTCAGCACGTTCAACAGCTTGCCAAACTTCGCCTCGGGAATCTGCGGCAAATTATCCACGACGATCACGCTCGCGAACCCGGTATCTTCCTTCGCTTCCTCCAACTCCACCTTCACCGGTTGATCCAACCCGGCGCGTTTGATTTCATCCGCGGGCAGCTCCACGCTCTCGACGTCCACCTTGTCCCAATCCACGAATCCATCCTGCGCCGCGAATCGTCCGTCTCGTCAGTCTCCGCTCGCGTCGCTCGCATCGCGTCGCCCGCGCGCGCCGCCCTCCCCCTCGCCGTCGCGCGCGAGCCGCCGAACCCGCTCTCGATCGGTTTCCTCGTCGTCGCGCGTCGTCGCGCGTCGCCGTCGCGCGTCGCCGCGTCGCCGTCGCGTCGCGTCGTCGCGTTCGCGTCGCGTCGTCCGCACCTCGCCGCGCGGAAAGCTCGCGGGCACGTCGTCCATGGCGCGCGCGTCGCGCACTCCCGATGCTCTTGGGGTTTCGCATCCATCGACGATCGATCGATCGATCGATCGATCGGCGCCGATCGCGCGCGCGCGTCGAACCTCGCGACGTCGATCGAGTTCCCCCGCGAACGACGATCGATCGATCGATCGATCGTCGATCGCGGCGCCGGTCGTCGGTCGTCGGTCGGCATCGTCGCGCGCGCGTCGTCGGCGTCGACGATGCCGACCGAGACGGCGCGAACGCACGCGCGCGGGCTCGTGGATTATCTCAACGACGCGTGGACGGCGTACCACGCGACGCGCGCGACGTGCGAGGCGCTCGCGCGGCGAGGATTCGTCGAGCTCGACGAGCGCGCGACGTGGTCGTTGGCGCGCGGGGGGAAGTACTTTTACACGCGGAACGCGTCGGCGGTGGTGGCGTTCGCGGTGGGGGGTGGATACGAACCGGGAGATGGGTTCGTGATCGTCGGCGCGCACACGGACTCGCCGTGTCCGAAGCTGAAGCCGAACACGCGCGTGGAGGGGGGCGACGAGGTGCGCGTGCGCGTGCAGCCGTACGGCGGCGGGCTGTGGCACACGTGGTTCGATCGCGATTTAGGGATCGCGGGACGGGTGGTGGTGAAATCGTCGCACACGGGGGAGATTTTGCATCGATTGGTGCGGATAGATCGGGCGGTGTGTCGGATTCCGACGCTGGCGATTCACTTGGATCGAAACGTCAACAGCGAGGGGATGAAGGTGAACTTTCAGCAGCACATGGCGCCGATTTTGGCGACGCGCGCGAAGGCCGAAGCGAAAGACGACGACGAGGGTGGGGAGAAAACGACGGCGAGCGACGGTAAGGGGTCGAGCGAACGGCATCACCCGCTGCTGCTGACGTTGCTCGCCAAGGAACTCGGGTGCGCGCCGGGCGACATCGTCGATTTCGATCTACAGCTGTGCGACACGCAACCGAGCGCGATCGGTGGGGCGCAGAATGAGTTCATTTACAGCGGCCGTTTGGATAACCTGGCGAGTTGTTACACATCGTTGCACGCGCTGATGAACGCCTCGACGGATGAGGCGTTGGCGGACGCGCGAGGCGTGCGCATGATTATGCACTTTGACCACGAAGAAGTCGGAAGCGAGTCTTCGAGCGGCGCCGCGGGCGCGATGACCACGGATGCGGTCAAACGCATCGCAGCTGCGCTGAGCCAAGGAAGCGTGGAAGGCTTGGACGAGCGCACGCGCCGCGCGTCGTTTTGCGTCAGCTCCGACATGGCGCACGCCTTGCACCCAAACTACGCCGATCGACACGAACCGGCGCACGCGCCGAAAATGCACGGCGGCTTAGTCATCAAGCACAACGCCAACCAGCGTTACGCCACCGATGCCGTGACGGCATTCATGTTCCGCGAGATTGGCGAGCGCGCGGGCGTTCCCGTGCAAGAGTTCGTCGTGCGAAGCGACACCGGTTGCGGTTCCACCATTGGGCCGATTTTCTCCACCCGAACCGGCATTCGCACCGTGGACGTCGGCGCCGCGCAGCTTTCCATGCACTCCATCCGCGAAGTCTGCGGCGCTGACGACATAGACCACGCCGTGAAGCACCTCACCGCGGTTTACCTCCACTTTATCGATCTCGATCGCACCCTCATAGTCGACGGAGCCATCGGCACGCTGTGTCGCCCGTGCGACGTCTTCGAATCGGCGACGTCCAAGCTCTCCCTCGACGTCCGAGACGACGCCGCCGACGACGCTCGCACGTACGCCGAGTGATCGCGCTCGCGCGATCGCGCTCGTCGAGCGTCTTCACTTCGTAATATCCATCGCGATTCTCTCCGCCGCGCGTCGATTTCAAACAACCAAACCGAGCACCGCGCCCGCGCTGATCGTCACTTTGAGCCGCGTCGCGTCGCGCCGACGCGCCATGGGCGACGGCGCCGCGATCTTAGCGCGTTTAGGCGCCATGCGCAAGGACATCGCGGACGCGCGACGCGACGGAAACCACACCAAGGCGCTCGAATTGTTAATCTCCCAGCGCGAGCTGTTGCAACCATCGATGCGGGCGTCGAGCGCGGATGCGAAGATGATCGCGCCCGTTCTGGCGAAAATCACGGCGCAGATGGAAGACGTGCGACGGGAGATGCACGCGCGGCAGGGTGAGGTCGAAACGAAGGACGGGGCGGAGATGAAATCGAGCGATGAGGGGTCGGATTCGGCGCGAGAGGAACGGGTGACGAGGGGAACGGCGACGACGACGACGGGAGGGAAGGATGAGACAGTCGTCAAGCGGCCGAATTACGAGGCGGTCGATGCGATGCTGGCGAATAAGACGACGAGCGCTTGGGGGGTGCCGCCACCGCCGATCGTGACGTTGGAGGACGACGACGAGATGGAAATTTTGGGCGACGCGGATTTAAATCGATACTTGGAACCGCGGCGAGCGGCGCCGGCGCCGGCGGCGCGCGATGGGGGGATCGGGATCGGCGGCGGCGCGCCGAAGCGACAGAAACAGTTCGAACGACCGGGACTTAAGGACAGAAAGACGAGTCCGAGAAAGAGTCCGAAAAATAAGAGAAATAGAAAGGGTGGCGAGCCGGCGTCGAGGTGGTCGGGAGAAGGAGAGGGCGACGCGGCGAATAAGCCACCGACGCGATTCATGAGCGCTGGAGAGAGATTGGATTTAGAGCACGCGGCGAAAGGCTTACCTCCGGCGACAGCACAGTATCGCGCGGCGAGGAAAGCGAATGGAACGACTCGAACGTACGGGCGGGGCGGCTTTGTGCCTCCGTGCGGCGGCGGGAACGGGAATGGGCAGCGAGTGAAGCCGAATCAGAATGGGAGCAACGAAGACGACGCGCAGCCTTTCAGTGAAGCCGTGATGCAAAAGCTATCCCCTAACGGCGAAGCGATCGCGGAGGATATCCTTAAGATTGATAGAGAAATCATCGAACGAGTGGTGAGCGAGATTTTGGACAAGCACGAGAGCGTGGATTGGGACAGCATCGCGGGCTTGGAGCACCCGAAAGCGGCGGTACAAGAGCTCGCGGTGTGGCCGATGATGAATCCAGAATTGTTCGTAGGCGCACGTGCTGTGCCAAAAGGCTTGCTCCTCTTTGGTCCGCCCGGTACTGGTAAGACTTTGATCGGTCGCGCCGTTGCGAGTCAGTGCGGCGCGACGTTCTTCTCGATCTCTGCCTCGAGTTTGACGAGTAAGTGGATTGGTGAAGGCGAAAAAATGGTTCGTGCGCTCTTCGCCGTCGCTCGTCACCTATCTCCCGCCGTGATTTTCGTGGACGAGATCGATTCATTGCTCTCCGCTCGTAAATCGGACGGCGAGCACGAGAGCTCGCGTCGCATGAAGACGGAATTTTTAGTACAAATGGACGGTTTAGGCGGCGGTGAGAACGACAGATTGTTGCTCATCGGAGCGACGAATAGGCCGCAAGAGCTCGATGATGGCGCTCGACGGCGCATGCCTAAGCAGCTGTACATCCCTCTTCCGTGCGCCGCCGCGAGGCGGGACATGGTTCTTCGTACGCTCAGCTCTGGCAAAGGCGTCGCGCACAACCTCACCGATGCCGACTTGGATTTAATTTGCGAGAAAACTGACGGCTACTCGGGATCTGACATGAAACATCTCATCCAAGAAGCCGCGAGAGCGCCCGTTCGTGAGACGTTTCAAAAGACAAAGGACGTTCAAGGTCCGCTCTCGCCAAGTACTCTCAGACCCATCGTATTGGCCGACATTCGCCGCGCCGCTAAGCAAGTGCGCCCTTCTGTGACGAGAGCAGACGTTGAATTCCATGAAGAATGGAACAAAAATCACGGCGCACTCACGACCACCGCGGCTGAAGACGATGACGACGAGTCCTGGGAGTAAATGATGCTACCTATGCTCTATTGTGTAATTTACAAATATTCTTCATTCTATGCGCGGCACCGCGTTGATGGCGGCCAAGATGCGAACGACGAGATTCAAGGACGCGAGGTCGTTTTCCGCATCGACGTATTCCGCAGGAATCGCGTCCGGTGACTTTGCGAAATCAAAGGCTCGCAAAAAGTCAGCACTGCTGGCGGACTCCGGAACGGGGAAGTGCGAGGCGATCACGCGCTCTGCGTTCCAGCGACTGACTTTTTCGGCCCACGCCGCGACTTCCTCGCGGTAAAATTGAAACACGACGTTGAATACGATCGGGGACACGACGAATTTCCCCGCCATGCCGCGAAAGCTCCGTTCGGGGTTTAAGATATTCTTCGCGTCCGGGGCGATGAACAACGAAAACAGCGCCATGCGCATCCATCCGTTCGACACGCGCGCTTCGCGCTGACTCGCCGGAATTTGAGGCGACGCGATGTTTCGTCCGCCGCGATAATTCCCCAGTTTCAGCAAACGAATGGTGAAGCAGTCGTCGCTCCCCAGACTCTCCAAGTCATCCTCTGGGATGATTCCTGGCGCGTTCTCTCCCACGTACACCGCCGCGTCGGTGACTAAAAGCGACGACGTATCTTTATGATAAAACGCGCACTCGCAGTACGTGTAATTGTGCCAAAACAACGGCGGTAGATACAAAAGCTCGCTTTCGATCTCATCGCTCCACGGCGGCGGATTACGCGAGTCACCGAGCGTACCTTTCGGAAACAATCCCAAAAACGCGTTCGGCAGCGGCAGAGGAAACGAAAACTGCCCCGGCGCGATCCACAGCTCGCACTTTGGAAACGCGCGCGTGAACGCCGGCGCGAATATTTTATGTTCGTACTGCGTCGTCGACAAGCAGCAATACTTCACCTCTCCCCCGATCTTCGCCAACAACTCCACGCACTCCTCCGTCGGCGCGATCGGGTCGTGCACCCACAGCGCGCCGTCGCGCATTCTCACCACCGTCATCCGCACGTTCGTCGTCACCCCCAGCCCGAATCCGATCCCTTGCTCTTGCTCCAGCGCCCACACCCGTCCCGGGACGATCGTCTCCATCGTCGTCTTCCTTCGCAGCACCGGCGTGAGCGGGAACGGGAATCCCGTCACGTTGACGTACCGACGCTTGCGCGCCGTCGCCGTCGCGTCGTCGTCGTCGTCGTCGTCGTCGTCGTCATCATCCTTCGTCGCCGCCGTCGCGCGAACCCGTCCCCGGTGTCGTCGCGCCCTCAGACGCCGCGCGACGACGAACGACGTCGTCGACGGCGTCCGCGCGGTCGTCGTCGTCGTCGTCGGCATCGAGCAAACGCGCGTCGCCATCCGTCGCGCGTCGCCAACCGTCGCGCGTCGCCATCCATCCATCCATCCGGTCGCGACCGGTACGAAAAACGAGACTGCGCGTAAACACGGAACGAAAAAAAAGCGCCGCTATGGGCAAACAGTTCGCGCGCGCTTTTCGCGCGCCCGCGACGCGCAACGACCCTCGCGCGTCGCATTGCGCGGCAGACGACGCCGCGCGCGACCGCTCGACGACACGCGCGCGATGATGACCGTGGCGACCGTGGCGACCGTCGCGACGACGCGCCCCGCGATCGCGGCGCGCCCGGCGACGCGCCGCGCGCCGCGCGCGACGCCGCGCGCGCTCGCGACGCCGCGCGCGACGCGCGCGCGCGAGGTTTCGCGCGTCGCGCTCGCGACGTCGGCGACGCTCGCGCGACGCGCGACGCGCGCGACGCGCGATGGGAAAAAACGTGGGGATATTATCACGACCGCCGCGAGCGCGAGGTGCGTCGAACGAGCGCGCGCGCGAGGCGCGAGGCGCGCGGAGGCGATGGCGCGACGGCAACCGCTTTCGTCGCGTCGGATGGTTTCAATTGACGCGCGCGCGCGGCGAGGGCGGGACGGGACGGTGGATTCGAGCGCGAACGGGGGGGGCGACGGAGGCGTCGCGCGCGAAACGGCGCGCGCGGCGCGCGCGGACGCGCGAACGCGCGCGCGTGGGACGCGGGGGGGGGTCGAGAATCGGGTGTCCAGGATCGCCCTCGACCGCGCGGGGCCTGCGTTAGGTTTTTCCAGGGGGCGGTCGCGCGCGCGCGCCGGAACGATCGGGTGTTTCGACGCGATGGAAGGTGGCGACGGGAGGTGGACGCGAGACGAAGACTAAGACTGACGGATCGAATCGCGCGTCGTTCGAGCGAACAGTGGACCGCTGGCGGAGATCAAGGAAAAGTACCCGCAGCTCGAAACCGTGTTTTACTTCGCGGCGTGGTACTTTTTAAACGTGCAGTTTAACATCATCAACAAGACGATCTACAACTACTTCCCGTACCCGTGGTTCGTGTCTTGCGTGCACTTGATCGTCGGGTTGTTCATCATGGCGTTCTTCTGGGGTACCAAGTTGGTCGAGTACGAACAACCCGACAAGGAGTTTTTGAAGGCGCTGTCGTTGCCGGCGTTTTTGCACGCGTTCGGGCACTGCTTGACAAATGTCTCGTTCGCGGCGGTGGCGGTGTCGTTCACGCACACCGTTAAGACGCTCGAACCGGTGTTCACGTCCATTGGCTCGTACTTGGTCGCAGGTACCGTGTACCCGCTTCCGGTGTACTTGTCCTTGCTTCCCGTCATCGCCGGCGTCGCCATCGCGAGCGCCACCGAGCTTTCCTTCACGTGGTTGGGCTTCTTGACGGCCATGAGCTCCAACATCGCGTTCTCTGCGCGCGCCATCTTCAGCAAGAAGCTCATGAGCAAGATGTCTCCGCTTAACCTGTACAACTGGGTCACCATCGTCGCCTTGCTCTTCTGCTTGCCGTTCGCCGTCTACTTTGAAGGCCCGACGCTCTCGGCGGGCATCAGCAAAGCCATCGCCGTCAAGGGTAAAACGGAATTCCTCATGGCGCTCGCCTCTGTTGGTTTCTACTACCACATGTACAACCAAGTCGCCTACCAAGCGCTCGGCAAGGTTGCTCCGGTGACTCACGCCGTCGGTAACGTTGGTAAGCGCATCTTCGTCATCGGTTTCAGCATTCTCGCATTCGGAAACAAGATTTCCACGCAAACGCTGGTCGGTTCCGCCATCGCCATCGTCGGTGCGGGCTTGTACGGGGTCATGAAGGGCAAGTATGCGGATGAATCGAAGAAGTAAACGCTTCCATTCATTCATTCGCTGGTCGGGTAGATCGCGAACAAGTGTACGGTGTCAATAAAACAAACCAAGAATTATTTTCTAAAATCGGCGCTCCGATGATATTAATAAAAGTGAGTTTACGCCTCGCCCGCGTTGTCGCCTCCTAAATTCCCAGTAAACTGATAAGAGTCGCTAGGGTACTCTCTATTGCCTTCTTGAATTAAATCGTACAGCACCTTTAAGCACCACTGTCTGTTGTGCTCGCGATTGGCGTTTCTTCGGCACACAATCCGCAATACGTCTTGCTTCGCGTTGTACCTCTTGTCCACCAACAGCTTGATGTACTCGATAGCCTCATCGCTTAAACCAGTGACGCGCTGTAACTCGCTCAGGTTCACTTCCATCGAAACCTTCCAGTTGAGCGGGTGCTCCTGCTCGTCTCCCGGCTCCATGATGAATTCGCTCGTCCACGTCAACACCGCTTCCGGATCGACTTCTTCACCGAGCGTCTTCGGGAACACATCGGCGTACTTCGCCGCCAACTCTTCGCCCTCTCTCACACCACGCATCATCTTATCGATGAGTTCCTCCGCTCGCGCGCAGCTCTCTTCCAGACTCGCCTCCACCCACTCTCGAGCGTTGTACACGTCCCGAACGTCGTGACGCGTGGGATACGAATCCATCTCCGTCAAGAATCCATCGTACGACCCTTTATCCCTCCTGGTCGGTCTTCGCTGGTTTTTTATCCCGAACACCCACCCACCATCCTCAGCGCTCTCCGTGGTCATCGTTTTCTCCTCCGTCACGCTTTCGCTCGCGGCGGCTTCACTCGCGTCGCCTTCGGCGCCTTCGCCCTCGTCTCCCGACCCCGACGTCGACGCGAACGTCCGCCCACGCGCCGCGTACTCGCGCACAAACATCCCAGTCGCGCTCGCGCGCGCGCCGCTCGCGCGTTCGCGTCGTGCGCGCGCTGGATTCGCGGTCGAACTCGCGGTCGAGCCGCCGGCGATCGTCGCGACGTCGCGCGCCGCCGCGTCGGCGTGCGCGCACGAGGACGATAGCGCGCGCGCGGGGCGTTCGATGAGCGGCGTGACCATCGCTCGTGCGAGGCGCGCGCATCGAGTCGCGACGGACGACGACGACATCGTCGCGCGAGCGCCAGAGTGCGGTCGAGCGAAGAGGGTTAGCATCGAAGTCGCGCCGTCGCGACGGATTCGGACGACTTCGGTGCCGATGCATTCGCCGAGGATGTGTATATTTCGCTAGGAATGTGAATTACTAAATAGTGCTATCATCACGAGACGCCACCGAGGAGGTTGCGCGCCGCACCGGCGCGCGCAGCGAGCCGCTTGGCGGCGGCTTTAGGATCGCTCGAGCCGCCGACGGCGACGGCGGCCAGCGACGCAGGATCACGAAGAAGTCGTAAGAAGCCAGCCTTGGCGGACATGAGTTCTGGGTGGACAGCAATCCTTTGGAAGAGGCTATCTGCGGCAGACGTTCGCGAGCGATCGTCTAGGACAGTTTGGAGGAAGAGCTTGTGATGGAGCGCGACGCGCGGCGCGATGTCGACGCCGAATTCCAAAGCCTTGAGCGCAGTCGGTGCGAGCGCACCTGAAAGCACCAATCCGGCAAAAAATCGCGCCATGTTCGATATGCGTCTGACCGAAGATGACGGATCGTCGATCTCTTTGAGCTGATCCCAAATGCAGAGCTGAAACGTCAGCCGATGCGAGCGCTGACGCTCGCACAATTTGCTGGCGAGAACCTCGTAGTACGGATTGTACGCCTTTTCTTGAAGACAGCACTCGAGCAGAACGCGAGGAATTTCACGATCTTGCTTGTCAGCGAGTGGTAAGCGCAGTAAACGCTCGAGAGCATCGGCAAAATCATCTGCGCCCATGACGACGCAAAAAATGGCTCGACGCGTTTCTGTGTTCATTCGCATCTTCTTCGCAAGTTGAAGCAACTCACCACCCTCGCGTGTCTTCCCAGCTTGTTCGGTGATCGCACCTTGCGCTGCACGCGCCGCGAACCACTCTGCAGTTCCTGCGGCGTCGGGTAACCACCACTGGCCTTTCTGACTCTCAGTTTTGATGAGCTTTTCGTACGTCAATGCGCGAAGCGCCACGGTAGCCTCGCCCACGTTTGTCCCCCGCAACCACTTGCTGAGCGCGACAGGGAAGCCCCACTGATCTTTACCGACATCTTGTGCGCTGTCTCGCTTCTTGTTGTTTTTCAAATCGATGACCATCTCGAGCATCAAGCGTGCGCGCTTTGAGAGTTGGCCGCCGTCTTCGCCGTCGCCGCGCTCCTTCTGTAACTCAGCCACGCGTGCTTGCAAAGCCAAGATGAACTCTTTCATCCCCACTGGATCTTCTGAACGCAAGCGGTTCCCTGCGATGCGAAGCAAGGTGAGCATGAGCGTAGAGTCGAGCTCACTCAAACTCTTGGCCAAGGTGACTAGAAAACCGTAACAACACGCCGACGGAAACAGCCCGCACGTGTACAATCTCGCGAGAACGTTCACTATGTTGCTACATGATCTCGCCTTTCCATCCATTTGCTCTTGTTCTAATCTTACGCAAATGGCCGAGCCGAAGCGCGCGCCAGCTTCAGGCCCGATGGAGCCCGCAATGCCGGCGACGAAGCCCGCGATGGCGGCGGAGTATTGGTCGCTCGCGCGAGGCCCCTCGGTGAGGGCAACCATGATTTCTTTCGTCGCTGCGTCGCACACTTCCAAGCGAGGATACTTTTGCGCTAAATCTGAGACATCGTTGACGATGCCGGCCACGTTCGCCTCGCCCATTCTATTCATCAAACCTCTGATTTGCCTCGCGCACTGCTCAAAGCCGGGCGATTTCCCCGCGGCGGCCGCCATCAATGCACGTTGTGCCGGCGGTATATACTTCCCCGTGTTCGCCGTCGGATCAGACATTTTTGTTTCATGCCCTTGTATCTCGTTTTCAGCGTCCTCGTCGCCCAAATCTTCGTCTCCGCTCTCTTCTTCCTCTTCGTCATCGCTCTCATCGCTCTCATCGCTCTCGTCGTCCTCGCCCTCTTCATCGTCTTCGCTCCCCTCTGCCTCTTCATCATCCTCGCCGTATTCCTCCTCCAAAAAGTCCATACCGGGCAATCCCTCGAACAAAGAATCCAACCCATCGTCCGGTCCTTTCCTTCCCTTCAGCTTCTTCTCCAACCGTCTCGCGTTCGCCTCGTCCCGCTCATACGCCTCTCGCATCGAAGCGCGCATGGTCGTCTTCGACTCCTTCACCGTCTTGACCCGCTTCACCGCGGCCTCCGACGTATTGACCGCACGTTTCTTTTCAGCTCTATCTCTTTTCGTCGTCGTCGTCGTCGTCGTCGTCGTCGTCGTCGTCGCGCGTCCATCGTCGTCGTCGACGGAAATCTTCGAGCCGCCGCCGGCGTGCGCATTCGTCGCCACCGTGCGTTTGTCGTCGCTCGTCTGCCGCGATTCTCGGCGCCGCGCCGCGCCGTCAGCCTTCCACTTCGCGCTCGCCTGGCGTTTCTTCGCCGCTTCCGCCTTGGCGGCGTTTCGGCGCGCCTTTCGGTCGAGTTTCGGGTCGGTGCGCTTTTTGGTCGGGACACCGTCGGTGCCGCCGTCGTCGAAACCGTCGAGCTGGCGGAACAGCACGCCGGGGAGCGTCGGACCGTCGTGTTTACGACCGGATTTACCGCGGCGTTTGGGCATCGCGCGAGCGGCGATGTGTGTGGTTTGGCTCGTGCGCTCGAGCTTGCTACAAGCGGCTACGTTTAACTAAGCTCGAAACCGGCTCGAGATTGCGAGGCGTACGACACGGATTTTTCCAGCGTCGACGCGCGGCGGTAATTTGGAAGCTTGAGCATATTGAAACACGTGCTGGCGCTGGGAAGGCGACGCACGTCGGTAGCGCCGAAGTAGGCGAACATCGAAGCCTCACAGCGAACTTTGTGAATGACAAAGGGCGGATTGAGGTGCTTGAATCCTTGGAGCGGTGGTCTTGGTGACGACGTAACGAATTTTAAGACGTCTTGGCGCTGTTTTGGGGTAAATTTTCGCATCACGCGCCAAAAGTTGCGCACCGTCGCGCTCGAGGACGAATATCCACCCGAGTATCTTGTGTGGAGCTCCCAATCGTCGACGTCTATCGCGGATTCACCGCCGCTGAGAAGTAGACTCAACTCTGTCACATTGAACAGCCTGAGCCAGCGTTGATTGATGATTTTCGTTAGACCTCGCATGAAAGCGAGCATTGGCGTCGCAATGCGTCGATTCAAGTGGTAATCTGCTAGTGAGAAGACGTAGAATAATTTGTTCGCCGCCGTCACTTCAACGTCTCTCCCGCCGGCGACGAGTTCTCTGGTCACAAGCTCGCCATAAATCTCTTCGCTGCAAGTGAAGTCTAAACACAGATCGGCGACATCACCTTCATATTCTAATATTTGTACGATCGATCGCGCCAGATCTTCATCAAGGCTGGGAATGTCGTCAATCGTTCGCGCTGTTCCCAAAACGTGCGCCGCGAAGAATGGTGCCATGTTTATGTCCTGCAAAATACCTTCGTACATTCCCTTTCCGATCATCATTCCAATCATCTCAAGAAGCAATATCCCTTCGTGCGTGTCTCCTGCGCGAGGGCTCGGATAAATCAGTCCAGTGGCGTTGGACTGAAACAACCCGCGGTTCGGGTCGAGGCCTTGTTCGGTGACTTGACTGAGGAGCTCTTTGAATAAACCTCCGGCGTCAATGCCAGCCTCTTCTTGACCCGCAGCGTTGACGAATTTCACGAGTATGCGTCCTCGAGCTTTCGCACCGAGAGGTAAAACTGACGTGAGCGTATCCTCTAGTACGCTCTCGCGTCGCAGTGTCACCTGCGCCACCGGCCGCGCAAATGTATCGCCGTGCGCCGCGTCCGCACCGCCGGCTTGTGGTCTATATCCAGCCTTGAGTCTGTCGGCCTTGATGAGTTCACGAAATATCTTCACTCGTTCGTCGAAGGACAAAGCATGTGGACAATCGTTCAGCAAACCCGTGATTTGTGTCGGCGCGCCGCCGTCGATTTGTGATTGCAAAGCCGACGCGGCGACTGCTGGCTCGAGCTCCATGGAATTCGGCGCAAGCCACAATTCCTTCGGCGCAAAGGCGCGTCGCGCATCGCGCGTGGTGAGCGCGTGAAGTAACTCACTCGCGGCATTTATAGACCGCTTCATATCTTCTGTGATTAAGTGTACTTGATTCGACGCATGCGAGCGAACAATCAAAGTGTTCACAGCCACCGCTATGGCTCGCTGCTCGTCCAGCGAGAACGGCTTTTGCTCTTCAAAGAATTGCTTGTCTCGCAAAACGACGAGAAGGTACGTGTACGCCGAGCAGAAATAACCAAATCTCTCCAGCTCGGAGTGTGATAAATCTAATATGCCTCGGTGCGCGAACGTCGAGGCGACCCACGACGCACGATCAGAGTCTGAGACTTTGCTTGGCAGCGACAACGCTCGCGCGAGATGGTTCCACAGCGAGTGCAAGTAGCCAGGTGAAAAAGCGCACGCCGAATACACTCCATCTTTATTCGCGCGCGACAACTCGGCGTAAAGCGACGCCACTTCGGCTGCTTTATCGGGCGATGCGATGCACCCGTCGTTTCCGCCGACTAAGCTCGCCAAAAACCACGTCTCGCTCATCGCGTTCGTCGCGCTCGCTCGAAATCGACTTTCGCTTGACAGTCGACTGTGCCAATTCGCTGATTGCGCTCGCGCGCTCGCGGACAACTCTGCGAGCGCGCGCAACGCCGTAACACTGTTATCATCATCCGCTTCCGCGAAAGCTCGAACGTTTTCGCCTCCCTTACTGCCTTTGCACATCAACGCGAGAACGTTTTCAATCGCGCACTCGGCGCCTCGATTGCGTCTCGCCGAACACGCGCGGAGCACGCGCGTCAACGTTTTCGGCTCTTCCAGAATGCGCACGGCATCGACAGGTAGATTTGTTCGCAACTGCGGTATGCCGAGCAAACGCACGGCGAGTGCGCTGAACGACGCGTCGTCGCCACCGCTCGTCAACGGCGCAAACGCCGACGGCGCGAGCGCTCGCGCCACGACGGCGCGATGCTCGAACCCGTCCGCCTCCAACACCACCGTCAACGCCTCACACACCGCACCGTGCACGCGCGCCGCCAAATTTTCATCCGCATCACACAATCCGCACGCGAATTTCACCGCACACGCCACGAGTGCCGGTAAACGCGCCCTCGCGTCTTCGTCGCTCGCCGTCGCCAACGCGTTCGTCGCGAGCGCCTCGAGCGTCCCGGCGTCGTATCCCATTCGCAATCCCTCCACCCACTTCAGCGCCAGCGCGTACGCTCGGAACGCACGTTCGAGTCCCATTTCCTTAAAACTTCCCCTCCTGCGCAAGATCGCGATCGCGACGTCGAAAAACGCGACGGTCGCCTTCGCGTTCGCGTTCGCGTTCGCGTTCGCCTCCCTCGCCATTCTCTCAATCACCGCGTCCAACGCCTCGATCTCCCGCCGCGTCGCCTCCCGTCGCGCCACGTGCCTCCGACGCGCGCGTTGACACCGCACCGCCGCGCTCGCGCGCTCGCGCGCCCACCGCCGCGCGTCTCTCGCGTCCCTCGCCTCGCGCAGCAAAATCTCCCTTCCCGACGTCGCCGACGTCGTCGCCTCCTGTCCTCCTCCGCGCGGCGTCTCCCTCGCCCGCGCGCGCGCGACGAAGTCCATCGACCGTCGCGCGTCGATCCGCGTCGTCGTCCACCCTCGCCGTCGCCCGCGCGTCGCCCGCGCGTCGCGCGATGTCGAGTTCGTTACGAATGCGTTACAACGAATGACGAATGACTGCACCGTCTCCGCGTTCGCGCGTCACCCCGACGCGAGCACCGTCTCCACCGCGCGCGCGACGTCCATGCCGCACCTCACCAGCGCGCCCGCGCACGTCCCGTCGTCGACGAACCCCATCCGCGCCATCTCCTCCAACCCGCGCGCGAAATCGCCGACGCGCGTCGGATCGATCCTTAAATCCACCGCCAGCGCCGCCGTCGCGCGATCGCACGCGTTCGAGACCCGCGTCGTCGCGATCGCCGCCTCCCTGCGTTCGACGGCGTCGTCGTCGCGCGCGTCGCGATCGTCGCTCGACGTCGCGATCGCGCGCGCGTCGGCGTCGGTCGACGACGAAAAGAGCGACGGCGTCGACGACCGCGCGTCGCGCGTCGCGTCGCGGCGTCGCCGGAAGCGCCGCGCGAGATCGCTCGACGCGTCGAGGACGTCGGCGTCGACGTCGGGCGCGACGAAGGCGGCGCGCAGGCGCACGCCGCGCACGACGCGCGTCATGGTGCGGATGTCGAATCGCTCGAGACGTCGTCGTCGCGCGCACTCGTCGGCGCGCGGCGCGGCGCGGCGCGCGATCGCGACGTCGAGCGAGGACGCGCGACGCGACGTTAAACGAAACGCGCGGCGCTCGACGACGGCATGAGCACGCGGAAGGAGCGCGAGCGACTCGAAGCGCTCGAACAGAAGCATCGAGAGAAGGAGGCGAAGCGCGCGGCGCTCGCGGCGAAGCGCGCGGCGCGCGACGCGGCCAAGGCGACGCGCGCGGAGGCGCGCGAGGACGCGGGCGACGCGGGCGAGACGCGGGACGAGGGACGGACGCGCGAGGACGCGCGACGCGGTGGGGCGTGGGACGAGGCGGAGGACCTGGCGCTCGTGGAGGGCTTGCGAGCGCGAGGGACGTCGGCGGCGAGGGACGCGGCGACGAGCGATGAGGAGAGGTGGGAGGCGATCGCGACGCACGTCGATGGACGAGACGCGATGGAGTGCTGTCAGCAGTACAGGGTGATGCTGGCGAGGGTGAAGCGAGCGAGGGAAAACGGGGAGAGGGTGGCGAACGGCGAGACGCTGCCGGAGGAAAAAGTCGTGCGAGGCAAGGCGAAGACGAGGAAAATGTTGAGCGTGAAGCAAGAGCAAGAGGAACAAGCGAGGAAGAAAAAGGAGGAGCGGGCGAGGAAGGAGCGGGAGGCGCGAATCGCGGCGAACGGGGGGCGGTTGAGCTCGGAGGATTTGGGCTTTCACATTCGAAGCGGCCCGGATGCGAATCGTCGCGCCAACTGTAACATGGACATTCACATCAGCGGTATTCAGCTCTACGGCGGACGCGATGAGTTGATTCAGGAAGGGGTTTTGAAGTTAGTGTTCGGGACGAAGTACGGTTTGGTCGGTCGAAATGGATGCGGCAAGTCGACGCTGTTGCGAGCGATTTCCGAACGCGTCATCAAGTTGCCAGAATTTTTGCACATCATTCACGTCGAGCAAGAGGCGTCACCGGACGAGCGGTCCGCGTTGCAGACCGTCGTGGAGACCGACACCGAGCGTCTGTACTTGCTCAATCTAGAGAAGCGAATGTTGGACGAAGAACTCGATCAAATCGATGGCATCGACTTGAACGAGGTGTACGAGCGCCTGGACGAAATAGACGCCGACACGGCGACGGCGCGCGCGGGACAAATTCTGGGCGGTCTCGGTTTCGATCCCGAGGAGCAAATGAAGGCGACGAAAGAATTTTCCGGTGGTTGGCGCATGCGCATCGCGCTCGCGGCGGCGCTGTTCATGACGCCGGATTTGTTGTTGCTGGACGAACCGACGAATCACTTGGACGTGCACGCTTTGACGTGGCTCGAAGAGTTTTTACGAAAGTGGGAAAAGACGGTCCTCATCGTGTCGCACGATCGCGGCTTTTTGAACGATTGCACGACGGCAACAATTTTCTTGCACCACAAAAAGTTGCGCTACTACGGCGGATCCTACGATACCTTCCTCAAGGTGCGCGCTGAGCACCGAGCCAACGAGGAGGCGATGCAGCGAAACCAAAGTTTGCGAGAGTCATCTCTGAAGCAATTCATTCAGCGATTTGGGCAAGGTCACAAGAAAATGGTGCGTCAGGCACAATGTCGCATGAAGATGCTCGAAAAATTACAGAGCGAGCGGGTGGACGTGGATTACGATGATCCGTATCTACGCATCAATTTCCCATCCGCGTCGCCGTTGCCGCCACCGTGCATCTCCGTGATGAACGTCGCGTTCGGTTACGAAGGCTATCAAACCTTGTACCAAAACTTAGACTTTGGGTTAGACATGGATAGCCGAGTCGCAATCGTCGGACCGAACGGGGCTGGTAAATCGACGTTTTTGAAGCTTCTCGAGGGTGACATTTTGCCCACCAAAGGTTGGATTAATCGTCACACCAAGCTTCGGCTAGCGCGTTTCTCTCAACATCACTTGGAGACGATGAACTTGGAGGAAGATTGCGTAGCGCACATGAAGAGACTAGACAGCGAAATGCCTATAGAGACGGCGCGAGCGTACTTGGGTCGATTCGGCCTGTCTGGCGAGCTCGCGACAAAGCCGATTAAAGTTTTGTCCGGCGGGCAAAAGTCACGTCTAGCATTTGCCGAACTCGCGTGGAAGCAACCTCACATTCTCCTTTTGGATGAACCTACTAACCATCTTGACTTGGAAACGATCGAGTCACTTGCCATGGCGCTCAACAACTTCGAAGGCGGCGTCGTGTTAGTCTCGCACGACGAGCGTCTCATTTCGCTCGTCGTCGATGAAATTTGGATTGTCACGAAGGGCGACATGAAATCCAATCCTCCGGTCCCAGGAAGCGTACAAGTTTTCAATGGATCGTTCGACGATTACAAAGCCAAGTTGCGCGAAGAGTTTTCGGGCGGCAACTTGTTGTCGGAGAAACGAAAAGCCGAAAAGAAGAAGGGAGGTGGGCGTGCGCCCGAACCCGAACCCGAACCTGAGAAGGCGCCCGCACCGGCGAAGCCTCCCGGAAAGATCATGATGGACAGTGCGTTCACAAAGTCCACGTCAAACGATATCTCCAACGAACAAGATCGCCCGACTTCGTCCCAGGTGAAATGGGTTCCGCCTCACTTGCGAGGCGCCGCGCAACAAGACCAAGAGAACGCGGGCAGCGCCGACCAAGCGTGGGGCGACGAATGACGCGTGCGCTCAAATACACACACACGAATTGAAAGTTGAAAATAATATAATACAAGAATCGAATCACAACAATTAATCGCTACTCTTCCTCCTCCAGCAATGATGCCGGATCAGTCGGCGACGTGTTCCACCTAATCGCTCGCCACGTCAGCAACGCGCCGGCTTCGCTGAAGATGTCAACCAAAAGCTCAGACAGTGCTCCATTTATCACTAAATCACCCTCGGGCGACGATCCAAGCACGGGATCTCCCAACCCTAACTCGTGAAACTTATGCGCCACTTCAATCTGCGTGATAAATATCAGCAGCCCCACGGCGAAACATCCGCCGCTCACCGTTCGTCGCATAGCCTCCCGAAACGTCCCATCGAACGCCTTCCGCTCGTACGCCTTCCCCGCCAGCCCCCCCACGACCCACACGCTCGCTAATTTCGCCCCATGCACGATTGCGGGCAACAAATACGCTAATCCACGCCACCTCGGTCCAATCGGCGCCAACCACGACGGAATGTTTCCCGCGCTGAGCGCCGCCACCGCCACGAGCACCTGCGCGGACACCGCGACGAGCGAATCCGCGATCGGCAACCCGCGGTCGACTTCAGAGATCGCCTCTGGGCGGAAGCGCGCGCGCACTTCAGTGTTCCCGAACTCCAGGCCGCGTTTGAACTCCTTTTCGACGTCGACGGATAAATCAATCGCGAACGCGTCATCTTCATCTTGCGCGTCTTTCGACGCCTTTTCCTCGCTTTTCGACGGCTCCGCGCGCGTGTGAGTCGCGCGCGATGTGCGCACGCGCGAAAGACGCGTCGACGGCCGTAGGGCGGCGCGAACCCGCGGCGACGTCGCGGCGCGCATGCTTCGGCGCGTCGAGGTGTGAGGTACGGACGAGGTTGGCCGCGCTCTGGCACCGCGACGCGCGAGGGAAGGCTTCGAGCGCGCTGAAAGAATAGATGATAAATACAACGAATCGCTGCGAGCGTCGAATCTCGCGCGCTCGAAAGTTCAAAAGTATTCGAGGCCCAAAAATCTTCTGAGCGCCTCTACTATGGGCATTTGGAGCGTCATGACTGGACCTTGTCGCGCGGCTGCGGCAAAGTAGCCCCTGTATAACCCGCGAACGCCGTGATTGGCGATGACATCGCGCGCGATGGTTATCGCGCCTCGCTTGTCGCCGACGTTGGACATGACGAGCGTCTTGAGCGTGTCCACGGGTTGCGTGACGGTTTGCGCGACGACGCCGCTCGCGAACGAGCACGTAAAGTGCAACGGCGGCGCGTCCTCGCTAAACGTCCCATTTTTCAACAACCATCGTTTACTGACATCATACGTCGCTAACTGCGACCCCGACAGCGTCATCGCGCGCGCCACGCACGCCCCCGCGCCTCGCCACAATCCGCGTCTCACGCCTTCCTCTCTCGCCACCTCCGCGAACGCCCCCACCGTGCTTCGATACCCGCACTCGCTCGATTGCATCCGCACTCGCACGACGTCGATCGGATTAAACACCACCGCGCCTATCCCGCCCGTGACCGCCCCCGCGAGCACTCGCGCGCCGACGCCGTCGCCGCCGAAGACGCGCAGCGCCTCGTCCCGCGTCGTCGGGTACAGCCCGATTCGAAACCCCGTGTACGACAGCCCTCGCATCCACGTCGCCGCGAGTCCCGGCGCGAGCAAGCCCCGCGCGAATCCATCGCGCGCGATCGCCTCGCGCGCGAGCGCTCGCAGCGCGACCGCGTCCGGTCGTTGTTGCGCGCGAACCTTGAGCACCTCGAGCGGGTTGAACACCGTGTCCGCGAGCGCGCACCCGACGCCCGCGGCCGCCCACTCGCGGGCGACGTCGGGCGCGCCGCGCGCGGGCGTCGCGCGCGTCGGCGGTGGCATCGCGTCCCGCGCGCGGCGCCGAGCGGCGCGGCGGCGATTGGCGCTCGGGACATCGCGGCGCTCGGGACGCGACGCGACGCGACGCGGGACGCGACGATGCGTCGACGCGCGACGCGAGCGCTGATGCGCCTGACCGCGACGGCGTCGTCGGCGCGCGCGGGCGCGCGCGAGCGCGGCGCGGCGAGCGCGGCGAGCGGCGCGCACTTCGCGGGGACGACGACGCGGCGCCCGCGCGCGGCGCGACGCCCGATCGAGGTGGAGCGGACGACGATCGATCAGGACAAGGCGCAGATTCGACAGAGCGCGCGCGTGCGCAAAGCGCTGAAGCGCGTGGTGCACGAGGAGCTGGCGCACAAGTTTGACGGCACGGGGGCGAACGTGATGGACGCGCGCGTGTCGAAAGATTTTAAGACGGTGCACGTGCTGTACGGAACGACGCGGATGGGGGAGGAACACATCGCGGGGAACGCGTTGGAGCGGAACGCGCAGAAAATACGGACGATGCTGTCGAAGATGTTGACGATGAAACACACGCCGCGGTTGGTGTTTCGATTCGAAGGCGCGCGGAGCGAGGCGCAGCGGCAGTTTGAAGAGGCTTTGGTGCGCAGTTCGCGCGAGTTTGCGGATGAATTAAGAGAGGATGAAGACGAGGATGAATCGACGTGGGACGACGACGACGACGACGACGACGACGACGACGACGACGACGAAAGTTCGTCTTCGAGCTCGTCCTCGAGCAGTAGCAGTAGCAGTAGCAGTAGCAGCGGCAGCGGCAAACGCCGACGAGAATAAGCGTACGGCCGCGGCGCTTGATTTCACCTAGCGTAGTATAGGGTTACTGTACTTGTAGCATTGCGGCCGCGCCTGCGCCTGAAGCCGATGGGCATTCCGGTTTCAAACCATGGTCGCCGAGTCGTGAAATCGGGCACGCCGAGCTCGACGCCCTTTGTATCGGCGGTCACGTCTCTAGTGCACTCGAAACACCTGACATGGTGACATCGGTCGACTCAAGCGGAGTCCACGAAACGCAAAAGTAGACCTACACTTGTAATAAAAAAAATCGAACCGTGGTCCGTTCATGGTTTAATGTACATCCACGCCTTGCATTCAGAGATTCCATTCTGAAGAGATCTTAAGCGAGGGTGCCGAAATCTTAAGCGAAATCCCCAAGGTCTCAACGGTCGAACGCTTCAGGTTAGTTACATCTTACATGCTACATGCCAGAATGCAGCCAAATGTTGTGAGAATGAAGATTATCAAGGTGTTTTTTATTCAAAATTGTGCACACGACTACACGTCTACGGCGCCGTACGTCGGGACCGCGCCGTGAGCGATGGCGACGTGTACAGCATCGGAAGACATCCTACGACGAACACTGGCGAGCGCGGCGACGCCAATGATGAATGTAGACGCATAGAGAAGGGATATGTATCTGCTGTATGCGTATCTGTCGCGTACGGACCCTAAATGAGCACCCGCGCTCGGAGTCAACGATGTGGCGGCGGCGTACTCACCTTCGAGCCTTCGGAGTTGGCCCTTCAAAGCGCGCAGGTTCCGTTTTGCTTGTCTTATCTTCGACGTAGATCTCGCTTTCCTTTCTTCCCTCGCGATCGTCCACGCGCTTTTGCACTTGGAAACGTTTGAAACCGCTGTTTGAAGGTGCGCCTTCGTTTGCGTGAGGTCGACAACGGACCTCCCTCGCGCCGCGAGGCGCGCGTTCTTCCGCTCTTGCCGGCGAACCTTACGCACGAGTCTTCTCATTGTTGACAATGCGGCGCTGTAGACATTCCTTTGTTTCTTTTCTTCTTTGCTCTTTTCTTGGTAGACTCGTGGCGCGCTTTCAATCCAAGCCTCCTTGCTCGCGATGCTCGAATTGAGTCGATCGATGGTTCGGGCCAGTATCCTTACCTCTCTCGGCGATGGACTCGGGCTTGCTGGTGCCTCTTGACTTGGCGATGGACTTGGGCTCAGTGTGCTCGACTCGTCGTGCAGGGTCACCATCTTTGGGCTCGGTGCCACGTCAGGACTCAACTCTCGTGCAATGGTTGATGATGCCGCCTCGAATAGGTTCCCATTCGTTGCCAAGAATGTCATATTGGCTCGATTCGTGGTGTGCTTCATCGAGTGCTCATCACCCAACGCTACGAGATCGCTTGATTTGACTTCCGCCGAATACCATTCGGGACTGTGACCATCGAGACCTCGGCCAGTGAGAGCATCTAAGGCCATCGCCTTCATTTCATTTACACTAGCACGGGGAATCACGTCCTCTTCCATCCTACCATCGCGAGCGGCGACTTCAGTGATGAAAGCACGTTTGTCAACATCACTAACTTTAGTATTGCTTGCCACGGAAAGTAATCTCCGTCGCGCAACGACTGGATTACTCACCAGACCAGCGCACCTTTTGAAAATGTCCCAATCACGTTTTTTTCCATAGGCTAACTGCCCATCTGCCTCTAGTTGTATGGGATCGGAGAGTCGCATGTGGCGGTTCCAATAGCGAGCGTACGCGTTCGCTTCAATGCGACCCATTCTTTCGTATATCTTCTCAGCGTGCTGAGAAAGCTTCTTGTAAACAGCACGATTCGCAATCTTACCAGTTCGAAGATACATTCCGTACACGTCCAATTCTCCAGGGTCATCAGGGTCGTTATCGCACCAGTCGTTTGTTTGCTTGTTCATCCTCATCGGTCCAATATTAGCGATGGGCACTTTCTCCATCAGGTCTTCAAGGTAATCCAAGACGGCAGCGTTGTCAGGACCAGCCAAACCATTATCGTCAGCGCCACCAAACACCATGGTCATGAATTCTACAAAACCGTCGCCAGGTACGATTGGTTCACCCACTTCGAAATTTGTACGCTCAAACCCTCCCTGTTTCACGCATCCAGTAACATCACAGTCGTAGCCTTCCACAGAGCATCGACCCCAGGCGAGTCTTAAGATATCTTCTTCAAATCGCTTTGCAGTAGCAACGGATGGTTCAAATGCCTCGCGGTAACACGGCAATATCGCTGTCTTCATGATGGAGCGTTGACCGAAATTCATCCCGCACCCCGGTGAGAGGCGCTCCAGTTCTGCTTCGAGCCACTCTAAAGGTCCCGATCCATCGGCGGTGCACTTGTACACGGTCGCAACGGCGGTGAGGAACTTCTCGTACGTCTTCATATACTTTTTTGAAAATGGTTGGAAGATTCTGTACGCTTCTTCAATGATTGACGTGTCGGTGATTTGGACCATTTGAAAGTGAGCAAACAAAAGATCCCAACCTTCGATGACGTGTGGATTGCGCTCAAGGGCAGAGAGCAACAACTTGGCCATGTGATTGAGAACGTTCGGACCGTCGTTGTGATAGACGTTTCGGAACAAGATGATTGCAAGTCGGACGTCGATGAAAGAGTCCAAACCAATATTCATCGCAGCTGGGAGTGAGTGCTTGTAGTCAATACCAGATGTGCGCATCTTGGCAGCGCCCGGAACGTCATCACTCACTAAGTCATTTGTCGAGGTTGTGTAGAAATCAGGAAAGATGTAATTACTCTTTGCCATATACCACCGTCCGGAGGCGTCGCGATTAAAACCGATACCCGCGGAGTGTTTCGGCTGGCCGACACCAACAGCGGGCATACCACGACAGGATTTCTCTCCGGTCCACGCATATGTCATTCGACCGCATATCCCGCCGTCCTCTCCCAATCTCGGAAGTGCACTTGGGTGCCAGTTTGATTTCTTACACTGGACATGTGTTCGCGTGTACGTCGTCGTGTAGAAGACCCATCGGGTGGGGATAGCACCAGTGACATTTGAGCCAGGTATAGAAGTTTTGAAGCGATCATGCACCCAATCACATTCTTTGGTTGGATAATGTGCCGTATTCAATGACACAAGGAGAGGCCAAGGAGCTTCAGATAAAGGAAATACCAGTTCATTGCCATCAACATACTGCTTACGCATGAGATATCGCAGAGCCTCGATCGGTGATGGACTCTCATCGCGATACCGCGGCATCTTCAACTTATAATTGCCGAGGATGGCGTCATATACGTCGTTTCCGTCATCGCCTTCATAGGTACCATCTCTTATAGATTTCAGTGTGTTCATATCCCTGTGATTATGACGTAATTCACGGCCCGAATCATCCTCCAATAAATCGCTGTACTCGCATCGTGCACGTAATTCGCGGCCCTCGATCATTTTATCTTCCTGGTGCGTCGTCGCATTTTTTATCGAATGAAAATTCCTATACTTGAACGCAAGGGCCAACATCACATCTGCGTATAGATCGAACTGCTCCGTCGTCCCTTCGAGATTATTTTTCATATACCTAAAGTGCTTAACGACGTTTGGGTGTACCGGCATCGCCATCGAGTACAGCGATTTCCGTAAAGAAACATTCTGCGCGGTTTGGAACTGGGATGTCGACCCGCTGAAAAGATTCCAAATCGTATCAGTTTCTGCCAACGTTGAAGCTTTCTTGGACTCGCCTTCATTGACGAGTAGTATCGTCTCAGTAAGCTGTTGATTCCAAGCTCTGGATCGCAGCGCCGCCTTGCGAAGCGTCGTCGCCGAATGTGTGTGCTTCTCAGGGTAAGATGTGAGTGAAGCAGTCTTCACTACTAGATGACTGGTCTCGCTTCGTTCGAAATTGGCCCAGTGCAAATTTTGCGCATCAATAAAGAAGCATGAGCCGAACGCGGCAGAGATACGAGTTGCCGTGTTGACATCGCAAACACCCTTGTAGCAAGGAGCACCTATACCCTCAAATTGTATCCCAACGATACAGGCGGGATCTCCTTCACACATTTGCAAGCACGATGGGAGATCGGTGTCACGGATGAACCTTCTACTCCCCCCGACCGAGCGGAATTCGTGCATAACGTAGTCGTATTCACTCCGATTACCGATTGTCGCCACGGCTGACTTTTTCCATCCAACGGTGAAATGAGAATTCTCTGCCGTTGGATTTACGTGTAGTGACGGTGCTCTGTCTTTGGCCAGCGGTACCCACTTTTCGCCCCGAGGCTTTTTTTTGAAATCGCAGGCACCTGGACGTGAGCACGACACCGATCTAAAACGCTTCATACCAACTTCACGCAAAGGTACGGCGTTCACGGCCTCACGCCATGGGCTAACTTGCCAGGACGGGTTGGTATTCAGCATGGTGGTATTTTCACAGCGTGTGCCGTGAACACCTTCCACGCATCGACATATCTCGTTGTACTCCCATTGTTTCCAGGTGTGGTAAAGACGCTCACATTTACCAAACTTTCCGCATCCAGATCCGCATTTTGGACAATCATGAAATTTGTTGCATGTCATTGAAGTCACCGGACGCTCGATAGGGCAAGACGAGGAATCTTCCAACGCTCCAGTGTTCATGATGCAACCAATACTCCGTGTCTTAATGGGTGGATCATTCACTTTCGTATAGCAATCTGCACTACACTTCGTCCACGGATGCACGTCCCATTCAGCATAGTCGACGTGCGGCTGCGCGTAGCATTCGAATTCTCGACTGGAGACATTTAACGCGTCCCCGTGCTCAAGGAAACAGCATCCGTGTGCTTCACAGGTAGCCTGGCGAATGCTAGGGTGAACACTTTTGCGGCGCTCGTCCCTCTGGTACAGATAGCACTGCTCGCGGGCAGAATCCGCTCGGCACTGCGGTTTGCAGTGAAATGAGTTGCATACGCGAAAGTCATGTGGCTTTTCACCGGCTCCAGAACAGTGTAATCCCTCCACACGGTTCGCATACAACGCGTTCTTGGCACTAACACAGTACACAGTGCGATTTTGATATCCATTTCCACATGGTTTGGAGCACGTTGACCACGGTGTCGCGTGCCAAACGAACTTTTTCTCCAGAATAAAAGTTGACTTCGGAACATTTGCAGCGAGAAACCCCGACGTGAGTTCACCTCTCGTCACTGGATGATTCAATTCCACTGGAGAGAATACGACCGATACACCTTGCATATTCGGATGCGTGCCAGGGTAAAGCGGTGGTGGTATACCATTCGGATTCGCGCTCACCGAACATAAACCACCGACGTGTACAAAGCAGTTACGATCATCGTCGAGTTGAAAAGTGTGGCACAAAGGAGTGTCGACGCATCTTTGCCTGCAGGACAGGGGAGTCGTTATGTTTGGAAAAGTTCGCGTTCGCGTTCCGACGCATTCGTGGTTGGTACACATGCGCTTCATTTCTGGACCGCCCCCTTGCGCCATCGTGTACCTCGCACAAAAAATATCCACTGCAATATTTCCGATCCAGGCACCATTCACGCGTTCAGAAAGACCACGGCCGTAGGGCCACCGTGGGTTATCTCCAAGCCTATACTTCATACCAATCGCGACGCTCCCCTCGGGACAGGAGAAGGCTATTTGTTTATACCGTCCAGTCGAGACAAATTTAGATGCATTTTGACGATGCCAGTACGCTGGCTTTGACGATACTACAAAGCCCAAGGGAACACCACATCGAAGCATGATCCCTTCCTTTACACTTCCATCCAAGTTTGGATCGGGCTTATACCGCGTCCCTTTTGTAGTAAAATCGTAACCAGTCGCAGCAAATCCAGTCAACACTTCACCAGCGGGGCAGAATATCTCTGCGCGCGCTTTCAACCCGCCGTCAGGCCAGTCTTTCGCCAGAAATCCCTGCCAGGATGTCCAGTTGTCAGGGTAGTACTGCTTCCGAAGACAAAGACCAGCATTCTTGGCCGCGAAATAGCAATTTTCACCGTGATGCTCATTCTCACACCTAACATCCGTGATGGGTCCCGGGAGTGTGTCTGTGATAAGCACCACTTCACCTCCTCGAAATGCCGCATTGTGTGTCGAGCGCCATCGTGAAAACGGCCGAGACCACGTCAAACCATCCTCTGTTTCGTCGCAGTCGCAATAGCCCCAACGCGATAGGTCTTTCGAAGTATAACACATTGGCCGATATTCACCTTTGGGTATAAAACAAGGTCCAACGCGCTCGACACCTGTGCGTTTGGGGTCAGTGAAGAGCGCATCATTATCCAATGAGCACGGAGCTCCCTGTGCATTCCCACCACACGTCGGTTTCTGTTCCGGAAAGTAAACACCGCCTTTGAAGCGAGTTCCTGCTTCTGTAGAGTTAAAAGAATACACCATCTTACGATCAGTACCGTAATATCGACCGTGAATTAAATACGTTATGGGATCCAGGACTTTCAAGTCGCCCGTAATTGGATGCTGATGCCCGTTAACGGGCGTGCTCGTAACTTCGCCGAGAGACTGCGTCAGAACAAATTCACTATCGATGCCTTTGAAGTTGTCATAGTTCATTTTACTCGCCACTTTGACACCTGTAAAAAAAGCCTGGTACGCACGGTGGAGGCCTTCTGACGTCCATTTCATCTTTGCGAGCGTTGGATTACGGCGCTTGCCGGTGGCTCTGTTGACGCTGTCGAATCCAGGGTAAAAGTTCCAGATCTCGCGATCTGTGAATACGCTCTTCCTGATGTAGGTTCTCGCATAGGCATACTCGCCAAGGTGTGGCACAGGGTATAAACGAAATCCCTTTCTTCGCAAGCGACAGACTTTGTCTTTTGCTCGGCGCCCACCCCCGCGGGTAGTGATGAAATCGTACGCGACGCAGTTTGGATTTGCGAGACATCTCTGGGCGCAAAATTCAGCAATTATCTCTGCGTTCAAAACACAGTTGACTTCGTTGTGGACATCCTTGCAATTATCAGGCGTTCGGCTGCGATCATTCAGTGATGGAAAGAAACGCTCCAAATCCGTGTCTTCGTAAACCTCAAACAAGTCACCACCGAGCGCAACCTTGTGTTTGACTTCGATGAACGTGTCAACTTTCGATCCAGACTGTAAAGGACCAAGGTCGTTCCAATTTACCTGCAGATTGCAGTCTAGGGAAGTATCACACAGGCAGACGTGGTAAAAGGTATCAATAAACTCTCCATCGACCGACTCAACCGGATCTAGTGTCAAACCGTGCCACTTCATGTTTGGTATAGTTTCGTTTGGTAATGATGACCAGTCGTTGTTATGGACTCGTTTATCATCCCGTGCGTATGGACGATCCGCAGGGCGGAGAAAGTAGTCACTTTCGCGCTTCAATACAGTCTCTGCTGCGATTGGCGTGGAGTAATCATGAACGCCCATACATCCCTGCATTCGTCCTCGATGGATCCTCACGGAAGCCTTCAAGGGCAATTTGACGTACTGACCGACTTCCCAGAAGACCATTGTGACAGAACTCTTTGGTTGTACTTTCCTAGGAGCGAACTCAATCATCCCGTGTCCTCCGCCGTGCGTCTGTGAGTAGTCACTATAAGTCGGGATGCAGACTCCACTCCCCTTGCGAAGACCATACTTTAAACCTGTTCCGATGGCGCACTGTGTGTTGAATCCGCATTCTTCATTATCCTTGCAGTGCCCTTCTTCAACCTGACACGGTCCATACATGTGATTCATACCGCCACAGTAGTCGTATGAGCCGAGGACAACACCCTCCCCGGTGGTAGCGACATCTGTGTTTCGAATCGCCGTGTGCTGTTCCCGAAAAGTCATTCCGATTGGAAACTCATAATTTGAACAACACGCAATCGCACCTCTGACGCTCACGCGTTCACACTGCAGCGTGCTCCATCGATTCATAAAGTATCCAGTGCCGTTGGCGCACGAGGTGGACGACCAAGTTGGCTGCCAACTTGTGCCACGATGCCTCCATTCCATGTCTCTTCTATGAGCCCCTTCCGTCAATCCTTGTTGGAGCTCCAACGCGGTGCACAAACGAGCGCCTATTGTTTTACAGTGCGCCACGTTTTCTGAGTGATTTCCATGACCCCAGTCCTGGCCTACGCTCGCGCCCTTTGTACCACAAGTGTCGTAGGATTTCAAATGCGACTTTTTCTCTTCCCAGGTAAACGTCTCCCACGCAAGTTCCTCGCATGAACGCGTCACATTGCACGCACCAAAGCATGTGCGTTCGAACTCAGGCTTATTTGCCACAAACTTGATGCATACATCGTCAGACACGACTGACCCTTCATTGTCCCTGCAGCTGACCGGTCGCGTCTGCCAAAGGGGGCATTCTAGCTGGTTTGCCTCCGGAATAACCTGCGAAGTGCTATTCGCGGAGCATTTAGACCAATCTCCAGTGTGCCACCCAGCTGTAAAATAGCTATCATAGACGTAATTGACCCAACCGAGCGAAAACGCAGTACCAACATTTCGGCGCGATGTGCCACAATCGAGCAGGCCACAGTTCGACGTGTCTTCGTGGTAGTTGATTGCGTTGCAGTCTCTGTGCGCTAAACACGATGCCTGACACGCGTCCGTACTGTTGCGTCGTCCAGACAAGATAAAAGCACAGTTTCGGATGTACGAGTTTGGACCTCTGTAGTACCATGTACGCAATGAACGACTCAGCGCAGCATCTGTATATCGACTGCACGGACCATTTGCATCGTTCAGATGCGCATAACCAAGGCTCCAAGCGCATGGTCCCTGTTTCAAATCACCCCTACAACACGAATCTCCGCACTGCGTGACCTCTGTCGTGGTCTGATTGTTTCTCATATCCAATTGCCCATCGTATGCATTCTTGCACTCGTTCCCAGGCATGTGAACCGACTTGTAACATTGGAAACCTCGCGAGGGCGAACTCGTCCAGCAACAACCGTAATTTAAACACGTTTCTTTCTGAATCACGTTTGAGTCGTAGAGAGATCTCGGATCTTCGTAGAATGCCCCGCACGCTCTCCGATCTTCAAGTTTCAGCACAGCACAACCTTGGTCACAAGAGTGATCATTGCAGCGCTCGCTCATGACTGGCGAGGGACCGCATCGCCAAGGATCAACATTTTCTCCCGTAGAAGACTCGACACAAGCTCCAGATCTAAATCGCAACCCCCCGCCACATGTTGCGCTACAATTGGAGAATTCATTCAAATCCCAGTGGAAGCCGACTGTGTCTTGCCCAGTGCAGTCAGTATAGCCCCAGAGCCCAGGCTTTTCAGTATAGCACCAAGGTCGCCCTGGCGTCGGCGACTTAACGAGTGTGGGTTCCCAGAATTGAAAATAGCCTAAACCGTGCGCATCATCGAATACCGAAGTATCCACTGGAAAAGTGCACGATGCTCCGCCCGCGGTACCCTCGCACGTGCGAATCACACGTCTATGGACCTCAATGTCGCGATTGTTGCGCATAAATACCGGCTCGGGGACACCGGAGAGTAGAACAGCGTCAAAACTTGCTGTGAAAATTCCGTTCACCGCTGCCGCCGCGGTGGAGCCGTCAAAGGCGAAAGAATCTGAACTGTGCAAGTTATTCAAAACACTAGAACAATTTACGTTCCCGACGCAAGTA